>ERZ860388.90-NODE-90-length-76484-cov-3.796190_pt1 | contig 76484 bp, 75 predicted proteins | sample MGYA00509978_ERZ860388 | MGnify/ENA primary metagenome ERZ860388 (study PRJEB30046, sample SAMN00715225) | human gut metagenome | study: EMG produced TPA metagenomics assembly of the A metagenome-wide association study of gut microbiota in type 2...
CAGGCCCTCGCGCAGGGCACAGCAGAGGTCACGCTCATTCACGATCGAGCCGCGGCCGACGTTGATCAGAATTGCGTTCCGCTTCATGTTGGCAAACGTTTCGATATTCATCAGGTTCTCGGTCGCCTCATTTAACGGGGCGTGGATGGAAACCACATCAGAATCCTTCAGCAGACGATAGAGATCGACCCGCTCGTAGTCCGGATCGTCGTGTGTACCGGAGGTGGAGTAATAGATCACACGGCAGCCGAATGCCTGTGCAATCGAAGCCACTTTTCTGCCGATCGCGCCAAGGCCGATGATGCCCCACGTCTTGCCCTCCAGCTCGGTGAACGGTCTGTCCATGCAGGTGAAAAGACTGCTGGCGGCGTAGCTGCCGTTTTTTACGTAATCATCGTAATAACGGAGTTTTTCTGCCAGATAGAAGTACATCGCAAAGGTGTGCTGGGCCACGCTGACGGTGGAATAGCCGGCGACGTTCGTCACGGCGATGTTGTGGCGCTTCACATAATCGAGATCGATGTTGTTGATGCCGGTTGCGGTGACGCAGATCAGTTTCAGGTTCTCCGCGCCGGACAGGGTGCGGCTGCACATGCGCACCTTGTTGCAGATGACGATATCCGCCTCCCGCACACGCTCCGGGCATTCCTCCTCCGTTGTTTTTTCATATACTGTCACTTCTCCAAAACGGGAAAAGCCGGACAGATCCATGTCCTTTCCCAGTGACTCTGCCTCAAGAATTACAAGTCTCATGTTGGTTCCTCCTTTTGCAGATGATGATTCTGCTTTATCCGGGAAAGCAGTGCCGCCTGTCTGTTTTGAAAGACGGCACTGCCTGAAATATTTTTATCTTAGATACCTGCGGACTGCCGATTCGGAAATATGGTCATGTCGATATGCCATGCTCCCCGGCCTGATCCCCTGGTATTTACACGTATTCGCTGATAATCTCCCTCATCAGCTTCTCTTCCTCGGGCGTCAGCATTCCGGCAAACCTGCTCTCGGCCGCGGCGGTCTGGCGGATGCCCTCCCTGACTTTCGAAATCCTCGCTTCTTTTTCCGGATCTGCGAACAGTTCATTCCGCTCTTTGGCGGACTCGCTTCCCGCAGTCTGCGGTTTTGCTTTCGCCGCTCCGGTTCCTGCCTGTGCCATGGTTTCCGCCTGCACCGGCTGCCGTTCGGTCTGCTGTACGGTTTCCAGCACCGCACTCTGTTTCGTCGCTGCAAACTCATTTTCCAGATAGTCTGTCCAGCCGTTCAGCAGAATTTCCTCTTTTCCGCCGAAATCCAGACAGAGCCGGAAAAAGACAAGGCCTCCGGCGAGCGCGGTGCCCGTTCCGAGGTAGCGCATCAGCTCCGCCTCTCCATAACGGTATCGGTAGATCGCCCACAGCGAAAGAATCGACAGCGCCAGAACCGTGAGGATCATATTCTGGCTTCCGCGCAGAAGCGTCGGGACTGCCATTCCCGCTGACCTGCCCTGTGCAATCTGGCTGCGCATAAACGCCCCGGCATTCGAAAAGGGATGCGCTTTTCTCTGACACGTTTCCAGCACCGACCTGGTCCATTTCGACTTTGGTTCCTTCAGCCTTCCGAGATCGCGGATGGCCCGGGTGTAGAAACGGTTATTCCAGAACAGGCACCACACACCGGCGATTCCTGCTGCTATCATTGCGTATAAGAACACATTTTGTTTCACACAAAACTCCAGCATTCTTATTCCCCCTGATGATTTTTGAATTTGCCTGTCATGATCATATGCCGGTGCTTCCGTTGCGGTGCATCGGCGGATGCCGCGGCAGAATTTGCGCGCACAGGATTCTTCCGCTGGCATATCGGCAGTGGAGACGTGTTACAGTTCACAGGTACCTGGGAACTGTAACATTCGCAGCCCTCATTGAAAATTTTGCTTCGCAAAAGGAGGGCTGCTCACACCTGAATCACTTTCTTACGCAGCAAAACAGCAAGTGTTTTACTGCTGAGCAATCCGTAGTGAGCATCTTCTTGTTCCGATGTGCCACAGTATAGCACTGCCGGAAAAATTTGGAAACAAAAAACGTTCGTCAAATTCTTTGTGATTCTGTGCTTTTTCGCGTGAATTTTTATTTTTCGTTCCTTCAGGGGACTGCTTTCGTGCCGGTTCGCGTGGTTTCGCTGGTTTTCGCCTGCCCGTTTGTCGATTTTTTCTTCTTGCTTTTTTTAGATTACAGGCGTTTTACCATTTCCTGCAGCAGGTTGACACAGTGGCGGGCTGCCTCGCTCTCAAAGGTCGGGTAGTCCATTGTTGCGCTGTCGTCTGCTTTGTCGGAGATGGCGCGGAGTACGACGTATGGAATCTTGTTCAGATAAGCGCCCTGCGCAATCGCAGCGCCCTCCATCTCGGCGCAGGAACCGTTGAATTCCTCGATCAGATGGTTTTTCACTTCTTTGCTGGAAATAAACTGGTCACCGCTGACCACGCGTCCGCGGAATACCTGGATTTCCGGATTGACTTCCTTGCAGACTTCCTCTGCCACCTCTGCGAGGTGCTCGTCTGCCTGGAAGCTTAAAACACCCATCTGCGGAATCTCGCCGAGCGGGTATCCGAAGATGCGCACATCCATGTCGTGCTGAACAGCATCGGTCGAGATGACGATATCGCCGATGTTGATTTCATTCCGCAGGGAGCCTGCAATTCCGGTGTTGATGACACAGTCCACGCCGTAATCATCTACAAGAATCTGGGTGCAGATACCGGCATTTACTTTGCCGATTCCGCTGCGCACAACAACCACTTCTTTTCCGTTCAGGTAACCGTGGTTGAACTCCATGGATGCTTTCGTGCGGATTGTAACATCCGTCATCATTTCCTTTAAGCTTGCAACTTCAACTTCCATTGCACCGATGATTCCGATTAACTTCATGTTTATGATATCCTCCAATAACTTTACATGTACTCTCCGATTCTTTCTGTTCTTGCTTTTATGAAATCATTTTTGTCAGCGGTCAGCCGCTAAAGTAAGAACGGAAAACTCCGGGAGTCCATTTTCTTTTCCTTCTGGTTTCTTTGTAATTCCTGTTACAGTATACAATAAATTTTGGATCTGTGGTATCTTTTTTCTTTGCTGTTTTCGTAATCTATGATATAATAGCAGGAACCGAAGAATTATCGTGGCTGAAGTTCACGATAATGTTCTAATTTTTTATTCACAAAGGAGGATCTTATCGATGGAATATACAACAAAAGGTACCTGTTCCAGAAAAATTCTGTTTGAGGTAGAAGACGGTAAAGTACACAACGTACAGTTCGTAGGCGGATGCAACGGAAACACACAGGGTGTTGCAAGACTCGTTGAGGGCATGGACGTAAACGAAGCCATCTCCCGCATGAAAGGCATCGACTGCAACGGACGCGGAACATCATGTCCAGACCAGCTTGCAAAAGCACTGGAACAGGCTATCCAGAAATAACTTTTTTTACGCTTGCTCTTTTTTATTATAATAACTCCCCGGGGAATGCTCACCCCGGGGAGTTTGTAATTTATCCACTTCTGTTTTTTCTTTTCTGATGCAGCACAGCTTCCCTGCCGCCTGCTTTCTTCCGGTTTTTCTTCTATATTAATAGCACAGTCTTTCTTCCAGCCACCGGACTGCTTTATCTGTCCCATTTGTCGCAGAGACTGTTGATCTGATCGGCAAATTTCGAAAGGTCTTTGTTAGCACCGCCTTTGTTTCTTGTAATGACGGTGAGCAGCCGCTGACCAGCCGCAACGAGACGATCGAAGACGGCATTTCCGCTGCTTCTCGTGCGCAGTGTTCCAGCGTTTGCCGTTGTTTCCTTCTGGATCGGAATGCCAACGGTTTTTTCGATGAATTCATTTTCTTTCAGGTCAAATACCGTGCCGGAGAACGGAGCCATCGCCGGGTAGCGGAATTCGTCCCACAGTTTTTCTGCAAAAATTTCCGTTACTTTATCTTCGCCGTGCGTTACGAAAACGCGGTCCGGTTTTGCCTGCAGACTGCCCGCCCATTTGAGCAGTCCTTCCTGATCTGCGTGGCCGCTCATGCCCGGGAACTGGATGATGTGCGCGTTCACATGAACCTCTTCCTGGAACAGTTTCACCTCCTTCGCGCCTCCGATCAGCGCCCGTCCCAGTGTACCGACGGCCTGATAGCCGACGAAGAGAACCGTACTCTCCTGCCGCCAGAGGTTGTGCTTCAGATGATGCTTGATTCGGCCTGCATCGCACATGCCGCTTGCGGATATGATGACCTTCGGGGTTTCGTTGAAGTTGATGGCTTTCGACTCATCGGATGTGATCGAGAGCTTTAAGCCCGGAAACAGAATCGGGTTAATGCCCTGTGCAAGGAGCGCTGCAGCATCGGAATCGTAACACTCTTTCTGGTGATCGCGGAAAATATTGGTTGCCTCAACGGCAAGCGGACTGTCCACGTAAACCGGGAATTCGCCGTGACCGTGAACCAGATGCTCTGCCTTAATTTCACGAATAAAGTACAGCATCTCCTGCGTTCTTCCAACAGCAAACGACGGGATCACGAGGTTGCCGCCGCGGTCGAGCGTTTCCTGAATGATTTTTGCCAGCTCCGGTACATAATCCGGTTTCGGACCGTGGCTCCGGTCACCGTAGGTGGATTCCATAATCACGTAATCAGCGCTCTCTGGGTACTCCGGGTCGTTGATCAGCGGCTGATGGATATTTCCGATATCGCCGGAGAAGAGCAGTTTTTTCGTCACACCGTCCTCTGTCAGCCACAGCTCAATGGATGCGGAGCCGAGCAGATGACCGGCATCGAGGAAACGGATCTGAATGCCGTCCGATAGTGTCACACGCTGATGATACGGAATGCCCTCCAGTAAGCGGATCACGCCGAGGGCATCCTCCATTGTGTACGGCGTGACGTAATCTTCTTTTCCCGCCCGGCGGTTTTTGCGGTTCCGCCACTCGGCCTCGGCGAGCTGAATGTGTGCGCTATCGCGGAGCATGATGTCCGAAAGCGCTACCGTCGCCGGGGTCATATAGATTGGACCGCGGAAGCCGTGTGCATACAGCAGCGGCAGATTTCCGGTGTGATCGATGTGCGCGTGCGTGATCAATACAAAATCAAGCTGGGATGCCGGGACCGGAATCGGTTTGTTTTCGTAAATATTCGGTCCCTGCTCCATACCGCAGTCCACTAAAAACTTCTTCCCGGCAGCCTCCAGATAATAACAACTGCCCGTCACTTCATGTGTTGCTCCAAGAAATGTAAGACGCATAAGATGCCTCCTGTTCTCCCGTTTTGTTCGGGGACAAAATGTTGTCACTGCGGGTCAAATCACGCGTTATGCGTTTGGCCCGTTATCGCGGCAGTCGTCAAGTTCTCATGCCAGCATGGTCTTTGACGCGTTGTCCGCGAAAATAATCTGAAATTCCTTTTGTATTTTATGCTTATTCTCTCTTTTTTGATTATTATAGCATAATATCTGGCAGATTCCAACGGAATTTTAAGGCAGATTGCACAACAATCTTGATATTTTTGTTCAATTATGGGCATCGGCCGCCGGAAGTGCATAGAAAAGAGGCACCGGTATTCCTGCAGTAATACCGATGCCTCACTTATCGGGGCCAGCCGATGTTCCGTATGATCACTCACACGCTGAACATAGTAACACATGATGACTCAGATCTGTGTTGTGGTTGGAAAAAGGAATTTCGACGCGTTGAAAATCCTGAAAGATCTGCGTTTTCGTCTTAATATATTCATTGTTATAAGGTTTCTATAGGGGACTGGCCCCGTGGGGTTTTAAAGGGATGAGGGAGTTACAAATTACTGGTTTAAAAATTGATTTTATTTGTTTGCAGTTCTCTCTTGTGCTCATAAAACAATGATTTGTTTGTTTTGTTTAATTTTTAGATATTTCGTTATCCAATATAAATACCGTTGGTTCTACTACCTCCGTTTTCAGTGACTCCATTCTTTGTGCAGGAATGATATCCTCTTAAACGATAATAATAGCCTTTTTCTACTTTTACTTCTTTACTGAAATACAGAGAATTTGTATTATAGTCTACATTTTCCCATTTTTTGTAACTATAAAAATCCTCACTTCCACTAGAGCGTTCTAAATATACATTTAATTTTACTGTGTTGCAACTTACATTGCATTCTGTTCCACCAAATATTCCTACATAACCATTTCCATTGTTAGTAATTCTTACAGTTCCCTGATGTAAATACGTACTTCTAGCTACGCTAAGATATTCTCCTGATGACTCCTCTTCATTTGTTAAAATGGATCCATCTATTGTATTTCCTAAATAATCCAATGTTCCTGCTTGCACATTGATGGTATTTAATGTTAAAGACAAAACAAACATTACACAAAAGAGTAAGTTCTTCAAGTTCATAACCTTTTTCATACTTCCTCTTTCCCCTCGTCCTCATCTACATTTTATATACGTGTAAATCATATAATTATTACAAGTTATACTGCATTTCATTCAATATTTTTAATAACTCTTCTTTCGCAATTTGCCCACTCAATTCATAATAAACATCTTTATAACGCCACTTTACATAATAGTTCTTTTCATCATTTTCAGATATTGTTCCCATTTCAATATCCAATATGTTATCAAACGTTTCTACCTCAACATTTTCACTATCTTGCCAATCACTTTGTGACAAATCATTCTCATTTGCTGATAATCGAAAATAAATTTCTTTTTCACCATATTTGTATTGGATTATAGCCAGCTTAGTTTCTTTAGATATGTATGTTCTGTTATACTCCATGCCCTTTGGAATGTAATAAAATTCTGGAACTTCTATGTGCAAATTCTCCCTTATTTCCTTCTGTGCTTCATCTAAACTTCCCGTCGAATATTTTCTCGTCTCACCATTGTCTGTTCCTGTTGAACTCCCTGCATTCCAAACTCCATGTACACTCTCCACCAGTCGAATCCGATTCGCCTCGCTCGTCATACTAGCTCCAAAAACGCAAGCCCCCACAACCAACACAACACCAGCCGCTTTCGCCGTCCGTACCCAGTGTTTTGTTGTTTTCGCTCTCTTCGCAATCTTCTTCTGTCTCTCCGCCTGCTTTTCGCGTTCTGCCTTTCTCTCCACGATCTGGCGGCGGATCTCCAGTGTTTTTTCTGTCGGATTCCCTTCCGCGTCCGCGAGTCCTTCCTTCTGGAGGCGCTGCTGGAAGCGCTCGTACATTGCGTTCAGTTCTTCCTCTGAAAGCGCAGGCGCAGCCTCCTGTTCTGTTGCTGTGTTTCCTTCCTCTGCCTTTACAACTGCCGATTCCCCTTCCACCGTTTTCGAATCCGCAGCCATTTTTTCTTCCATCGTCTGCTCCAGTTTCTTTTTCAGCTGTTCTTCTTTTTCTATCTTTTTCATCTTCTTCCGTTCCTCGGCATTTTCCATGTTGTAACCGCTCTTGACTTTTTTTCTTCTTGAGGGGATAATAAAAGCCAAATGATATTATCAAATTCCAGGGAGGAATTCTCATGAAGCATATTGTTCTGACAGGCGGAGGTACCGCCGGCCATGTTACCCCGAATATTGCCCTGATTCCAAAATTAAAGGAAGCAGGTTATAAAATCTCTTATATCGGTTCCTACGACGGTATGGAGCGCAAGCTGATCGAAGATCTCGGCATTCCGTATTACGGAATTTCATCCGGAAAGCTGCGCCGCTACTTCGATCCGAAAAACTTTTCCGATCCATTCCGCGTCGTAAAAGGCTACTTTGAAGCAAAAAAACTGCTCAAAAAGCTGAAACCAAACGTTGTCTTCTCCAAAGGCGGCTTCGTTTCGGTACCGGTTGTCCTTGCCGCCAAAGCATGTAAAGTCCCGGCGCTCATCCATGAATCGGATATGACGCCTGGCCTGGCAAATAAGCTGTGTATTCCGTCCGCTGCAAAGGTCTGCTGTAATTTCCCGGAAACCGTTAAATGTCTCCCGGAAAACAAAGCCGTTCTGACCGGAACGCCAATCCGCCAGGAACTGCTGTCCGGCGATGCACGGGAAGGCCTGAAGTTCTGCGGATTCAATGCCGCAAAACCGGTTATTCTCGTCATCGGAGGAAGCCTCGGTTCCGTCGCTGTCAATAATGCGGTCCGTTCTATTTTACCAGAACTTCTGAAAGATTTCCAGGTGATTCATCTCTGCGGTAAAGATAAACTGGATGCATCCTTAAATGGTACCGAAGGTTACGTTCAGTTCGAGTACATCAAAGATGAGCTCCCGGATCTCTTCGCCGCAGCAGATCTGATCATCTCCCGCGCCGGCGCAAATGCGATCTGCGAAATCAGTGCTCTGGCAAAACCAAACATTCTGATTCCGCTTTCTGCCAATGCCAGCCGCGGAGACCAGATTTTAAATGCGCGTTCCTTTGAGCGTCAGGGTTACAGTAAAGTTCTGGAAGAAGAATCCGTGAATGCGCAGACTCTTCAGTCCGCAATCCGTGAGGTTTACGAAAACCGTCAGACCTACATCAATGCGATGAAGAAGAGCAGCCACACCGATTCCATCGGCCGCATCCTTTCCCTGATCCAGGAATGCGAACGCAAATAGTAACTACAGAAATCCCCTTTCTCTGGCTTTGTCAGCAAAGTGCTGGCAAAGCCATTTTTTCGTCCGGGTCATTTTCACCCGCAGATTTCCTATGGTGATACCCATTTCGGATGCTACTTCCTTTTCCGAACGCTCATGCACCTTGATTTCACGCGTAATATAATAACCCGATTCATCATGATCTTTCAGTGCATCCATCACTTCCCGAAAAAAATGATTTCTCTCCTGCTTTTCTTCCTCTGCAAGCGTCGGAAGTTCCATCTCTTCCGCCCGAAGATCCTCATCCAGTTCGTTCCAGTCAAAACGTTGTGCTTTTCTTTGATAATCAATTCCCAGATTCTTTGCAGCGACACGGACCCAGCCTTCTACTCTGTCTTCATCCAGCGCATCAATATTCAGGTACAGTTTCACCATCGTTTCCTGTGCGATATCATCCGCATCGGCTTCATTGTGTACCACCTGCATTGCGGCTGAATAGGCTGTCATTACATACTTTTTATATATTTCTGAAAAGTTATTTTTGTCCATTGTTCTCCGCCCCTGTTCGTCTGTCATTGATTCTTTTTCTGGCTGCTGACAGCCTTTTCTCAGGCCTTCAGCTCTGCCGTCACGCTCTCAATGATCTGCTCTTTTACCGCATCCTCGAGAGTTCCCTGCTTCCATGCAGCAATACCGGCATTGTCACCTTCATATCTTGGAATCAGATGCATATGGAAGTGGAATACCGTCTGTCCTGCTGCCTCACCATTGTTCTGTACCAGATTGAAGCCATCAGAATGAAGCGCTTTCGTCATGGCCGTCGCCATTTTTTTGCCGAGAATCATTGCTTTCGCTGCGGTTTCATCCGGAATTTCATAAATGTTTGCAAAATGCTGTTTTGGAAGAATCAGCGCATGTCCTTTCGTTGCCGGTCCCTGATCCAGAATGACACGGAACTCATCGTCCTCATACAATGTCGCGGTTGGAATTTCTCCGTTTGCTAATTTACAAAAAATACAATCCATGATCTTTTTCTCCTTTACTTTTTTTAATTCTTCTGTTGTTCCGAATCCCGTTCTGCACGGTTCCGAACAACTCTATTTTCTCACTATTTGTCGAAAAATGTCAAATAATGCAGAACGCTTTTTGTTGCGCGCTCCCCCTTTTCAATGCTAAACTTTTGCCTAATCAAAAATCATTACCTACGCATCATAAGGAGGATACGGCTATGTCAAAAGAACCAACAACCAATTCACAGGGCTTATCGGAAGAATGTCACGCTATGATTTCCCGGATTTCACATGAGGTTCGAAATCCTGTTGCGGTTATCCACAGCTTTCATCAGCTTCTTCTTTTAGCGCATCCGGAGCTTTCCAACGATCTCTATTTTCAGAAAATCCAGGAAAATATGGCTTTTCTGAACTCCCTGCTCGATGAGCTCTCCTGCTATAATCATTCATATCGGGCGGTACGCGCTTACGTGAATCCTTATCTTCTGCTCCAGAATCTCTGTGCCGATACCGGCGTTCTCCTCGAAAAACAACAGGTTTCCATTGAACTTGTCAAGGAATCTGCCATTCCGCGCTTTGCCCTTGATACCACGCAATTTCGTCAGCTTTTTCTGAACCTGATCCGAAATGCGGCGGAAGCAATGCCTTCCGGCGGAACGATCAAAATCTCTCTCTGTTTCGACGGTGACTTTCTGACCATCCGTGTGCAGGACACTGGCTGCGGAATCCCCGCCGAGGATCTGCCGACTCTCTTTGACCTTTTTGTCACACATAAGAAAAACGGAACCGGCCTTGGACTTGCCATCTGCAAGGAAATTGTAACCGCACACGACGGCACGATTTCCGTTTCTTCCGTTCCCGGGGAAGGAAGCACCTTTACGGTCGTTTTCCCCTTTTCCTGATCCTTGCCATTCCCGGATAGAGAACCGCCATCAGGACTGCACCTGCCAGAAAACCGCCGATGTGTGCGAAGTTGTCCACATTTGAAGACTGGAATCCGACCAGCAGCGAAAGGACAGCCATGACGGCCATCCTCCGGAAGGTGAGATCCTCCAGCCTTCCTTTCCGAAATGCCAGAAGAACAAGCATCGCTCCGACAGCAGAAAAAATCGCTCCCGAAGCGCCGGCGGAAACTGCCGGTGCTTCCCCTGTTTTCATCAGGGACAGTTCATGCAGATACGAGCACAGATTTCCGACGAGTCCGCCGCCCAGATAGATGACCAGATAACGGATCTTTCCAACTGCGCGTTCCAGGTAATCCCCAAGGAACAAAAGAAGCAGCATGTTGTTGATCAGATGCTGGATGCCAAAGTGAAGAAACATACTCGTAAACAGGCGATAGTATTCTCCGCTCTCAATCAGCGGCGCATACGCCGCACCGCAGTCCATCATATGTCTGGAGCTCTCTGTCCCTCCGGTCAGTGTGACTGCAAGGAATACCAGAATATTGCATACGACGATGACCAGATTGATGCTGTTTTTTGACCTCTTCCACATACGGTCCACGATATCTTCGTTCGGATCGTAACTGTTTTTCCTTTGTTCTTCCATTACATCATTTCCTTATCTGTGCTATTTTTTTATTATAATTTAATTCACTTGTAAATGCAAGAAATCGTCAAATTTTTTTCTTTTTTGATAAACGTTTTTCGACAATTATTGACGCTTCACGACGGCTTTCGACGTTTTATGACATTATTTTTTACATTATTTCTTTTTTTAATTTTATGCATAATTTTCTTTTCTATAATATTTTTGTTTCATTCGCATAACTTTTTTCTTCGATCATTCTGGCATATTAAAAATAACGCATCCAGCACTTTCTCCAAATCGAAAAAGTGTAATGCGTCATTTTTCTCTAATTTCTGTTTTTCTCTCCCGCCTTATACCGGTATTTCTTCCCGGCAAATGAGATATCGTCTCCATCCTCCAGCTTCTTTTTTGTCTCGCCCATCAATGGAACGCCATTCACCGTTGTTCCGTTCCGCGAATTCAGATCCAGCAGATAATCTCCCTCTTCTGTACTGACCAGCTTTGCGTGAAGGCGGCTTACCGTACGGTATGGCAGAATTACATCTGCCGCCGCTGACAGTTTTCCAATCAATGTGCTTCCGCGTTCAATCGGAATCAGCGGAAGATCAATCGGATCTATCGGAATCAGATATGCCCTTCCCTCATCCTCCGGGCTGGTCAGCAGTTCCGTTTTTCCAAACAGATCCTCTTCATGCCCCTCCAATTCCATCAGGCTGTGCATCTTTCTGTTTTCCTGTTCTTCATTCTTTTCCCATGTTTTCTCTTTTTCGACTGAGGAATCCCTTCTCCATCCCTGCTGTTCTGTATCGCTTTGCGGATTCCATGTTCCATCTTTCTGTTTTAAGCCCTTCCGATTCTGATATTCCGAAAATACATCTCCTGTTTCTCCTTGTTTCCGGATTCCTGCGGCCTTCCCATAGCTTCCTGTTTCTGTTCCCGACTGCCGCTTTTTCCATCGGCTGGCAAGTTCCAATGCCAGACTTACAATTCCCACAACAGCCGCCGCTCCTCCCAGCACCAGATACCAAACAGTTTCGGCCTGTGTCCACCGCAGTGCCAGCACACCTCCCAGAAATCCGATGCAGATCACTGCTTCCACAATATTTTTCCAGCGTCCCTCATCCTTTTCTTCCTCCGCTTCCACAAAAAAATTTTCCGCCGCTTCCACTTCTTGTTCTTCCCAAAGTGTTTCCTCCATCTGTACAGGCGGATTTTCTTCCCTGGGACGCTCTTTTCCCTCCTGCTCCGTCGTTTCTTTCTTCTCTTTCCCTGTCTGATATAAGAGTGCCTGAATCATCTCAACCGAAAAGATCTCCGCCGAAATCTCCCGATACAGTCCATACCCGAGTACCACCGCATCCTGCTCCTGGTGATCCAGCTTCGGCAGCAGATATTCCATCAGCTCCCGGATCTGCTTCTGAAAACAGCCTGTGTGTCCCTGCTTTCCCGGCAGATAACAGAAGGAAAAGTTCTCCAGATTTGCATCTGCAAAAACCAGCTCCGGCTGCAGAACGAGGCCGTCCGGTGCAAGCAGGTACTGCCCCAGTTCTTCGAGAAGATCCAGCAGCTGTTCAAACAGTTTCCGCAGCGCCTCCGCCCCAATCGAGCGCTGTTCAAACACACTCTGAAGTGACTGCCTTGATGTCACCTCATAGTAAAACAATGTTTTATCATCCATTTTCCCGATTTTGCAGTCCAAAAGCCCTGGGATTGCGTTTGTCAGCAGCATACGGATCTGATACGACGCCGTGTCCGGCTCTTTTTCCTCCTGTAAAATAACATACGTATGGTTCAAATCTCTTTTATAATCAATCTGCATTTCTCCGCTTCCGTCCTTACTTCTGGTTCCAGATCTGTTTTACTGCCCGTATCTTCCGGATCGTTTTCACCGGATTGTTTCTCCTGATTTCACTCAAAACCGAATATTCCCACGCGTTCCGGCTCCAGATTGGCAGAATGTTTCCTTCTGCTTTTATCTGAATCTCTTTTTCTCTGCACACCGTCTGTACGGTCACCGGTTCAGCCGGAAGCGGTATCTGGGAAATCCACCATTCCATCCGGCTTTGGGCGGCTGCCTCTCCTTTTTCCACAGACAGGCGGCCTTCACTGGCGGCAAGCATTGTGCTTTCATATGCCGCAAATGTATACCAGCTCCGTGCGTGCACAAAAAATGTCAGCGACAGCAGAAGAAAAATCACCATCAGAACAAGCGGCACGACCAGAACTGCCTCTACCGTAATACTTGCTTTTCTCATTTTCACTTTCAAAGCATTCCGCACCTCCCCACAAATCCAAGCAGCAGAAACGGCACCAGCGGTATAGAATCCTGTTTCCGTATTTTCTTCCGCATCAGAAGAACTCCGCAGAGTACCGAACAGAGAATGAGTCCCAGCGTCAGAACGCCGAACGTCTGCCCAAATCCCAGCCAGATTCCAACCGTCAGAAGCAGAAGGCCGTCCCCGTATCCCACCTGTTCCCGTGATATATAACTGAGCGTCAGAAATCCTGCTCCCGGCAGCAGGGACAGCAGCCATTCCAGCCACGATGTCTGTTCCACCAGAATCTGCCATCCAATGCCTGCAAGGAATAAAACACCGGTCAGGACAAGGCTGATCTGCCGTTTCCTCACATCCATTCCGGCAAGAATCCCCAGATACAGCAATATAATTGCACTCTTTACTTCTTCCTGATACACAGCCGCGGCCTCCTTTCCGCAAACCCGAGTTTCTGTTTACCGTCCTTCTTTCCGGTCTCACCCGGAAAGAAGACACCTGCTCTGCTCATATCCGGCTTTCTTACGCCGCCTTTTTCGCGCATTTCGAGCACTGCGGCAGTCCATCCGTCTGTTCCAGTGCTACAAGTTTTACTTTACGTTTCAGCCCTTTGCAGGAAAGACTGTTATGATACCGGTTTCCGTATTTCGTATAGTAAACTTCCGCACCCGCAGCGCCATTTCCCACACACTGTTCGCATTCCTTATATTTTTCTCCATCCTGATTCCGTTTCCACGCAAGCGCACCCGGTGAGGAAACCTGGATCGAAAGATTGATATGACTGCACGACGAATCGGTATGATACACACTGCCGTTCTCAGTCACCCACACCATCTGTTTTGCTTCGCCCTCTTCTTCATCCGCCTCCTCTTCTGTCTTTCCGCAGAACAGATGCACTTTCGCACACGCTGCAATTCCCCGGTTCCGCACCGGAACGAGGCGGTTTCCCATTTTCGGCCAGTAAATCGCTTTCAGTTCCAGCCATCCATTTTTCACACGGCTTCCTGCCAGTGTCACCATTCCATTTTCGCGGATTTCTTTTGGAATCTTTGCTTCTGCATAAGCAATGCACGCGGCCGTTTCTGGTATTTCATACGTTTCTTTTCCCGTCTCATCCACCGCGTAGGCACAAACGGAAAGATACCGCGCGGACTCCTGCAGAGATACCGTCAGCATTCCATGCAGCCGGTAAAGATCCACGATTTTTAATAACACAAGAACCGCGATCAGAAAAACAGGAAGTGCCAGTGAAGCTTCCACCGTCAGGCTTGCCCTGTTCCATTTTCGTTTTACAAAAGGCTGCTCTCCTGATCCGGATTTATAAAAATTCCCGGAAGAGTGGATAAGTTTTTTGATAAGGTTCCAGAAATAAATGTGCCGTTCAGAAGAACACCCTTTTGTATCCCTGCCGGAGTCATCCCATTTTTCAGGCTGCTCCCTGCATCTCATATCCATAATTTCTCGTAATCTCATACTCTCGTTTCCCAATTACCGCCGTAAAACCGGCTTCCAGTTCATCGACACAGCAATCCAGTCGGAAACCCGGCTGCTGCTGTTCTGTCCGCATATTGTATTCCACCAGATCCATCGCTCCAAACGTTACCGCTTTTCCCGATTTCTGCATCAAAAGCAGCCGCAGATAATCGGAATACTCCATGCCGCCCGGTGCATTTTTTCTGCTCTGATCCCCTGTTTCCAGCAGTTTCGGAAGCTGTTCCAGAGAAAGCTGCCACGATTCTGCCGTTTTGAACAGTGCTACTTTTCCACCATCCAGCAGTTCCCGCAGATCCAGAATGCTTTCTGCAAATGCCCAGCACACGGCAAGTGCCATTTTCACAACCGGCATCGCCGCCGGAACTCCAAATGACGCGGCAATTACCCCCGCCATTGCTTCCATCTCGCCCTGCTTCTGCGCATCTTTCGCCAGATACACCAGATTTGCCGCCTCCCGCAGCGCCAGCAGACGGTTCACGGTTCCCGCCAGATTATCCTGGTCACTGTTTTTTCCGCAGAGCACATATTCCACCTGGCACTGCAGCCCTTCCTTCTTCTCCTTGCTGGTATAGCACGGAAATTTCCACAGAATATATTCGGACGAAAGCATCTTATCCACAAAGCTCAGTTCTTTTCCACACTCTGCCATGCCAAACCCGCTCTGCAGCTCCCGTTTTGATGCAAGAAACGATACATCCGTTTCCCCCTGCGACAGTGCCTGCCCTTCCGGGAGGACCAGTCCTAAAATTCCCATTTTCATTACTTTTTGAATGACCTCAATCGGATTCACAAAATCTTCCGGTACCGGCTGCTTCTGATCCGGTTCCGAAGGCGTGCCGTTTCCAGATTCTCCTTCACCTTCTGTTTTTTCTGTTCCCTCTTCTGGCTGTTTGGATTCTTCATACTGTTTTAAAACCTCCTCTTCCTCGTAACCGCTCTGTCCGTCCTCCTGACGTTTCACGGTTTCCTGTTCTCCTCTTAATTTCTGGGAAAGCTGCTGTATTCCATAAGTTCCAAGGCTGGCTTTCATTGCCTCACAGATCTGACGGGAGAAAGCACTTCCCTCCTCGTCTGTCGCAAGACGATAGCCGCCGAGATAAACTTCTGTAACCTGTCCGCCAGATAAACTGCCTGATAGAATTCCCATCCCCGATGCAGTGGGGGACAGAACTTCTCCCGCAGTTTCTGCGACTTTTCTGCTCATGGTTTCAGGTTTCCAGACACCGCTCTTATCCCCGCCGTTATAAAAAAACAGCTCGTACTGTCCCAGCAGTGTTCTGTCATACCCGGCAAACAGAGAATACAGTCCCTGTTCCATTGCGCAGGCCGTCATCACCCGTGCATGGGCATTTCGCACCGACGCAATTGTCCCGGAAATCAGGGAAAGCATCAGTATCAGAACGAGACACAAATATGCTGTTATGCTTCCGGCTGCCCATCTTTTCTGTCTTTCTGTTTCCCTCATGGGATACAGCTCCTTCCACTTTACTTTTACTTTTTCGAACTTTAGATGCCGTGGATCGGATAAAGGATATACCGAGACACAGATATGCAAATGACATATAGGTCCGTACCGGCTTCTAAATTTTTCTTTGGAGTTCCGTATTGGACATTTTCCCGTTTATACGGTGTTGCTCTGGTTTGTGACTTTCTCCATCAGACTGTTGACCAGACTCACAAGCTGCTTTTTAAAGATTAGTACGAGTCCGATCAGCACAACGATAAAATTAGCCCCCTATCTGATACTCCGCATAAACACTGGGTGTAACAACAGCTTCACTGAGTAGCTTTTGTTTTTCTACCCCACATTTGCTCCGCAAATTGTATATGCTCCATCCTAAATAAAAAGCCCCAAAAGCAAAAGAGCTCACCTTTCTGGCAAGCTCTCCTGTTAAATGCTTTTCAATATTTCTTTATTAAATTAAATAGCCGATACATGTTCCCGTACGATATACCGTTCGCTAATGTCCTGTCCATTATCTCTTAAGATAATTTCTTTTTTTCACTTCTCCCTAAATTACATTGATCTTAATTGCCCTAGAGCTATTAACTCCTGAAATCTATCAATATTGTATTTCTCTATATTCGATATATAGATGTGTGTTGCATCAATGTAATTAATTTCTTTGGGCAACTCTTTCTCAGAAAATGCAAATGGTTCTGGTCTAGGATCCCTATTAAAACCTGAGTTAGTATTATACATAATAAACCAATCCCCATATTCATCTATTTTATTATCCAATAATAAAATATTATAGCCCTGACTATGATTATCTTCTATTTTTCCCCATGCTAAAACTTTCTTCCCCCTACATGTGGGATGTGAATATCTTGTGGCTGTTGGAGTGCGAATGTCATAAGAAATCGTATATCCTATAGTTTTTTTATAAGCTTCAGGATCAAGCACTGATAAAGTTATTGTAATGGTTTGAAAATTCGGCATTTTAATTGTTATAATATTTTTCTCTTCTGCAAGATCAAAATTAGCTGAATTAAAAACAATTTGACCCGAAGCGTATTGAGAATTGTATATTTCCGTATATTCTCTAAGCGGATTCAATATCTCATTATCGAAATGAAACATTATGTTTTTTACATGATCCCACCACTCTTTTCTCTTTTTTGCTTCTTCAGCTTCTTTTCTCTGCCTCGCATTATCGGTTGCATTTTGCATTTCTACAGCCGACTGTACTAATGATAACATTTTATTATCACTCGCCCCTAGCTTGTTCCCTTTATTCAAAATATCAATAATTTCCTGCCAATTTGAAAATCTTTTGCTTTTAGGTTTTTGCAGCATTCTATTAATTACTGAAACCAAATTAGGTGCAATAGAAGAATTGAACCGAATTGGGTTTTCTACCGCTGTATATAAATGTGCCTCCTCATAATTACCAGCAATAACTTCATAGGGATAATTTAATGTTGCCAATTCATAAAATACTATTCCCATAGAATAAATATCCATTGCAATCGTATTTTTTTCATTCCTCCATACTTCTGGCGCACAATATGGTGCGGTACCATATCCTTTAAATGTTACATTTCTAGTTGTTGCCTCAGAATATTTTGCCAAACCAAAGTCTGTAATCTTTAAAACGTTATCTTTAATCAATATATTATCCGGCTTAATGTCTCTATGAACTAAAATGGAATTAACATGTTCCATTCCCAAAGACAGTTGCAAAAACATGTTATACAATTCATCATTAGTAAAAAATGTGTTACTCATACGTTTCTGTTTTATGAGATTGTTTAGTGAGCCTTGATCAGCAAATTCCATAATAATAAATGGCGGATATTCTTTTAATATTTTTCCATCATGCATAAACTCATATGTAATTGTATTTTCAGCATTAATCTTCTTTGCTAAATTCAATTCATTTTGAAATGCAATATATTCTTCAGATGTTGGAAATACATTCAACATTGTCTTTAAAGCAAATTTCTTTTTATCACCTATTCTTTCACATAGAAAAACTTGTCCAAATCCCCCCGATTTAATACTACGTACAACTTTATATTCATTGCCTTTATCATCAGGTAATACACTATCTATAGTGATTATCATATAGCCCTCCTCATATCCATTATAAAATCAACTATATTTTCTCACAATTATTTTAAACCTGCAACCTGAATATAAACCCTACACTTTTTTAATTATCTCAATATATATAAAGCAAACCAGCCAATATATGTTTCCATACTATTCGCTGTTAGCTATCTTTCACACTTTATTGTTTTATTTTTTCTGATTATTTAATTCTCCTGTTAATTCCTCAACCTTTTTCTCTAACCTGCTATTCTCGTTCTCTAATTCTTTTATCCTTTTTTTCAGTTTCATAACTGCACTTTTCAAATTAATATTTGTTTCTTCCAATGCTCTATCAAATATAACTTTCTTCGGATTGTAACATTCCCCCTGTTGGAGCTGGGCATCATCTAACGCTTTTCTAACTTCCTGATTTCTATAGAAAAAGCTTTTCGCAAATCCGGTGTTTTTTGCAAGCACAGTTACCGAAATACGCTCTTTTCTTTCGAGCATTTTCTCAATCTGTTTTATAGCAATATCCGCTTTCTGCTTACTCTTAGCTTGATTCATCGCAACTATTTTATCGTATTTCATATCTGTTTTCTCCCATTTTATTTACAATCGTTTCAGTAGAGAGATTTCTTTTCTTCCAAGCTGCTTCTGAAGCTTCTCTACCTGCTGGCGAAGCTGTTCATTACTCTTAACAAGTTCCTCATTCTGCATTGTAGCTCTTAATAACTCAAGTTTCAAATCAACCATTGTATTTTCAAGCTCTTTATCCATTATAACCGGATGCTGATTTTTAAAGATTGCCTCCTGCCTGTGAATGGCATCATCCAGTTCACGCCTAACCATCTGGTTTTTATAAAAAAATCCTCTGGAAAGCCCCGTCCTCTTTACTAACTCTGCTACGGTAATCCTTTCCATATTATCAAGCATACCAGAAATAGCTTTTTTTGCAACCTCCATCTTCCTTCGGCTCTCGGCCTGTGTAATCTCTATCATTTTATCATATTTCATAATCATCCCATCCTTCTATGATATCTAATAGGATCATATCCATTTTTTCTCTTGCGGTTCTTGTCTCATCAGCCATCAGCTTATTTCCTATTTTCCGGTAATAATGCACAGATTGTGTTGAGGTATGCCCCAGCAGCTTCGCTATCATCCAGTCATCCACATGCATTTCCGTCAGTTTCTTTCCATAGCAGTGCCGGAATATATGGGTACCAAACCGCAGCAGTTCACCGTTGTCATCCCGGATATCTTCCTGGCGTATCATCTTCATGATCTGGTTTTGGATCATGTTATACTGGTAAGGTTTTGTAGGATCATTTTTCTTTACAAAAATATATGTTGTTTCCCCATACCGCTCTTTCGTATAATCGATTGCTTTCATGATAAGCCGCGCCACTTCTTCGCTGATGGCTTTTTCATACGTTACGGATTTTACCTGATCGATCCTTATAAAATACCGCCCTTCCCTCATGCTCAGGCAATCCGGCTTTAAGGTCAACGTATCCGATATCCGTGTTCCCAATAACTGGTGGATAATCAATGCCCTGCAAACCTGCTCATCCATCTTGAAAATGTGTTCGTTTAATCTCTTGATCTCCGCATCCGTGTAAAACTTGAAGATATGCCTTGGAGTGCTTGGAAAATCATTGCTTAAGAACAGTTCACTCATGCTCTGCCGTTCATATAAATTTCCGACATCCTCTATCACCCTCCGCAGGGCATAAAGATCCGATCTGTAATTTTTCCGTTCATGCGCTTCCGTTTGTAGGTAAATCAGGTACTGCTCAATATGCATCCGTTCAAGTTCCTGTAGGGATTTGATATCCGGACACCGCTTTTCAAGAAACCGGGCAAACCGCTTTACGGCAGTCATCTCACTTTGAATCGTTCCTAATGGGGAATACTTCAGATGCATAAAGACCGCTTTTTTCACTTCCTCCCGGATATCCGGCTGCGTAATCTTCGTAAAGTTGATGGTTTCCATATTCAGGATCGGGTTCGAGTGAATTGGAAAATCAAAATTTTTCAGATTCCAGATATCCTTTTCCTGCTCATCCCGGTCATCATCCTCTTTCGCAAACTTCAGGATCTTCTTCATGTGCTTTACAATGCCGGGAGTCTCAATCCCTACCCTGTCATATACCGCCCGATACTTTTTACTCGATAAAGCATATCCTTTCTCCATCATCCAACCTTTCAGCATGCGGATTATTTTTTCCTCCGTCTTTGCGTCCAGACTGCGGATATTCCGGTCGATGAGAAACTCCCTGATATTATTGTAATAGAGCAGCTCACTTGACAAGCTGGAGGGGGCAAGTTTTTTTCCTCTGTCCCATATAAAATCTTCTAACAACCTGCCGACATCCTCTGAGGGAAGCCCTTCCAGATCAAAATACCGATCCGGGCGGATATGCATTTTTTCAATCTGATCCTCAGTTGCCTGCGTATAACAGTCCATCTCATATACATAAATTCTTTTTCTCATTTCTTATCACCACGCTTCTTCACTGTGATTGCTGATGCCAGGTCATTTCCCGGTTTTTTAAAATAGGCATCATTCGCTTTGGCAATCCTCTTTGGCATGAAGTCTACATACTGTTTTGTCATGTCCTCCGAGAAGTGTCCCAGATAATCCCGGATTGTCTGTATAGAAACGCCATCGTCATAAAAACGGGTAGCCAGCGTATGCCTGTAATCATGGGTTTTAAAAATATATTCCCCATCTGCAATCTGGTTCTTTATGCAGTGCTGCTGAAATTCCTGGCGGAAGGTTCCCACCCGATATGCCCCTCCATTTTTCCCTTTAAATATGTAATCTTTCGGACGGATATGATTCTTCTCTATATATTTCCGCATGACTCTGTACAGCACTAGCGGTATAGGTATCATTTTATCCGCCTTCATCTTAATCTGGTAAACTTTCAGCCATGCATCTTCCCCATCCCAATAATAGGCGTCTCCTTTTAATGTGCATACTTCGCTGATCCTGAGTCCGGTACACCACAAATGTAAAAATATCAGCCTGGGAACCTGCGGAAATAAGTAGAGCTTATGCAGGATCTCCATATAAACTTTTTCTTCCACCGTTCTGTCATGATGCTCCGGGTATGTCTTTTTCAGATAAAACTCCGGTTGGAATGGAATTTCCTTGATGTATCCACGCACATTCAAAAACTGATAAAACTTCAAATAACACACAATTCTTTTATTAAACGTGTCATCCTTTGTATCCTTTTCTTCCAGCTCCCTGAAATAGCCATCCAGTTGATTTTCATCCACCTGGCAGATGGATATTTCTTCATTAAAATATTCCAGCAGTTTCTTAACCTCATATAACTGTCCCCGGATGTTGGCTATGGTAAGCCCTCCGATTCCGACATGGTATTTTGCGTATTCCTGTAAAAGCTCCCGGTTCTTTCGGTTGGTAACTTCTATAAAGCTCAGCCGCTGCACCGGGCTGCTCGGATTCAGCCTGTCCTCCGCCAAGTGGAACCGTTCCATATACCACACATTGGCATGCCAGTGGATCTCCGGTGCTGTCAAAAATAAAATTTTCCGGCTGTTATCAATGATCTGCATGGAATTTTTCACATTGACCACTTTCTGCTCTACGATTTTTTCAAATCGACAAATCTGGCTCAATTCCAGGCATTCCAAATCTTCGATACCTTCATCCACACAGAAATCATACAGCCAGTGCAGGGGCAGTAAGTACCGTACCCGCCTTTCCTTTGGATTGTCCCGGTATAGATTTTCCAATATATAGTTTAACAGCAGGAACACCTGCCTTTTCAATTTATCAGCCGCTCTCCTTGCAAAATCCCATACCAGTTCCTGCTTATCCTGGACGTATTCAAAATCCTTAACCAGTTCCGGATCCGGCAGGTAAGGCAGGAATATAATCTGCGCTTTATACTGCATCCGGTGCCTTGCCATTCCCGGCAGGCTGCTTATCTGATTTCGGATACTGTACTGTTTGATATGGTCGAATACCTTCAGATATTTCATCACACGCTGCTCATTCCCAGTTTTTTGCAGTTCTGCTTCATATCGGCTCCGCACCGTGTAGTCAATATCCCTGATGTGATGGATCTCCTGCCGGATGAGGAACCTCTTAATGTTTCCCTTCAATGCTACATCCGGCACCTGACATTCCCGGATCTCTGAGAGCAGCTCCCCGTATTCCGTTTCTACCCAATACTGCTGGATCTTCCGCAGTGCGGACGACCGCTCCACTACCTGCTTCTTCGTATAACTGCCGCTATCCGACAAACATTTTTTATATTCCTGAAGATCTTTTTCCTCTGCCAGAATAACATCATAAATCTCTTTTTTAATAAGGAAACTTTCCGCTTCTTCCCATAGTTCCTTCTGCAATATCCCGCCTGACATAAGCTGCCTGTGAAGATGCCGTATATCCTCCTGCCGTCCAGCTTGCAGTAATCTGATTGCAGACACTTGACCGCCTCCTTCCTATAACAGATCCTGAATGCCATACATGGCCTGATGCTTACTGTAAAATGCATCACTGACTTCTATCAGTTCCTCATCTGTTATATTCAGATATTTCATGGTGGTCTCGATATTCCGATGTCCGAGTGCCTGGCTGATAAGTTCCAGCTTCCAGCCATCTTTCCGCCTCGCATTTGCGAAGTAATGTCTCAGCATATGTGGGGATGACTTGATACCAGTCTTTTCCTCCAGCCTGCGTAACATTGCATACACCCCGCTTACTTTAAATGGTTTCCCTGCGTAATCACCGGAGACATTGATAAACAGGTATTCCTGTTTCAGAATCAGTTCCTTATAATCTTCAATATAAAATGTTAGGATATCAAATGTCGCATCGCTGACCTTTGCCCTGCGGAATTCTGCATTCTTCGCCCTTGCACTATTCTCATTATCCTCCCGGAAATTCACATAGATCATGTGGTTCTCATAATCAATGTCCTCTCCATACCGGACACCTAAGAGTTCCCCGATACGAAACCCTGTCTCGGCCAATAATAAAAGCAGAACCTGATCGCGGCAGTTTGCACATTCCTGCAGCAAACTTACGATCTTGTCCTGCTCAATGGTTTTTCCCTGATGTCCTTTTTCTTTCAGATAACCCCGAAAGCTCTTTCGGTTCAGTACCCTTCTTACGCCTATCGAATTTCGCACAATCGTCTGTGCATCTGACAGAACCTTCAGGCTTTCTGACTGGTCGTTTTCCCGTTCCATAAAAGTATAGAACCGGAACACTTCTTTCAAATACGCATTGCAAGTTTCGTTATTCGGAAGCTTTGAATAATCCTCCCGGCTATGCTCACCTGCTTTTAACCATATCAGAAAGTCTGTAAAGTGTTCATGCTGTTCGGCATATTTCATTTGGTAAACATCGTCCAGGTGCAGTTGGTTCTCATCCATAAAGTTCAGATAATAGGATAATGCAAATGCGCTTCTCCGGATCGTATTCGGTGATATCTTCGACCGTTTCTTGTGCATCAGATATTTGGAAGGTAAAAGTACAATATCCATGCTTTCTTTCTCCCGGATAAAATAGAATTTTTCCTGTTTCTCCGTCTGCATGTCTACAACATATTGTGCCATTTTACTCACTTCCTTCCTTTCTAACGCTATACACAGTATACCCACTCCGGGGCAACAAAGCAATTCCAAACTCCCCTGAAAACGTCTGAAATACCACTGAACTTTTTTCGCAAAGCGGTTCCTGATCTGGTCAGAACCAACAACGCCACGAACCTGTTTCTACATATAATATCCTTCCTGTTTCTGCCTGCGGATAAAGGCTTCCACATCCTCAATTGACTCCGCCATCTGACAGGCTGGAAGCGCACACAGGACATCCTCATGATACCTGCCCCCGGCTACTGCCCGGTGGTCCAGGATAGACACTACGCAGGTATCGCTCTCCGTCCGGATCGCCCTTCCAAAACCCTGACGCAGCTTTTTCTGCATATCTGGCACAATGATATCCCGGATATATTCCGGCAGGGTAGCATACCGCTCTTTTTCCGCCTCCCTTAATGGATCCGGGACAGCAAAGGGCAGCCTTACGATAATCAGCGATGATACGATGTCTCCCGGAAAATCAACACCTTCCCAACAGGAGCCGGCTGCGAACAGCACCGCATTCTCCAATGTTTTAAACCGCATGATCTCCTCCTGGGCATTGCGCCATACTTCCACCATCGGGAAAGGCAGGCTGTCCCGCAAAATCTGGTAAACGCTGCCCATTAAAGAATAAGAGGTGAACAGCACCAGCGTATGTCCGTAAGTCGAACAGATCAGCCGTTGGATATGCTGTGCCAGCATGACGGCTTCCTCCCGGCTGCCATGCTTTGTCCTTTGCAGCGTCTGCGGCAGATACAATAAACAGTTCTTATCATAGGCAAATGGAGATTCCGCCACATATTCCGTTACCCGGACTTCCTTTCCCAGCCCGTTTTCCTGCCGGGTGCGGGAAAAGCCATTCCCGGCCTTTAAGGTGCCGCTGGTCAGGATGGCCGGGAATCCCCTGCTCCACAACACGCCGGAGAGAATGTCCGGGATCTTCCTGCTTGTGGCACACAGCTGCGGCAGTTTTCCTTTATCCTGCTCCAAATGCAGAATGTAGCGTTTGCCGGAGCCTGCAAAAATAGATAACACCTCTCCTGCTTCTTCCAGCTGGTTCCGTATCCATCCCGGAGCGATTCCCCTTAGTTTTCCTGTCAGTTCCTTTAAAAGTGCCTTTCCTTCTTCCAGCACGATGGCACATTCCTCCGTCATATGGAAAGCCGATGCTGGTCCATCCTTTGCTATGGAATTTTCTCTGACTACATGGAACAGGTTATGGAAAACACTTTTTAGCTTCTTGGCAGCCATCCCCTGATGTTCTCGTTCAAGGAAGTAGCAGATTTCCAGAATATCTTCATAGCAGAGTGATTTCCCATACATCTGTCTTGCCGCCTCTGGAAGCTTATGGGCTTCATCCACGATGAGCGCCCGGTAATCCGTCAAAAGCGGTTTATAATCTTTAGCCCGGTGGGAAGAATCCGCAAGCAGATAATTATGGTTACATATCTGGAAAAAGATATCCGGATCCCGTGCCTGTTTCAGATACATCTGGTAACGGCAGCTTGTCCTTCCCGGACATTCCTTGGGGCAGAACTTTGGGACACAGACCAGCCTGCGGTCAAAACTGCTCAGATTAGGCACCTCATCCATGTCATAGATCTGCTTTAAGGAAAACAAAGCCTTTTTCTGCAGCTCATTTTTAGGTTTTTCCCGGACAGCTTCTAACCGCACTCCCAAGCGTTCATCACAGACAAAATGCTCCTTTCCCTTCCGCACGATCGCTTTTAACGGAGAACCGATCAATCCGGCTGCCAAAAAGACATCCGATAAAAAGGGAATATACTCTTGTATGATTGCCTCCTGCAGCGCAATGCTGGATGTGGAGATGACGATTGGCCGCTTATCACACAGCCACCCATTTCCCGTGGCAGCCACATACTTCCTCATCAAGATACAGGCCACCAGATATGCATAGGTTTTCCCGATTCCCACACCCGCGTCACAGAGTGCAATGTTTCCTTCCAGCAGGGCGTCCAACATCTGGTGACTTAATTTTACCTGTTCTTCTCTGACACTTAAGCCTGCCTGCGGCAAAAGCGTCAAAAAGATAAAGTCAACCTCCTGATGTGCTTTTCTTTGATATTGATTCTTATAATTCATTTCATAGCCTGCCTTTCACGCATGACGTCAATACCAAAGAAAAACACATCCTTTTAAAGCGCGGCTGTGTTTTTCACCACAGCCGCATATATCTGATATCAACGACACACTTCCATTGATTTCTAAATTGTTGTTTCATTGTCGGCGTCACATTTGACCTCGCACCCCTGACAGCCTGTGCCACTCCTTTCATGGCATATATGGGAACATTACTGGCAGGCATCTGGCGGATGCCATTCGCAAATGTTCTGAGGGTCTTGCTGATTACAACCCGGAGTCCATCCTCTGCTCGCTGGCAGAAAACGTATCATTATCCCCCATGGATGCTCATGGCGGAGAGCCAGCCGCGGCTCCCTGACAGGTCTGATGGATCGCTCGGAGAAAACCGGAACAGATACCAGATGGAAGCCTGTACAACAAATCATACAATGGCTCACCCCTGGTATCTGTTTCCAGTTTTCCCGTCATGGCGCTCATCCTGCAACGCTACCATCCATGGGAACGTACCAGTAATGCTGGTATAAGATTTTCAATGTGCGTAAAAAGGGACACTATCCCCCTTTCTACTTACTAGCCGATGGGATGTCCCGTTTTTATTCAGCTTTCACAAATTTTTTTATTTTTTCCCGTAACCGCCTCAGTTTCGTATAAACCGTCTGCTCCGGCATACCGATATAAGAACCGATCTCCTTTGGGGCATATCCCATCATCTTAAGGACAACGATCTGCAGCGTTTTCCGGTCTGCTTCCAGCAGGATATGTAGTAACCGTTCATCACCTATGGCATCCAGCAGTTCCTCCACACTCCGAATCTGATCTTCACGGATCTCCGTTTCTGCCAGTAACAACTCCATATAATCCAGCAACGGGATCTGATGCTCCTGATAACGCCTGTCAGAATTAAAATCTGCCCAGTCGCTTTCACGCAATGCCTGAATGGACGTTTCGTCCATGCCAAGCTCCCGGAGTTTTTCTTCCTCACGTTCTTTCCACTTCTTCCATTTTTGTTCTTCTCTTGCTTTGTTATAAGCCACCTTTCTTTACCTCCGATCTGAAATTTTTTAGAAATCAAATCGAAGCGGCGGCGGTGATCGGCATCTTAATTCCCCATGACAGGGAGTATCAAAACTGTATCTTTGGATACCAGCGTATCCGGCATCTCTTATTCCAAAAGCAAATAAAATATATTGAAAACCCCAAGGCTCAGCAGCCATTTGTCCTCTCCGGATTACCAACTTTCGGGACGCCTCATGATGGTTTTATAAAGCTGCCATTGGAAGATACAGTTCATATTCAGATGCCAGTCGGCAATATTTACGAAAAAACGACAAACAAAAACACCAGACAGCTTTACCTGCTTTCTGGCGTTTTTGTTTAGTCTTGCATTATATGTGTTATTGTGCGTATTTAGCACATAGTTTAGTGCATGTTCATGGGTATAAGGTACTCTTTTATAGTCTAAGATTTTTTTCGCTGGTCACCTGACCGGAATCTATATCCTTTCGTAAAAATAATGCCATCCATGATTTACTCCTGACGGCTTATCACAGATGGCATAACACAAATAAACCCTGCTGCGAGAAGCCGTTTTTTTTATTGGCTTCCCGACAGGGTTTTCCATTCTTACATGAAGACACTGCTATCCTCTTTTTTTACACAGTGTTTCCCTGATTCCTTATTCTGTTTTCAAAATCGGCATCATAACACCTATTTTATACATACTCAAAGGGAATGTATTTTCCCTAATCGGTACGGTAGAATGTATTTGAGGTGAACTATCATGCCGAAAGACAAACTTATTTATTTGGGCGATTGCATCCGTTCCAAAAGGAAAGAATGCAATCTTACCCAACAGGAGCTGGCTGATCAGTGTGGCTTGGCTGTCAAGACCATTCAGGATATTGAGAAAGGCAGAAAAAATCCTTCTTACATAACCTTATCTCTTTTGATTGAACGGTTGGGAATTTCCCCAAATTCCCTCTTTCCAGCCATAGCCATCGTAAAAAACGAACTGGCAGAACACGTTATTGGTAAACTCCAGGCATGCAGTGAAGAAAGTCAGGCAATTCTTCTTCATACAGTGGATTTTTTATCAGAGCAGTTACTGACCAGCCAGCACAAACCGGAATCAAAAGATTCCGAGTGAAACCAGTAGGACAAGACTTCCTTGTTGCTGCTGGTTTCTTTTTTCTGCCATTATAAACTACCGGGTTATGAACGACCTATGAATGAGTTATGAACCGTCTATAATTTTAAAAAGTTTTCGACAAAATATGGCAGAGTATGTCGGAACGGAACAGAGCCGATGAACTGTGTGAGGTTCAGCACCCACAAATTCATCGGCTCTGCGTCTAAGCGTCTGGCTCTTTGATGACCGTTATATGAAAATCTTCTGCTTCAATCAGACTTTCCTGCCTGCACTTTGGGCAGTAAAGGGGATAGTTTCTCAAAACAGTATCCTCCCGTATCTTATCACGGGTTTTACTGCCGCAGACCGGACATAAAATCCATTTTGTTTTCTCCATAATACTCGCTCCTCAACTCATAAATTTTTTGGTTGGTCTCCCTTCTAACTCTCAGATTATTTCACAGCCAACCGCCATTTTTTCTCCAACGCATACGCCTGATATGCCGTCAGCCCCATATACCCTGCAATTGCTAATAGCCATATAGTTCTCACGATAAATGCAAACTCATTTTCTAACTGCATCATATGAAAATACATGATACCGCTTCTTATAAAACCATACGCAGCAACACAATACACCGATACCGGAGAAACCCTTCTCACCTGAAAACAATATCCGGCCACAATTACAATGCAAATCAGGTAAAGGATGCTTTGAAACACTGCCGGCCATATACCGGGTGCCTACATAAGTACAAAAATGTTTGAGATTAGTACAGCTCCAAAATAAGCTGCTACAATCACTCCTGTCTTTTTAGGCGTTAATTTCCCACGGATGGAAAATGCCAGCCCGATAAAAAGCAGTAGCGTAATCATCAGATACCCTAATAAAAATAAATAGGAAACTCCATATCCCATCATCTGTAGATTCACCCCTGTAAACTCTGGCATAAGAAAACGGATTGCCAATACACTCATAAGCAGATATGCCACTCCTGCAAAAGTATACAGCGTCGACTTCACCCTTCCTATAACGGGCGATTCCACGATTGGATTCTTCTCCACACATTTTTTCATTTCCTCGCCGGACAGCAGCTCATCCAGAGATACTTCCAATACCTCCGATAATTTCTTAGCAGTCAGGAGATCGGATACCTCTCACCACCTTCCCACCATGACACAGCCTGCCGGGTAACATAGAGATACTCCGACAAAGTCTGCTGCGTCATCCCTTTTTCCTCTCTTGCCCTTTTTAGTTTCTCTCCAAATTCCACCATAATTATCAACCACCTTTTCTGATTTGATTCCTATAGGATAGGCTGATTATAAAATATCCTGCAACCAGATGAAAGAAACACCCTTCAAAATCCATGTAAACCAACTGGTAACATGGGATTTCTGCCAGTATATATGGCAGAATATGCCAAAATGGAGCAGAGCCAACAACCTGGGAGTGTAATCTCCGTACTATGACGGCTTTTTTCTTTTGCCGTCATGCGGCAGATAATGAGCAAACATTTTGTTTTACTTTATTTTATCAATGTCAGCTTACTTTAAGATGAATTTTAGCTTACGGATTTGTAAGGTAGAAAAAGAGAGGGTAGTTTTTGAAGCTACCCTCTCAAGAGATTATGAAAGATTATTGTGCGCTGATATTTTCAATGATAGACATTCTTTGTAACCGTTTTGCAGGCCCCCGAACCGCCAAAAGGGAAGTAAATAAAACAATGGCGATGATGAGTATAAGAGGAATAAAAGGTACACTCCATGCAGTTCCCCAAATATTTGTTATTAGACTTACATAAATAACCCAGTGCATAGGAAGCCCAATGATACAGCCCCCAATAACCCCGTTTATCGCATAGGTTCCTGCTTCGGCAACTATCATTTTTATAAGTTGACGGTCACTCATTCCAATCGCCCGCATACCTCCGTATTCTTTCATTTTTGCTGCAACCCCCATATTGATTGTATTCATAATATGGAATATGGTAATCGCAACGATAATAGAAAGGAAACCATAAACAAGGACGGCAAAAGTATGGTACAGATTTCTTTGCTGCTGAACTTGCGAAAGACTATCTGAAAATATTACACCGCCATCAGTAAATAAATTTTCGATTGCTTTTACATCTTCACTGGAAGCGTTGTTTTCAAACTGAATATCTATAATCGTATAGCCTTTTTCTCCTGTCAGTGCGGTAAAGGTTTTTTCTGAACAGAAAAAGGTTTCCGTACCCTCCACACGGGCTAAAGGACTATCAGATAAAATCCCTGCAACTGTAACGGTCTGCGTACTATCATTGATAGACAAGGTTATATTGTCGCCAACTTGCACATCAGCATTTCCCGTCTGAACAAATAATACTTGATTTTCCTGTTGCATGACTGTTTCTATGGAACCGGCTACTAAAGTGTCTGCCGCCCACTTAAATTGATTTTCCTCATAGGAAATAAGATTTGCATTATGGCTTTTCCCGCTATATTCTACCGGAACATTATAAGCAAACATACGTCCGTATGCCCGTTTGACAACATCATTTTGCGTTATTTGCTCTAACAGTTCATTGTCAATCGAACAAGTATTAGTTTCGCTTACTATGGATAATTCCGGCGTATATACTGGGGGAACAAAAGCATTTTTCATAAAATCAACAAGGGTACTGAATGAAAGAAACAACGTAATGCAGACAGCAAATGCCCCTGTCATTAAAATATAATTCCTTTTCTTTGCTTTTGCGTGATGAATACCCAATGCAGTTTCAATTTTAAAGGTCTTTGTATTAGCAGCTTTACGGAATGAAGCTGTTTGCTCGGCATTTCCCGATACAGCAGTAAGCGGGGAAACTTTTGCTGCTCTCTTTGCCGGAGAACGTGCAGCCAATAAAACAGTCAGAAGTCCTAACAGAATACTTGCAATTATACTTATCCAACTGATCCCCAAAATCGGCATAGATGAAAACCATTGAGAATTTATCACCCGCATAGCAGCCGACAAAATCCAGACAATCACTATGGAGAATATAATTCCAATAGGAATAGCTGTTTTGCACCAATACAATCCCTCTAAACGTACAAATCGCATTATCTGCCGTTTTGTTGCGCCTAAACACCGGAGCATACCAAAAAATTCCGTCCGTTCTGCGACATTACTATTCAAACTACTTGAAATCATCAGAATACAGGTCAGCATAACGATAACAGAAAGAATAAAAGCTACTTGATAAATCTGATTTACACCTGTTTTTCCCTCTATTTGTCCTTGTATACTCAAAAGAGGGATATTCCCGGTTATCTGTTCATCAGACAGATTATTGCTTGCCTTTACATCATTGATTGTGTCCGGTATATTGCATAAACGTGAAAATTGAACAACATAACTTTCATTAGCATTAGGAACAGCAAGCGTCCCCAATCCCTCTGGTGTCATTACTGCAATCGGCATATCGTCGGAAATTAAGCGAGAGGTTTCTGTATCATCTAAAAATCCAACTACCAGATAATCCGCTGCACTTCCGTCTGGTTTATATAATTCAACCGTTCCATTCAATGAAACAGAGGCAGTATTTTTTAGTGAAGAAGATATGGCTATCTCGTTTGGCGTGTCTGGATATTCTCCCTCCGTAATTCCATTCAGAAATATATTTTCAAAAACGCTTTTATTTTGTGCGCTGATTGCAATAGGCTGTTCTTTTATAGAATATCCTGCTTCGGAAGAAACCGTATTGTGCCACCCGGCAACCTCTATCTCTGGACGTGCTGAAATAAAGGAAGCCGTTTGCGTATCAATAGAATAAAACTCATAATGCCAATTTCCGCTTTCTTCCATCTGATGTTGTGTTACCCCCTGTAAATACATATCGGCAAGCCCAAACATGACGGCAACCAAAAGTACCGCAAGGGTAATACAAATACGGGTCATTTTGCTTTGCTTGCGGTGGATTTTTGCAGATATAGGAACAAGTTTAAGATAATGTTTCATTAGCTATCCCTCCCAAATCTGTAAGAATACCGTCGCTTACACGAAATACCCTGTCAACCGAAGCAGTTAAATTATTATTGTGCGTAATCATCAAAATAGTTTGCTGGAAACGTCTTGAAGCACTGGTAAGCATATCAATAACGTCCTGGCTATTTTTGCTGTCAAGGTTTCCTGTCGGTTCGTCCGCTAAAATAAGTTTTGGCTGTGTTATCAATGCCCTCCCAATCGCTACTCGTTGCTGCTGTCCCCCGGATAACTGGCTCGGTAAATGGTGACGGCGTTCAGTAAGCCCAAGCAGACTAAGGATTTCATTTACTCTGTGTGGGTCTGGTTTACGGTAGTCCAACAGCAGAGGAAACATAATATTTTGTTCTACGTCCAGTTCCGATACAAGCTGAAAAGACTGAAAGATAAATCCAATATTGCGTCGTCTGAAAATCGTCCGTTTGTCCTCTTTCATAGAAAACAGGTTTTGCCCGTCAATAAAAATGGAACCGGAAGTCGGCGCATCTAAAGCACCAATACAATTAAGCAGAGTGCTTTTTCCAGAACCGGACTCACCTACAACGGCGGCAAATTCCCCTTTTTCAAGGGAGAAAGACACATTTTTCAAGGCGTTTACTTTTGCTTCGCCTTTACCATAAGTTTTGCACAAGTTTTCAACTCTTAAAATTTCCATATAATAATAACCTCCTTTTCTCAAAGGATAGCAGGGGCAGCTTACAATCCAGTGAATTTAACCTTACGATTTCGTAAGGAAAGAAACTGAAAAGGTGGTTCCCTCATGTAAAATACTTTGAACGGAAATAAGCCCTCCTTGTCCCTCTATGATAGATTTTGCAAGAGGTAGTCCTAATCCAACTCCCGGTGTATTGAGAGAGTATTTGCTGCGGTAAAAGCGTTTGAAAATATGGTGTATATCTTCCGGGGCAATCCCGCTTCCGTTATCGGAAACTAAAATCCGTAACATAGTTGGTGTACTTTCCCAAGTAATTCTAATTATTCCTCCCGCTTTTGTATGGTCTAAAGCATTTTTTACAAGGTTTCCAATCGCTTCACTTGTCCAGTCCATATCGCAAATGACTGTTTGATTAGGTGTTCCATTTACAATAATCTGTTTTCTTTCCTGTGTAGCCCTTGTCGTAAGCTCGCTGATCGCGTTTTTAATCAATTCCTGTATGAAATATGATTGCTTTTCAAAAAGAATATTTCCAGTGTCTAAACGTGTGATTTTCAGCATAGACAAAATAAGCTGTTCTATTCGTTTTAAGGCAGTTCCGATTTTTTGTGAAAATTCCTTTACCGTTTCAGCATTATCCGGCTCGGCTTCTATGATTTCCTGATACATCATTAAAGCTGCTAATGGAGTTTTTAGCTGATGTGAAATATCCGAAATTGTACTTTTCAGAAATTCCTTTGTTTTATGCTCTGTTTCGTTTTTGGCTTGAAGCATAGTAGCAAGCTGTTCAACAGAAGCAAATAAATGAAAGATTTCCCCCTCGCTGTCTTGCGGCAAATGGCAGGAATAGTCATTGTTAATATAATTATCTATGATTTTTTCTGCTTGCTGATAAAGCCTGTTCCTAATCCGCAGGAAAAAAATAATTCCAATGCCAAGAATTAGTGTTAGGAAAATGCACCCTCCCAATACCATAAGCAAAAAATGATGTTGAAATTGGGAGAAATGCGGCAATAGGCTATTAAGTGTATTTTGGTTAATTCCTAAACTACTTAAAAATTCTACCCCTGCGGCACTTGTATCTGTGGAAGAAACAGCATTTGCAATCACTTCTTTTGAAACTCCCTGTTCCAATAGAGCAGATACAACAGCCCTGTCATGTTCCAGATACATAGATTTCGCAGTAGCTATTTGAGTTTGACAAAGCCATGTGCCCGTGCCAAAAATCAGAACAATGTATACGGCAATGAAAAAAGCAAAAAACTTAACTTGTCTATCACGGAATATGCTCATGCGTCCACTTCCTTCCATTGATAACCAAATCCGCGAACCGTGATTAAGTGCTGCGGGTGGGAAGCGTCGGTTTCAACTTTTTCACGGAGCCGACGAATATAAACAGATAAGGTATTATCGTCAACAAAATTTCCTGTCCCGTCCCACAAATCATTTAGGATAATATCTCTCGAAACAACACGGTTTGCGTTGCGTACTAACAGACAAAGTAAGCGATATTCTGCATTTGTCAATTCTAATAATCTGTTATTCAATAATACACGGCTTGCTAACAGGTCAATAGAAATATCGCCACACTCCAGAGTGTTTGTTTTATCTTGTGCAGATATCCCCGCACGACGCAGTAAGGCACGAATACGGGAACATAATTCTCCTAATTTAAAAGGCTTCGTAACATAATCGTCCCCGCCGCAATCCAAACCACGAATTACATTAACTTCTTCATCAGACGCAGTAAGGAAGATAATCGGGATTTGCGCATTTTGCTTTCTAACTTTTTCACAGACATCAAATCCCGTTCCGTCTGGAAGCGTAACGTCAAGAATAAGCAAATCATACTTATTTATTTCTCTTAAACAAATTTTTGCTTCCTCAACAGTACGGGCAATATCAACATGAAATCCATTTTTATTTAGAGAGTATTGTAAGCCGTCTATTAAGCCAATATCATCTTCCAGAAGTAATAGGTTATTCAATGCTTAAACTCCTTTCTTCTCGCGTCAGCAGGCTTTTCCGCTTTCTTTGGTATCAGCCATACACTTCCAAATTTTGAAACACCCGGTATGCGGTTCCCCTCACAAAGTTTTTGTACCCGTCTTTCTGAAATGCCCCATTTAGCCGCAGCTTCGGCGCAAGACATATATTCCATAATCCACCCGTCCTTTCTGCAAAATCTATCAGTATAATTATATACGGTACGCCGAATAATAGCAAGGCTATAATTATGAATTATTCTGGCTAATCAATGGAATTGTATAGACATATTCAAGGAGAAAGGCGAAAGGAATTGTAAGAAGTATTTAGATGCTTTGATAATTCGTATTCTTAGGTAGAAAGATACCCGGCGGCGGTCAGGCTTTTTTTTGATAAGTAAGAAATGGTCGTACTTTGTCGATACGCCTTATACATCATGGCGGCTACCTCCTTTTAGCCGCCGTATCTTTTTGGGAATATTATTTTGAGGATATAGAAACGGCGACTTTGAGTACAACTCTCAACACCGTCGTTAAACCATGCCAATAAATTTTCAAAACAGGCTATCTAACATAAGCGGTTGAAAATAGTAGCATGAGCAACTGCAAAACTGCACATATAACCGCATAGTTACTTTTTTTCTGTCATAGTTTCAACAACACAACTGTCAAAACCAGAAATCATAATTTCGCTGTCTGCTTCGGTAGAGTTTTTTGAAACCTTACCTCCGGCTTCAATGAACGCCAACATTTGCGCGGCGTGCTCCTGCCAAGCGTAAATGTCTGCTTCGGTCAAATCCGGCTCTCCGACAGCAAGCATTTTTACAAGACCGCTTTCTACTATTTCAGCATGGGATTTATATTCTTCATACGTCCAGTAATCCACGGATTTTTCATCAGAGGAAAGGTATTCACTTTCAGCAATCCACGTATTACCCATATCCAAGCTGATCTTCGCAATGCCGTCAGCCTCTTTTTCGGCGTCCTTGCCGATAACAATGATGTTGTCACTTATAGTTTCAACATTTGCGAGATTTGTAGCGGCAAAGGCCGTTGTCCCCAAGCCCAAAACCATTGTGGCGGCAAGCAAGAGTGCCGCGCCCTTTTTCTTTATGCCCATATCGTTTGCTACAGCCGGACGGAATGACTTATCATTCATTTCCACACTGCTGCGGCTCTTTTTATCCATCCAGTCCAGATCAGCATCCGTGTATGGAACCTCTGGCTGAATCTCATGTAAATCTGCTCCGATAGCCTCTGCATGCCGTTCTGCCAGTTTCCTGTTACGCCGCTGGCACTGAAATACGCTACTAATACCTTGCTCATAATCAATACCTCGCCTTTCCTGAAAATCATATTTTATCACTATGTTTTACAATAGAATACCATAAATCCGAGGCAAATGCACCCTGGCGTTTTTTGAGTTGGGGTAATCGTTAAAAATGCACCCTCAACGCTCAAAGGGTGCATTGTATCAATTTATGGTACGCAAGCCAGTGAGACGGTGCGGCAATGAATATCTATATAATTGTTCAGGAGCAATTACGAAGATATGGTATCCTGCTATTCCCGCAAGATACCATATTCCTCTTAATTTTCATTCTTGTCCGTATACCATATCCTAATATGCTACGACCCCATATCCCATAATGCAGGAATAGTTGAGATCATAATTATTCTGCTTTACGGCATTTCCAGAATTCCCTTCCACCGTATAGACTCTGCCGCCCTCGCTTTTTTCCACGATACCTACATGGTTTGATTCCCCATCTCCATCCCAATCAAAGAAGATGAGCATTCCGGCAGTCGGCGTACTCCCACGGGCCTGCCATTTCCCTTTTGCCTGGAACCAGTCTACACCGTCTGAACAAAGGGAGAACCTCGGCACTGCACCACTCTCTATGAGACCGCTCTGATCCGCGCACCATGAAACAAAGCAGGCGCACCAACTGACATGACTGTCAAATCCATACCACGACCAGAACTTGTCTCCACCTACATTCCCTAACTGCGTCAGTGCTACAGATACGATCTGCTCGTTTCCGAACAGAGCTGCAAATGGATTTCCTCCGGAATAATAACGAAGCACATGGGGAACATACTCCGGATCCCCATACCTTGCCCACCCATGGGAGGCCGCCTGCTGTTGGGAAAACAACAGTGCATTGGCTTCGCTATATCCCCCGTAATTTCTTACCGCCCATGATATGTACCCGTTTCCATAGTTATATCCCTGCAGCGACAGTTTCAGCTTGTCCATGTCCTGCGGGCTGGTGCAGCCAGCCTCCCGGACACAGTCTGCATAATATTGCACTCCAACCTCTATGGAATATTCCGGATCTGCAATGGCTCCAGGGCTGTTTGGATACCGTGTATTGTAAGGACATTCACTGGACTGCATCGGATCCGTTCCATTCCCTCCGGATTCCTGCATCATGATCGCCTGGATCACAGGGACATATTCCGGGATACCATATTGACTGGCATACTTTTGGATCGTTGCCGTATAGGCCAGTACCTGCTCACTTAACGATGCGCTGCTCTGTGAAGAACTGTAGGCAAAGACACCGCCAATGACGCCAACAATCAGGATCAGCACAATGAACATGGAACCAGCTCCGGCCGCCAATGCGACAAGCCCATTCCGGACGGCTTTTACCGCAGCCTCCGCCGCACGTTTGAACCGCACCACTGCGGATGCTGTCTGCTCTGCCCGTCTTGCGCTCTGCTGCATATTATGGATAGCAGTCCGCTTTGCAGCCTTGGCCGCCTGTGTCTTTCTCTGTGCAGATGATATCTTTTGCACTGTACTTCCCGGCACTGTCTGAGACTTTATGATCCGGGGTGCTTTTTTCACCGACAGCTTGTCTGCTGACTTTACTTGCGGTGGCTGTCTGGATGCCTGTTCCCTCACGGTGCGTCTGGCATTTTCTCTGGTACGGATGGTCTGACTTCTTCCCGTTCTGCCTGAATTCTGGGCCATGGTACTTTTCTCTGCCGGATTCTCCAATGACTGGTTCTGTACCTTTTTCCTGACCGCATCTTTTCTGGCTCTTTCTTTTGTACGCATTCGGCCCTTTTCCACGGCATCTTCCGATGCCTGCCCGGAATGCGCATCCATCTCTTTCTTTTCCCTTTCTGCTCCAGTACGTTTTTGCAGATTTTGATAGGTCTTTTGAGCTGCCTGTTTTCCGGCGGTATAAGAAACCTTTGTGGCTGTCCGGCCGCTTTCCTTTGCACCTCTTTTCAGTACGCTTTCCACTTTATCACCAGCATACCCGGTTGGGGAATCCGGATGGTCCTCTGCATCGGATATTCTGGATTCCTGGAGAGATTTTTCCTTAGCTGCAAGCCCGGCTTCTTTCGCCAGCTCTTTTGGCATGCGGGAAGCCTTTTCTAAAACCTTCGGTTTCCGGTCATGCTCTCTTGTTTTGATATCCTTCATATCTCACCTCCCATCCGCATATCCTGGAACCGATTATCGTTCTGGAGTGTTCCTGTGCTTTGCTCCTTTCTGGATTTTCGGCAGATAGCCCTCCAGTTCCTTTACCGCTTTTTGTACCAGCGGATGGTTCGCATAGACCGGAATCATATCAATGGATTCCTTATCAATCTGATCTGCCACTAAAAGCGGCCAGTGTATCCCTGAATAATCCGGGATTGCAGGATCCTGCAATTCAAACCCAATGCCGGGGATGTTGCAGGCATTCTGTTTCCGTATTTTTTTATACATATCCACTGCCTGTGTCAGTGTCAGATTCTCATAACACTCTGAATAGTCTTCAAATTCCATGCATCCGGCTGTATAAAACCGGATGCTGGCTGTTTCCTGTTGCTCCATACTTCCTCCTTCCTGGCATCAATGCCTTATGCTTTTTACGGATTCAAGCCCTGTGCCTCCCCTGGCTTGGTCGTCATCAAGCGGTATAACGCTGTATTTTTCGGGAAACTGTTTTCAAATGGTACGATATTGCCGGAACAGCGGATCAGGCCATGGCCGGCGCCCACGTTCGTGATATACGATAACTGGTTATCAGAGATATTCAAAAGGTTCGCCAGTTCATCCCTGTCAGTCGTTGCCTGATTCAAAAGGATCAAAAACTCACTGTTTGCTAACATCAGCCTTGCGGTATCAGATTTTAAGAGTTCCTCCACATTCTGCGTCAGGCCGGTCACAAAGCCAGAATACTTTCGGATTCTTTTATACAGACGATAGAAAAAGTCGGCACTATACTCATACCGGAAAAGCAGATAAAACTCATCCGCAAAGATCCAGGTTGTCTTTCCCATCTTCCAGTTCTGGATCACACGGTTAAAAATGGAATCCAGAGTGACCAGCATGCCAAGGGGCATTAGTTGTTCTCCAAGCTCCCGGATGTCATACGCAATGATCCGGTTCCGGGTATTGACATTGGTCGGCTGCGCAAAGGTATTTAAACTTCCGTTAATAAATAATTCCGAGGACAATGCCAGCCCTCTGGCTTCTTCCTCCGGCTGGAGCATCAACTGGCGGTAAAGATCCTTTAATGTCGGCACCTGCCCCTGATACCCATTGCGGATATAATCCCGGTAAACATCTGCCGTACAACGGTCGAGGATGGATTTCTCTTTGGCTGAGAGATTACCAGCGCCCACGAGCTGTTCAAACAGGGACAGGATGAATTCTGATTTCTCGATCAGCGGATTCTTGTCATTTCCATACGCAGAATCCATATCCATAGCGTTCAAATGGGTATCCGATGTGGCCGAGATTTTAATAACCTCACCGTTTAACGCTTCTACAAGGGAACCGAACTCAGACTCCGGATCCAGAATCAGGATATCGTCCTCTGTAGACAGGGCCAGGTCCACGATTTCCTCTTTTGCCGAAAAGCTCTTGCCTGATCCACTGACACCTAAACGGAAAGAGTTGCCGTTTAGCAGCCTTCTACGGTCTGCCACCAGCATATTTTTGCTGACCGCATTCTGTCCATAATAAATACCTCCAGGCTGCATGATCTCCTGTGTATGGAATGGGATCAGCACCGCCGTGGATTCCGTTGTCAGGGTACGCAGGGCATTGATCTTTCGGAGCCCATATGGAAGCACTGTATCCAGCCCGTCTGCTTGCTGCCACTTCAAGGTGGAAAGCTGGCAGAGATGTTTTCTTGCCACAGAAAAAAGTGTCTCCGTATCGGAATCCAACTGCTCTTTGGTTTCTGCCATATGTACCATCGTCAGAAGCCCGAACATCATCCGCTGGTCCCTGGTCGTCAAATCCTCCAGCATTTCTTTTGTCTCTTTTCTCTGAAGCTCCATGTCATAAGGAACCACCGCAGAGAAGTTATTATTGGCATTCTGCCGCCTCTGCCAGTTCGTTACATTGGTCTCCACACCAAGCAGCTTGTTCTGGATCTCACGCACAGCTTCATCTGTCGGCACTGGCAGAATGTCAATAGACAGCATCAGATCCCGGCTTAGATCACACAGTTCTGATACCATATCGTCTTTTACATAACTGGCGTAATCCTGCATATAAATCACACGCCCATATCTTCCATTGATCCGGAAGTGGTCGCTGTGAAATTCCATGCTCTCAGGACAGATCCAGTCTTTAAAACTATGCCCTTTCTTTGCAAAGGCTTTCAGATCAAAAGGAACCGCAGACGGCTCATCCATTTTAAAGAAATCACGAAATAGCTGAAGCCGCTCGCCGGCATCCAGTTCTTCTGCTACCGAGGACAGCTTCGCCAAATGGGTTACGATATCCGTTCCCACTCGCGCAAAGTATGTCCGCGCTTCATCCACGTTCTTTTTATGGATGCTGACAGTAAGATACCGCTCCTGATAGATACTGTTGCTGGTACCGCTGACTTTTGACAACAGCATGTCGTTATATTCCTGGCGGTAATGGTCCAGTTCATCCCCTTTCATCGGGATCAGCAGGGAATGCTCAAATTCCTCTTTATTGATCCTGCGGTTATTCAGCGTAATCTTGGCAGATGAGCCAGAATCCAGCGCATTCAAAAGTTCCGAATAATCGAGGAACATCTCTGTTTTATCCGCTTTGCTTGCGATGGCATAATTGATATCCGTAAACCGGAATGATTTTGAATATTTATTTCCCACCTGAAAGATACCGTCCGGCCATATCCTGCGGATCGGAACCGCCTGCTGGACAGACTTTGGAACCTGGAACCGCTCTTTATCCATTTTTAATGCCTGACTCAGTGTTTTAATCAAAGGCATCCCCCCTTCCTTTTTTCTTCTTCACCTTTTTCTTTTTCGCCACATTCTCTTTTTTCCGGGTGATGGCCGTTCCGTTACCCCCGGTGCGCTCCCCTGCAAGGATACTTTCTTCCATGCAGGAGTAGTAAAGGTTTTCCGGCTGGAAACTTAGCTTTTTCGGATACAGAATTTCAGATTTTATAAATGCCCATAAAAACTGTTCTGCTGTCATCCCGTGATATTTGAAAAATCCACAGGCAGCAAACGGGGCTGCTCCAAGCATGCACAGCCATCCCTGAACCTCATCGGGTATACGCCCTTTCGTTCCAAAATAAATAGCTACCGCCGCAAGGATTGCCAGCACAGAAAATGCGCACTGCCTGAAATTCAGTCCAAAAAACATGGATTCCTGATAATCCCGGATCTCCTTATTCATTTTCACTTCCATATTCGTTCCTACCTTTCTTTCTGTTCATGCTTTCTTTTCTTTGGTTTCGTTTCTTGCTTTGGGGCATCCTGCTCTTTTCTTCTCTGGAGATATTCCTCTACGCCTTTTGGATCAATTCTCTTAATCTCTCCATGTCAAAAGCCACTTTTGCATAGGTACAGTAACCGGAGAATCCAATCTCCGGCAGAATGACACCCAATTTATGCTTTTTAATAAATCTCAGACTCTCTTTGCTTAAAAAATTATCAATGTATGCCTCATTGGGTTTTGGCGGAATCATACTGCTTATTGGCAGGTTTACTGTCAGATCCCCGAATTGCTCGAAGCCTTCTTCCGTTTTGTTATGAAGACCGATATAAAGACATCCGTTGTTCGCATAGGATGACACCTGAAGCGCCAATTCCTCATGCCCGAATTCCCAGTCAAATCCTAATGTTTTTATTTCATCCATTTCTATATCCTCCTACAATCCCATGATCTCCTTAACGATCCGGTCAGATGCTTTGACCGCACCTACAAGGATCAGCAGATTAAACACCAGCTCGCCCACATAATTCCAGACAATCGTCACCGCCGACAGGCTGGTATCCGACACGGCAGGTGTGCTGGATGCGAACACCGAAAATATGATGCAGGCCAATGCAATGATCGCTCCCTCCAGACACACTCCTGCATAGGAACGAATGAAGTTTTTCCCTACAGATTGGGATGGTTCCCCTGCAAAAGTCGAAAGGGGAATGGGTGCAATGGCGGTATACATATACAATTTGAACATCCGTCCATAAACGGTCAGGATCATAATAAAAGACAATACCGTAATCAGCAGGCTGCCAAGCAGTGTTACGATCCAAAGCGGAATAGAATCCAGCATGCCTACAGATTCCACCTTTTCCACGATCTCCGCTGGCAACTGTGACACTGTCCCGCCAGACATACTTGCATTGGCTAAAATCGTTGTGACAATCCCCTGTATGATAGAAAAGAGTGCTTTCATCAAATCCATGCCGTATACTACGGCTCCCTGAGCCAATGCAAAACGGATGAATGCTTTCAGCACATGCTCCGGCTTTTTCATTTCTGTAAAACTGCCGCAGGTCTTAATGATCCCCATGGCAAAAAACAGAACCAAAAGCCCCAAAGCGATGGCTTTCAAGGCGCCATTGATATTTGTCATCACGCTCCAGATAGCCCCGCCTTTAAAGGATTCCGGATTCTGTGTCAGCAGTGTCCAGATTTCATTTAATTTGTCATTCCAAGTATTTAATGCAGATTGCAGGTTCTGCACGATCCAGTTATCGCTTTCCATTTCCTATCTCACCTCCTTCGTGTGATAACATAACAGGACGGGCAGAATTTCCTGCCCGCCCTGTGACATCCCTACGCCATAATCAGGTCAAGGATCTCTTTTGCGAAAGTAATGATGATACCGCCTGCCAGTGTCAGGAATCCATTCGCCCTCTGACTCGGATCATGGCTTTTAAGGCTCAAGCCCACCTGCACGATACCAAATCCTAACAGGATCAGGCCAATGGCGCGGATCAGGGAAAAAATGAAAGTCGACAGGTTATTCACAACAGACAGCGGATCCCCTGCCGCATAAACGTAAGTTGTACACACATTCCCGGCAAACACCAGCACAGAGTAAACAGAGAACAGTTTTTTCTGCCCCCTGCTCATCGGCATGAATGACGTTTCCTTCTTTTCTGCCTCCTGGCTGCCAGTTTCTTCTGTGCAGCCTTTCTTCAGTTTCCAGTTCTTCAATAAATTACCTTTCATCGGCATCCCTCCATTCTTAAATTGGAAACTGCCCTCCGATGATATCCTCATCAGAGAGCAGCTCATAATCTTCATATCTGCCCGCATCAAACGCAAAGGTATCATGGGCCAGCGGCGCTTTCGCATAGTCATACGCTTCTGCCCCTCCGTCCTCTGTCAGCCTGATATTAGGGTGTTTCATCAAATCATATTTTTTGTCTTTCATGGCACGTTCCCCACGGACAAATAAAAGAGCATACTGATTATCCAGCATACGCACTTCATCCGGCATGAGAAGTTCCCTTCCGCTTTGCTGGAAATTTGTAGAGTAACTTCCTGACCGTCCTTTCGTCTGCCCATACGTGTTGGTATCGATGGTTTCCTTTCCAAGCAGTTCCGAGATGTACTTATGCGTCTCTTTTTCATTTCCGCCAAGGTATAACAGCTCATCACAGTTACCCACCAGACTCTCCCAGGAGTCTTTAAAAAGAGCCTTAATCTGGCTCATATTTTGCACGATAATGCTGCAGAAAATCGAACGTGAACGGCAGGTACTCAAAATTTTTTCAAAATCATCCGGCAGGGCAACATTCGGCCACTCATCCATGATGCAGTTTACCGGAATCGGCAGCCTGCCCCCGTATTTGCGGTCAGCCACATAATAAAGTGTTTGGAAAAGTTGGGTATAGATCATACCCACCAGATAATTAAGGGATGTATCCGCATCCGGGATACAGCAGAAAAGCGCCACCTTTTTTTCTCCCATGCTGGCAAGGTCCAGTTCATCATGGCAAGTTAAATTTGCAATCTGAGGCAGGTTAAACGCTGCCAATCGGACACCTACGGAAATCAGGATCGACTTTGCTGTCTTTCCTGCAGCCTGTTTGTAAATATGATATTGTTTTACGGCAATATTTTCCGGATCGCGCATTTCCAAACGCTCAAACAGGATATCCAGCGGTGACTCGTAATCTTCATCATCTTCCTTTACCTGGGCAGATGATAACATCTCCATAATCATGGCAAAGTTCTGTTCCTCCGGCGGGGCTTCATGCAGAAGATACAGCATGAGTGCCTGAAGAAGTGCAGTCTCGCTTTTCTCCCAAAACGGATCCGAAGACTGCGCCCCCTTGGGTGTCGTATTCCGGATCAGGTTTGTGATGAGTTTCAGCACATCCTTATCGTCCTTCACATATTCAAACGGATTATAACCGAAAGAGGTATCCGGATTAATCAGGTCAAATACCCTCACCTCATATCCGGCCTTCTCCAAAAATCCGCCTGTTTTCCTGAGAAGTTCCCCTTTTGGATCTGTAATTACCAGAGAGCAATTCCCTTGGAGTATATTCGGCAAAGCGTATGTCCTGGATTTTCCTGCTCCGCTACCGCCCACGACAAGGACGTTCAAGTTCCTTTTATGGCGGTAACAGTCAAGCCCCATGCGGAAATTTTGTGTAAACAGGATATTGTCGGCATAAGGCTTCTCCTGGTACTTTTTACACAACTGCGCGGCATTCCCCCATTTGGCCGATCCGTGTTCCTCACCCCTGCGGTAATTCCTCCGGTTGGCATAATAGATGCTGATTCCAAAGGCATACAAAAGGGTGCAGATCAGGATGGACTTCATAGTATATTCTGTATAGTGCAGCGCCAGGGGATGATTCAGCTTCTCCGTCAGGGCTTCCATCATCTCAAAAAGGTTCCCTCCGGGGATGATGGCATCTGCGATCAATGCCGCCGCCCACCATACAAACGGCAAAGCGGCAAGCCAGACAATCCACTCTGACTTGCCGCTTTTACTTACCGGGAAGGTTCACCCCGTTCTTTCTTCGGCCTGCTTACCACCCGGAAACTGTCCACATCCGTATTTAATGGCAATGACCTTCCATTTTCCCAGTTCACAAAAATCTGACCGATATCATCAACATACTTCACTGTCCCTTTCAGGCCGGAGGGCATCCCCTTTTCTCCTTCCATGCATTCCAGGCACACCTGTGTACCAATCGGATATCTCTGTTTAATGACCTTTGCCTGCCGGGATAATCTCTCCCATTCATTCATGGGCATTCCCCCTTTCTCTTCTGCCAGCAGCAAATCAACAGCTTCGTTATGTGTACGGAAAAGCCTTTCCGGAGATGCACGGTGCAGCGTTCCCGTACTGCTTTTCAGCCAATAATACTTCCCATCATATTGCATGACTTCATACTCACAGGTCAGCTTTTTCTTTCGGTTGGTAATCACCCAGCATTTGTCACCCATCTTCCAGCCGCCCGGAAAGCATACGGCATCATCATAATTCCCTTCCATATCCGCGCCTGCCTTTCCTCAACTTCATAAAAACAGACAGGCATACCGCCTGTCCGTTACCGTGTCCGATAGGTCCTGTACCTTGCATTCATGATACGCATTAAAACTGTATCGATCCCATCGGTATATCTTCCATTTTCAATATAAGTGTCTCTGAGCCCATTTAAAGCCTGTACCGCTTTTTTATGTTCTCCTTCTGTCAGATAGAGCTTCTTATCCTTGTGGCCGGCCAGCCGCAGGATAAGCTCCCCTGTCTCTTTTGTGGATGCGCCTGCTTCTTTTTCTTCCCGGAACACATCCCGCAGTGCATGCACCAGCATATTGACGGTAATCTCATCTGTTTTTACACATCGTCTCTTTTCCATCCTCCGGCCTCCTTTTTCCGTTCTTCCTGACCACAACATACCACACTCACCAGCAGAAAGCTACTTACTTTTCCAGAAAAAAAGCACTTTCCCGGACGCCTTTTTTCCAACCGCAAAGTACCTGTTTATCAGCGTTCCGGCTGTTTTTTCTCTTTCCCGGATTTTACTTTTCCATCAGAAACGGCAAACTCATCTGCAACAAATTCCTGTTCCTGCTCTCCGAGGTTTCGGTTCAAATAGTTGCTGATGCCATAAGCGGCATTACGGATATCCCCGATAAAGGCACGAAGCTCCTTGGGATCCTTATCACCGTTGCCCTGCATCTCACATACTTTATCAAAGCGGAAGCCGGAAGTATCCACACCGTATTTCTGTGCAACTATATAAGCGGTGCAGAACGCTTTGGGCGATACCTTCTGGCGGGCATAGCTGCCGTCATGGGCATCCATGGCGGCGCAGGCCAGTTCCCGGTTGATGGCATGGAATGTAGTCACTTCACTCATGCCATTCCTCACATAAATGGTACGCTGTCTTGGGATATACTGCGCCTGCACTCCCTCCGGCAGATTGTCCGCAATACGGATCGGCACATCCGGGTTTGTCAAAAGCGCTCCCATGAGCGTTTCCATATCTTTTGGCTCCGGCGGGACTGGCGGCTTCATGCGGATCTGGCTGATATCATACGCTTTTCCGATATTCGTCCCCTGCATAGTAACACCGTCTTTTTCATAATCCTGCGTAACCAGAAAACGGTATCCATGAACTCCCGCACGCAGGGAATATCCTTCCTCTTTCACTTTCTCAAATGTCATGACCTGCCGGATCTCCGGATTCTGGCTGTAGAGAAGAAGTAGGTTTGGCGTTTTCTGCGGTTTGCACTGTGCCATAAAATCAAGGAAGCCTTTTAAGGAATCCCCGTCCTTAAACACATCCTGGGCCTTGGCGTCAATTTCTGCCCATACTTCTTCACGCTCCTGCTTCTTTAAGGCAGCGTATTCCTCTTTGCTCATACGAGGCTGTTCCTCTGCCGCAGGTTGCTCCCCTCCCGATAAAAACTTTGATAAATCCATTTACATCACCTTCCCTTCGTTTTTGCTTTTTTTCTCTTTTTCCGGCCAGCCGAGCGGTTCTTGCTGCGGCTTTTGCTGTTTTCTTTCTTTTTGGCAGACTCCTGTTTTTCCTGTTTGATCTGGTCCAGTTCAGCACGGACAGACGGTTTCTCCCTTCCCTCTGTCTTTTCCGGCACGTTCAATAGAGCCTGTTCAGATTTTTCCTGCCCGGTAGAAGTATCTTTGCTGCGCGAGGAAGGTTCGGACGGATTCCTTTCTTCCTGCGCCTGCATAAAATTTTCCGCATCCGGAGCTGGTTCCTCAAACCCAAAATCCTGCTCCATGTCCCCAAGCTCAAACTGGATCTCACCCCCCGGCATCTCCACAGTCTCTGTCGGAGTCTCCGGCATTTCCTGGTTCCGATCCGCTTCCATTGCCACTTCCTGAACAGCTTCACCGCTTTCAGATTTTAAGAAGTCAAGATTCATTTTATCCATGACACGGTTGACCTTGGCGGCATCATCCGCAAACACCATGATCTCGCACTGTGCCGGATTCTTTCTGTCACGGATGACAACATATAACAAACCTCTTTTCTTTCCCTCACGGGCGAATTCTTTTAAACGGTCAGACGGCACGGTAAAAAATTTCAATGGACGGTTCTCCTTCAACATCCGCACCATGCGAGTCTTGCCATAAGTTTTCTTCTGGTCCTTTAATACCGCCGCAAAAAATACAGCAAGATTTTTTGCAAGTGTACCAGATAAACGCAGGCTGTAATCAATCCCTTCCAGAGAATAACGCACAACCTGGTCTGCCGCATCTCCACCAAAATTCATGGCTCTCACCTCCCTTCTTTCTGTTCCTGATGTTCTTTTCCTGCCTGTTCGCAGGATTCTTGTTTTTCATGCTCCAATTGCCACTCCAGTTCCCTCATCCTCTGCTCAATCTCCAGCGAGTGCTGTTTGATCTTTACACACATGCGGATATCTTTCCGCAACGGCTTCAATGTGTATGTGATCTCCTGGATCCGCACAGACTCCGGCTCTGCCCGGTACAGACGATGGCGTTCTTTCGTAAGGGCCAGCACCTGCTGTTCCAGCGGTTTCCGATAGTTTTCTAATTCTTCTCTGGTCGTGATCCCATGTTTCTGCAAAAATTCCATCTGTGCGATCCGTTCATCCAACCGCCGGATATCCTGCCGCACCACATAAGGGACACGCTTTGGTTTCCGCTTGAGAACTCCCATCTGGTAAAGATAAGAATAATAAAGGGCCTGCAGTCCGTGAAGTTTCTTCCGCTTTGCGTTATTTCCTTTTCCAGCCTGTTGCCCTTTTGGAAGCTTTGGCTGTAAGATCCATCCCCGAATGGCTTCCTCGGTGTAATTCTTTCCAAGACTTTTAAGCCTCACATACCGCTCCATGCCCGGAGCGCGCAGGGCAATATATTTCCGGTTCAATTTAAAGGAATATCCCTTCTTCTCCATCATGCTGATAAACTGGCGCCAGCTAAAGCTCTCTGCCACAGTTTCTCTAATATCCATGCGGATGGCGGTTCTCCAGGTTGGTTTCTCATCCTGCTCCGCCTGCCATTCAGCATAAGACTTCCCTTTACCGCCTCCCGGCTGGATAATGGACAGGCCATATTTTTTACACAATCCATCGGATATCCTCCTGACATCCTCATAATAGCTCCGGCTGTTGCTGTGGTATTTCCTTCCATCTTCCATACTGACAGAATTAAACACCAGATGGTTATGGTAATGGCTGGTATTTAGATGCGTGGTAACCACTACCTCATATTTCCCTTTCAGCAACTGCTCTGCCAGTTCCAGACCGATCAGATGTGCAAGCTCCGGCGATACCTCTCCGGCCGCAAAGCTCTGTATCAGATGATACCCTTGTACGCCATCCATTTTATGGAACCTGCGCTTGGTTGCAAGCATATCCGCAAATGCATCCTCACAGGTACAGCCGATGGCATCTTCAAATACCATGGTTTCTGTTTTATCCCGGTTCAGGGCATAATTGATGGCTTCCTCCAGCGATCCAGCCGATGCCGCAGGCTTTGTGGTCTTTTCCTTATCTTTGATATAGTTAATAGAATTATCCAGACGGTGGACAGGTATGATACTGGTATATGCCATAAGACATTACCATTCCTCTTTCACAATCTGCCATACTTCTTTGGAAATCCGCAGCATTTCCCGGACACTCTCCGTTTCCGCACGGCCGGTAGCATTTGCCACATGGGCCAACTGGTTGGCATTGTTGCACAGCCCTGCCACCTTCCGGAGCAGGTCCGCATGATGCTCACAAGGTTTTGCCCGTACATCTGCCCCCGCGATCAGTGAACGGAGGAATTCTTCCCTGGACAGCCCGCTCCGCTTTACCTGCTCATCCAGCAGGCGCAGCTCCTTTGCATTGAGGCGGACAGGTATCACATGATTTCGTTTTCTCATCCTTTCACCTGCTTTCCGTTCTTTCATTTTTCTTTTTCGCTTCGGTTTCCTGCAAGTACCCCGTTGGCAGTGTTGAGGACATATCTACCTGCTCCAGCACCTCTTTTACAGCAAGTTTGATTTTCCGGCAGTCCGGGACGAATGCAGCATATCGTGGATACGCATATCCTTCCGCCTCTACCAGAATGCCTTCCCTATACTCGGAAGTCGTTACAAGGATACAATGCATGTTCCGATCTCCCGGATCCGTGTACATGACATCCCGGTTATCATATAAAAACCGATAATATCCATACAGTTCACCAGAAAATTTTTCGAACTGTTCCCTAGAAAGCTCCGCAATTTTTTCTACTTCGAAGCCACAGCGGAAACTCCCATAATATTGTTCTTTCAAATCCCGCATGTTTATGGGTTTCCTTACGAATTCTGCGGTGTCATTCTTTTTTGCATCTTCCACTTACATATCCCCTTTCTTCTTCAGAATCATAAGGGCAGCAAGCAGCGATACAACGACAGCTCCTGCAATTACTTTCTTTTTCATGGCACACCTTCTTTCCTTATTAAATTTCGGGCGGGATGAAAATAATCTCGTTTCCCATGAACCGCCCGGTCTGTCTTTGATTTGAACTTAATTTTAATCTTCACCCCATTCTTCTCTTTATCTGCTGTATTACCGTATCGTCCTGTCTCTGTCCGGACACTGCCTGGCTTTCGGCTGCAGATCGCGGGGATGCTCTCCTGAGAGCGGTTTGATAAAATCAATCCTGCCAGCGGCTGAGATTGCCTGCTGATTTAGCTGTCTCTGCCATGCGCTGACACTTGGCGCCCATTTAAACCCATTTTGGCGAAGTATCTGCCGTTCCTCAGCAGACGGCTTTTCTTCAAAAATAAGCTGTAGACGGTTCATTTCCTGATTCGCCACAGCCTTTCCTCCGGCAAACTCCCATCCCCGGAATCCCAGCTCCGCATATTCTTTCAACTCTGCAATGCGTGATCGAATGCGCCGGATATCCGCACTGTTATTTGACAGTGCATAAGATACGAACGGCTTATCTCCCAAATGCCAGGGCTGTGCCATGGATACCTTGAGTTTTTCTATCTCCGCCGCACTGAGCGCCGTACATCCATCCAGCGTCTTGTGCTTTCGGTAATATGCATTTACCTCTTTCATCGTCTGTTGGGATCGTTCCAGCCCCTTCAGTTTTTGCTCCAACTGTTCAACTGCATGGGGATGGTCTGCACGGATGCCTCCCATGCCCGTACTTTTGATCTTATCCAGAATGCCCTGCACCTGCCGCCATTCTTCCATGTTCTGATTCCTGGCAGCGCTCTGCTTTTCCTTTTTTCCTGTTGGGAAATTTGCGGGACCGGCAACCATAACAGATGGCACACGGGCGTCAATCTCAAATCTTTTGTTCATGTTATCTGCCAATTTCCTGGCATAGGTATCCACAAGTGCATCTATTTTTCCATGGTAAATCGGATCGACTTTTTCTTTCTGCTGGTTGGCAATCTCCACCACCTGGTCTACACATTTTCGGTATTCTGCTTTAGCGGTTCCTTCTTTATAGTCGGAAAAACTGTTCATCTCCTTTGCCCTGCGCACCATATCTTCACGGATTGGGTAATAGATCACATTAATTTCCTGTCCTACTGCCAACTATGCATCTCCTTTTTCCACAAAATAAAACCAGCCACAAGGCCGGCTACAATCATTCCTACGATTATCTTTTTCTTCATGGCACACCTTCTTTCTGTTCATTCGGTCAGGGCCGGAGAAAACAGGATCCCCCGTATCTGCATCTGAATGGCGAATTCTGTCATCTGCCATTTCACGCCATTGATCTCGGCATGATCCTGATCCAGATAACGGCACAGCCCTGCCACTCTTTCCCCATCTCCATACATAAGGTTTACACAAGCCCCATCGGGAATGGTAAACAATAGGACACCTTTGGGATCCGTAAAACGGATGACCTTACCGCCTGCTTTTGGCAAGGCAGTATCCGACACATGTTTATCCTCTGCCTCATAAACACCATCACGCTCATCTGCTCTCTTTGCGGCAACCGCAAGACAGGTGACAACAACTCCAAAACAACCGCCGACCATGGCGCCTACAAATACACTAATCATTCCCATTTCTTTATTCTCCTTTCGATTCACGGGGGTTTGGGGGTCTCCCCAAAGTGCGTTTGGATATCCAAACGCTATGCTTGCCAAACCAGTCGCACCGCCTAATTCGGTCACTCAGTCAGAGTCAGTGATTCTGATCTGCTGTATCGGTTAAAAATTCACCGTGCCATCTGACGGTGCTGACTCCGGCGCTGTATCGATACCATCCTGGCATAGTCCACCGCTATATCGATCAGCACCGCTTTCTCATCCTCACCGCCCTTCACTCTGTCCAGATAGGTTTCCAGACTCATGACTGGCATATTTTTAATTCCTTCCTTTCCCATGACCAGCAGGGCATTCTTCTCTCCGCTGATCTCTGCTTCTTTGATATGAACCTGATACTCCTGATAGCCCATTGGCAGGTATCTCCCTATTCCGGTTCCTATCATCTGATAAAACTCTGCCCGGTTCATTCTGCCTCCTTGATCTTTATCAGCCCATCCAGTGTCGTGCAGATGATATGCAGCCTGTCTGCCATGCTGATCTCACTGTTCATGGTGCCGGACACCTCTTTCCCGCAGACCACCACCATCCGGCACCTCTTTAAGATCAGGTGGGACATCTTGGTTTTATCCTGCTGTTCCTCTGCTACGCCATCATCTAAAAATGGTGCAAATGCATACTGCGGACAGATAGGGACATAGCCCAGTTCATAAATCTTCCGGCAGTATTTCTGTACTTTCGCCCTGCTCTCATCCGCAGGGCAGCACACATAAGCCAGCGCCTGTTCCATTGTGCGCCTCCTTTCCGGCATCCACATGGATGCCTATCTTTTTCTATCAGACGGAAAGGTCATCCATGTGGATGCCTGCAGCTCCTGCCCATGTTTCATCATCACGCATTTTGTCCGCTATCCTCCCCGGCGGCTGCATGCAAGGCAAACTGCACACGGTCAGTGCCGAGCTTATAATAAGCGTCCGTCACTTCAATGCCTACTGCCTCATATCCTTCTTCCACCGCAGCGAGGATCGTTGTTCCTGCCCCGGCAAACGGATCCAGGATGCGGCCTCCCGGCTCACAGATCTGGATGACGTCTTTCATCAGCTGCAAAGGCTTCTCCGTCACATGAATACGGTTCTGCGGATTCCCATATCGGAAAACACCGGGGAGGCATGACACTGGCCGGTTCACAGGCATCGGGCCATTACTTCCCCATACGATATATTCAGCCTGCTGACGAAAGCGCCCTTTCTGCGGACGGGAATTTCCCTTATCCCACACAGCAGTCCCTCTCCAGATCCAGCCTGCCCACTGCAGGGCATCGGTGATGGACGGATACTGCCGCCAGTCAATAAACAGGCAGATGGGCGCTCCTTTCTTACACGCTTTTCTCGCATCATACAGCCACTCTGCCATCCAATGGGTCCAGGAACGCTGGTCTTTGTTATCCCCGTCAAAATCGGGCAGGGCATTTTCTGCCCGCATGCTGCTGTACTTCTGGTTGGTGGTACGGTTGCGCTCATTCTGCTTCGTACCACCGGAAGCATACGGCGGATCTGTGATCAGGGCATCAAAAATTCCCGGACGGAACGCCTGTACAAGCTGCAGCGTATCTCCATGCAGGATACGCCACCTGTCACCGCCGACAGACTCCACCGGGAATGTCCCTTCTTTCATCAGGTTATTAAGTTGCAGGTTATTCTCCATAGGCATCATCCTTTCCTTTATCGTTCTCTATCTTCTCTTTTATTTTTTCCCTTCCGGTATTCCTCTGGCGGCTCCAGTTTCCGCTGTTTTACCAGCACTTCCCGTTTTCCATCCTCCAGAATGAACATATCTTCCGTGCGGTTTACGTAATGTTCTCCCTCAAAGATATTGTCATTGACAACAAACCAGCCGCAGACGGTCCCGTAAACATTGCTCTTTCCCCCAATCAGCGGGGACAGGCCATTGTCTGACTGCTGGACTACCGCATTTCCGGCGAGCCTTGCATCCTCCTTCAGTTCGCCACTGAAAAAACTGCTGTTCCCCTCTGCCATTGCCCGCTCAAACATTCTGGCATCGCCGCCTACCAATGCGCTCCCCCGTGCCACGGCGCCATCAAACATCCGTCCGTCATCTGCAACCGCAGCTTCTTCACAGCAGACCGCCTGATCATAGATCCAGCAGGTTCCCTCCTGGGACAGATTATCTTCTGTCTGAACATATCCTCCAAGCATTCCAGGACTGACCTGTTCATTTACCTGGCATATAGCACGAATACGGTGCAACCATGGATACTTCGGGTGCGCAGCCTCTGTAATTTCATATTTCTTCCGGCTCATCGGCTGGTACCTCCTTTCTCCGGCTTCTTATGCGGCTTTTCCTTCTCTGATCTTGGCACACTCAATTCCGTTTCCACATATTCGCTGATAATCCCAAGAGCCTGATAATAGTTGCCGCAACTTTGCACTCTCTGGAACATCTCATCCGCTTCCCTGCCCTGCCCGTTTCCCACAAGCAGCCTTCTGGCATCTCCCATAATGGAAAAAATATTGCCATCATGCCCCAGCAGTTTCATTCTGGGGCGGCGCACAGTTTCCTCCACTTTTCTTTCCTCTGCTGGAGCCTGTATCTCTGATGCCGCCAAAAACCGGAAGTCTCTGCCACACTGCCAGAAATGAACATTTAAATTTCCATCCTCTACGGGAATATCCCGCTGTTCAAATCCTTCTCCCCATCCGTCACTATACTGCCCGGTGATATACTCACACAGTTCCGGCATCTCATTCGATTGCAGATGGTCTTTGAGCTGGAGCGTGACGCATCCGTACAGAACATGATCGACTTCCTTTACAGACACTACAGCGCTTTCCACCTTTTCTTTTATGGCTGGGCTGCCGTCAAAATACTGCATCAGGTTACATGGTTTTCCATCCTCGCTGCCAAATGAGTTTTCTTTATCCACCATATCCTGGATTGCTTCTTTATACTGGACAAGATCTGCTCCATCCAATGACTGGCTGTCAGAATCCTGGCTCCACACGCCATCCTCTTCCTCCAGACCGTCCCAATCACTTTCGTCCGGAATAAATTCCGCTGTCAGGGGTGTCAGCAGTTCTATCTGCATGTTTTCTTCCTGTTCCACCAGCATCACCTACCTCTCTGGTGCTGTACGCACCTTTTTCTTTTCTTCCTTTTTCATCTTCGCCAGATCCGCATAGTCCGCCCCTTTGATCTGCGGCAGGTTCTCTATGATCCGATAGGCCGCTCCGTAGGCTTTTTTTAGACTGGCACATGCCCACCGCCCTGCAAAATCGTTATCCGTACAGATCTCGATTTCTTCAATCTCCGGGTGCTTTGATAGAAAATACTCCAACGCAGGCGGATTCTTCATCTCCCGGTACACTTCCCCTTCTTTTGGCGCACTGATCCCGCCAAGCTCCAGACGGTATTTATCCAGACTGCCGCCCTCCAGCGTCAGATGGGCCAGTGCGTCAATACAGGCTTCGTAAACCGCTACCCGCTTGGAATCCTTTTGGGGAGGCACACAAAACGCATACGCTTTTTCACTTCCTGCCTGCTCGATCTTAAAGGATTTTTTTCCATTATCATAAATCCCACGAAGAAAAGCATACCGGGCTTTCCCGTTTTCATCCCGTCCAACGAACACAGCGTTATGGTATGGTCTGCTCTCATAGAGGATTCCCAATCTCAGACAGTGCCGGATGACGGCCTCGCTGATACCTCTCCCGGACAGGTATTGCAGGATCCTGCGGTTGTTCATATTCTTTTCCGGCAGCACAAACGGTTTCCTCTCCGGTGGTGGAACTTCCTGCGGGATACAGATAAAATTTCCTTCCTGCAGCAGACTGACCGCTTCCATAAAACTGCACCCATCTACCTGTGTCAGAAACCGCAGGGCACTGATGCCGCCAATATCCCTCGATTTCCAGTGCCATTTACTGGTTACCTCGTTAATCTTGAAGCTGTCATGATCCGTCAGTTCCCATTCATTGACCGTCCTGGTTTTCTTAAGACGGTAAGGCTGGTTCTCCCTCAGATACTCATACGCCCGGATCTTCTTCAGTTCCTGGATCTGCTCTTCACTGACCCATGGCATTACATGACAGTATTCCGCAGTGCTTCCACCTTATCTGGCCGCTCCCACGGAAATTCCTTTCTTCCAAAATGCCCATATACCGCAGTCTGTTTAAAGATCGGCCGCTTTAAACGCAGCGTATCCATGATCTGGTTCGGTGTCAGGGCGAACACCAATGGGATCGCCGCCGCAAGGCAGTCATCCGCACAGATTTTTCCCGTTCCAAAGGTTTCCACCTGCACCATGACCGGCTGTGCCACGCCGATAGCGTAAGCAAGGGACACCTGGCATTGGCTGGCAAGGCCGGCGGCTACCATGTTCTTGGCAATATACCTGGCCATATACGCACCGGATCGGTCTACTTTCGAACAGTCTTTTCCAGAGAAAGCCCCGCCGCCATGCGGAACAATACTTCCATAAGTATCCACCATCAGTTTCCGTCCGGTAAGGCCGGTATCCGCATCCAGCCCGCCGCAGACAAATCTCCCTGACGGATTGATGTAAACAGCCGTATCCTCATCCGCAGGAAGCAGACGCAGAGCTGGAGTCAGCACTTTGTTCCTGATCTCCTGCTCCAGCTTCTTCAGGTTCTTATCCTTTGTATGCTGGCAGGACACGACCACGCTGTCCAGACGGACTGGCCTGCCATCCTCATATTCCACTGTTACCTGTGCCTTTCCATCCGGCAGGATCCCCTCAATAAAATGGCTCCGCCTGCTTGCAGCCAGTTCCCGGACAATCCGGTTCGCCAGTACCACGGGCATCGGCAGAAACTGCGGCGTCTCGTCACAGGCATAGCCGATCATCACGCCCTGGTCCCCGGCACCATTCTCCCAGCCTGGCTGGTTGGGCGGAAGACCGCAGCGTTTCTCCCTCGAACACTCCACGGCCCTTGCAATATCCGGACTCTGCTGGTGGATCAGCGCATCCATCTGGATGTTATCCGCACAGTATCCCACATCCGAAAGCACCTTTTTCATAATCCCAAACACATACGGCTCATGGGTACTGGTAATCTCCCCGGCTGCCAGGATCATCCCTTTCGTTGCCAGCACTTCGCAGGCTACCCTTGATTCCGGATCAAACTTCAAACACTCATCCAGAATGCTGTCTGCGATCAGGTCGCACAGTTTATCCGGATGCCCTTCCGTGACAGATTCTGCTGTATATAATCGTTTCATAATCAAATCCCAACCTTTCTTTTTATAAAAGGCGGGATACATCCTGATCCCGGACATATCCCGCCTTATTGACATTTTTATTTCTTATTTTCTTTATTTTTATCCATCAAGCACAGGACTACATCTCCCATAGAGAGATTCCTGCAGATGTTAAGAACCGGGTTCCCGAACAGCCACTACGATGTTCCTGGCACCGTTCCATTCATACGAACACGTTACCAGCGTAAGCACCTGTTTCACGTCATCCGCTGCAGGATTTTTTCCATTGTCGAACAGTTCCAGGGCTTTTGCCTGCGCAATATAGGAAAAAAGCCCGTCCGGTTCCTGAAAAGAAACCTGCTGGAATGGGAACATAGAGACATCTGCTTTCAGGACTGCCACGACAGTATAGACAGATACGCCATCCATAGTCTGGAAAAGAACAGCCGGGTGTTCCTTGCAGTAGTCGTAAGACGCATATCTGTCAAGGTTCCCGAACATTACACCGCTGTTCATGTTATGCCCGTATATGATAAGGTTCTCCCCCTCCCGGACATCGCAGTTCCATTGCAGAAACAGGCTCCCATTGATATCTGATTCGCCTTTATAATTCCGGCGCAGATAATATTCCGGCTCATCCGCACTGCCCTGGAGGACAGGGTAATCGATGCCTGTGTCCGGGATTGCGAGCCACCCTTTCACATCCGGGTATTGTTCCTGTAAGGCTGCGAGATCCACGAGAGGCGGCACAGTGCTTTTTTCCCCAGCTGGCTGCCCTTCCCCGGAGGTTTCCTCCGGAAGATGTTCTCCCGGAAAATCATCCTTCAGTGTCTCTGCCAGTTCCCGGTTTTCTTCCGGCACAGCTACCATGTGATAATACAGGTTCCCCGCACTGGTACAAAAAACCAGAATCAGGAGCAACTGTAGGATCCAGCGGATGAAAGCCTGATATCTGCATGGATCACCGTTCCCATCCTTTTTTCCTGCTTTTTGCATTCCTGGCTTTCACTTCCTTTTCTGTCCGGCATACGGCATCCATGATCGGCTCCGTTGGGATCCCATTCTGTTTGCACCCCTCTATGATCCCATGCAGATAAAAATCCGATGGCCGGGCCGGGTAGTCTTTATGGGGTGCATTCATGACATACACCATGCACTGATAGGCGGTTCCATCTTCTGCCCTGACATGGATGGTTTTCTTCCCATACAGGTATGGATATCCTTCATATCGGTTCAGGCTCTTTTCACACGCCCCGGTGATCCTCCATAAAACGCCATCCACATGGCTGCCCTTTTCCGGCAGGATCGTTGCCACGCCGCTCTCAGGATTCTGGCTGCAGAAAGCAAGGCGGTAATCATCCAGCCGGACATTTCCCACTACCTCTGCGGCCGGACACCTAAAGTCCATCTGATCCAGGTTCATATTGCTTCCATAGGCAAAATACAGTGTCTCTGCCAATCTGCCACCTTCTTTCTGATTTTGGTTTAAAATATAGGAGCCCGCATCATGGCAGGCTCCCATCGGTTTATGGCTGTTAACCATTTTTACGCTTCTTCTTTCTTCTGCTTACCGCAAATCCGGCTAATCCGGCTGCGGACAAAAGCATCAGGATGACCGGGATCCAGAGGTTCGTCTCATCCCCTGTTTTCGGCACATCGGTCGGTTTTGCCTCATCCTTCATGATGACTTTCTGGATTTCAGCGGTATCTTTCACTTCAAAGGTAATATCCTCGGCTACCAGATAACCGTCCGGGGCCTGTTCCTCGCGCAGAGTGTATGTGCCGATTGGCAGTTTTTCAATATAATGCGGCTTATCGGAAGATACCCAGCTCTCCACTACCTTTCCCTCACTGTCGAGGATCGTCAGTTTCGCTCCCGGCAGCTCTTTCTTTCCGGTGATATCCGTCTTGCTGATCTCCACTTTGCTTACATCGTCCTCCATCTTGACTTTCTGGATCTCCACGGTATCCTCAATGGTAAATTCAACACGTTCTGCTGTCACATATCCATCCGCAGGTTTCGTTTCGACCAGCGTGTAAGTCTTGCCGACTGCCAGTTCTTTGATCACATGGGGTTCTTTTTCAGACACCCATTCATCCACGATTTTACCGGATTCGTCAACTACCTGAAGCTTTGCCCCCGGCAGTTCCTCCCCGGTGGTTAAATCCGATTTTGTGACCTCCACAGTGGTCGGCTCATCCTCAAAAGTAAATGCATAGGAAACTTCCGCAGTATCCCCGCCCTGATATTCAAACGTGAATTCTTTTACCTCATCTGTCGTTGCGAAACCAGCCGGGGCATAGAACTCTTTCACATAATATTTTCCATCCACCGGGAGATCTGCCACAAAGGTAATCTTCCCTTCTGCATCCGTAGACTTCAGTTCAATGACTGTATCTGCTTCGATCAGGACTTTCCCCGATGCAGACAGGATATCTTCTTTCGTGTAAAGCCCGAAGATCGCTCCCTCCAGTACACGGTCGCTGTCCTTTTCTTTCTTTAATACGGACACGACCGCCCTCTGTCTGTTGTTCTGCCAGTCCTCATCATATACCACGACCGGGGTATCCTGGTCACGGTAAGTAAGATCCACATATCTCGGTTCCCCATCCAGCACGTAGCCATAAGCTGTGCCGACTTCAACCACATAGTATTTTCCGACAGGCAGGTTCTCCACTTTTGCGATACCCGTTTCATCGGTTGTTACCGTCTCGACCAGCTCATCCTTTTTATAATGATCTTCGCTGACGCCATCGGCTGCTTTGATATCCTCGGCTGCATAGATTTCAAAAGTAACATCCGTCAGGTTCCCGGTAATATAGTTAAAGATATGCTCTACAACCCCTTTTACCTGGCTGACTAATGTCACGCTGTCAAGGAATTCACCCTTTTTATTAACGATCAGCGTTGCCGTTGGCACCTCATCCTTCATCTCCACTTTCTGGATCTCGGCTGTATCTTCCACAGTAAAGGTGATATCCGTTGTTTTTAGGTAACCAAACGGTGCAAAAGATTCGCGCAGTGTATAGGTCTCTCCGGCTGTCAGACGTTTCATGACATGCGGCTCATCTTTTACGGATACCCAGCTGTCAACCGTATTTCCGTCTTTATCGATGACAGATAGGGATGCGCCGGAAAGTTCCACGCCTGTGGTGATATCCGATTTCGTGATCTCGACCGTTGTTGGCTCATTCTTCTTTACGGATTCCAGTTTCACCACCGGGATATCCTGTCCCTGATAGGAAGCGTCAAAAGTGAGGATCTCATCCGAAGATACGAATCCGGCCGGCGCTGCCAGTTCTTTCACATAATACTTTCCGAGCGGCAGATCAAGCGTAAAAGCTGCCTGTCCTTTTTCATCACTGGTTACCGTTTCCAGAAGGGTGTCTGCTGTTACGAGAGTCTTGTCACCGGATACGATATCCTCTGCATTATAAAGGCCGAACTCGGCTCCCGCTACAACCGCTCCGTTTTCTGCGTCCTGCTTCTCTACCGTGATGCTGACTTTCTGCCTGTCATTAGTAAACTCTGCGGTTTCTGTAATGACCGGAGTGTCCTGCCCTTCATAGACAAACTCCACTTCCTTTGAAGAAGCATTCAGGACATAACCTTCTGGCGCAGTCACTTCTTCGATCCGGTATTTTCCAAGCGGCAGGTCCTCTATCACTGCCTTACCTTCCCCGTCTGTTGTCACGGTCGCTACCAGAGCACCGGAAACATACTCCAGATTGCGGTTCCCGGATTCACCCGTCTGATGGTCTGCGGTGTAGATATCCTCTGTAGCGTATACCTTAAATACAGCGCCTGCAAGGTCTGCCGCCTCATAGTAGAAATCCTTATCAAATCCGGACAGCACTTCCCCATCCTTATGGATGACAAGTTCACCCTTTGCCGGGTGGTTCTCATAAGCCACTTCGATGATGGCATCTTTGCTCACGCCATCCACCTGATATGCGGTATTGGAATCCACTTTGATTTCTACATAGCCTGTATTTAACGTATATCCGTCCGGGGCTGTCACTTCCTCGATCCGGTAATTTCCCGGCTGCAGGTTCTCCGGCAGGATTAGGTATCCTTCCTCATTGGTAAAATAGGATTTATGCACGGTGGTATGCGGATACGTTGTTACCTGTTCCACATATTTCCCGTTATCCAGATCGTAGACCTTAAATTCCGTATTAGGAACCAGCACAGGCTGTTTGGTTTCATCATCTTTCTTGATGATCTTTAGCTTCGCCTCGAACTCATCATCCAGCAGTACCCGCCATGTCTGCGGTTCGGTCTTATTCTCCGATATCGTCACCATAAAATCATCCACCGGGGTGAAGTTATGCGGGGTTGTTGTCTCACGCACGACATAAGTCCCATAAGGGATCGGGATTGAGCATGCGTATCCCTTTTCATCGGTAAACATTTCTGTTTTTCCATCTGCGGTCAGCACGACTGGCTCTGCGGATGCAAAATCATAGGAACCGTCCGCTTTGGTTTTCAGGCTGCTTACAAGGTATGCGGAAAATCCGGCGCCGGATAAAAGGTCCGCATCCGTCTTACCATTATTCGCCGCTTTGATCACCTGGAACGGCTGCTTGATCACCTGTTCCGGGGATTCTGCGGTACGCTCCACAGTTTTCACCTTGTCACCCTCATAGCTTACATCGATATCATGCTCTTTTTCATCCGCAAGGTATCCAACCGGAGGGGTAAGCTCTTTCACATAATATTTTCCCAGGTACAGGTCCTCCACGGATGCATTTCCCTTTGCGTCCACAGTCAGTGTGGTAACCTGGGTACCTGCTTTATAGAGGACGCCTGTCTTTCCATCCGGATGCACGATATCCTCACGGGCAAACAGTCCATACACTGCACCCTCAAAGACCGCATCGCCCTGTGTCACTTCCCCTGTTTCTTTATCTTTCTTTACCAGATGGATCGTGCCTCTGACACGCTCATCCGTCACATTCTGTGTGACAGTTTTCCCAAGCACAAGTTTTACGCCATACGCCTTGGTATCGATCAGATACCCGGCCGGGACAGAAATCTCTTTCAGATATACGGTATCCTGTGTCTTTGTGATCATCAGGCTGGAAGCGCCATTGCTGTCAGTGGCCGGCATTTGGGCGATCAGCTTCGTACAGTCTTTGTCACTGTAAATGCCATATACGGCACCTGCAAGCCCGTTTCCTGTCTGGCTGTCCTTTTTTATGATCTCAACGGTTGCCACCTTCACCCAGCTTACTTTGAAATCCACATATTTTTCATCATCCACGCCCTCGCCAAATACAAGGGCCAGGTCCTGTGTACCGGATCCGGTGGTGATCTTATAAGCACTGAAATCCTTGGTGATGCTTCCCTTCATCGTAACGCTCCAGGCATCCTTTACATCCTCTGCCTGTGTCAGCGGTGCGGAAAGATAAAACTTTGTACCGCCGCTTACTTCCACACTTGCGCCTGCCGCACTGGTCTTTCCGGTCGTTACGTTATGGAATTTGACGCCATTTGGCAGTTTCATGGTGATCGTCTGCAGTTCATCCGCATTAAATGTGATCTCTTTTGTCCGCTGTGAGTTCCCGTCAATATATGCGGTCACATCCGCATCAGAAAAGGACATCGCTACATCCGGGATATCCGGCTGGCTCACACAGTAATTGTAAAGTTCCATTGCCAGCGCCTGTCCGGTAGAATTCGTACCAGAAAAAGCGTCACCGCTTCCATTGGCATAAGCAGCCGCCAGATGGGTAATGATAAAGCGTTTTCCTGTGGAAAAATCCGGATGCTTTTCATCAAAGAACCCATTCTCACCACTGGCTTTCGTTCCGTAATAGCATACTTTTGCCAGCGTCTTTCCATCTGAGAGCTTGTTGATCGTGTACACGCCATCTCCCGGTCCCGGCTTGGATGGCTGCACGCAATAAGCAGTTGCAGTGATATTTCCAAACTGAACCGTGTATGGGCAGGTCAGATAAGTTCCAAGGCCATAATCTGCATAATAATACCATGGGCCTTTTGTTACCGTTACACTTAAATTCCCGGTATTGGCTCTCGCAGAAGCCATAAAGGTAACGCTCTCCCCTGCTTCAAGCGCAAACAGCCCGACTTCTTCCTCCACGGCCTGCTCCATAACATCGGAAACAGACAGGCCGCTTTCCTCATCCACAGTATCCTGCGTTTCCGCTTCTTCAAGTGCTTCATCCAGCTCTGTTTCCGTTAATCCCTCTGTCTGCAAGGAACTCTCCGGCTCACCGTCTGTCTGCTGTTCCGTCTGTGGCTCTGTCTGTTGTTCTGTCTCCTGGCTTTCCGTCTGCGAGGCATCCTCCCCGTCATCCTGGGATTCTTCTGGCTGCCCTGCGTCCTGGCTCCCAGACTCTGTTTCCACACTGCTGCGTAAGACGGCTCCTGTATCCTTTACTGCCACGTTCCGGCTGATCTGGTAAACAGGATGGTCCGTAGTCTGCGGCTCCACATAATAGACCGCCTTATAGGTATCGGCATGGTCTGTGGAAAAATCTTCCCCTTTTGTATTTTTCGCTTCTTCAAATGTGACTTTTACTTTGTTGTCATCGATGATGTCGATGCCAGTAAAATCAAAAGTAATGTCAAAATCACTGCCGACCTCCACCTCATAGTCATGTGCCGTAACCACTTCATCCTCATCCAGCTGGTCTTTGACTTCCTCATACACCGGGGGCTTCTTTTCCTCCTGGCCTGTTTCTGCAGCAGAGGCAGCCAAAGGTGATAAGGCTCCGGAGAGGATCGTTACCGCAGCCAGCAGGCCGGATACGATACGTTTCATATTTCTTTTCATTTTCATGGTCTGTTCATCCTTTCAAAAAATAAGCCGGAAAGATGTTGCTCTATCCGGCTGGTTTTATTTCTTTCCTATTCAATTGTCATGTTACCGGGGTTCCTGGTCCCGGTTTCTTTGCTGTAAGCAGGCATACTGGCTCTTGTCATAACGCCACGCCCGGTCACCTTCCAGATTCTTCAAAAGGTGTTCCCTCACATTTTTATATTCTGGCCCGATCAGTCCAAGCCTTAAAAGAAATGTACGGAATGTAAATGCGGGATTTTCCGATATCTCCGTTTTCCGCATCTGTGTGCATTTCTGGTTGATGGCCTGCGCCGAGATCGCCAGTGCCAGCGTGATGTTCGCCCGCACCTGCCCTGCATGGAGCGTGCTTTCAAAACAGCGCCATTCCAGCGTCCCTTTCGAGAACACAGCATGCAGGTTCAAAGCATAATAGCGGCTCCAGTGGTAATGGCTGCCGCTTCCGTCACCGCCCTCATACCAAGCCTGTTTGAATTTCTCCATGGAGATCGTGCTGTTTGGCATCTTCCGGATCTTTTCCAGCACAGCAGGCCGTACCTTCTGGCAGTATCGGTCTGCCCTTTCGCTCTGTACTTTTAATGCCTTAAACAGGATATCCTCTTTGGAATACATGATCGTCATGGCATTCTTCAGGCTCCTTGGCGTATGCTTGGAGGCATCCACATGGACATGCTGGCCGCAGGAGTCATTGACAAACGCCCCGTGATGGCGCAGGCACCGGACAACTTCCTGCAGCTTTCCCATTTCAGAATACTCCAGTTTTGGGCTTACCATCTCCGTTGCATAATCATCACCTGCCATTGTCTTGCGGCCTCTCACTTTTCTCTCAGTGACGATACTGCTGTCGAAGGAAAATTTCCATTCCTTCCCCTGCTGGTCGCGCACACACCACGAATCATACGAAGATCTGTGGTAACAGTCCGTATCAAACATTTCCGCTACCACTTGGGCCGCACGTTCCCTGGTAATCCCTGTCATCTCGATCTCTGTGCCAAAATACTGGTCCCGAAGATCAATCGGCATAAACAGCATCCTCCAGTCTTAGTTCTTCATCCACCGCTTTCAGGTTCCTGCCAATGGCTTCGACAACCGTCACAGTCACACCATTCCCGGCCTGCTTGTAAAGCTGCCTGTCAGACATCCCCACGATCATCCGGTCGATCTGGCTGTCGTAATAGCCCTGCAGCCGCAGACATTCCCTGGGGATCAGCCTGCGGATCCGTCCATGATAAACAACGCCATGGCGGTCTGTAGCCGTGATCGTAAACATCGGTTCCTCCGGCTCTTTCATCCTCCGGCCATTCTGCCTTTTCTTAAGCCTGTCCGGTGTCAGGATCGCCCTCGGCCCTGTCTCAACAAGGACACCGGAACTCTCTCCCTTGTGCTTATGGATACTGGAATCCTGCCTTGTATTCAGACAGCGGGCGTGTTCCGTCACAAGCGGCGGAACAGACAGATCCACAAAGTGAACCGTTCCCTGCTGGCTCTCCGTTGTCAGTGTGTGGGCGATCTCATGCCCGACTCTCCCCCTGCGGGTGTTTAAGTTCGCATACCCAAGGTCAATGCTGTCACCGGGGTATGCCATCTTGTATCCTTTTTTCGTATTCTCCTTGATTGGGATCCCCACTTCATAAAGCCCGGTCTTGCCTCCCATGCCCCCGGCCTGTGAAGTAAGCGTGCAGCTTACTCCGGCGGGATCGTAGACTCTTTTTCCCTGGCTTCCTGCAAGGATTTGTATAAGAGCTGCTCCGTTTGGTACTGGGACAGGTAATATTTTTCCGGCACATCTTCCATCAAGATATCCGATAAGATACACCCGCTTTCTTGACTGCGGGACTCCGAAATCCTTGCTGTTAAGCACCTTCCATTCGACATGGTACCCCAGCTCAGAAAACGTACCGAGGATGGTGTGAAACGTCCTCCCTTTGTCATGCGATAAGAGTCCGGGAACATTCTCAAGGAGAAAATACGCAGGTCGTTTGTCTGCAACCAGTCTGGCAGCTTCAAAGAACAGGGTTCCTCTGGCATCGCCAAAGCCTCCACGTTTTCCAGCGATGGAGAAAGCCTGGCAAGGAAATCCTGCGCATAAAAGATCAAAGTCCGGCATGGCTCCTGTTTCAATTTTTCTTGCATCGTCACAATACCACTCCCCTTCCGTATCGAACAGCCTTCGGTAGTTCGTATCCGCATAAGAGTCCATTTCGCAGTGTCCGACACATTCAAAGCCCCCGGCACGCTTAAGTCCTTCACGGAATCCACCGATTCCGCTGAATAAATCAAAAAATCGAATCGTTCCGGCTATCCGCCTCCTTTCTGAAAAAAAAACGGCATGGCTTTTGGCCACACCGTTTTCTCTGTTTTTAATCTGCTGTTTTCCATCTATCTGCTACTTATGCTTCTATCGGTTCTTCACCCTCATCTTTTCCTTCTGGCTCATCCAGCTCTGCTTTGGTATCCTCTGGTTTCCCGGCTGGCAGCACTGTTTCGGATTCTTCGGTCACCTCCGGTTCTTCGGATTCCGATTCTCCCTCAGTTTCTTCCGGTTCTTCCCCGGCACCCTCCAGTTCTTCCTCAGTTCCTTCTGGTTCTTCTTCGGCGCCCTCCGGTTCTTCCTCAGCCCCTTCTGCAGCTTCCTGCTGGGACGCTGCAATTTCTTTTGCCCTTCTCGCATTCTCCTGCTCGTCCTCTATTTCCTTGACTGCTTTCTCGATGATGCTTATAAGGAAATCCTTCTGTTTACATCCCTTCCATGCGACTACTGCTTTGAGCCTTCCGAATAATTCCTCTGTTACCTGTACTGCGATTGTTCTTGCTGCCATCTGGTCCACTCCTTTTTCCATAAAATGTTCTTCGATTACCTGTTGCAGAAATTCTGGTGTGCTGATCCCACGCTGTTCGATCTCCCCTCTGACCTTCGCATGGAGTTCTACCGGGATCCTGCCGCATATGTTCTTCATTTCCATCTGCGCTTTCTCCTTTCGTTTTGTTATACACACCATACTCCAAAGATACATACAAAGCTATTCACAATACCCAACAAACATCGGCTCCAAGATCATTGCATAACCAACAATACATAGATGTATCTATACTTTCAAAACAGCACCACCTCCTTTACATCCCATCCTCCATCGCAGACAGGAAATCCAGCATCTGCGCCGGAATTTCATCTGCTTCTGCCTGCACCGGGTTCTCAGACACAAAATGCATATTCTGGAGTTCTTCCCGGATCACCTGGCGGATCATCCCCACCATTTTTTCACTGTCCGCAGACTGTAAGATTGCCTGAACCAGAAAAGCATTTTTTTGTCCATTAGGAACACTCTGCAGGATTTCCCATGCCCTCTTATGCTCCGGATCATCCAGTGTCGGACGGAACGAAAAAACGGGGCGGCTCACCTTGCGCACATCTGCCCCACAATCCGTTCATATCCGGCAGCGTTGGCTTTTACGTCCGTTAGGTAAAAAGCCCTGCAAAGCCCATCCTGCGGTGTCACGTGGCGTCTTACGATGGTGGATCCGCCGCCCATAAAAACGGAGGGGATTGCCCGCAGGTCAAAGCCTGCCTCCATAATGGCAGACAGGATCCTCTCTGTATAACTGCGCCCATTCTTCTGGATGATCTCTTTGGCTTTTGGATCCAGGCTGCAGCTGTTTCCATTCAGGACACGCTCGATCTGGATATCTGTCACAGACAGCCCGGTACTCCTACGCACCTGTTCCATCGTTTCATCGATACAGCGGATAACGCCAAGCTCAAGGCTGCGGCAGGGAGCCGCATTAGGGACAGCATTATCCAGCCTCATCAGGTCCACAGTCCAGCCTCCAATGTCCACCAAAAGAACAGACGGCTCATCCCGGACGTATTCCGGATGGAGAGCAAGCGCAGAATAGCCCTGGGGGAACAGTTTCACATCCTCAATCGTCAGTTCATACGCTTCATTTTCGTATCGGAAACAAAGCGGCTGCTCCTTCCGGAACAGATACTGCCGGAAAGCCGTCTTTTCCCTTCCAAAACCTGCAAGCGGCAATCCGGCTGCGAGGATGATCTTTCCTTTTCTCTCTGCCCGGCGGTATTCAATCTCCTGTGCCAATGCTGCCATAGTCAGCAGATAATAATTATCATTGGCAGTCTTATCTTTCATAAGCGTCTGGCGTCCGGTACCGCAGACATAATAATTCCCCGCATACTGCAACACATTCTGCATCGTATATGGCTCATAGTCATACCGGGACAGTCCTGTTGGGAAACAGATATGCGGGGTTTTCATGGCATAATAGCCATGGTCGATTCCTATAATCATAGGATCACATCCCTTCTATTTAATTTTTGAAACTGTGGGGATCTTTGAACACCCGCTGTGGAAAACCTGCCGGGAAAGGGAGTGCCTGCCGGCGACGGGGATTTTTTTCCCAGCTGGTTAAAGTTTCCAAAAAAAAGCGGCAGCCAGGACTTTTTGAAAAAGCCTGCCTGCCATCATTTAAAATTTTCCGTATCATGGTGCGGGACTTGATTGTGCTGGATCGGATTTTTATGATTCCTCATCACTGCATTCTTTTCCCATCACAGTCCTTGCCTTTCTATCAGAAATGCCAGGATATCTTCCAGCGCATACTGGTAGATCAGATCGGCGTATCGGCTCCAGCAATCATTGATGGAGCAGGTAAGCAGGTCAACCTGATCCATGATATCCTTGGGTGGATTCATAGATTTTAGGATTTTATCCTGCTGCAGCGATTTTTCCCGCCTTTTCTGATATTCTTCATCTTTCTTCAGGAATTCCATCTCTGCATCGCTGGTCCTTGCCTCTATCAGCATATCCGCCAGTTTTTTCTTTCTTGCCACATCTCCATCCGGATTGATCTCCTTCTGGATGCTTCTTAACATCCGCCCGTAGGAGAATACATGAGACTGTCCATAATAATAGTGGTATTCCTTTTCCAGACGCTCCATGTCATCCTGATTAGACAGGTATTCTTTTAAAGCATAGTGTTCTTTTTCGTTTAAAGTAACTGTACCATCTCCATCCACCGCTTTCAGCAGCATTGGATAATCTTTGATCAGTTTCTTCTGCCGTTTTTCTATATCCTGGTATTCTGCGTGTTCTTTTCTCAGATAATTTACGATCTGCTCGCCCACTTTCATTTCTATGGCATCCATCCACAGTTCTTCTAATTGTACATGCATTCTGTCCGCTCCCTTCTTATTCATTGTGTTCTATCAAGCATTACACTATACCATTTTCGGCTGAGAAAGCTATTCACAGAATGCAACAAGATTTTCTTCCTCAGATCGTGCAAACTACCTATCATCAGATTCTGGACGGCTCATTTCGCTTTCGGGGCTTATCCCTATTTTTTTGTTTCGCCTTTTTAAGTTTCCGTACCTCAGCTGCCCCTTTTTCTACCATTGCTTTCAACTCCGGCAGTGAAGTATTCCAAATGGAAGAATCTTTGCTGAAAAAGCGGATGCCATGCGTTTTCATAATCATGTCACCTATTTCAGGATATACCGTAACCACATCCGGCGGCTGCAATGGATACTCAATCAGGGGATGGTATTTGATCTCCCCGGATATTTTCTCCAGCACCCTTTCTTCCATTTCCGGTGTGCAATCTTCATAAGCACTCCGCCCGGTCAGTTCATGATAGGCTTCATCCCCAACATAATTAAGTGATTCAAATTCACAGTCTCCATACTTTTCTACCTTTGCTAAAGAATCCGGATTCTCCAGTGCTGCCATATAGATGTCTTTTCCCTGTGCGATCAGCCATGCCCTGAAATCCATAAATCCGTCATCCGAACAGCCATACTCTTTTATAAGGGTGGCTACCGTCCAAAGCCCATATTTATCGGCTGCATCCCGGTATTCGTACATAATCGTATGAAATTGCAGGGATTGTTCCGGCGGCATACTTAACAGTTCTTTTTTTATCCAGGAAATAGATGCGTCCATATCCTGTCCGCATTGATTTTTTGTTTCTTCAATGAGCTGCCAAAAAGTTTCTTTATTTATTTCAGTTATTTTACTGCCCATATCAAGCCTCCCTCGTCATACTTGTGAATAAACATCACGATCTTTCCTACTCTTTTTTCCTGCCTGCTTTTTTCGTCACCATCTCCTGGCTCATATCCTCAAAAAAATACTCTGCCAGATGCTTCATCCCCTCAAAGGACTGTTCATCAGGCATGGCTATCGAAATAACCACGGCATCTATATATTTTTTCCCATTTATTTCACGGTACAGTTCCTGGTAATCTCCCCAATAACCGTCCCCGCCTGTCTTAATATCCTCATATCGTCCGTCAACCTCAATCAAATAGCATGCCGTATCAACGCCAATTTCTTTTCGATCTATCTTTTGTGACGCATACATTTTTCCATCCATGTATATGGAAAGATACTGCTCCGGAGCAAAATAGATCGTCATTGTCCTGGCTATAAATCCCGGATATTCCGGATGCTCTGTTTCCACCAGCGACACGCCTGCCTTAAATCCCGGCTGTGGTCTGTAATCAACCACCAGCTTCTGAAGTTTCTCTGGATCATTTCTATAATCCTCAAAATACATGGGATCTCCGAATTGAATCCGATCGGGACATTTGATTTTAATTGCCTCTTTTCTCATTCTCCTATCATCCTTCCCTAAAATAAATAAAACGCAGTAGGCACTGTTTTCATTACACCTCTGCGTTATCAATCGATTTTATTATTTTTCTGATTTCATTTTTACTGTGCTGTCTTTCCATCTTCTTAAAGATTCTTTCATATCTCTTTCTACGCTGCCCACGCTTTTTTCCAGACGAAGGCAGAGGAATCCCTGTATGTAGTTCATCTCCATAGTGCTGGTTTTCAATCCACCATAGTTTCTTCCCATATGCTTTCATATTTTGGTCTCTACCATATCCTTTCACAGTTTGTCCTTTTGTGTTCTACCAAACATTACACTATAACATTTTCTCAAAAAAAGCTATTCACAGAATGTGACAAGAACCCTTACAGCAAATTGTGCAAGCCACCTACAATTTTTTACCGCTCCTCGCCACAGCATTCGCCTCATTCCGTCCAAGTTTTTATTGTCCGGCATGACAACAGAGAAACAATCATAGCATCCAAACACCGTCCACTAATTGCCATGTAGTATTCCTCATAGGATTTTCAATATCGTTACCAACCATTCTGATATTTAATAACTTTGAAATCTTCTTTAATTTAACCTATACTTCATCTTATATGCAAAAAACGCAGTAGATGCCAGTCCACATCTCTGCGTTTTTAAGAAATCGGCTTTTTATCTTTTATAAATTGACACATTTTCATCTACTTCATAGTGTCGTTTTGCCACCTTTTGTTGCGAAATCGTCCATCTTTGAACAGTTTCTCATAACTCTTTTTACTTTTTCATTTCATTAATCCAATCCTTTAATTTTAGTTTTACTTGGATATCACCTAAGTCTCCATCAATATATGTAATCCCTTTCAAATCAGAGGCCAATTTCGGTTTTCCTTTACAAACAAAACACACATTCTCTTTACTCAATGCTCCCATAAACAACCCATATTCAAACAATACATTATCTCTTACCGTATCTGAAGATTCCAGTGCAGATTTATCATTCCATATTTTATCATCCGCATTAAAAATAAACACAGCAGCCTGTACTCTCTTTGATATTGCTATCAAGGAATCTATTGTATTAGTTCCGGGAATAAATATTCCTTTCCCTGTTGCATTCCATAATAGCGGCTTTGCCTCAAGTTCTTCTATCTTTGCTCCAATTTCCTCCATATAATCCTTTGCCTCTGACGAGCTCCCCATAAAGATTTCCATAACTTTTTGCTCCTGCCTTTCTTCCTGTTTTTTTGTGATTGAAACAACTTTTCCTTTAATATCCGGTAATATCTTAAAATCAACATTTCCATTTTCTAACTCTAGCAATTCTTCTTTGTCTATCTCATAAATAATATCCGATTTTTCCTCTATATCACTTATAGTAAACTCCTTACCGCATATCTCACAATTAATTTGCTTGTCGTGAATTAATTTGTTTTCATACACTGTACATATTTCTCCACAACTACATTTTAATCTATACTTAAACACAATGACTCTTTGATCATGCAAATACTTTATCAAGTCATAGACTTCTCTCTCAGGTATTTCCAACCACTCAACAATCTTATCTGGATATATATTTTTAAGACTATTGACCGATTGCGATTTTACTTTGTTCTGCAATCTTTTGATTAAGTTTTGTCTCATACTTTTCATATATTTCTAAAGCTGAATTCATATCTGTCTCGTTAAACCGAATACCATATTTTATTAATATTTCCAAGTATTCCATATTTGAGGCATCGAATTTCAGATTTAAATTTCCTTTCTTTCGATCCATTGTAATCCACAAAGTCTCTATTCTCTCAGCTTCTTCCATTCTATTCTTCAGTGACATAAATGTCTTAGTGCAAAAAATAGGTGCTGAAGTATTCTCTCCACTTAATGAAGTAAGCACTCTTTCTTCATCATTAAACTTTACCCTTGCTACAACTGCTTCTAATCCCATTTTCCAAATTTCGTCAAAATCTCTATCAAAGAAATAATCGCTAATTGCCAAACCCTCAAGTACATTTCTTACCTCAGCCTCAAAGTCCATTACACCCTCTGCTAAGACAAGTTTTCCTTGTTCATTAACCTCTACATTTCTTAGAGATAATCCACTCAAAGTTTCCTCAATAAAATTTTTTATTACTCCATCTATGCTCTCAATTTCATTATAAGTCGGGACATGAGAATATGCTTCATATATAAGGCTTTTACTCATAAGAAAGAGAATTTTTTTATGTTCTGACATATAATTTCTTGTCGCAACCTTAAACTCAATTCCCATCAATCTCTTTATATGATCCATAAGACTGTACGCTTTATGTTCCTCATGTGCAATTTGCTGCCTTGTCCATGCTTTAATCAGCATAATTTTTCTGCTAAAGTCAACCTCAACCGGTATATAAGCTACTGAATCTTTATATCCCCTATCCCCGTTTACCTGTATATAACATGCAAACAATAATCGTATTTTTACCAATTCGCCTTTCAGATTTTCTTCTGAACATACAGATGCAATTTTTCTTGGTTCTTCACCATTGGGAATTGACCCTAAAATATTAAAAAAATTTAAAGAGTCAATATTGTACTTCTCCTCTAGTGGGAGTTCCCAATCACGAGGATATTTATAATCTTTTGTCTTATCAAGCTTAAATATTTGAATTGTTTTTCTCTTGCCCCAAAATAATTCACTAAATAGAAATTCTTCAAATTCTTCAATATCTATTTTTTTCTCTTTTAATAAATTATCTACCCAATATTTTAATTCCTGTCCCTTTTCTTCATCTGTCCGGGAAAATCCTTTCTTTTTCAGATATGTTTCTATATAGTCTGCTCCAATATTCGTAATAATTGACTGACTTAATGACGGCATTCTTTCGCCTCCCAACATCGACAAAATATGATATTATATTTTACCATATATTTACAAATACCGCCACAAGCAATACTACTAGAAACTATTTCTTATCTCGCCATCTCCCATTTAAATCTACAATACGAATATAAATTCCATATATTAGCTTTGACCGAAAAGTCTCTGCGATAAATAAACTTTGTCCAAAATGGCACTTGATGACTTTTACACCATCCATAAATATCTTTCATCATCATTTTTTCTCCACTATTTATCCGCTCAATAAGAATATTTTTCTTGTATTCGTCTAATCCAACTCTAAACATTAAGTAGAATAAGACGTTATAGTACCCGACTAGGAGAACCTCTCTACTACACCCTTTTTCCATATACGCCATGCACACTTTCCACCTTTCCCTGTATTTATCGTACTATTTATCCACATATTCTTACGCCATACACCTTATACCCACTCCATAATAGGGGGTGAATATTCCAACGAGAATCAGAATCACTTCCACAACACCCACCGCATCTTCCTCTTTCCAGAACTCCGATATCAGCTTCATAATTCCCACCTCCCTCTCTTTACCAGCTGTTGTGGGGATAAAAACATCCCCTATGCATAAAAGGACAAAAATGCCGGAACCGTGAGTATGACCAATACAACCGCAAGCATCATGCCCATCGGAAGAAGAAGCTTTGTCGATGCCTTTTCTCCTGTTGTTTTCGCCTGCCTTCTTCTCTCCTCAAAGGCCTCCTGCGATTCCTGTTTCAATAATTCCAGCAGTCCTTTACTGCCTTTTTTCAGATTCTGCGTCAGCAGAACAGCAAGGGAACGATACGCTCCGGTTCCCATACGCATTCCCATGCGCTGGTACGCTTCCTGCTCGGAAACACCGTTTTCCATCTCCTGGCAGGTAAATACAATCTCTTCATAGGCAAAACGTTTCTGCCCGCCAAGCGCCAGATTTTTCCGGTAATCCACTGCAATCCGCTCGAGTACTTTCCGCATCCCAAGCCCGGCACCCAGAAGAAGAACCATTTTGCTGACAATTTCGGGATAATCCCGCAGCATCTGTTCTTCTCTTTTCTGCCTTTCTTTTTCTTGTTCCCTTCCTTTTGCCGCCCAGCAGACTGCTCCTGCCGCCGCGGCAAGTGCCATAAGTTCCAGACCTGTCAGATCCGGCACTTTTGACCATGTTACAGTTTCTCCGTTCAGTGTCTCCGGCAGATAATAGGCTGTTTCTTCGGGATGCGCTTCGTTTTCTTTTTCCACTGCTTTTTTCAGTGCCCTAAGAACCGCATCCCGCCCTTTTATCTCCGGTGGATAGACCTGAACCTTCCGTATATATTCTGTTGTTTCCCCCTGAAGTTCCAGTTCCGCTTTCAGCGTAACCTCCACTCCTTCTTCGGGAATCTCGTCTGACAGCAAACCCCGGCTGTCAATCAACAACGGCCTGTCTGTTTCCCAGCTAAGCGCCACCGGGCTTCCCGGTATTTCCGTAACCAGATCCATGTTTCTGTTTACCGTATGAAAAGACAGATTCCCACCTAAGATGATTTCATCCAGCGCCTCTATCGCCGCACTGAACGCCTCTTCTATCTCTTCTGCGCTGTAAGCTCTTGCAGGTACAGACAGTGTAATTCTTTCCGGTTTCTGATTTCCAACAGAAACCTCAAGTTTTTCCTCTGTCGGTTGGCTGCCTAAGGCACCCCGTTCCAGTTGAAGTTCCGCTTTTTCATCTCCTGAAACTTTTCGCACTCCGATCGGAAGGCAGAGTGCAGTGCCCGCTATAAACCCTGTCGCTGCAAGGCAGAAAATCCGTCTCACCAATTTGTGATCTTCCGCCTTTTTTCTCATCCGGAAATACCAGATGAACAGCCCCGCCCATGCGGTCAGACAAATCCACAACATTTGATTCCTCCCCTTTTTTGCGGACGAATCGTTATGATTCGCAGTCTTACTTTTTAAACTTCAATTGCTTCTTAAAACTCAATGTCCAGAATCTTCTTTCCAAGCACCCATGCCGCCAGATACACGGCAAGGCATCCGCTCATGAAGAAAACCCCGATTACATTCCCATACATCACACTTAAGAATTCCGGAAAGGAAAGCTGTACATATCCCAGAATTCCGAACGGCACAACACTCATAATATTCTGCTCGAACCGCCGGGAAGAAACGCCCGCACGGATTTCCCGCATCGTGTCAATTCTCGTACAGAAAATATCCCACGTATTCTGAAAGATCTCGCAGACATTTCCTCCTGTCCGCTTCGCAATCACCAGTACACTTGCAAACGTCGCAATATCGTCAATGCGGCTTCGCACCGCAAGATCCTGAAACAGTTGTTCCACCGGCACGGAAATCATCATTTTATGACGCATCCGGCGCAGTTCCTGTACCAGAATGTTTTCTTTTCCCAGCGACTGTTCCAGCTGTCCTGCCGCCTCCAGCACTGCATTTTCCATGGAATAGCCGGAACGCAGTGCCGTGTGCATCCACGCAATCAGATCCCGGAAGCTGTCGTACAGCTCCTCTTTCCGTCTCTGAATCCGGTTTTTCCGATACGTGTGAAAACATACGATTCCAACCGGAACCACAGCAATGCATGCCCACCACGCCCGGTAACAGAGTAGGTTCACAGCGACGGCAATCCCAAGACTGATTCCCGCTATTTCGAGATATTCCCGACCGGTAAATTCCCAGGTCTGATAGTCGATCCCTTTCGTCTCCTTCTCCTCTGCCATGCCCGTCTTTGCCTGGCTTCCCTCACGTATTCTCATCCTGTTTTCCCCTCCAGTTTTTCTCTGTGTACCAGTTCGCCTGTCTTTTGCAGGCCTCTCCCATATTCTCTTCGAAACAAAGAAACCGTTTTGATTTCGTCCTCCTCCATCCCTGTGATCTCTGCGATCTCCTCCACCCGACGGCTTCCATCCTCTCCGCGTCCTAAATGCACGAGAATTTCGATTCCCGATGCAATCTGGCGGCGGATTGCTTCCAACGGGAGCTGCACTCCCATCAGCACCATCGTTTCCAGACGGGAGATCATATCTTTCACGCTGTTTGCATGTGCCGTGCTCAAAGATCCCGCATGCCCGGTATTGAGTGCGGATAATAATTCAAACGTTTCCGCTCCGCGCACTTCGCCGATAATTACGCGGTTCGGCCGCATACGCAAAGCTGCGCGGATCAGATCGCGGATCGTAATTTCTGTTCCTGATTCCAGATTTGCCTCTTTTGCTTCCAGCCGCACCAGATTCTCCACCCGCTGGTCGATCAGCCCGCCGTTGGTGGTGAGCACCTCTGCCACGCCGGAGCCCACAGTGCCAAAGCCTAAGAT
>ERZ860388.98-NODE-98-length-73978-cov-7.806217_pt1 | contig 73978 bp, 74 predicted proteins | sample MGYA00509978_ERZ860388 | MGnify/ENA primary metagenome ERZ860388 (study PRJEB30046, sample SAMN00715225) | human gut metagenome | study: EMG produced TPA metagenomics assembly of the A metagenome-wide association study of gut microbiota in type 2...
ACGAAGGCCTGCGTTTTGCTATTCGTGAAGGTGGCAGAACTGTTGGTGCCGGTGTAGTTTCAAAAATTCTTAAATAAGGAATTGCACCCCGCAATTTGAGCGATTAATCGCAAAAATCAGAAATAGCCGAAAATTCATGTACGATAGTGTACACTAGGATTTTCGGCTTTTCTATTTTTTACTCTTTATACATGCTGTCCAAACTCAATTAAAGGATAAGAAAAGAGTTCTGAGAAATCAGAGCTCTTTGTTATTTTAAAATTTGTTTGCAATTTAAATTCGTCTGTGTTATTGCAGTGCCGAATTTGAATTTTTAAGTTTATTAGTTTTTAATTTTATTATTATGAAATGTCCAAAAATCAGATTTGACGAAGCAGAAGTCATTTTTCTGACTGAAAGCGAAAGAGCCGATGATTGGTATTCGCAGGTGTTGAAAAGAATAATCGAACGAAGTCTGGGCAGCTATTATGAACGCGATTTAAGCCGTGAACTAATGTATGCCTTTGATCCGATGAGCGCTTGGCAGATTACCGCTTATCATTATCGATTATTTCAAGAAAAAGTTCATCAGGAAATGCCCGGCTGGATAAATCGTGTGGTTGAAGATGATGCTGCGGCAGCATTGTGTTACCGGCGACTGTGTCGAAAGCATGAGCGTTTGTGTGATTATCGCGAAATGTTGGCCGGTGTCGGCTGGTATCATTGGAGGATGCGTTCGGAATTAAGAAGGGCAATCAGACAGATTCTGTCAGAGGAGATAGACCTGCTGGATTTTTTGAATGTCGTGTTGTATTTGTCACGCCGCCGTTTGTGGGGAAATCATCCGATTAATCTGCGTCAGATAGCTTAAATGTCGTAAGGCAAGGGAGTCCGGTCAATGTACCGGATTTTTTTGTGTTTGTTTTTTTAGGTTGTCAAAAAATGATTCACGTGTTAAAGACAAAAGCAAGAATTAATTATTAATGTTTAAACTTTTGCGTATGAATAATTATTATTTTATTGTCGGCGGCAGTGCCGCTTGGGCAGAAATTGTCAGAATTCTGCAGGAAAAAAAGATTCCGTTTGCTTGGATGAAATCCGATACGGAGGGAGCTGTTTCCGTACCGTATGAGAAGATTGACGAAGTGATTGCGGCAGGTTTTGTTCCGGTTGTTATCGGAGCAGAATGCGGGCGTTCGGATGTTAAGGTATTAAAAAAATATCGGCATCATGTTAACGCTTCTCCGCTTGAAATTGTTTCCGTTTGGGAGCATGCCCCTTTGGCAACCCGCTGGCAGGAACTTGTTCTGGCTCATGATGAGGATTGTTTTAACGAATTTGACTATTCAACCGAAATCATGCGGGAATTATGCCGCCGTGGTTTCAGTCGGGACGAAATTGACAAGGTTCGCGCCTTGGATCGTGAAATTCGGGGGATTACGGGGGCTGAAGAAGCTGCTGCGGATGAGTGTCTTCAAAAGCACTTTACACAGAGTAAAGGGCTGTTGGTCGTGGCAAATCTGCCGCATTCCCGATATCGGGCGGTTTTAGACCGGGTGTTTTGGCTGCAACCGATGCAGAATGTTCTTGTTTTGACTACGGCAGGGGAGTTTCTTTATGCCGGATTTGCCGACATTGCAATGGATTTGCAGCGAAATTTCCGGATTCAGTATTTGCATTACTGTTGGGCTGAAGGCCATTATGCAGATATGGCGGAGCAGGTGCGGATTATAAGGTATTTGGTCAAGGCTTCGAAAATTAAAAAGACAGACGGTATAATTTAATGCTTGGGTTATGAATATATTGTGCTTTTTGCTGCTTCTGGCGGTTATGATTCTGTTGCTCTGGCGCCGTTATATGAAGGGCCGCCACAGAGATATGACTTTGGCGCTGGTTTGGTTTTTGTTGACCGTTGCGGCGCTGCTGCTTTCTCAGGGGATCTTTGCCGGTGGTGCCGTGCAGATGTTGTTTTATGTTTTATCTGCTCTTTTCGGGTTGTTTACGATTTGTCTTTTATGTAAGGCAATGTCCGGGAAACACAGAAGAAAGTAATCGAATGTGATAGAGTTTTGCAGTAAAAACTGCAAAACTCTTCACTTTTTTAAAGGCTGAATTAAACTTTTGCAAAAGAAGCCAAAAAAATGCTTGATTTATTGCCGAGAGTTGTGTATCAAATAAAACACAGGCTCAAAAGGGCTTGCTTTTTTTGTAGGGGTATAGCTCAGTTGGTAGAGCATCGGTCTCCAAAACCGAGGGTCGTGAGTTCGAATCTTACTGCCCCTGCCATGTTTGACAAGAGCCTATTTCAGCTAGTGCTGAAATAGGCTTTCTCATTGAAATAACTATGTTTTTACCGTCTAATAAAATTTCCGAACAGAGTAATTTTAAAATCTTCTGTTTTTGTTCATTTTTCGGAAAATCCCAAATCTTGTCTGCATAAAAATACAGATTAGTCAAATATTTAAGTGTTATATAGTTCTGTTGTGCTAAGTAGCTGTAGCCTAAAAGTTGCTCGGCTATTTTTTCTTTTTCTTGGGCTAGTTCTTTTATTTTTTTGCTATGTATATTCCGTGTAATACTAGCTTCGGCATACATCTCATGCCACCGTTCTTGTTTCGTGTCACATTCACGCAATTTTCGCTCTAAATATTTTTTATGTTCAATCTCAATCCTATGGTCTTCATATACCAAATCATCAAGGCATTTTGTCATCTTTTCTAACACGCCGTTAGGAAGCGATTTAAGCGAGCCTAAGGCTTGTTTTATTTTTTCAATACCTTTTTCTTCATTTATATGCGTACCCTTGCATTTCGGACAAAAAAGGTATTTATAAGCGATTTTTTCTCCGCCTTTCTTTTTTGCTGCATGAATACTAATATAAGGCGATATCATCGTACCGCATTCTTTGCATTTCATTATTCCTTTGAATAGATGTTCGTGTTTTTGTTCTTTGTGATTTATACGTCCTTCCAGAATTTCTTGGCACCGGTTAAATGTTTTCCAGTCAATTAAGGTTTCGTATCGATGTTTGTAATACTCGCCATAACCGTACATCTCTCCGGCATAAAAGCGATTGGTCAAGATATTTCGTATTGTTTGTTTGTACAATTTTTTGCTTTTGGGCATTGTTAGTCCCATTTCCTGTGCTTTTTTCGTTATCTGTTCTAAGTTATAAATTCCGCTTGCGTATTCTTTGAACAGAGCCGTTATAAGGAACCCCCTGTCAGGGTCAATAATAACATCACTGTTACCTTTGCTGTCTTTTACATTTAGGTAACCTACGGGTGCTCTATGAGCCCATTTCCCCTCTTTTCTCATCTGTTTGAGGCTTCGTTTAACATTATCCGATATGCAGTCTGTGTAGTTTTCAGCCATAACGACAATCATTCTGTAACAGGCTAGGTCGGAACCATTTGTATCTTTTTCTATGACTTTATTTTCTCGTGAAAAATGCAGTTCGATTTTTCCGGCTTTTCGTAATTCTTCCAGTACTGGAACTTCTGAAACTCGTCGTTGCAGTCTGTCAACTTTATCGGAAATAATGGCGATGCGCTGTTTTTGCCGTTTTACCCAGTTAATCATATCATGAAACTGTTTTCTATCACCCTGCGTTGAACTTTCAATAATCTCAAAAATTTTAATAATTTCAATTCCTCTACGTTCGGCGTAGCTTTTTGAATTTTCAATCTGAGCATCTAAAGAGTAGCCATCTTCTTGTTCTCTTGATGAAACTCTTGCCCAAATGATACCTTTTGTTGCTGTTGCTTGAAATTTCTTTGTCTGTCTTGGCATATTGTTTTTCCTTTTTTTGTCTGTTTTTTTAATTAATGGATTGCTGGTTTCTTAAAGTCAATGAAGGCCGGAATTTAATCCAGCCTTCATTTGACGGAGCGGTTGCCTTTATCCCTTATTTTTTCGGTAATGTTTCAGGCGAATTTGGCACTTCTCCCAAACATCTTTCTCAACTAACCGCTCATAATAATGGGCGTAAAGTTTTCCGTTGTGGCGGAATTGTCCCATATAAAACGGATTTTGCAAAATCCGAATTATGGCTTTAGTGCTCAAAGGGTTATTCTTGACAGAAGTTAATCCTGCCTTAAGGCACCAAACAGCAAGTTGTTTAAGACTGTTACCTTCCGCAAATTTTTTAAATATTTCGGCGACCCAAAAAGCTTTCTGTATATCAGGATAAATCCATGGTAGTCCATATTCACTTTGTCCATTTACATACCCAAGAGGAGCATGTCCCGGATAGCGTCCTTGTTGGCAACAAATCAATATTTTTTCGCGGGTTTCTTCAGAAATCCGATTACTAAACCTTTCTGCATCAGCGGCAAGAAGCCGAAATCTGTGGATGTCAAAAGCCGCAGAAGCTTTAGTAAGTATGCTATGTTGCCAGTCAAAATCATAACCGGATAATTCTTTGGGTAAAAGAACTCGTTTCAACGGTTCCCCTTTATTGTCGCGGATTATTTCCAGCGGGTAGCGGTGGCTAAAGAAAGAAGTCGGTGTGTTCAGTTCAATCCAGTCGTTGTACGGATATAATGCTTGGTGTCCGTTCTCTTGCGTGACCTTTAAAAAGTTGTCGTCCAAAGAGAGGACATCGTTAATTTCGATTTTGCCGGGAATACCATAAATTTTTAGTAAGCCTGTTTCAATCCAAGAACGCAAAGTAATTTTTGCCGTGTCCATTTCTTTATCACCGAAGTAGCATGTACGTTCTTTATCTAAATGGTGCGGCAATGGTACTGTTCCATTAGCGGTAAATTCAAGGGCTTGAGCAAGACTGATAAAATTATTATGCTGCATTTTGTTCTCCATATTTGTAAAATTGAAATAACCACAGCCATAGAGAACCAAAAAAACATGAGGAATCTAAGCTGTAGATCTAGTGGGTTCATCATGTTTTCTTTTCAAGCAGCAAGACCCGGAATATGCTTGACCCGGTGGGATTTGTTGGAACCGATATAATAAAAAAATTTCATTGTCAAGAGCATTTTTTTAAGAAAAAAGCAGCCCCGAATAAAAAACATTCAGGACTGCTTTGTTTGGATGATTTAACGCTTAAAATTTATACTTAGCGTTAATTAAGCCTGTATGGTCTTGGTAGTCCTCACGGAATTTGCCTTCATAACCAAGCGAGAGTTCGACATTGTCGTTGACTTCCGCTGTTACACCGGCGCCAAATTCCATACCGAAACGGTCAAGGGCTTCACCTTCAACTGCATAAGCTGAACCATTAGCCAAGGTTACGACAGAATTAATGTCATCATTCATCAAGTCATATGTGGCGGCAATTCTGGCTTCCGGTTTGATGTTCATACCATTGGACAGCTCAAAGTTTTTGCTGACTTTGGCACCAATGACACCGGTCAAAATATCGCTGTCGTTGGCAGAAACTCTCTGGTCGGCAGAATCTTTGTAAGCGTCCTGCCTGATATGGACATAACGCAAACCGGCTTCCGGTGTAATGCCTAAGCCGTTGATATTCATATCGTAACCGGTCATTGCCTGCAAACCAAAGGTTTCGACATCGTAATCAGCCTTAACGCCAACTCCGGCGACACTCTTGCTTTCTTCATAATCAGACCAGCCATAGGTCGCAATACCATTTACATACCAGTTGGACGGTTTATACTCACCATACAGAATGGCAGTATGTGTATCAACATCAGTATCACGCATGAAACCATCAATATCGGTGTTGGTATAAGCGTAACCAATACCGACTTTAGTATCATCGGTTACAAATTTCTCGGCACCGAAGGCAATACCGTTAGAATCTGCATCAAACCCCTTCGCCTTGGATGTATCGTCCAGTTTGGATTTGTTGAACAAGCCTTGAACCCACATTGCGCCACGTTTGAAGATATTATCGCCGGAAGCCATACCTTCGCCACCGGTTGAGATTGAACCACCTGTCAAGCGTGTGCTAACAGCACCAAAGACCTGATTGGCTGTTTCTGTCTGTGTCTTTTGAACCATCGGTGCAACTTCCGGAGCAACCGCCGTCAGAGCGTCAACATAGGCTTTCTGCTCGGCAGCATTTGTGCTGTTGGAAAGCTGTGCCAATTTTTCTGTAACTGCGGCAGCTACCGGAGAGCTGGTTGAAGCACTGACGCTGTCCCATGCCTCGGCTGTTCCGGCATTGTTGGCGGAACCACCGGCATCAACAACGGCATCTGTGGCAGAACCGACAGAAGTAACATCAAAAGTTCCGTCGCCATTGTCCGTAAATCCGTAACGGGAATTTTGGCTCAGGTTGGCAAACTTACCTTCGATTTCTACCGTATCAGAATCTTCACCGTTAAATAATTTTAAGGTTGTTGTTTCACCTTTGGCTAAAGCGGCACCGTTTAAGGTCATATTCAAATTTGTACCGTTTTCGCTGATATTAACGTAATTGGCATGGATTTTACCATAAGTGTCTTTATCGGTTACAGTAAAGGCTAAAGTCGAATTGTCTTTGAAGTGAACACCTTCACTGTCAACACCTTTTTCACCGCCGGAATGCAAAGCATTTGTTCCTATATCAAGCGTTGCACCTTCGCCGACAATAACGCTGGAAGCGCCGCCGCTGATTTCCTTATCATAAACCATGGTGCCTTTTTTAATTTCAAAAATATCCAAGCCGCCGATTTCACCAGAAACAGCTTGGCTTAAGGTGTGGCTGTCTTCAAAAATCAGGCTGGCAGCTTCAACATCACCATCAATCTGAGCACCGGAATTTTGAAAATGAATTTTACCGCGATCATCACCATTAATATTGGCGCTTAAAGTGCCGGCCAGATTAATTTTTGAAGTGTTGTCATTCATTGTTATTGTGGCTTTATTACCAAAGGTTACAACATCAAGTTCAGAATTATCTAAATCCGGCTCATCAATTTTGTAATTTTCATAAGCAAATAAGGTTGCTCCCTCTTTAATGTCTAGAGTTGCATCACCTCTTAATTTAATAGAGGTACCAAAAATAACATTACCATTGTCATAAATGTCATTTGCCGAACTGCCAAGACCTACACCGCCTTTAACATTTATCACGCCACCGCTGATATCCGTTGTTCCTCCAGTATAGCTCTTTACCGTTCCTTCAACCTTTTCGGTATCTCTTCCGACAGAACCTATTTGCGTTTGGCCGTTTGCGTTAATAGTACCGCCGGTCATGGTAAAACTATTATTCTGGCGAAGTTCCCCCTTATTAAGGTTGATTGTTCCTCCGCTGATGGTTAATTTGTTGGTGTCGATATCGCTGTCATTATTTAAATTAAGAACAGCATCTCCGCTGATTTCCGTATTGCCGTTAAAAGTGTAAATGGTGGAATCGTTTAAGGATAAGTTTCCGCCGTTAACTGTTAAATTTTTTCCGTCAGGATAATTCAGGCTAACGGTAGAACTGTCTTTGGTTGTAACATTGCCTCCGGAAATTATTACATTGTCGGTATATTCACTTTCCAGAACTGTGTCTGAATTAATAGTTACATCTGCATGAGCATTGCCGGACACAGAAAGTGCCACCAATGCCGTTGTAATTAAAAGTTTATTTTTCATGTATCAAACATCCTTTTTCTAACTAGTTAAAAGAAAAACCCGCTTTTCTTTGAAAGGCGGGCGGATGTTCGAAAACCGTATAGACTTAAACGGCTCGGCTTATTTGGCTGAGCCTTATTCACCGACATCCGTCCATAGAACAAGAAGTCGGCACAATTTAGAGTCGTGTGCACACGACTAAGTCTATAAAAGGGTTTTCGACGCCCTAAGCAGTAAACTGCTCGGATTTATATTATAAAGCCTTTTGAAGACAATCAAGCTAAAAGTCAAAAACCCTCTGGAATTTTTATAAATAAGCCGATATAGTCCTTTTATAAGGAGCTTAACGTATGATAAAAGTATTAGTAACATTGCTGTTTCTGGTCGGGTGTACGGCAATCAAGGTGCCGGCTGACTTTGTGTATAAAGAGGTTAAAACACGGGATTTTATCCTTGCCAGTTGGCAAAAGGTTACAAATCCGGCGGCTCCTTATAAAATATATATAGAAGGTGACGGTTATGCCTTTAATGCCCGAGGCAAAGCAACCCAAGACCCGACACCTCGCGGAACTTTAGTCCGTGAACTGGCTTTTGGCGACAACAGTCCGAATGTCATATACTTAGCCCGACCATGCCAATATGTTAAAAGTCCGATATGTTCCAAACGTCATTGGACAACTGCTCGTTTTGCCCCGGAAGTTATTAATGCAGAATATGAGGCAATTAAAAATATTGTCGGTAACAATCCGGTCATTTTGGTAGGATTTTCCGGTGGTGCACAGATTGCCGGACTGGCGGCAACTGCCAAACCGGGGCTGAATGTCAAAAAAATTATCACCATTGCCGGAAATCTCGACCACTTGGCATGGACGCAATATCACAATCTGCCGCCGCTTAATGAATCAATGAATTTGGAAAGCTACCGCAAACAGTTCGCTAAAATTCCGCAAATCCATTATGTCGGCAGTAATGACAAAGTCATGCCGCCGGTTTTGATTCGCAAATTTATCGGCAATGATGATTTAATCGTTGAAGTGGACGGAGCGAGCCATAATGAAGGCTGGGGAAAAATTTATAATAAAGTCTGGAGCGAAAGATGAAAAGAACCGTATGTTTATTAATTTTCCTGCTTTTATCCGCACCTGTTTTGGCTGCCGACAACTCAGCCGTAGTTATGAATACCAAGACTTATATTTATCATAGCCCCACCTGCAAATGGGCAAAACGCTGTACCAAAAACTGTATAAAAACCACCAAAGACAAGGCAAAATCACAAGGTGCCAGACCTTGCAAAGTCTGCGGTGGATAGACTCATTATATAATCTAAATTTTATAATGAGTCTTTATTTTTCAAGCGTTGTAAGACTTTGAGCCTGGACTTTTATTTTATACTCATTATAATTTATTACATAGATTCAATAACATAATGAGTTTGAAATAAAAATGGCACTTAACAAACAGGCAAAAATCCTCACACCGAAGCAGCAGGAACTGGCATTGAGCTATTTGGAACGGACAAGATATCCGCTCCGCAACAAAATTATTTTTATGCTTAGTTACAAGGCCGGATTGCGGGCAAAGGAAATAGCAAATTTAAGCTGGCTGATGGTTTGCGACTCGGAAGGAAACTTGAGCCGCGAAATTAACCTTATTAACAAGGCTTCCAAGGGCAAGCAATCTGGCCGGATTATTCCTCTGCATAAAGATTTGGCGGTTTTATTGGCGGAATTGCTAAGCAAGCAACAGAAGGATGAGCATTTTAATTTGACGAATCGGATTATTATGACAGAACGCGACAATAAGACCAGCCCGCAGGCAATCGTCAATTTCTTTTATAATTTATATAAGGAAATCGGGTTTGAAGGCTGCTCCTCGCATAGCGGCCGCAGAACTTTCATTACCACAGCCGCAAAAAACATCAGCCTTGCCGGCGGAACCTTAAACGATATCCGCATGTTGGCCGGACATTCCACCCTTGCCACTACCCAACGCTATATTGAATACAACACCGACGCACAGAAGAAACTTATTGAATTAACATAAAATTCTATAAAATATAAACCACGTGGTTAATTTTTTAACTTTATGGTTGACATCTATCTTTTTTCTTTGTACGGTATGTTTATCGCAAGATTTTAGGAGATAAACTCATGTATACAGAATTTGGAAAATGGCTAAAAATGTTCAGGATATCAATAGGTGTAAGACTTTATGATATGAGTGAAACCATTGGAGTATCTCCTTCTTTTATCTCGGCTGTAGAATCAGGGAAGAAAAACATTCCTTTGGATTTTGTAGATAAAATAAAAGCCAGATATATTCTTACCCCAATGCAAGAGGAGACATTAGATGAAGCTGTGAAAGCAACTAGAGAGGAAGAACTGAAAAGGAAAAAAGCTTGTCAGGTAAAGGTTGAAACAACAAGTAATGAAGTCCAAGAGTTGGTTTATGCATTTGCTAGGCGTGCAGACGAATTAACTGAAAGTGAAAAACGTGCTATGTGGAAAATTTTGAATAATGGAGCGTAGTTAGATGTCGTATAACCAGATTAGAAAAACGGGTATCCCGGTCAAAGCTAGACGAGTAAAAGATATTCGAGAGGTTGCAAATGCTGTTAGAAAGATGTTTTTTATTGATAAGACTGTTAATTGTCCAATAACTAGTGTCTTAGAACTTTTTGGTACTCATCTTTTCCCAGACTATAGTTTTGAGGTAGTTGATGATAACGATCCCTCATTAAAAGGAAAATTTGCTGATACGAAGCCTGCGGAGAAGCATATCAGAATAAAAGAATCTGTTTACAATAATGCCTGTAATGGTGATGGACACGCAAGGTATACTATAGCTCATGAATTTGGACATCTTTTTCTTGAGCATGAACCAGATGTTACATTCGCGAGAGAAATGTCTACTATTGACGATGAAATTCCACCATTTCGAAGTTCCGAATGGCAGGCAGATGCTTTTGCAGCAGAATTACTTATGCCTAAGGAGTATGTCGGGAATATGACGGTAGAAGAAATATGTGAAAAATTCGGAGTTTCTTATGCTGCCGCAGAAACAAGAAGGAGAAAATTGAATACGTTAAGTTGGCAATAAAAAAGGTTGTTACATAATATAACAACCTAACTAAAAGATACATTCTAGAGAAGCCTACTGCTAGACTGTTCCAAAAGGGTATCATTTAAAATCGCAAAAATATGTTATTCCTTTTGGGTTAATTTGTCAAGCTAAAAGACAAAGTTATCAAGTGTAGGCGTAATTTTAGGAGTAAAAGACGATGGAAAAGCATCGTGAAGAGGCTCCTGTTGGCTATCGTTGGCTTTATACAACTAAGATTCGCCTTAAAAATGGTACAATCTTGTATGCAAAAGACTTCGGTAAGAAAGCATTTTGTTTTCTTGTTGCTGACAGATAAGCTATGGGGATGGGAGGCTAATGTCTCCCTACCTTATTTCTCCTATTAATAAAAAAGGAAATAAAAAATGAGTAATTGTTCTAAAACTTGTAAAGTAACCAGTGCTAAAGCAGCTTCCGCTGCATCAAAAGTTCTTCGCGATGGTCGCTTTAGTAGTACTAGTAAAACTGCTGCTGGTTCTGCTTTAAGTCAAAAACCATCAAAGAAAAAATAATATTTTGAAGGAAAAGGGCTTGATGTTTTTCAAGCCTCTTTTCCTTTATCTGCTCTTTCAAAAATAGTACCCAAGACTTCAAGGTTTTTAATAGTGCCTTTTAATATTTTATTTTGCATTGCACGAAGCGTATAAAAATTTTTGCTCTTGTTTGATTCCATTGTTTTAACAACCATTTCAACTTCAAGGCCGGTATAACAACGCATTATTCGTGTAAACGGATTGCTGAAATGCTTTAGTGCATAATTTAATGCCGTATTGTCCAGACAAATATAAAAGTCTTTAATCATTTTTATTATTCCTTTTGCGATTGGTTATATGATAAAAATATTGAGGTCAGTTTATTTTTAGAATTTTCTGAACCTGAGGATCGTTCTCCAAACTTTGAACAATAGGGTACAATTCGGTTAATTCATCGGCGTATTTTTTCCTAAGGTCATAAAGTTTGCGCTGCCACTCAAGATAAAGACGCTGAAGAGCGTCTTTTTTATTATATATCAATGAGTTATACTGGTTTGTGCAAATTCTTTTCAGAAAATCTAAAATTCTATAACTTCTCGAACTTTTATACTGAAAGCTTTTAATTTTCAATATCTTGGTAAATAGTGTTATTTTTTATAAGGTTAATTTTAACTCTGAAAAATATCTTTTTTATTTTTGATTTTTATTTACGATGACTAATCTTTACTTTGATATTAATAAGTTAAGTAGTATTAATATTAACACTATAGCTGATTTTTATTGAAAATGTTTCTTGATAATAGATAATCATTATAATTTACAATGTTTGAGTTTAGAAGTTATGTTTAAAGAAGATAAAGTAATAAAGTCAGAAGGATTGAATGAAAGCGAAAGAATATTATCAACTTTAGGTGAGAAGGTTTTTCTAAAGTTGTGGAGTTATCCTAATACGTTTTATAGACAAGGGAAAGAGCTTGTTGACTTGCTTGTCATTTGTGGAGAACACGTAATTCTATTTTCTGACAAAAAAATAAAATTTAATAATGAAATAAGTAAGAGCGTAGCGTGGGAGAGATGGCAAAATAAGGCAATAATAAAATCTATAAAGCAATTAAGAAAAGCCGAAAATAAAATACGTAATTTCCCTGATAAAATCTATCTTGATGCCCAATGTACGAAGAAATTGCCTATAATTGTTCCTAAAACAAAAGATCTAAAAATTCATTTAATTTGTGTTGCGAATGGTATTAGTGATGCATGTAAAAACTATTTTGGCGGGGGAAATGGCAGTCTTCTCTTTACAACGTTAAGTGATGAAAGGAAGAAAAATTTCAAAGAATTTATAGAAGATTTAGAAGAAAAGGGAATTGATACAAGAGGTTCAAATAAGGATAGTTTATTCTTTATTACTGACTATGATAGAAATAAGACTTTTGTACATGTATTTGATGATTTTTCTCTTCCTTTTATTTTTAAAGAACTTGATACAATATCCGATTTTATTAGATATTTAGATGAAAAGGAAGCTTTTATAAGAAGTCGAAAAGATTTAATATATATGGGAGAAGAAGATTTATTATATCATTATATACGTAATTATGACGAGAAAAGAAAACAACATACTTTTCCATTTATAGATGAGAAAATGAAAGACAGTTTTATTGTTTTATCAGAAGAAAATTGGAATGATTTGTATTTTCATCCTCAATATATTGCTAAAAAACAAGAAGATAAAATTAGCTATGCTTGGGACGATTTGATACAGCGAACTGCAGATAGAATGTTGAAGGGAGATATGTTTTATGAAGATAACGCTCTTCAGATACATCACGAAGGTGCAATTCGATATATGGCATTAGAAGATAGGGTAACAAGGCGATTTTTATGTAAAAGAATGTATAGTGCGTTTGATAATTACCCAATACATATGCAAAAAAACAATGTAGATGTTCCATATGTTAGTTTTATTTATCTAGATAGTAATCGTGACCAAGTTTATTTTTTTCTACAGTTAATGAGATTACCAACAGATACATACGATACATATAGAAAAAAAAGAAGAGATTTATTGAAAGCATATGCAATGTGTTTGCAGGCAAAATTTGTTGAAGAATTGCCTCATAACCCATTAAAGAGAATAATAGCAATTGCATTAGAGCCACCAAAGTATTGTAATAGCTTTTCTGAAGATTTTTTGATGTTGGATTGTTCATTATGGAATGAAAAAGCACAAAAAAAATACAGTAAATTACGAAGAGATATGAATATATGGAGAACAAAAATAGCTGAAGCTCCACGAATGGAGGTTAAAGATTTTCCTGATACTATAAATAAGAATAAAAAAGTTGGGAGAAATGAGCCGTGTATTTGTGATAGTGGGTTAAAATATAAGAAATGTTGTGGTAGATAATTAGTTAAGCGGCGGAGCGACAGCGCAGCCAATTGTCTGCCCCTGCCAAAGGAAACAAAGGGTTTGCGAGGAATCGCAGGTCTTTATGTTTTGATTCTAAGCCGATATTGGAGTTCACACAGAATTAAATAGTTAGCATCATTGGTCAGAATAAATTTGGGCAAAAAAAACCTTGGAACATCTTGTTCCAAGGGGATAAATGGTTATTTATTTTTATGTCGCATATAAATTATATACGGTATGCTTAATGTAATGATGAATGGAACTCCTAAAGCAATTGCAATAACTATTTCTTTTATTTTTTGCTTGGATATAATGAAATTGTACAATCTGTTACAGATTTCTGTAATATTTTCCCATTGCCATATAATTAAGCATATTGCCAAAGAACAGGCAATTACAATGAAAAAGATTTTGAGAAACTTTCCAAATGTATCATATGTTTCGAAAGTATTATGGAAGCTTTCATAAGTTTCGTCAGAGTAATCAGCTCCGTTTCTCCAATCGTGTGGTGTAAACATAATTTTATTTTTTTTAGTTAATAATTCAGATATCTATAATTAATATGCTATAAACATATCATATTCCCATATAGCTGTCCAGATAATTTTTTTGCAAATTTTGTACAATCAGTACAATTTGTTCTGCGTATAGAAAGGTTAGGAAAGTTTTTAATATTATAAATTCCGATGTACAATTTTTTATATGTTTTTTAATTAATTGGATTTATCTTTTTTATATATCGGAGGAAAATTGATATGAATAAACTTGCACTGACCGAAAAAAGAAACCCGGAAACCGTCAATATAGATTTGATGGATTCTTGGCAAATTGCTAAGACGCTTAATAATGAAGACAAAAAAGTGGCTTTGGCGGTTGAAAAAGCTCTGCCTCAAATTGGTGATGCAATTGAAGTTATTGCGGAAGCTTTCAGAAAAGGCGGCCGGCTGGCGTATTTTGGTGCCGGTACCAGCGGGCGTCTGGGAGTGCTTGATGCGTCAGAGTGCTGGCCGACTTTCGGCGTCGAGCATGGTATGGTCAACGGTTTTATCGCAGGCGGAGACCGGGCCCTGCGTTTTTCGGTTGAAAATTCCGAAGACAATGCCGATTTGGCACTTGCAGATTTAAATGCCTTCAATCCTACCCCTGATGACGTTGTTGTCGGTATTTCCGCCAACGGCGGGCCGCGTTATGTTCTGACTGTTTTAGAAGAAGCGCAAAAACGCGGTTGCAAAACTGTCGGTATCAGTTCAAATCCTGAAGCCAAACTAAAGGCTTTTGCCGATATCTTTATCAATCCGGTCGTTGGCGAAGAACCCATTGCCGGTTCCTCGCGGATGAAATCCGGCACAGCCCAGAAGATGATTCTTAACATGCTTTCCACCGGTGCGATGATCCGTATCGGAAAAGTTTATGAAAATTATATGATTGATGTTCGTATGATGAATCAAAAGCTGGTTGATCGCGGTATTCGCATTGTTTCTGAAATTGCGCGTATTCCATATGAAAAAGCAGCCGATTATATTGAGGCTTCGGGACATAAGGTTAAAACGGCCTGTGTTATGGCGGTTAAGCAGATTTCCAAAATCGAAGCGGAACAACTATTGGAGCAAAATAACGGAATTCTCCGCAAAATCATTTCCTGAACAAGGTTAATAATGATTTTCGGGTCAAAGGGAAAATTTTATGACGATTAAACACTTACTTTGCGATTTGGATGAAACGTTGTTGCATACTCTGTCCACGACCAAAAATGCATATGATTGTGTCTTTGACAGTTTAAATATGCCCCGTAAAACTGCAGCAGAAATCAAAAAAGCTACAGGAGGAAAGCCTAAAAGCGAAATTTTCGGATATATGCTTTGCGGTGAAACTTTTGCTGCCGGTGAACCCTATAGCCTTCAAACCAAAAAGGGTTTGCGCACCTTAAACCAAAAGCAAATGGAAGAGACCATGTCTTTGGCTCACGATACGTTTTATAACTATATTGAACAAAATCACATTCGGGATGCCAGTTTGGTTGAAGGGGCTTTGACCTTACTCAGCTACTGTCAGAAGAATGAAGTCAGGCTGCATATAATTTCCAGTAAAAGTCCTGAATATTTGGAGCAGGAGTTAGATCATTTTAATTTAACGCCTTTTTTTGATAAAATATACGGTTCGCCTAAAATCCATCCCAATGAAAATGCGGCACAGCTTAAGTTGCGCGAAAAGCCGCACCGCGGTGCATTTGTTGCCATGTTTGACGGTAATCCTCCGCCACCTGAAGACTGTCTCGTTATCGGTGACGGTAAGGCAGATAGGGATTTGGCTAAAAATATCGGCTGCCGCTGTATTACTTTTGATGCAACTTATCCCGGTGGTATTGATAAGCTCATAAAAGCTATCGGTATCATTGATAAACATAATAATGATCGATTAGGAAAACCAATTTCCGGCATTTTGGCCGGCTTGTTGAAACACAGGCTCAAAAACAAATAGTTATGATTACCGCCTATTATTAAAAACGCTTGTTTTAACTTTGTGGCTATCTGATATTTGTTTTGATGTTGTTTAAAAGAATTTCTGGCTTTACTGATGTAGATTTATTTTCCGGGAGAGCCGTTTTTTTAGCGATGAAACGTTCCGGCCCGGTTTTGAACAAGGTGACGTCGCCAATTGAAGAAACGTATTCGTGATATTCAGCCAGGCTGCTTCCGATGCATTCCAAGCGTCCGCCTTTGGTCGCATAAACCTTAACTTCTCCGTCAAAGGTTTCTTCGGAAAAAGTATCTTGTCCCAGAGACGGTTCAGGGGTAACACGGGTACGTTTCATGCTAGACATATCTTTTATCTTCAGATTGTCTTCCACGGGAATCTGTTTAAAATGACCACTGGAAAATCCGACACAGTTATAAGCGCAGGCGCCGCCTCTTTTCGGAAAAATATCTATATACATCTGATATGTTCCGCTTTTGCCGTTAATATCAAAAAGCCATGCCGGATGGTCAGGCTGTCCGTCAGCCGTAAGTTCCGTGTAAACCAGTTTGGGATTACTGTTAAACGTGATGCCTTTACTTATGCCGCCGACGAAGGCTTTTACCCTCTCAGGAGATGTCAGCAAAGCTTTTTTCCCCAAGTTCAGTCCTTCGCCATAATTGTGAATTTCAAAGTCTTCATCAGGGTTTATGGGAGCCGGCTTTTCTTTTTCGGTGGTCGGTTCTGCTTTTGCTTTTTTAGAAATTTTCTGAAAGAGTTTGCTGTATAGGCTTTTTATTTTCATGTTATCCTCTTAAGGCGGTATGTTAACTTTATATAGATTAGCACAAAATTTAGACAAAATCAAGAGACGGTTAAGTTACGAATTAAAGAAGTATAATAGAAATATACAAGTATTAAATCGCAGAGCTTTTCAGGAATATTTTTTGGTGATTTAATGTCTTGCTTATAGAATGCTCAGGAATGATGCAAAGGGGCTTGTTTGTCCGGCAGGGGCGTGTTAAAGTGGTTCCGGCAAAACAGAAGACAAATTTAAGCCGGGATAAAATTGGCGGGCAATAAGATGAATGTCGTAAATGCAATAAAAGTACGCGGCGCGCGAGTGCATAATTTAAAGAATATCAATGTGGATGTTCCGCTAAATCAAATTGTGGGAATTGCGGGAATTTCCGGTTCCGGGAAATCGTCTTTGGCTTTGGGCGTTTTATATGCCGAGGGGTCCCGTCGTTATTTGGAGGCGCTGTCAACTTATACCAGACGGCGTATGACGCAGGCTCCGAAAGCTCTGGTTGATGAAATTTTGCATGTTCCGGCGGCACTGGCCCTTCATCAGAGACCGGGCGTTCCCGGAATTAGGAGTACATTCGGGACAGGTACGGAGCTGTTGAACAGTTTGCGGCTTATGTATTCCCGGCTGGCCTGTCACCGTTGCCCGAACGGGCATTATCTGGAGCCGACTTTGGCGGTTGCGGCGGAGAAAGAGCTTGTTTGTCCGGTCTGCGGCGTGCGTTTTTATGCTCCCGGAGCCGAAGAACTGGCTTTTAACAGTCAGGGGGCTTGTGAGACCTGCGGCGGTGTCGGCACAATCCGGACGGTTGACGAAACGACGTTGGTTCCCGATGAGAATCTGACGATTGACCAAGGGGCGGTTGCTCCGTGGAATTCACTGATGTGGTCGCTGATGACGGACGTCTGCCGGGCGATGGGGGTCAGGACCAATGTGCCGTTTAAAGATTTGACGGAGCGGGAAAAAGAAATTGTTTTTCATGGTCCGGCAGAGAAGAAACATATTCTTTACAAGGCCAAAAGTTCCAATCAGGCGGGGGAGCTCGATTTTACCTATTACAATGCGGTATATACCGTAGAAAATGCGCTGGCTAAAGTTAAAGACGAGAAAGGCATGAAACGGGTTGAAAAGTTTTTGAAAGAAGACGTTTGCCCCGATTGCCACGGTACCAGACTTTCTGCCCGGGCTCGGGCGCCTAAGCTGCGGGGAATTTCATTGGACGAGGTCTGCCGGATGACGCTGTCGGAATTATCGGACTGGGTCAAAGGCGTACCGGCGGCTCTGCCGGCGGAGATGCGGCCGATGGCTGAAGCCATTTCCGAATCTTTTGTGTCGGCGGCCAGACGCTTGCTCGATTTGGGGCTCGGCTATCTGTCACTGGATCGGGCGTCGTCAACTCTTTCCACCGGAGAGAGGCAGCGAATGCAGCTGTCCCGCGCGGTTCGCAATCGGACGACGGGGGTTTTGTATGTTTTGGATGAGCCGTCGATAGGGCTGCATCCGGCTAACATTGAGGGTCTTAAAATGGTTATGCATGATCTTGTGGCTGACGGAAATACTGTTTTGCTGGTTGATCATGATACGGAAATTTTAGCGGAAGCGGACTGGCTGATTGAAATGGGGCCGAAATCGGGTGCCGACGGCGGAGAGGTTATTGCCCAAGGTACGATTGCCGAGATAAAGAATAATCGAATTTCGCAGATCGGTGCGTTTTTGAGCAGGCGCGGCGAGCGTATCCGTCCGCCGGTCAGGGGGACCGATGTTTTTGAAAACGGCGAAATTGTTTTGGCAACCGATGCTGTTCATACGGTCAAACCGTTAGAGGTTAGAATACCCAAAGGGCGGCTGACGGTTGTTACCGGGGTGTCGGGTTCAGGAAAAACGACACTCATTCTGGAGAGCCTTGTTCCGGCTCTGAAAGCACAGTTGTGTGCGGACAAGCTGCCGCCGCATATCAAAACGGTTCAGGCTGACGGCATCAGGCAAATCAAGCTGATAGATTCCACGCCGATTGGCGTGAATATCCGCTCAACGGTGGCTACTTATGCGAATGTTCATGACGAGTTGCGCAAGGCGTTTGCCAGAACGCCGGATGCCAAACGATGCGGATATGGCGCGGGAGACTTTTCGTATAATACGGGAAAATTGCGCTGTCCCGTTTGCGATGGCAACGGAACCGTCAGCCTTGACGTGCAATTTCTGCCGGATGTGGAAGTGCCGTGTCCCGACTGCCGCGGTTCAAGATATTCCAAGGAAGCCGAAGGCATCAAGTATGTCGCAAAGTCACAAGAGATGTTTTCCCTGTCTGAAATTATGGCGATGGATGTTAATCATGCGCTTGAGGCCTGCAAGGATTTAAAAGTTGTCCGGCAGCGTCTGCAAACGCTGAAAGACCTGGGACTGGGATATTTGACGCTCGGCGAAGCCACGCCAAGTCTTTCCGGCGGGGAAGCCCAGCGTTTGAAGCTGGCTTCGGAAATGGGACGCCGGCAGGAAGACAGCATTTTCGTGTTTGATGAGCCGACCATCGGTCTGCATCCGCTGGATGTTAAGGTTTTGATTAACGTTTTCCAGAAACTGATAGACAATCGCGCGACGATTATTGTTATTGAGCATGATTTGGACGTTATCAGAAATGCCGATTATGTTATCGACATGGGGCCCGAAGGCGGCAAGCTGGGGGGAGAAGTGGTTTTTTCGGGTACGCCCGAGGATATGGTTAACTGTCCGGCGAGCAAAACGGGGAGGTATTTGAAATAAATACAGGCAGTTGTTGCCGGTTTGCCGAGATTATTTGGGCGGACAAAGAATATAGTTATTGACAGATGAAAAATAATTTAATATGTTTGCGGCATTAAGTTAGGACGCATTAAGCGGATTGTTTCAGTCTGTCCGCGCGCGTGTGTTCTGCCTTTTCTCTGCCCTGAAAAGCAGAGATATGTTTTAAATTTTTTTAATGGATAGGATCCATGGCAAAAATCAGTCCGATACAGTTTTTTAGACAAGTAAAGCAAGAAGTTAAAAAAGTTACCTGGCCGACCCGCAAGGAAGTTGTCCGTACGTCGATTATGGTGATTGTGCTGGTCGCGATTGCCGCAACTTTTTTCTTCTTTGTTGATCAAATTTTTGGTTGGGTCGTTAAGTTAATCTTTGGTCTGGGAGCTTAGTCAGATGTCTGCACGTTGGTATGTTCTTCATGTTTACTCCGGTTCGGAGAAAAAGGTAGCCGAATCGATTAAAGAGCAGGCTGTTTTGAAAAAAATGGAAGATAAAATTCTTGATGTCATCGTTCCGACCGAAGATGTCGTTGAAGTTCGCAAAGGTTCCAAGGTCAATACCGAGCGCAAGTTCTTCCCCGGTTATATTCTGATTAAAATGGAAATGACCGATGAAAGCTGGCATGTGGTTAAAAATACGCCGCGGGTAACCGGTTTTCTGGGCAGCCGCAACAAGCCGCAGCCGATCAGCGAAGCCGAAGCCAACCGTATTATGACACAGATGGAAGAGGGAGTTCAGCGTCCGCAGACTCTGGTGGCTTACGAAGTCGGCGAGCAGGTTCGCGTTAACGACGGTCCGTTTGCTTCCTTTATCGGTTTGGTCGAAGAAGTTGATACCGAGAAGAGCCGTCTGAAGGTTTCGGTTTCCATTTTCGGCCGCAGTACGCCGGTAGAACTTGAATTCAACCAGGTGGAAAAAGTTTAGACATTTTCAACTGTCTTTGTTGTTAAAAAGCGCCGTTGCCGCAAGTGCAAGAGGCGCTTTTCTTTTAATCTTTCCGATTGTTTTTCCACCAGATTTTATTTATGTGATTGCTTTTTAGGGGAAACGCTTTATATTGATTTCATCATCAGAAAAGGAGGCAGGATGTTTAGAAATTTTTTTAATGAATTCAAAAAATTTGCCATGCGCGGCAATGTTATTGATATGGCCGTCGGTATTATCATCGGGGCGGCTTTCGGAAAAATCGTCGACTCTCTGGTTAAGGATATCATTATGCCGCCGATCGGCCTGTTGCTGGGCAAGGTGGATTTTACCAATTTGTTTGTCGTGCTTAAAAAAGGACCGGATTTTGCCGGGCCGTACGTGTCTTTGGCTCAGGCGACCGATGCCGGTGCAATTACTCTGAATTTGGGTAATTTTTTGAATGCCGTCATCAGCTTTACGATTGTAGCGTTTGCCGTGTTTGTTTTAATTAAGGCGATTAACGAATTGCAGGCCAAAATGCTGAAGCAGGAAGCTGCCGAAGAGGCAAAAAAAGCACCGACGACCAAGGCTTGTCCGTATTGCTGCGAGGAAATTCCGGTTAAGGCAACGCGCTGTCCGCATTGTACGTCTGAACTGGGCAAATAAAACAAAGGTTCTCTTCGGAGGGCCTTTGCCGGAGATTTGATTCTTTTTGACTCAAATTGCCGAAAAAATACTTGCAAAATGAAAAGAATGTGATATACAGAGGCGACTCTTGAAAAGGAGGAATCTGTCTTTCAGGAGTGCGAATCGCGCCGAATCGCGGATTGTCCGGAAGGCGTAACGTCGGCCGGTAATGTTGCGGACAGCGGTTTGCAAATCAAAGCATTGCTTTGAAGGTTTTAATTTAATTTCGTGGGAGATGAGCCATTGGTCTTGATTACCACGAAACCTAACAAGAGGTATTGAAATGGCTAAGTCCAAAAAGAAAATTTTAGGATTGATTAAGCTGCAAATCCCCGCCGGAAAGGCTAACCCTTCTCCGCCGGTTGGTCCGGCTCTGGGCCAAAAAGGCTTAAATATTATGGAATTCTGCAAAGCGTTTAACGCCGCAACTCAGAAAATGGAACCGGGTGTTCCTGTTCCGGTTGTTATTACCGCTTATGAAGACAAGTCTTTCACTTTCGAAACCAAACTGCCGCCGGTTTCTTATCTGATTAAGAAAGCTGCCAATGTTAAATCCGCTTCGAAAGAACCGGGCAAATCTTTTGCCGGTCAGATTACAATGGCCCAGGTTAAAGAAATCGCCGAAACCAAAATGCCGGATTTGAACTGCTCGACAGTCGAATCTGCCATGAATATGGTTAAAGGTCAGGCTGTTTCTATGGGTATCAAGGTAGTGGAGTAAGACAATGTCCGGAAAAAGAATCGTAAACGCTTATAAGACAGTAAACAAAGATCAGGCTTATGCTCTGAAAGAAGCTGTTAAAATCGTTAAAGAAAACGCTACCGCCAAATTTGACGAAACAATTGATGTTGCAATAAACCTCGGTGTTGATCCGAAATATGCCGACCAGATGGTTCGCGGCGTTTGCGCCCTGCCGAACGGTTCGGGCAAAAAAGTACGCGTTGCCGTTTTTGCTCAAGGTGAAAAAGCTGATGAAGCAAAAGCTGCCGGTGCCGATATTGTCGGAGCAGAAAATCTGGTTGATTCCATTATGGCAGGCAAAGTCGATTTCGACCGCTGCATCGCTACCCCGGATATGATGGGTATGGCCGGCCGCGTAGCCCGCGTTTTGGGTCCGAAAGGCCTGATGCCGAACCCGAAACTGGGTACTGTTACCGCCGATGTTGCCAATGCAGTAAAGAACGCCAAGGCCGGTGAAGTTCAGTTCCGTGTCGAAAAGAACGGTATTGTTCATGCCGGTATCGGTAAAGCCTCTTTCAGCGAAGAGCAGATTTATGAAAACGCCAAAGCTTTCATCGAAGCTATTCAGAAAGCTAAACCGCAAGGCGCCAAAGGTACTTATATGAAGAAGATTTCTTTGTCGAGTACTATGGGTGTTGGCATTAAAGTCGACATTTCAAATCTCTAATAAAATAGGGTCATGCTTGTTGGTTTTCTCCTAATGTAGCTATTTGTACATGTCGTCGAAAACCAACTTCGCAGCACCCCGTACTTTATTAGAGATTATGTTAAACTTTTTTGGGGCGGGAGGCTTGCCTCCCAATCCGCTCTCGGAACGGCAACGTTCTGAAACTGTCCAAGACTGCAGGTGGTTGTTGCTGACAGCCCTAAATATCCTGCATAGACGGGAGTGAGTGTAAATTTATATCTTTTCTCCTGGACAGATTAGGTCTCAGTTTGACAAAGCTCGCGGCGAGGGCTTGGTGCCGAAGCTGCCGGTGGCGTGAAACTGGTAAGTGTTAAAACAACATCAAGAAGTTTGATGTTTTATTGTGGAGACAATAAGTGAACCGTGAAGAAAAAGCAGACTTGCTCAGCGAATTAAACGAGTTGTTTAACGGTGCCGAAGTTATCGTCGTATCTCACTATAAAGGTTTGACGGTTAAAGAAGTTTCGGAACTGCGCAACAACGTTCGTAAAGCCGGTGCAGGTTTCAGAGTTACTAAAAATCGGATTACTCGTCTGGCTCTTAAAGGCACAAAATTTGAATCTTTGGCTGACCTGTTCAAAGGACCGACCGCTATTGCGTTCGCCAATGACCCGATTTCAGCCTGCAAAGCTTGTGTCGAATTTGCTAAAACCAATGAAAAACTCATTTTGGTCGGCGGTGCGATGGGAACCGGCGTTCTTTCTCTGGATGAGATTAAACGTTTGGCAACCATTCCGTCTATGGACGAACTGCGCGCCAAAATTATCGGCCTGTTGCAGGCTCCTGCAGCTCAGCTGGCGAGAGTTACGAAGGCTTACAGCGAAAAAGAAGCCGCATAATTTTCGTTTTTATGCGGTTCTTGCCGGTTATTTTTTCTCTTGTGTAGTTTATTCTACACGGCGCTCAAAAATAACTTCGCAATTATCCGCCTAAAAGCAAAAATTTTCCCAAAGAGGGAAAACGAGTAAATTTTTAGTTTATTGATTTAATTAATTTATTGGAGAAAAAATATGGCCGATTTAGCCAAATTAGTAGATGAATTGTCAGCTTTGACCGTTATGGAAGCTGCTGATCTGTCAAAAATGTTAGAAGAAAAATGGGGCGTTTCTGCCGCTGCCGCCGTTGCCGTTGCTGCCGGTGGTGCCGCCGGTGGTGCCGCTGCTGCCGAAGAAAAAGACGAGTTTGATATCGTTCTGGTTGAAGCTGGTGCCAACAAGATCAACGTCATTAAAGAAATCCGCGCTATCACCCAGCTGGGTCTGAAAGAAGCCAAGGATTTGGTTGACGGTGCTCCGAAGACTGTTAAAGAAGCAGCTCCGAAAGCTGAAGCTGAAGAAATCAAGAAGAAACTTGAAGAAGCTGGTGCTAAGGTTGAATTGAAGTAATTTTGCTTCTTTTGAGCTTTTGTAAAAACTCCCGGATTTTCCGGGAGTTTTTTATTGGGGCAACAGTGAAAATTTTGCAGAAAACGGCGGCACTGCTATCCGAATCGCAGCAGGGGCTGAATACGAATCGCTGCTATGGGTAAAAGTGAAAAATGTCTTAATTGTCGCGATAAAAAACTTGACTCATTTTGCGAAAAATCTGTTGCAATTTTAGACTCTAAGGTATAGAAAGAAGTGATTTTTCTAAAATATTATTTTCCGAATCGTGCCAAGAGGGTCTTTATCCGAGGGTTTGGCAGATTCTGTTTGTTTAAAAAAGATATTTTTTAATCTTCCGCACGCGGGGTTCATGGCAATCATGGCAGGATTGGTGCGGATTTGTAACCTAGGGATGAAAGCACAATGAAAGAATCTTATACGAGCAAGAGACGTGTAAGAAGAAACTTCGGCCGAATCGATGCCGTGTCGGATATGCCGAGTTTAATCGAAGTTCAAACCGGTTCCTATGCTGATTTTATCGAATCCGATAAAGAAAAAGGGCAGTGCGAATTCGGGTTGGAAGAAGTATTTAAATCTATTTTCCCCATTAAAGATTTTTCAGGCAGCGGCGAACTGGAGTTTGTCAAATACGAACTCGAAGAGCCGAAATATGATGTTGACGAGTGCATTAAGCGTGATATGACTTATGCCGCTCCGGTTAAGGCAACGCTGCGTCTGGTCGTTTGGGATATTGATGAGGCTACCGGAGCCAAATCAATCCATGACATCAAAGAGCAGGATGTTTATATGGGCGATATTCCGCTGATGACCGATAAAGGTACGTTTATTTTCAACGGTACCGAGCGTGTCGTCGTTTCACAGATGCACCGTTCTCCGGGTGTGTTCTTTGATCATGACAAAGGCAAGACCGTTGCTTCCGGTAAATATCTGTTTGCGGCCCGCATTATTCCTTATCGCGGTTCCTGGCTCGATTTTGAATTTGATGCCAAAGATTTGGTTTATGCCCGCATCGACCGTCGCCGCAAGCTGCCGGTTACTTCCATTCTGTATTCTTTGTATTCCAAAGAAACCGAAGACAAAATCAAAGAACTGAAAGCTCAGGGCAAAAAAATCGATCCGTCCGAAATCAAAGGAATGGATAAAGAAGAAATTCTGAGCTATTTCTATGATGTTGACACTTATGTTGCCGACAAAAAGGCCTGGAAAGTCAAATTCCTGCCGGAGCGTATGAAAGGCGTTAAATTTGATTTCGATCTGGTTAATACCAAAACCGGCGAAACCGTTTGGGAAAAAGGCAAAAAAATGACGCCGCGTTCGGCTCAGAAACTGGCTGATGAAGGGTTGGAATTCTATAAAGTCAGCCCGGATCAGCTGTTTGGCAAATTTTTGGCGACTGCAGTCATCAATCCGAAAACCGGTGAAATTATTGCAGATGCCGGTGCTGAACTGAATGAAGAAGTTCTGACCAATATTTCGGCGGCAAAAGTCGGCGAAATCAAGGTTCTTTACATTGACAACGTTAATGTCGGCCCGTATATCCGCAATACGCTGGAAGCAGACAAAAACCATAACCGCGAAGAAGCTTTGCTGGATATCTATCGCGTTATGCGTCCGGGTGAACCGCCTACCTATGAAACGGCTGATCAGCTGTTCCGTTCTCTGTTCTTTGACAATGACCGTTATGACCTGTCGTCTGTCGGTCGTGTGAAGATGAATGTTGCTTTGGACATTTCTTTTGAAGATGCGCCGGATACTTACCGCACGCTGCGTAAAGATGATATTCTGCGTATTGTCAAGCGTTTGGTTGAACTGCGTGACGGCAAAGGGGAAGTTGACGATATTGACCACCTCGGCAACCGTCGTGTCCGTTCGGTCGGCGAATTGATGGAAAATCAGTATCGTATGGGATTGCTGCGTATGGAACGCGCTATTCGCGAAAGAATGAGCTCCGAATCGCTGAATAACGTTAAACCGCAGGATTTGGTCAATGCCAAGCCGATTGCGTCGGTTATCCGCGAATTCTTCGGTTCTTCTCAGCTGTCTCAGTTTATGGATCAGAATAACCCGTTGTCGGAAATTACGCATAAGCGCCGTTTGTCTGCTTTGGGGCCGGGCGGTTTGTCCCGTGACCGTGCAGGCTTTGAAGTCCGCGACGTGCATCCGACCCACTACGGACGTATCTGCCCGATTGAAACGCCGGAAGGTCCGAACATCGGTTTGATTAACTCGTTGTCAACCTATGCCCGCATTAACAAATACGGCTTTATCGAATGCCCGTACCGCAAGGTTGTCAACGGCGTGGTTACCAATGAAGTTGTCTATCTGTCCGCCAATGAAGAAGGCAAGTTCAAAATTGCCGAGGCCAATGCCAAGGTTAAAGATGACGGCCATTTTGAAAATGACCTGATTGCCTGCCGCAAAGCCGGTGAATTTGAATTTGCTCATCCGGAAGAAGTCGATTTCATCGACGTTTCTCCGCAACAATTGGTTTCGGTCGCTACTGCGTTGATTCCGTTCCTGGAAAACGATGACGCGAACCGTGCGTTGATGGGTGCGAACATGCAACGCCAAGGCGTGCCTTTGCTGCGTTCGGAAGCTCCGCTGGTCGGTACCGGTATGGAAGCAACGGTGGCCAAAGATTCCGGTGCAACTGTCGTTGCCAAATATGACGGTATTGTCGATGCCGTCGATGCCAACCGTATCGTTGTTCGTTCTTTGAACGACAATGTGGCCGATGCCGGTGTTGAAATTTATAAATTGCAGAAGTTCCGCCGCTCCAACCAGAATACCTGTATCAATCAGGTTCCGCTGGTTAAAGTCGGCGACCATGTCAAAGCCGGCGACATTATGGCCGACGGTCCGTGCACCGATATGGGCGAGCTGGCTCTGGGACGCAATCTGCTGGTTGCCTTTATGCCGTGGAACGGTTTGAACTACGAAGATGCCATTCTGCTGTCAGAAAACATCTCCCGTAATGACGTGCTGACTTCACTGCATATTGAAGAATTTGAAGTTATGGCCCGTGACACCAAGCTGGGGCAGGAAGAAATCACCCGCGATATTCCGAACGTCGGTGAAGAAGCCCTGCGCAATCTGGATGAAGCCGGTATCGTTTACATCGGTGCCGAGGTTAAGGCCGGTGACATTCTGGTCGGTAAGGTTACGCCGAAAGGCGAATCTCCGGTTACGCCGGAAGAGAAACTGCTGCGCGCCATCTTCGGTGAAAAAGCCAGTGACGTTCGCGATACTTCTTTGCGCGTTCAACCGGGTATTGAAGGCATCGTGGTTGACGTTCATGTCTTTTCACGCCGCGGTGTTGAAAAGGATGAACGTGCACTGTCCATTGAGCAGGAAGAAATCTCCCAGCTGGCCAAAGACCGTGATGATGAAATCGCAATCATCCGCCGCTCTTTTGACGCCCGTTTGCAGTCTATGCTGATGGGGCAGAAAGTGGTTGATGCACCGAAGGGTATTGCTAAAAACGCAACAGTTACCGGAGAAGTTTTGGCGGCTGTTCCTTCTTCTCAATGGCGTAAGATTGTGGTTAAAGACGAAGAAGTCATGGCCCGTATCGAAGAATTTCTGGCTGCTTTTGACGCCCGCGTCGAAAAGGTTCAGAAACACTTTGAAAACAAGGTTGAAAAAGTACAGCGCGGCGATGATTTGCTGCCGGGCGTTTTGAAGATGGTTAAAGTCTTCATTGCGACCAAGCGTAAAATTCAAACCGGCGATAAGATTGCCGGACGCCACGGTAACAAAGGTACGATTTCCCGCGTTCTGCCGTTGCAGGATATGCCGTATATGGAAGACGGCACCCCGGTTGACATCGTGTTGAACCCGTTGGGCGTGCCTTCCCGTATGAATGTCGGACAAATTCTGGAAACGCACCTTGGCTGGGCTGCCAGCGAGCTGGGCAAACAGCTGAACGAGATGTGCGAACAGTATAAGCGCGGCGAGAAAACCATTGACGAACTCAATGCCAAACTGAAGGCAATTTACGGTGAAAAGCAGTATAAAAATGATATTGAGCCGATGAATGAAGCCGAGAAGCTGGAAATGATTTCCAACCTCAAAAACGGCGTGCCGATGGCTACACCGGTCTTTGACGGCGCTCATGAAGACGATATCAACAACATGCTGGAACTGGCAGGTTTGCCGACTTCAGGTCAGATTGACCTGTATGACGGCCGCACCGGTGAGAAGTTTGACCGTAAGGTTACCGTCGGTACGATTTATATGATTAAACTGCACCACATCGTTGACGAAAAGATGCACGCCCGTTCGGTCGGTCCGTACAGCCTGGTTACCCAGCAGCCGCTGGGTGGTAAAGCTCAATTCGGCGGACAACGTTTTGGTGAAATGGAAGTTTGGGCTCTGCAGGCATATGGCGCTGCCTACACCTTGCAGGAAATGCTGACCGTTAAATCCGATGACGTCAACGGCCGTACCAAGGTTTATGAAGCAATCGTCCGCGGCGATGACGGATTTGAAGCCGGCGTTCCGGAATCCTTTAACGTTTTGGTTAAAGAAATCAAATCTCTCTGCCTCAATGTCGAATTGTTGAACGAAGAAGTTTAAGGTAAAGGAGTTTTACGAATATGAATGATATTATGAAATTTTTTGGCCAGCAGGTTTCAGCCGAATCCTTTGACCAAATTAAAATCTCGATTGCTTCGCCTGAACAGATTCGTTCCTGGTCATACGGCGAGGTCAAAAAGCCGGAGACGATTAACTATCGTACATTTAAGCCGGAGCGGGACGGTTTGTTCTGCGCCCGCATCTTCGGTCCGGTTAAAGACTACGAATGCTTGTGCGGCAAATACAAACGCATGAAATATCGCGGCGTTGTCTGCGAAAAGTGCGGCGTGGAAGTTACCTTGTCAAAAGTTCGTCGTGAACGTATGGGACATATTGAACTGGCGGCGCCGGTTGCGCATATCTGGTTCCTAAAGTCTCTGCCGTCCCGCATTGCGCTGATTACCGATATTCCGATGAAGTCTTTGGAACGCGTTTTGTATTTCGAAAGCTACATTGTTATTGAACCGGGATTGACTCCGTTGTCAGTCAATGAGTTGCTGAGCGAAGAACAGTATCAGGAAGCTATTGACGAATACGGTGAAGATTCTTTCCGGGCCGGCATCGGTGCCGAGGCTTTGAAAGAAATTCTGTCTCAGATTGATTTGGAAGCCGAACGCAAGGCTATTCGTGAAGAGCTGAAGGACAGCAGTTCCGAAGCCAAACGCAAAAAGCTGATTAAACGTTTGAAGATCATTGAGGCATTCATTGATTCGAATACCAAGCCGGAATGGATGATTCTGGATGTTCTGCCGGTTATTCCGCCTGAACTGCGTCCGCTGGTTCCGCTGGACGGCGGTCGGTTTGCAACTTCGGATTTGAACGATTTGTACCGCCGCGTCATTAACCGCAACAACCGTCTGAAGAGATTAATCGAACTGCATGCGCCGGATATCATTATCCGCAACGAAAAACGCATGCTGCAGGAATCGGTCGATGCTTTGTTTGACAACGGTCGTCGCGCCCGTGCGATTACCGGTACCAACAAACGTCCGCTGAAATCCCTGTCGGATATGCTGAAAGGTAAGCAGGGTCGTTTCCGTCAGAACCTGTTGGGTAAACGTGTTGACTATTCAGGCCGTTCGGTTATTACCGTTGGTCCGGAATTGAAACTGCACCAGTGCGGTTTGCCGAAGAAGATGGCTCTGGAACTGTTTAAGCCTTTCGTCTATGCCAAACTGGAACTGTACGGACACGCAACGACGATTAAAGCGGCCAAACGCATGGTTGAAAAAGAACGTCCGGAAGTTTGGGATATTCTGGAAGAAGTCATTCGCGAACATCCGGTTTTGCTGAACCGTGCTCCGACGTTGCACCGTTTGGGTATTCAGGCTTTTGAACCGGTTCTGGTCGAAGGTAAAGCTATCCATCTGCATCCGCTGGTTTGTACCGCGTTCAACGCCGACTTCGACGGTGACCAAATGGCCGTTCACGTTCCGTTGTCGGTTGAGGCTCAGTTGGAAGCCCGCGTGCTGATGATGTCTACCAACAACATTCTGTCTCCTGCTTCGGGCAAACCGATTGTGGTTCCGTCCCAAGATATGGTGCTGGGTATCTATTACCTGACCTACGAGGCTGAAGGTGTTGCCGGCGAAGGCTCCGTCTATGCCGATTTTGACGAAGTTCAGATGGCTTTGGACAACAAATTCCTTGATATGCACGCCAAAATCAAATGCCGGATGGAATATGTCGATGACAATGGGGAACTGAAATACGGTTTGGTTGAAACCACGGCCGGACGTATTATCGTTTCGCAGATTTTGCCGAAACATAAAAACGTACCGTTCTCTTTGGTTAACCGTTTGATTCGTAAGAAGGAAATCGGTGAAATCATTGACATCGTTTACCGTCACTGCGGCCAGAAGGAAACCGTCTTGTTTGTTGACAAGATTATGACCTTAGGCTTTACCAATGCCTGCAAGGCCGGTATTTCTTTCGGTAAGGACGACCTGATTGTTCCTGATGCCAAGAAAGAACTGATTGCCGAGACCGAAAAACAGGTTAAGGAATTTGAACAGCAGTATCAGAACGGTTTGATTACCAAAGGCGAAAAGTACAACAAGGTTATCGATATCTGGGCTGCCTGCACGGATAAGGTCGCTGACGAAATGATGAAGAACATTTCCAAAATCGACCATGGTTACATCAACTCGGTTTATATGATGGCTCACTCCGGCGCCCGCGGTTCTGCCGCCCAAATGCGTCAGGTTGCCGGTATGCGCGGTTTGATGGCCAAACCGAGCGGCGAAATTATTGAACAGCCGATTATTTCAAACTTTAAAGAAGGCCTGACGGTGTTGGAATACTTCAATTCTACCCACGGTGCCCGTAAAGGTTTGGCGGATACGGCCTTGAAGACCGCTAACTCCGGTTATCTGACCCGTCGTTTGGTTGATGTTGCTCAAGACGTTGTCGTTACCGAAACCGACTGCGGCACCGAGCGCGGCATTATCGTCCGTCCGGTTGTTGACGGCGGTAACGTTATCGTTTCCATCGGCGAACGTATTCTGGGCCGTACCATTCAGGAAGACATTATTCATCCTGAAACCGGTGAAGTTCTGGTTCACAAAGGCAAACTGATTGACGAGAACGATGTTGAAGTCGTTGAAGCTGCCGGTGTTGAACAGGTTAAAATCCGTTCGGTTCTGACCTGTGAAGCCGAGAACGGCATTTGTGCCGCCTGCTACGGCCGTGACCTGGCTCGCGGTACGCCGGTTAATATCGGTGAAGCCGTCGGTGTTATTGCGGCTCAGTCAATCGGTGAACCGGGTACCCAGCTGACGATGAGAACCTTCCACATCGGTGGTGCGGCTTCCAAGTCTGCCGAACAGGCTTCGGTTGAAGTTCCGTTTGCCGGTGTGCTGAAACTGGAAAACAAACATCTGGTTATCGATTCCGAGGGCAACGGCATTGTTCTGTCGCGTAACTGCGAAATTGTTATTGAGGATGCTCAGGGCCGTGAAAAATCACGCCACCATGTTCCTTACGGTACCAAGATTCTGGCGGCCGAAGGCTCCAAGGTTAAGAAGGGGCAGAAAGTGGCCGAGTGGGATCCGTTTACAATTCCGGTTATTTCGGAAAAAGCCGGTCAGGCCGAACTGGTTGACCTCATCAACAATGTTTCGGTTAAGGAAACCGTTGACGAAACGACCGGTATCGTTTCCAAGGTGGTTGTTGACTGGCGTTCAAATTCCAGCAGCGCCGGTTTGAAACCGAGCATTATGCTGAAAGATGCCAAAGGCAAACCGGTTACTTATGATAACGGTAAGGAAGTCCGCTATTATCTGTCGGTTGACGCCATTCTGACCGTTGACAACGGTGCGGAAGTCAAAGTCGGCGACGTTATCGCACGTATTCCGCGGGAAAGCTCCAAGACTAAAGATATTACCGGCGGTCTGCCGCGTGTTGCCGAGCTGTTTGAAGCCCGCCGTCCGAAAGATGCCGCAATTATTTCCGACATTGACGGTATGGTTGAATTCGGCAAGGACTACAAGGCTAAACAGCGGATTACGGTTGTGCCGCAGAAAGGCGAACCGATTGAATATCTGATTCCGAAAGGCCGCCATCTGGTGGTTCAGGACGGCGATATTGTCAAGAAAGGCGATATGCTGGTTGAAGGTACTCCGGCGCCGCATGATATTCTGCGTGTTCTCGGGGTTGAGAAACTGGCCGAATATCTGGTTAAGGAAGTTCAGGACGTTTACCGTCTGCAAGGCGTTAAGATTAACGATAAGCATATTGAAGTTATCGTTTCGCAGATGCTGCGCAAGGTTGAAGTCACCGTTCCGGGAGATACGACTTTCCTGATCGGCGAGCAGGTTGACCGTGACGTGTTTGAGGCCGAAAATGCCAAAGTTATTGCCGAGAACGGAACACCGGCTCAGGCCGATCCGATCCTGCTCGGTATTACCAAGGCTTCGTTGCAGACCAAGTCCTTCATTTCAGCCGCATCGTTCCAGGAGACGACCCGTGTTCTGACCGAAGCTGCGGTTGAGGGCAAGGTTGACAAACTGAGCGGTCTGAAAGAGAACGTTATCGTCGGTCGTTTGATTCCGGCCGGTACCGGTACGGTTCTGCGGGCACTGAAGAAGGTTGCCGCCCAGAACGACAAGGAAATTCTGTCGCTCAAGGAAGAGGCGGCTCAGGCTCAGTTGGAACAGCATGCCGCTGTTGCCGCAACCGGCACTGACGAATCTTCTGCCGAATAGGGGTCAAACCTTATTTAACCAAAAGGGCTCTGATTTTTTCAGAGCCCTTTTTGTTTGCCGAGTGAGAAAACGGTATATGGACAAAATTTGTTCTTGATTATCAGAATTTAACCGACTATAGTTATCTTAATTCAAAATTATTTAGATGCTATTGGGATATTCACCGCGTTACGGCGGTTTATTATATATTATTAACGTTTTAAAATTTTTTTTTAGTTATGAATGCTAAAGAATTTTTGGGAGGCCTTCTCGAGGAGAATAAGCCTCAGGTGGTAAGTTTTCAGAACGGTGCTTACGTTCAGGTTATTAATCTTGAAGCCGAAGAAGTTGCCGAGTACATTCGCGGTTTGACGAAGTATCAGCGTCTGTTGCTGCGAACGCGTATCAGCCGTCATCAAATGGCTGCCGGTTATGAAGCTTCGCATTTGGAAGGAATCGGCAAGCAGGATATTCAGCGAAGAATTCTGCTGTCGGAGTTTTGGAAAATGTTGGTCAAAGTCGCAGCACCATGTTTTAAGTAAAGCTTAAGCCAGAAAAAAGCATTACAAGCCCTGTGAGATTTTCTCACAGGGTTTTTTGTATAGGGAATTTCAGCCGAAAATTTTTGCTGCTTTATAAAATGGCTTGTTTTTTGACGGCGGAAAAAGTAAAGTAATGACAGTTTAACAAAAGGAGATAAGAAGATGAAAAAACTGATTATGTCTGTTGCGGCACTTTCTTTGCTGGCGGCTTGCGCAACTGATCCCTATACCGGGGAGAGCAAGGTTTCCAAAACAGCGTGGGGAACCGGTATCGGAGCGGTTGCCGGAGCGGGTATCGGCGCATTGGTCGGCGGTGAAAAAGGCGCTTTAATCGGTGCCGGCATCGGTGCGGCCGGCGGAGCGGCTACCGGCGGTTATATGGATATTCAGGCCCGCAGACTGCGTCAGGAACTGGTCGGCACCGGTGTTCAGGTTCAGGAAATGAACGGACAGGTGCGTTTGATTATGCCGAGCAATATTACTTTTGCGACAGATTCTGCTGTTTTCCAAACATCCTTTAACCGGGTGTTGGATTCTGTAGCCAAGGTTATTAAAGAATATAATAAAACGGCGGTTCAGATTGTCGGCTATACCGACAATACGGGGACGGTTGCCTATAATAATCAACTGTCGTTGAAGCGCGCGCAGGCGGTTGCAACTTATCTGCAAAATCGCGGTGTGGCGGCTAACCGTTTGTCGGTAACCGGAATGGGACCGAATAATCCGATTGCCTCCAATGCAACGGCAGCCGGCAGAGAACAGAACAGGCGGGTGGAAATCACGCTCATCAACCTTCAGTAAAACTTGTATAATGGTCGATTAGTGCGTTGTCTTCGGGCCGAAAGCTGCACTCGGGTATCTAATTTTGCTTTGACAGCGTTTGCTGTCTTGCTTAATAAGACAGCCAAGATTTTACAGATAAAAATAACAAATCGTTGTTATTTTTACTAGCAATCACGTACTTCTGCCAAATACAAGAAAAGCCCGTCATTGAGGCGGGCTTTTGATTTACAGGCGGCATAATGCTGCGGTGTTTCGCAGGAGCTGCTTGAGCGTTTTGACTTTTTGTTTATATTTTTTGCGGGCACTGCCAAGGCCGAAGAAGGCAATGAACTTATATCGGCGCAGCAGGCTGAGGCAGTCTTTGCGGTTGGTGGCGGCGGCAATTTCCGTGTAATCAATTCCGAGTTTTTGTTTGGCGATACTGCGGAACAGAATTTCTTCATAAAAGGGCGTTTGGCGGGCATAGTACCAGAATTTGTCGGCAAATTCGCGTTTGGGTTCGTTCCATGGTTTGATATGGGAGGTAAAATGCACAATCGCCGGTTCGATATCCTGGCGGTATGCTTTGGCCGCTTCGGGATCATTGTAAAAGAAATCCAAATGCCATTGGTAATTATAACGCCGGGAAAGATATTTTATTTTGTCGCGGCAGGCGCTGTTTAAAATATCCTGGTCATGGTATGGCAGGTATTTAATCGTTTCCCGCAGCTCAATAAAACGGTCAAACAAGTTGTTTTGCCGCATCAGGGCGACGTTCATTACCAAGATGCCGGCGTTAAAATAACGGCTGGTATCGGCTAATTTTAATTCCGTTTTCATCTGTTCGATGCGTTCGGGAATATAATAGGGGTGGTCGGCATCCTGAACCGCAAGCAGGTAGTTGTCTTTGATGTCCTGCTCGTAGAGCCGGGCAACATCGTCAAGGAAAACCGTATCGCAGTCGCAGTAAAGAATTTTGTCGTAGTTTGCTGTCAGCAGGGGCAGAGCCAGGCGATAATAGGTCGGCTGATTCCAGAAAGCCAGATTGTTTTTCAGGCGGGATTGGTATTGCTGAAGATGGTCGCTTACTTTGAGAAAGGAAATATTGACGTTTTTCTGCTTGAATTCGCTGAGCTGTTGTCGGGCATGTTCAGACAGCGAATCGTGCAGAATGTAGATTTCGTATTGTTTATTATGGGCCGTATGAGCAATCAGCGATTGCAGCGAAACGCCCAGGTAAGGCACGTAATTTTCATCCGTGGCGAAAAAAACGGGGATAATCGATGTCTCAGTCATTTGTTTATCCTAATAGTTGTTTGATAAATTATCGACTAAACTATAAGCCGCTTATGCGGAAATGAAAATACAAATAATAGAGATACCCAGATTTTTTGTATATAAAAACGGTTGCAGGGGCAGGAGCGGAAAATTTAGGTTCGGAGGCATAAAAAAAGCGGAGATTTCTCCGCTTTGAGGTTTATAACTTACAATAATATTCTGGGTTAAGACTTACGACGCAGAAAAGAAGGAATTTCAAGATTCAGCTTATCTTCCGGGTCATAGTCGTTGTCAGAGAAACTCGGGGAAACCGGCTCCTGGAAACGCTCACTTTCCTTGGCCATTTTCTTGCGGTTTCTCTTGGCGATGGAGAATCCGGTTACACGCTCGATTAAGGTCGGGGTGTATTCTTCATCGTCGTCATTCACAATCAGTCTTTCCGGTTCTTCTTTGCGGGAAGCGGAGAAAGGTTTGGGATTGTGGTTGGGAAACAGTTCCGGTTCTTCTTCAACGGTTTTTAAAGAAGTTTTGGCGGTGAAGCTGTTTTCCTTGGCAGACAAAATGCTGTCGAGCTGAGCATCAGCATTGATGTCTTCATTTTTGTTAATAATAGCTTTGAACAAAGAGGAGGCTTGAGGCATGTCGTTAATAATAGATGAAGCTTCAAGATTATTAAAATCCTCAAATTTTTCTTCTTCCACCGAAGCCTGAACGGCAGGTTCTTCGATTTCGGAAACCTCTTCGGGTTGGTCGAAAGAAACGATTGTTGCCGTATCAATCATTTTTTCGACGGTGTCAGCTTCGGCTTCGGGAGCCGTTGCTGCAAATTTTTCCAAGTTGGAATCAACTTCCTCACTCGGTGTTTCCGGGGTATTTACCGCCGGCATAAAACTTTCTTTCAGGTAGTCCTGCGCAATTTTGGCTGCCGGTTTGGGCTGCGGCTGGGCAGCTTTGCCTTCGCCGATGCCGGTGGCAACGATTGAAACGCGGATTTTGCCGACCAGAGCTTCGTCGAAGCTGGAGCCGAAAATAATGTTGGCGTCTTCATCAACTTCTTCTTTGATGCGGCTGGCCGCTTCGTCTATTTCAAACAGGGTAATGTCTGAACCGCCGGTGATGTTAATCAGCACGCCTTTGGCTCCGCGCATGGAACAATCGTCAAGCAGCGGGTTGGCCAGCGCTTGTTCGGCCGCTTTGACCGCGCGGTCTTCGCCTTCGGCTTCGCCGGTTCCCATAATGGCTTTCCCTTTATCTTCCATAATGCTTTTGATGTCGGCGAAGTCGAGGTTAATCAGGCCCGGCATCATCATCAAATCGGTGATGGAACGGACGCCGGCATAGAGCACATTGTCGGCCATGATAAAGGCGTCGGCAAGGGTGGTTTTTTTGTCGGCAACGCGAAATAAATTCTGATTGGGGATAATGATGATACTGTCAACCGAATTGGTAAAATCTTCAACGGCGCTTTCGGCGGTTTCCATCCGTTTGCGGCCTTCAAACTGAAACGGTTTGGTAACAACGCCGACGGTAAGAATGCCTTTGGCTTTGGCAAGACGGGCGACAACCGGTGCCGCGCCGGAACCGGTGCCGCCGCCCATGCCGGCGGTGATGAAGACCATATTGGCACCTTCAAGTTCCTTTTCAATTTCTTCTTTGGCTTCTTCCGCAGCCATGCGTCCGACTTCCGGACGGGCGCCGGCGCCCAGTCCCATTGTGGTTTCCAGGCCGAGCTGAATTTTGCGGCTGGCTTTGGAATGGGCAAGGGCCTGTGCATCGGTGTTGGCGACGATGAAGTCAACGCCCTCCAGATTTTGATCAATCATGTTATTGACGGCATTGCCGCCGCCGCCGCCGACTCCGATGACGGAAATCCGCGGTTTCAGGTGCATGACGGTCGCTTCGGGGACGGCTAATTTGATTGACATTGTATTTCTTACTCCAAAAATTTTACTTTAATTGCTTACAGGATAGTGAAAATAAATTAAGTTTTGGTTACTAAGAAATAGTTATTTGAAAAATTTGTTGAAGAGGAGGTTTATGTTCTTTCTCTTTGGCCGTCTGATTGTTTTGATGATAATTTTTTTACAAAAGCCACTGAAATAAAAAAATTCCCCTTTGCCTGAGGCAGCGGGGAACCGAGTTTTAAAAGCTTTGTTTGAGCCAGTCAAGAATACGGCCGAAACTGGTACCGGAAGAGGCCGGTTTGCTGATGATTTTATTCGGCTTTTTCTCACTGTAATTCAGCGCAAACAGCAATAAGCCGATGGCGGTGGAAAAGCAGGGATTATACAGGTTGTCCGGCAGATTGATGACGTTTTTGGGACGACCGATGCGCACCTGTTTGTCCAGAACCATATTGGCGATGTCGCGGATTCCGGAAAGCTGGGCTCCGCCGCCGGTCAGAACAACCCGGTGGCTGCTGATGTCGCGCAGGCCGTGTTCGGCCAGTTTCTTATTGACCAGTTCAAAAATTTCTTCAATGCGCGGGGTGATGATGCTGATTAATTCCGCTTTGGGCACTTGTTTAATCAGGCTGTCGTCTTCTTCGCCGACGGGATAGACGTTAATCAGGTCTTCTTTGTCCTGACTGGTCATGAAAGCACAGCCGTGCAGCGTTTTCAAACGTTCGGCATGGGTAAACGAGGTGGTCAGTCCCCAGGCGATGTCGTTGGTGACGTTGTTGCCGCCGACACCGATGGAAGAAAAGGCTACCGGGTAACCGTGTTTGAATGTAGCCATATTGGTGGTGCCGCCGCCAATGTCCACAATGGTGGCGCCGATTTCCTTTTCGTCATCGACCAGGCAGGCAAGCCCAGACGCATAGGCGGAAAAGGCTTTTTCGGCGATTTCCAGGTGGGCGTTTTCAATTACGGTAGAAAGGTTTTTAAATTGGATGTCAGGCACCATGCCGAGCAGAATGTTGACCGAAAGGTTTTCGCCGTAGATGTTGCGGGGGTCTTTGATTTCCTCGCCGAGGTCGAGACGATAGTTGGTGGGCAGGCAGTGAATCAATTCATTGTCTTCAACGTTGATTTTATTGATGCCTTTTTCGATGACTTTTTTTATGTCGAGGTCGTTTACCGGACGGTTGCGGTTGATGGCAATCGTGGCCCCTTTCAGGCTGCTTTTAATCCGGTCGCCGGAGATGTTGACAATGATGCGGTTAATGCGTTCATTCGCCATCTGTTCTGCCGTTTCTACCGCATTGCAAACGGAAAGGGTCGCCTGGTTGATGTCCGTGACGATTCCGTTTTTTATGCCTTTGGAGGCGTTGTAACCGTAGCCGACAACATTGATTTTTTTATCACGGCTAATCTTGGCAATCAGACAGCAGACTTTGGATGAGCCTATATCCAAGGCGGCGATTGTGGTTAGTCGGTTAAATGAATGTGTCAACGTTCTTCCTCTTAAATGCGGCGTTCCTTGACATCCTTGAGTTTTTTGCGCTCCTCGGGAGTCATTTTGCCTAATTTGACGATTACTTTATTGGGGAATCTTAAATCGATTATGGTTAATTTACGTTTAAGAAGTCCCTGGGTGGTGTTTAATTTCAGCAATTTTTTCCAGGCTTCGTCGATATGTTTTTCCGGGAGTTTGACGGTGATGCCGTTTTCAACGTCGTCGAGTACGATGTTCCAGCGGCGGCCGGAGATGTAGTTGGCGACCTTGATGCGTTGAAAAATGTTTTGATCGTCGGTGATGCTTTTCATCAGTGCGGTAATGTTTTCCGGAGCTCCCTCGCCGACAATCAGGAGAATCGGATGGTCCGGCGTGTAATCGGCTTCAATGACGTTTCCTTCGCCGTCAATGGGGCGGAATTTGTGGTCAAGCTGCCAGATGCTTTGCACCTGCCGTTCCCGGATATCAATCTGGATGATGTTGGGAAAAAAGCGGCGTTTGACGACGGCGTGACGTACCCAGGGCAATTGTTCGACTTTTTGCTGCAAATCGCGAAGATCCAGATTAAGGATGTTGGTTTCGCGGCTGAGCTGCAGGGCGTTGAGAATATCCTGTTTGGCGGTTTTGTCGCGGCCGGTGATGACAATGTCGTCTATTTTGAAGCCCAGGCCGGCGCTGTAGTTGTAAAATTCCGTGCTGAGGTCGGTGAGTTTGCGGCCGATGAGGTTGGTCTTAATGGTAATGATGACGGACGCCAGCATAAAAATAACCCCCAGCAGAAACAGGTTTCCGGCTAATCGGAACGGCCATTCCCGCGGCAGGGAAATCCGCGAGGGAATTGTTACCGGTGCGGCCGGCGCTATTTGGGGTGCATTTTTATCAGCCATATTTATTTCTGAATTCCGAGACGTTTAATTTCCCATTCCAGGGTGATGGAAGTCGTTTGTTTAACCCGCTGAATGATTGTTTCTCCGAGTGTTTCAATATCGCGGGCGGTAGCGTTGCCGGTATTAATCAGAAAGTTGCAGTGGATGTCGGAGACTTTGGCGCCGCCGACCCGCAGATCGGCACAGCCGGATTTTTTAATGAGTTCCCAAGCTTTGAGACCTTCGGGGTTTTTGAAAGTGGAACCGCCGGTGCGGGCGTTGCAGGGCTGGCTTTTCAGACGATATGCCTTTTGCTCGTCCAGTTTCTTTTTTATCGTTTCCGGGGCGTCCGGGTGTGTTTGGAGCGTCAGCGAGAGAATAATCCAGTCGTCGGGAAAATAACTGCTGCGGTAAGAAAGCAGCAGGTCGTTAACGCCGATGGTTTCGATTTCGCCGCGGCCGTTGATGATTTCGGCCCGAATGATGACGTCTTTGACTTCCTGCCCGAAACAGCCGGCATTGGTTTTAACCGAGCCGCCGATGACACCGGGGATTGAGCAGAGAAATTCCAAGCCGCCGAGGCCTTTTTCAAGCATTATTTTTTTCAGTTCGCTGTTTTTAACGCCGGCTCCGCAGGTAATCTGATCGCCGTCAACCGTTATGCGGCGAAAGGCGGGGCTGTCCAGTTTGATGACAACGCCGGGAACTCCGCCGTCGCGAATCAGCAGATTGGAACCGCCTCCAATCAGGCAGACGGGGAGGTTGTAAGGTTTTTCTTTAATGAAACGGCAGAGGTCTTCCGCATCAGCAGGATGGTACATAATTTCGGCGGGGCCGCCGACACCAAACCAGGTATGTTTGCTGAGGCTGACGTTTTTTTGATATTTGCCGCGAACCTGCGGCAGAATGTCAACCAGACTTTTGCGGAAGATATTAAACATATCGTTTCTCCTAACGTTTGGCGATAATTTCTTTTTCAACGGCATCGGCAAAACGCTGTGATGCATCGGTTATGGCCGCCCAGCGGATGTTGTCGGACATTTGCCGCAGTTTTTGCGGGTTTTGGAACAGGTCAGTCAATACCGAAGCCAGCTTTTCGGGGGTGAATTCTTTTTGGGGAATTGCAATGCCGCCCTTGGCGCCGGTAATGTAGCGGGCATTGGCCGTCTGGTGATCGTCCGCGGCGGTGGGCAGCGGTATCAGGACCGAGGGCAGGCCGGCAGCGGCGATTTCAAAAACAGAAGAGGCGCCGGCCCGGGAAATAATCAGGTGAGATGTCGTATAAAGTTCCGGCATATTTTTGAAAAAGGAGGAAATATTTACTTGGCAGGCACAGTCTTGGTAGCGGGGCTCGACGTCTTCGATGTCAGCTTTGCGGCACTGCTGGGTGACGGTTAATTTTTTTTGCAGTTCCTGCGGCAGTTTTCGGATGGCTTCGGGAATGACTTCTCCGAAAATTTTGGCACCCTGGCTGCCGCCGATAACGAGGAGATTATAATGTCCGTCCTTAATTTCGGGATAGGTTTGTTTGTTCAAATCGGCAATTGCGGTTCGAATCGGCATGCCGGTCAGAATGGTTTTGATATGCGGCGGGGTATATTTGGCATTGCGGAAACTTTGGGCAATCAGCGCGGCATATTTGCTGAGAAAGCGGTTGGTGCGGCTCATAACCGAATTTTGTTCGTGGATAATCAGGTCTATTCCGAGCAGAATGGCTGCCATGGAACAGGGAAAAGAGGCGTAGCCGCCGAAACCGATGACACAGGCCGGTTTGCGGGTGAATAAAATATAAGCGGCCTGAACCACACCCCAGCAGGTTTTTATCAGGCTTTTGATTTTGAAAAGTTTTGATTTGCCGACCAGGGCGCCGGAGCAGACCGAGTAGTTAGGTATTTCGCTCAGTTTTCCCTGATAGTTGTCTTTGCCGCGGGAATCGGTAACCAGAGCCAGTCTGTAGCCCCGCCGCAGGAGCTCTTCAGCCAGCGATTCCGCGGGGAAAACATGGCCGCCGGTGCCTCCGGCCGTGAGGATAATCAATGGTTTTTCAGAAGCAGTTTTTTTAGTCGGTTTCATCTTTATCCTCCGCATGGACGTTTTTACGGGTTATGGCCAGCAGCATGCCGATACCGAGGGCCGTGGCCAGCAGGGACGAACCGCCGTAAGAAATAAAAGGCAGGGTCATTCCCTTGGTGGGCATCAGGTGCAGGGTGGAGGCCATGTTTATGACGCTTTGCAGGCCGAAAGATGCCGACAGCGCCGCCGAAGACAAAATGATAAACAAGTTGTTCTCTCTCATCGAAATCAGCATGGACCGGATAACGACCGCTGCGAACAAGCCTACCATAATTAAACAGACAAATAAACCAAATTCTTCACCGACAACGGCAAAAATGAAATCGGTGTGGGCATCGGGGATATTCAGTTTGACGATGCCTTCGCCGGGACCGCGGCCGAAGAGGCTGCCGTTTTCAAAAGCTTCCATTGCTTTTTTGACCTGATAGCTTACTTCATTGTCTGAGGCAATGAATTGCATCACGCGGGTGTGAAAGTGCGGAAAAACGAAGTAAGCCGTTATCAGTGCGGCAATGCCGGCAAGTATGGCAAACCCTACCAAAATGAGCGACAATCCGTTTAAGAAAAGCTGAAAGCCCCAGATGACCGTAACAACAAAAGACATGCCGATGTCCGGCTGGGCAAGCAGCAATCCGAGAGTCAGGGCGAAGAGGATGCTTGAAAGCAGGGTGCCGGGAATGTCCTGATATTTTTTCTGGGCATCAAAAAGCCAGGCGGCGACGACGGCAAATGTCGGCTTAATGAATTCCGACGGCTGCAATGAAAAGCCGAAGATGCGAATCCAGCGGGAAGCGCCTTTGATTTCTTCGCCCCAGAGCAGAGCCATAACCATCAGCAGCATGGTGATGATGTAGCCGATGATGGCAGTGCGGCGGATGAAACGCAAATTTTGCATGGAGAGATAAAGAATTATGCCGATAGCCAGCGGAATGAAGACCATTTGGCGCTTGACAAAATGGAAACTGTCCACTCCGATGCGGCGGGCTACGGCCGGGCTGGCCGAGAAATTCAAGAAAATGCCGATGATAATCAGAACCGTTATCAGCGTGAGCAATACTTTGTCAACGGTCCACCACCAGTTGGCGATTTGCGAACGGCTGTTTCTTGAAAAGGAAAACACCTGTCGTCTCCTTTTTTACAATGTGAGCAGGGATGCCAGGCCCAAAACGGCCAGAATGAACGCCATAATCCAAAAACGGATGACGACCGTCGTTTCGGGCCAGCCGAGCTGTTCAAAATGGTGATGAACAGGCGCCATTTTGAAGAAGCGTTTGCCGCCGGTTTTTTTGAAATAAGCTACCTGAATCATTACCGAAACGGTTTCCATAACAAACACGCCGCCGACAATGGCAAGAAGAATTTCGTGTTTGGTCATGACGGCGACGGTTCCCAGCAGAGCGCCGAGCGCCAGAGAACCGGTGTCTCCCATGAAGACTTTGGCTTTGGGGGCATTGAACCAAAGAAAGCCGAGACAGCCGCCGATAACTGCGGCACAGAGGACGGTAATTTCACCGGCGGCAGGAATAACAAAAGCGGTGAAATGCGGGGCAACGGCAGTTCCGCAGGTGTAAGCAATCAGCATGAAAACGGCAAAACTGCAAATCAGCAGACCGGAAGCGAGGCCGTCGAGGCCGTCACTCAAATTGACCGCATTGGAGGCGCCGGTAATGACAATCATGGCGAAGGGGATATAAAACCAGCAGAGATTGAGCGCCAAATCACGGAAATAGGGAATTGTCAGGCTGTAACGGTAGGCTTCCGGCGTGGCATAAGAAATGACGGCCGAAGCAATCAGTGCGGTAGAAAACTGGAGAACAAGCTTCATGCGGGCGGTCATGGCATTGGCCGTTTGTTTGGTGACTTTGACGTAGTCGTCAACAAATCCGGTGGTGCCGTAAATGAGCAGAACCAGCAGGCTGATCCAGATGAAATAATTGTTCAGATCAGCCCAAAGCAGCGTACTGAAAATGCAGCTGCCGAGAATAAGCAGTCCGCCCATGGTGGGGGTTCCTTTTTTGGTCAGCAGATGGCTTTGCGGACCGTCTTCGCGGATCGGCTGCCCTTTGCTCTGGTGATGGTGAAGAAATTCAATCAACCGCGAACCGCAGGCAAGGGCAATGAGCAATGCGGTGAAAAAAGCGGCCAAAGCCCGCAAAGAAACCGGACTGAAGAAATCTGACAAAGCATAAAACATGACTTATCCCCGAATAGATGATTATTGGCTTAATCATAGAGGGCAATTCTAAAATAAGTCTTAAGAAATGCGTTTCGGCTGAGCCGACAGCGAATTATTTTGCGCTTATTCCAGGTAAAGGTTACTGTTTTTGTAGTTGTCGATGGCATGTCGGACCAGAACACCGATAATCGCGGCCACGGGAACGGCAATCATCAGGCCGAGGAAACCGAGCAAAACACCGCCGGCCAGCAAGGCAAACATTACCCATACCGGATGCAGACCGACATTGTCTCCGACCAGTTTTGGGGTAAGAAAATTGCCCTCGATAAATTGTCCGCTGAGAAAAACGGCCACAACCTGCAAGATCGGCGTCCAGGAATTAAATTGTGCAAAAGCAATGGCTAAGCTGACGACAAAACCCGAGATGCTGCCGATATAGGGAATAAAAGAAATGATACCGGCGACAAACCCGACGACGACGCCGAGTTCCAGTCCGACAAGATAGAGCCCGGTGGAATAATAGGTACCCAAAATCAGGCATACGCTCAGTTGTCCGCGAATGAAGCCGGCCAGCGTCCGGTCGATTTCCCGTGCCTGTTCTCGGACAGATTCTCTGGACTTGCGGGGAAGCAGACTGTCAACTTTGGCAATAAATTTATCCCAGTCTCTCAGCATGTAGAAAGCGACAACCGGGGTAATCAACAGCAGAGACAGCAGATTGAAGAAAGCAAAGCCGCTGCTGACGACGCTGCGAATGACCGAGCCGATGAATTTGAGACCGTTGGCCATGTTGCTGCGAATATATGTTTTGATTTTGTCGGCTTCCAGCGAAGGAATCCGTGACTGAAGTTCCTGTATGAACGGTTCGATTTTTTTGACGAAAGTTGAAATATACTGCGGCAGAGCATTGAGAAAACGCCCGACTTGTTCGTCGATGATGCTGAAAAGGATAATCAGAGCCGGGACCATAACGATAACAACCAGCAAAAGAACCAAAACCGTTGCCAGCGTGCGGTTAATGCCGTGGCGGACAAAGCAGTCGGCCCAGGGGTCAAGCAGGTAGCCGATAATAATGCCGGCAACAAACGGAAGCAGAACCGATTTCAGTGCGTAAACGCCTAAGCAGAAAAGGACGAACAGGGTCAGCCAGAACACCCAGTTGCGATTGTCTTTTTTTTGTAACAGCATGGTCGGTTTCTCCGGTATCAGTAATGTTCAAGCGTGTAGAAAGAATCGTACGGTTTCAAGTTCAGATTCTTGTCGCGCAGGTTGCGCAGCAGACGTTCCAGCCCGCCGGTAAACATCAGTTTAAATTGTACGCGTCCGCCTCCCAGCGCATTGATGACAACGTCGTTGACGCCGGCGGTGCCTTTCAGAAGGCGCTGGGTGTTAACCCAGTCACTGAGGCGTCGGAAATCATAGAGAACGGTTATTTCATCGCGGGTTTGGCTGACGGTTCGGCTTTGCTGCTGAAGTTTGGCAATTAAAGCTTCTTTGGTTTTCTGCACGGCATCGGCAAACAGCAGCGGACTGCGCATGCCGGGAACTTTGATGTTCTGCTGTGAACCGTCTTTATAAGACGAGAGAGTCACGTCTATTCCGTCAATGCCGTCATAAACGGCGTCGGCGATATAAATTTCATCGCTGTGGTTTTCGGCGGCAATCTGATCGAGAATGATGCCGTTCATCTGCAAAGCCTGAGCCGCGGTTATCCTGCCGGCGGCGGAAGCATCCAGTGCGGCAATTTTGATAGGACCCGATGTCAGCGGATTGTCCGTCCAGGCCCGGCGCCAGGGATTGTTGTCTTCCCAAAGCAGCGGCGAATCGGTGATAAACTCGCGAAAAGTAGGAATGATGATGACCGAGGTTTCTTCAACCATGGCGAAGGGGGCATTTTTTTCCGAGAGATAGGCTTTTAAAATGTCGCCGTTGATGCTGATTTTCAGCTGAGCCAGATAACGAACGTCAGAAACTTTTTCGGACTCGACGGTGACTTCTTTGATGAAGTTGAGCACCTGGTTGTCATTGAGATGATTCAATACCGAAGCGCCTTCTTTGGTGGTCAGCCTTCCGGCTACCAGCATCAGAGCCTGCCGATTAGCTTCACTCATTGCTTTTTCACGGGCAACGGAAGCGTTTTCGGAGGTGACGTCAACCGAGATCTCCGCATCGTAAAGGCTCATATCTTCGGCTCGAACCGGAGCGGCGGCCAGCAGTCCCCAAAAAACAAGAAGCAGTAAAATTTTCGGCACTTGCAGCTCCTATCCGATGATTTCAATCCGGCTGAAAAAATAAGCAATTTCACGGGCGGCGGCTTCCGGAGAATCGGAACCGTGAACCGTATTCTTATCAATGGAGAGAGCAAAAGTTTTGCGGATGGTTCCTTCGTCGGCAACCGCCGGGTTGGTTGCTCCCATGGTTTTACGGTAAAGTTCAATGGCATTGTCGGCTTCGAGAACCTGTACAATGACCGGAGCGGAAGTCATAAACTCGACCAAACCGGCAAAGAAGGCTTTGTCTTTGTGTTCGGCATAAAATTCTTCCGCCTGGATTTTGGAGAGCCAGACACGTTTTTGGGCAACAATCCGCAGCCCGGCTTCTTCAATCATGGCATTTACTTTGCCGGTGATATTGCGGGTGGTGGCATCCGGTTTGATAATAGACAATGTTCTTTCCATGGAATCTTCCTCAAATTAATAATGTAACCGTCGGTTTTAGGGGATGATATTCTACTTTGCCGGAAAAAGCAAAAGTTTTTTCCAATAAATCCGCCGTTTATATGCGCAGAAACCACATTTTGTTGTGGACTTTAAATGTCGTTCGTTGTTTATATACAAATATATTTTAAAGATGTGTTTTAAACTCAGAACAAAAGGTCTAATCATGATTGAAAGCGAATATTTAAAAAATCTGGTGGCTAAAGCCAAAAAGCTCCAGAAAACCATTGTTTTACCCGAAGGCGAAGACGAGCGTATTTTAAAGGCAGCTCATATTATTGCCGAAGAAGAAGCTGCCAACCTGGTTATTCTCGGCGATGAAACGGAGATTAAAAACTATTTTGCCCAAAACAACTGGAGCATGAACCGCATTTCCATTGTTGCGCCGGAAACTTCTCCCAAGCTGGAAGAATATGCCAATCTGCTTTATGAACTGCGCAAGGCTAAAGGCATGACTCCGGAAGACGCCCGCAAAACCGCACGCGATGCAAATTATTTCGGGACGCTGATGGTTAAGGCCGGCGATGCCGACGGCATGCTTTCAGGCGCCAATCATTCAACCGCCGATACCGTTCGTCCGGCTTTGCAGATTATCAAGTCGGCCCATAAGGATCGCGGGGTGTCCGCCGCTTTGATTTCGGTCAAAGACGGCGAGGCCTATTTGTTGTCTGACTGTGCGGTGGTTATTGATCCGACCGATAAAGAGCTGAGCGATATTGCCCTGACCAGTGCCGAAACGGCTATTCAGTTCGGAATTGAGCCGAAAATCGCCATGCTTTCTTATTCAACCCGCGGTTCGGGAAAAGGAGATTCCGTCGATAAGGTTCGCCGGGCGACCGCTATGGCGCAGGAAGCCTTAAAATCACCCGAATATGCCGGCAAAGGCATTGAGTTGGACGGTGAAATGCAGGCCGATGCGGCTCTGGATGCCGTTGTTGCCAAGAAAAAGGCTTCTGACAGTCATGTTGCCGGACAGGCCAGGGTATTGATTTTCCCCAATCTGGATGCCGGAAACATCGGCTATAAACTGTTACAGCGAATCGGCGGCTGTGAGGCTTACGGTCCGATGCTGCAAGGTTTGAATGCTCCGGTTAACGACCTTTCCCGCGGCGCTTTGGTAGAAGATATTGTGGGAATGATTGCGGTAACGGCACTGCAGTCTTCTCATTAGAGCGGCTGCCTTTTGTATAGATTTATAAAAAGATTAAGGACTGACATATGAAAAAAATTCTTGTTTTGAACTCGGGTTCATCTTCTCTCAAATATCAGCTGTTCGGCGTTGACGGGGATAAGTATGAGGTTATAGCCAAGGGTTTGGCTGACCGTATCGGGATTGACAATTCGTTTGTTACCATCAAGATCCGCGACGGTGAGAAAGTAACCAAAAATGTTGACATTCCGTCACATCAGGAGGCTATTCGCGAGGTTTTTGCTTTGTTGCTGAACGGTGCGCTGAGCAGTATGGGCGAGTTGGCCGGTGTCGGTCATCGTGTGGTTCAGGGCGGTTCGATTTTCAAAAAATCGACTTTGGTTGATGATAAGGTCATTGAGCAGATTGACGAACTTTCAACCCTAGCTCCGCTGCACAATCCGGCGGCCGTTCTCGGATTGAAGGCCGTAAAGGCTTTGTTGCCGGACATTAAGCAGGTGGTTGTTTTTGATACGGCTTTTCATCAGACGATGGAGCCGGAGGCTTATTTGTATCCGCTGCCGCTGGAGCAGTATAAGAAACATCAGATCCGCCGTTACGGTGCGCACGGCACTTCCCATTATTATGTTTCCCGCGAAGTTGCCAAGTTAATCGGCAAGGAAGGAAAAATTATCGTCTGCCATATCGGCAACGGTGCTTCTTTGTCAGCGGTTGATCACGGAAAGTGTGTCGATACGTCAATGGGCTTTACTCCGCTGGCCGGTGTGATGATGGGAACCCGCTGCGGCGACATCGATCCCTATATTCCGCTGCATATTATGAAAACACAGGGCAAAAGCGTTGATGAAGTCAACCGTTTGCTGAACAAAGAAAGCGGTATGCTCGGATTGTGCGGATTTTCAGATAACCGCGACGTTGAAACGGCTTATCTGGCCGGCAATGAAGATGCGATTAATGCCACGAACGTTTATATTCATACCATTTTGCGCTTTATCGGCAGTTATATTGCCGTTTTGGGCGGTGTTGACGCGATAGCCTTTACGGCCGGTATCGGCGAAAATTCGTCCATGGTTCGCAAAATGCTTTGCGAGCGTCTGTCTTATTTAGGAATTGAATTGGACGAGGAAGCCAACAGTAAACGCGGTGAAACAATCGAAATTTCAAAAGCCGGTTCCAAGGTTCGGGTTTTTGTGGTTCCCACCAATGAGGAACTGGTTATTGCCCAGGATACGGTAAATTTGATTTAACCGGTTGTTTTATAGGTTTTTGTGTTTGGAAGGCAAGGGAGATTTTTCTCCCTTGCTTGTTTTTAAATTCATCGTGATTATTTAGGATTCAGCGCAACCATTTAATGAGGCGTAAGATGAATGAAGCAATACGAAACGTAGCGATGTTAGTCTGGGCTGTCTGTGCAATTAATTCGGATGCTGAAGCGCAGAGCAGCCGGTTGTTTATCAGCGAAGAAAGTTCTGCTCCGCAGCAGGAAACAATGGTTTACGGCGCGGCTAAAAAATCTTCGGGCGGCGAGGATGAATTTTTGCTTGAGCAGCCGGCCGGCTGCGGCAATCCTTTGGGAAATCCGATAATTTCAGGCAACGGAGGTGATGCGACAGCCAGTGATGCTCAGGCAACGGCAGCTCCGGAGCAGCTGCCGCCGCAGAAGACCGTTCCGGTAAAAATTGAGGAAACGCTGCCCCAGAACCCACCGGTTTCCGCCGAAACACCGCAAGAGGCCAATCGGCAAATTCAGGATACCCTTTATGAATCCGGTAACCGTATTTATGATGTTCAGTCTTATCCGGCAAGCGATATTCGGACGATAGAACAGCCGAATGTTAATTCGACGATATCAACGGTTCCGTCATATTAACGGCGGAAGTTCGTCAGATTCTTTCATAGTCAAGAAAGACGGCGCGGCGTCCTTCACGCTCGGCTTTTCTCTGATATTTGGTCTGTACCCAGTCGCCGGGTTCCTTTTTCCAATCGTTGCCGCAGGTTGCTGTCCAGCGGAAATCAGGGCAGTCGTGCATTTGGTGCAGCGTCCAGGACTTGTAAACTTTATGATCGGTGGCAATTCTCAATATTCCGCCTTTTTTCAGAATGCGGGCGAGTTCCTTTAAATTGTCGGGATTGACAAAGCGCCGCGAAGCATGGCGTTTCTTGGGCCAGGGATCGGGGAATAGCAAGTAAACGCGATCAAGAAAATTATCGGGAATTTGTTTAAAGAGCAAACGTATGTCATTGTCCCAAATGCGGATATTGTCAACTCTTCCGGGTTCGAGGCTGACGGTTTCCGGCAGGTCTGCGGTTACTTTGATGCCGGTGAGAAGGGTAAGGAGATTGGCAACGCCGTTTTGAAAAACCTCGGCGCCGATGTAACCGGTCTGCGGATTGTTTTTGGCTTGTCCGGCCAGATGTTCGCCATTGCCGAAGCCGATTTCAAGGCAGATTTCCCGAACCGGCGTGCCGAACAAAGTGTTTCGGTCGAATGCGGTTTGTTCGGTGATTTTAAGCGCCGGCAAAAAGTTTTCCAGCAAAGTTGTTTTGGTTTTGCGGATGACGCGGCCTTTCCGTCGGCCGAAAAAATGGGGCTTGTTTTCTAAAAACATGATTTTAATTGCTCCGTTAAGTCTAATTTTTCCCAGGAGAAAGTTCCGTCGCTGCCCGGCTGCCGGCCGAAATGGCCGTAAGCAGCCGTCGGCAGGTATATCGGTTGGCGCAGCCGGAGGTAATTAATGATTCCCTGCGGCGTTAAGTCGATATTGTTTCTGATAAAAGCGAGGATTTTGCTTTCATCGGTTTTGTTTGTTTTGTTGGTGTTGATGTAAAGGGACAGAGGTTCAGCCAGACCAATGGCATAAGAAATTTGCAGCAGGCATTCGTCGGCCAGTCCGGCAGCGACAATGTTTTTGGCAAGGTAGCGCAGCATATAGGCGGCCGAACGGTCAACTTTGGTGGGATCTTTGCCCGAGAAAGCTCCGCCTCCGTGCGGGGCGTAGCCGCCATAAGTATCGACAATGATTTTTCTTCCGGTCAGACCGGTGTCCCCGTCCGGTCCGCCGATAACGAAACGTCCGGTCGGATTAATCAGAATATCTTTGTCGGCAGGCATCCATCCGGCAGGCAGCGTTTGTTCAATATAACGGCAGGCTATTCGACGCACTTCTTCTTGGCTCAGATTTTCATTATGCTGGGTGGAGAGGACGATTGTTTTGATTCCTTTCGGCGTGCCGTCTTCGTCATATTCAAGCGTGACCTGGCTTTTGGCATCAGGTTCAATGCCGATGATTTCGCCGCTGTGCCGGGCTTGGGCAAGGTTTTGCAGAATACGGTCGGCCCAATAAATGGCCAAAGGCATATAGTCGCTGTCAAATCCCTTTTCTTTTTTGGCGTAGCCGAACATGATGCCCTGATCACCGGCACCGTCGCGGTCAACACCGAGGGCAATGTCGCAGGACTGATGATGCAGATAATTTTTTATTTTAACGGTTTGCCAGCTGAAACCTTTTTGGTCATAACCAATGCGGCGGATGGTATCCCTGACGGTTTGTTCTATCATTTCCGCCGATATGTATTCGTTGCATTTTGTTTCGCCGGCGATGACGACCTGATTGGTGGTTGCCAGAGTTTCTATGGCCGTACGGGACCGGGGATCGGCGCGAAGAAACAAATCGACGACGGCGTCGGAAATTTGGTCGCAAACCTTGTCCGGATGTCCTTCAGAAACTGATTCACTGGTGAAAAACTGCTGCATTTTTTTATCCTTTGTCCGGTCTAAACTGGATGAAGTATAAAAAAAAAGCCGGCAGATTGCCAGCTTTATTTTTTGATAACAGCCATTTTATTTGAGCTTATCGTCTTCGTCTTTGTTATTATAAGTTGTTTTGGACATGGCGATAATCAAATCAAACATATGTTTGGCCGCTTTACGGTTGGGAATTTTGTAGTAAGCTTTGACAAGCTCAATCGTTTCCTGGCGGTTCATCGGGTCAACGTCAAACTCGGCATCGTCTTCAGCCAGGCATTCAGGGGCACTGTCCGGCAGGCTGAACATACGCGGACTTTGGTTGGCAACAGATTTGTCCATATCTTCATAGAAGAAACCGACAGGAACTTCCAGAACCTTACCGATATCCCACAGACGGCTGGCGCCGACACGGTTCATTCCGCGTTCATATTTCTGAACCTGCTGGAAAGTAAGGCCTAACAGACTGGCTAACTTTTCCTGACTTAAACCCAGCAAAGTCCGTCTTAATCTGATGCGGTTTCCTACGTGAACGTCAATCGGGTTTGGCTGCCCGGTGGGGGTTCTACCTCGGCTAGATTTTTTAAAAGTTTCTGTCGTCATTTTTTATTCCTTTTGTTTACGTTGATATCTTATAAATAAGATTTTAAGGATATTTCGTCAACTAATATTTATATAATATTTTATATTGTTTATTAAAAAAACATAAAATATGCGATTTTGTTATAAATTTCAAAAGCTTAACGGAAACGGCGTTTGAGCATAAATGCAAATGTTAAATTCAAAAAGCATAATATTAACGGTATGAAATTACTGTATTTTCCGTATAGAGTCGGTGTACTCAACTTTTGAGGGAGAAATGTGTCAACGGTTCCTGAATGGTTTAGCGGAAGAGAGGTGCGGATGATTCCAAGACGGTCAATTACGGCGCTGACGCCCGTGTTGGCAACGCGGACGACAGTTATTCCCTCTTCAACTGCCCGCATTTGAGCCATTGCCAAATGTTGGTAGGGGCCGGCGCTGTTGCCGTACCAGCCGTCATTGGTGAGATTGACCAGCCAGTCCGGTTTGTGTTTTGAATTTACTACCTGGGCGGGAAAAATAATCTCGTAGCAGATAAGGGCACCGAATTCGGGATAGTCGTCAATACGGATGTTTTTGAGGCCGCTTCCGGCTTTGAAATTGGCAATGGTATTGGTTATCGGCCGTATCCACAGCGGCAGCCAGCGGCGGAGGGGGATATATTCGCCGAAAGGAACCAGATGGCTTTTGTCGTAACTTCCTCTGACGATGCCGTGTTTATTCATGACAAACAGTGAATTGAGCGGCTGATAACGGTCGTCCGCATCGGCTTCGTAGCGGACAAGGCCGGTAATCAGATAGCCTTTTTCGGGAATGGCGTTGGTCACCAGCTGACGGTAATAATCGTCATAATCCAGCGGGAAAGGGCTGGCGGTTTCACCCCAGATGACAAAGTCAACATCTTCCAGGCCTTCGGTTCGGCTCATGGCGATATATTTGTTGATGTTGTCATCCAACGAAGTGGGGCTCCATTTCATGGTTTGGGGAATGGCCGGCTGAACAATGCGGACTTTGATGTCGCCGTCCTCAGTGCTGCCGAGCCGGTGTAACCGGAAAACGCCGTATCCGCCAATCAGCAGCGAGCCGGCAATGATAAGGCCGAGGCTGCTCCATAATCCAATTTTGTCTTTTTGCCGTAAAGCCAGAGCCGGAGCCGAGCTTATCATGATAACCAGCAGAGACAGACCGTAGGTGCCGATAACGGCGGCAAGCTGCATTGTTGCGGGCGTGAAGGCCAGGACGGTTCCGAGCAGATTCCAGGGAAAACCGGTCAGAAAGAAACTGCGTACCCATTCAAAGGCGACCCAAAGCGAAGCAAAGGCCAGATATTTGGCATAAATATTTTTGAAGTATGAAGCCAGCCAGGCCGGAAAGGCGGCAAACAGGCCGAAGAAAGCGCCGGAAGCCAGGAAAACGAGCGGATAAAGCCACCCAAACGTTTGGGCATCTATCAGCAGGGCGTTGCCGATCCAGGACAGGCCGCAGGCAAAATAGCCGAAACCGAACCAATAACCGAAAGCAAAAGCTTCTTTTGGCTTTTCGGTCTGTTGCAGCAAAAGCAGCAAGCCGGTAAAACTCACCAATAAAACCGGAAGCCAGAAATGCGGCGGCAAGGCCAGGACGCTCAGGCTGCCGAGAACAAAAGCGGCGGTTTTGGGATATTGGCGGATTTTGGCAATCAGATCGGCCGGCATGGGTTATTCCTCATAGGGGTTGTTGATGTTCATTTGTTTAAGAATGGCAATTTCAAGACTTTCCATGTGTTCGGCTTCATCTGCTTCGATATGGTCGTAACCCAGCAGATGGAGCAGTCCGTGCGCAAAAAGGTGGCAATAGTGGTCATGGAGTGTCAAATTTTGATTTCCGGCTTCCGCCTGCATGGTTTCCAACGCGATGATGATGTCGCCGAGTTCAATTTCTTTGCCGTCAGACCATTCATCGGCAAAACTTTCGTCGTCGATATTGGCAAAAGAGAGCACGTTGGTCGGTTTGTCTTTGCCGCGGAACTCACGGTTAAGGGCATGGACTTCATCGTCATTGCCGAGGCAGAGGTTGACGTTTATGTTTTTTCCTGATTGCAGAAAATCTATTTCTTCAAGGGAGCCGACGTAATCAAGCACCTGAGAAAAGACCTCCCCGGAGATCGTTTCAACATCGGGGAGGGCTTGCAACCAGGCCGGTTCATTGACCGTAAGGTTCAGAGAATGCTTAATCATCGCCGTGCTGCTTTTTGGCCTTTTCTTCATAAGCCTTGACGATTTTGGCGACCAAACCGTGACGAACAACGTCGGAGGCACTGAAAGTGACGGAGCTGATGTTGCTGACATGGTTTAAGGTGTCCAGCGCATCTTTCAGGCCGGAGATGACGCCGCGCGGCAGGTCAACCTGGCTGAGGTCGCCGTTGACAACCATGCGGGAGTTTTCACCGAGACGGGTCAGAAACATTTTCATCTGCATCGGGGTGGTGTTCTGGGCTTCGTCAAGAATGACAAAGGCATTGGAAAGCGTGCGGCCGCGCATGAAAGCCAGCGGGGCGATTTCAATTTCGCCGATGGCCAGTTTTTTGTCGACCTGTTCGGCGGGCAGCATTTCATACAAGGCGTCATACAGCGGACGCAGATAAGGATCAACCTTATCTTTGAGGTCGCCGGGCAGAAAGCCTAAATTTTCACCGGCTTCAACCGCCGGGCGGGAAAGGATGATTTTGTCGATGCGTCCTTCCAGCATCATCGAAACGGCGAGGGCAACAGCCAGATATGTTTTACCGGTACCGGCGGGCCCGAGGCCGAAGACGAGTTCGTTCTTCATCATTTCCTGAATGTATTTTGCCTGTGTTGCCGAGCGCGGATAAATATGGCGTTTTTTGGTTTTGAGCACGATATCGTCAAGATTTTGCTCAGTGATTTTTTCAGCGCCTTCGTCGCTCATGCGGACAGCCGCTTTGACTTCCTGTTCGGTGATGTCGATACCGCGGCTTAATTTGTTGTAGAGCATGTCGATGGCGGTGCGGGCCTGTTCCACCGCTTCTCCGTTTCCCTGAATGGTTATTTGGTTGCCGAAAGAACCGATGGTGACGTTCAAAAGCTGTTCTATCAGCTTGAGGTTTGCATCCTGCGGTCCGACAAGCTGCTGGACGAGCTGATTGTTATAAAGTTCAAAATTGATTTCTGCCATGATGACTGCCCTTTCATGAAGCTTTATTATTTAGTGTTGTGCAGGCGCCGCTTAAAGAGCTGGTTGCGGCTTCGGTTACTTTAATATCCACGATTTGGTTTAAAAATTCCTTACCTATTTCAACGTGAATGTTCTGCATATACGGTGTCCGACCGACCAACTGCCCGGCGCGGCGGCCTTTGTATTCAAACAAAACCGGCATGGTTTTGCCGAGGCACTCACGGTTGAATTTGAGCTGCATGCCGCTTAAGAGCTCCTGCAGGATATCAAGCCGCTGCCGTTTGATTTTTTCTTCGACCTGTTCGGGCATCAGAGCCGCGGGGGTGCCGGGGCGTTTGCTGTATTTGAACGAAAAGGCCTGTATGTAGCCGACCCGGCGGACGATGTCCAGCGTCTGCTCAAAGTCTTCGTCGCTTTCGCCGGGGAAACCGACGATAAAGTCGGAGGACATTCGCAGCGCCGGATTGGCGGCATAGAGCTTTTCGATAATATCAAGATACTGCGCGCGGTTGTGACGGCGGTTCATGGCTTTCAGAATTTTGTCGGAACCGGATTGAACCGGCAGGTGGAGATAAGGCATCAGCTGAGGAATGTCGCGATGGCAGTTGATTAATTCGTCCGTCATATCGGCGGGATAAGAGGTTGTATAGCGAATGCGTTTCAGACCGTCGATTTCTGCCAGCTTGTGCAACAGATATGCAAGAGAACGTTCCTTGCCCGAGCCGTCCGCGCCATGATAAGAGTTGACGTTTTGCCCGAGGAGGTTTAATTCGACGCTGCCGGTTTCAACCAGGCGCCGCGCTTCGTGCAGAACTTCCTCTACTGGACGGGAAGTTTCGATGCCGCGGGTGTAGGGGACGACGCAATAGGTGCAGAAGTTGTTGCAGCCTTCCTGGACGGCTAAAAAGGAGCAGCCGCCCTGTGCCCGGTTTTCCGGCAGGAAATCGAATTTGGATTCCGCGGGAAATTCGGTGTCGATAATGCTTTGCCCGCGTTTGCGTTTTATTTTTGCCAAAATTTCAGGCAGGCGGTGATAGGTCAGCGGACCGGTAGCAAAGTCAACATAAGGTGCACGAACGGCAATTTGCTGGTCTTCGGCCTGAACTACGCAGCCGGTGACGCCGATGATCGTGTCTTTGCCGGCGGCAGCCCTGTCCTGTTTGATCAGCAGAGCACGCCCTAAATCGGAGAAGACTTTTTCCGCCGCTTTTTCGCGAATGTGGCAAGTGTTGAATATGATAATGTCGGCATCGGCGGCCGAGGAGGCGGCTTCATAGCCGAGACTGTTAAGAATGTTGGCAATGCGGTTCGAATCATAAACATTCATCTGGCAGCCGAACGTTTTAATATAATATTTTTGTTTGTTCACGGTCTTCTCGTTTCATATTTAAATCTAACTATCAGTTTAGGTTAAATGAGAATTATTTTCAAACCTTTTTTAAGCCTTTGCCCAGTTTGACGAAATTTATTCGGCGGGATGTCTCTTTTTCGTTGCTAAAAAGCGGAAATTTGGCTATCATTCCGCTTGAAAGTCATTTTTAACAAGAGGTTTATTATGGTCGATTTACAAATGGAGATGGATATGGACTGTGTTGCAAAGTTAACCGAGGATCAACGGATCGCTTTTTTGAAAGCTTTTTCGCGTCTGGCCGCTGCCGACGGGCATCTTGATCCGGAAGAAAAAGAATTCATCCGGCATGTCGCGGTCAGTTTCGGTGTGTCTTCACGGCGGGTTGACGAAATTCTGCAAATCGACAATGACGAGGAAATTATCAATGCCGTCAAAACGATAGACAATCGCCGCGCCGCTTTGGAACTGATTAAGGAAATGTGCGTTCTGGCACATGCCGACGATGAGCTTTCCGACGAAGAAACAGCCCTTATCGGCAAGGTGGGCATGGCAATGGGAATTGATTTGGATAAAATCGAACAGATCAGCAACTGGGTTATCGACCGTTTAATCTGGCTGGAAGAGGCAAAAATTATTTTTGAGGAAGTCTAAATCTTTAACCGAGTGAGAACGACTATGGAAAATATGCAGGAAAAAATTCAGGCGCATGAGCAGCGGGTCAGACGTTTGAACGGCGTATGGGAGAATTTTCAGCGTCAGCAGGAAGAACGGGAACAGAGAAATCCGCGCAATATCATGTTTAATGCCTTAGGCGGCAAAGACGGGAGACTGAATGCTCCCGAAAAGATGAATTTGGTGCAGAAAGTCCTTTATGCGTCGCAGGACGAAGTTGTCAACGACGGAGAAGAAAACAAAAAACTCTCCCAGTTCGTTAATGACTTGGCGGAAGCGATTGAAAAAGACACTTTTTATTTTGAACAGGCTAATTCAATCGAACGCATTAACTGCGAAACCTCGACAATGAACGAATATTTTACCTGGATTGAGGAGGGGCAGACAATTGTCAAGCATATGAACGACGGTGAAGTCACGCCGCAGGATTTTGCGGAAAAAAATGACTTTCTGGATATGTCGTTTCAGCGGGAGACCGAGCTGCTGACTTGTCTGGGACTGTATGAACGCAGTATGCAGATGGGCAATCAGGATGCAAAGGTTCGTTTTGACGAGCTGCGGCTTAAACTGCAAAAGCTGCGCGAAATCCGCAGTTCCATTGAAACTACCTGTAATCACGAAGTTGACCACAAGGTTGAGCGGCGTGAATATGAGGTGGCTTTGGAGTATTATCGTTTGATCGGACTGATGCGGCAGATGGGAGCCCGGCCGACGCGGACGCAGGCGGAGGAGTTCCGGGAACGTTCGCTGGCATTGAAGGTTGATCACAGCATTGATGTCGAAATGCTGCCCGGCTACAGTTTTTATACGCGGCTGCTGGAAGACGTACGTCATGCCGACAGGAGAGAGCGCGAAATTCGCGAGAACAGTTTTGACCACAGTTTGTCTTATAACCGCAGTCCGGGCGAATTTATTTATATGGCCAAACATGTCGAAGATAAAGGCGAAGATATCCGTACCCGTATTGAACGTCTGCGCGGCCTGCGTCCGCCGCTTAAAGAGGTTCCGGCTTATGATGAACGGAAACTGCGCGCCAGAGCGCTGACCCGGGAGGGAATTGAGCTGGCACTGGCTCGCCAGGCTCAGCGCGAAGCGATGGATAGGGCTTAATAAAATCAACAAAACTGTTGCTAAGCCGCCGGAGTGGGTTTATATCATAAAATAATGTAATTTTTGAGGAGATTTTTTATGGGTGCTTTATTAGAGCCGTTTTTCTACATTATCGGTTTTGTGGTCGATATTTATTTTAAAGTTGTTGTGGTTGAGATTGTTCTTCATTGGCTGATTTATTTCAAAATTTTGGAAGCCAATAACAAGTATGCTCAGAAAACGATGGAGATTCTGGAAAAGGCAACGCAGCCGGTTTATAAGAAAATCGGCGAGAAAATTCCGCCGGTATCCGGTTTTGACTTTTCACCGTTTATTTTATTGCTGATTTTGCTTTTTATCGGACGTTTGGTTTATCGCTTGTCCGAATTGGTTATGTAATAAAGACGTTTGGCAGGCTGCCGGTGCGCTTTCCCGGAAGAGAAAAGGCGTCGGCGGCTTTGCGGTTTTGAATTCGGGTCGAAAGGCTCTGTGGAAATTGTGTTTAAGGAATCGGACGATTCCTTTTTTTGACTGGGCGGCGATGTTTTTTCGGGAAGTTGCAGAGGGAATAATTTTGAATGTTCGGATTATGCCGAATGCTTCCGCCTGCGGGGCGAGAGGCGTTTTTACCGATGCCGACGGCGCGGAGTATCTTAAAATTTCGGTTGTCAGCATTCCGGAAAAGGGAAAGGCCAACAAGGAATTGCTGAGTTTTTTGGCGAAGAGGCTGAAGACGGCCAAGAGCAATTTTGAAATTATCAGCGGAGCGAGCGAACGTTGCAAGCGTATTTTAATCAAAGGAATTGATGCCGTTCAGACGGCGGAAATTTTACGGCAGGGAGAATAATCAGATGACGGCGGTTGTTATTGACGGGAAAAAGAAGGCTCTGGAAATCAGAGAAAATCTGGCGCGGGAAATTGCCGAAGCAAAAGCCCGCCCTGTGTTGGCGGTGGTTCAGGTCGGCGATAATCCGGCCAGTCAGGTGTATGTCCGCAATAAGCATAAGGCCGCCTCGGAAATAGGGATGGAATGCCGCATCAGTTATGTGCCTCAAAATGCCGGAGAGGCGGATTTACGGGATTTGATTATTGATTTGAATGATAATTTCGATGTTAACGGCATTATCGTTCAGCTTCCGCTTCCGCCGCAGTTTGACGCGTTGCAGATATTATCAATGATTTCATATCATAAAGACGTGGACGGTTTCAGTCCGTATAATGCCGGTTTGCTGCAGATGAACAACTCTGAAGCGGTGGTGGCGGCGACGCCGGGCGGCGTTTATGAGCTGCTTAAAGATATACCGGGCGGTTTGTCCGGAAAACATGCGCTGATTATCGGCCGCTCTAACATTGTCGGCCGTCCACTGGCGGATTTGCTGCTGAATCATGATTGTACGGTTACGGTTGCCCATTCAAAGACCGTCAATTTGCCGCTGTTGTGCCGCGAAGCGGATATAGTGATTGCCGCCTGCGGCTGTCCGCGTTTGGTAAAGGGAGACTGGATTAAACCGGGAGCGGCAGTGATTGACGTCGGTATTAACCGGGTGGACGGCAAGCTGGTGGGTGACGTTGATTTTGACGATGTTAAAGAAAAGGCCGGTTTTATCACGCCGGTTCCGGGCGGGGTCGGGCCGATGACGGTGGCGATGCTGCTGCAAAATACCTGGCGGGCCTATTTAAAACAACATTCATAATCTTAAATTTTGCCGTTGCCTGCTTATATTATCTGTCATGGAAACAATCAGCCAAGGACAGGAGATGAAAAAGTCAGGTAAAATTTGTATGCTGGACGGGGACAGTGAAGTCCGTCAGCTGTTTGCAGACTGGTGCGGTTTGCGAAATTATGAGCTTTTGGCAACGGACAACCTTTTTCAGTTTTTGCGGTATTCAAAAGAAATGCAGCCGGATCTGTTTGTTCTGGACTTGGATATGAAAGATGTCAGTGGCTGGGAAGTTGCGGGCATGCTGGCCAGTGACGAGGGGCTGAAGGAAATTCCGATTGTGATGCTGATGCTTTCGGAACAACAGGATTTATCCGGGCGTTACGGCGTGGCGCATTATCTGTCGGAATTGGCAACCATGGAAAAAGCGGCGGAGATTATCGAGGCTTATTGTGTCGGGCGTAAAAAGCATGATGTTTTGCTGCTTGACGAATATGGAGAGAAGTCGGCAGCGGCCCTGCTGACACTGGGCCGGCAGAACCTGACTTGCTTTGAAGTGCATGATTTGGGCGGAGCCAAAGCTTATTTGAAAAAGAATTTTCCGCGTTGTGTCTGTCTCTATCTGCCTTATGAACAGTGTCAGGAAATTCAGCCGCAGCTGAAACATGACAAAATCTTTTATGTGGAAAATCCGCGCAATTTGGAAAATTTAGCTACACTTTTGCAGTAGGTATGTTATCATTTCCGGCGGAGATATTTTAAGACGGGAATGAAACTGATGTTTTTACGCAAGACACTGGACTGGGGTCATCATTTAGTTAAGGTAACATACGATTATATGCTGGAGCTGGCTGCTCGCAAAAATGCCATGCTCTTTTTGTTTATCGTGGCCTTTGTCGAGAGTTCTTTTTTTCCGATTCCGCCTGATATTATGTTGATTCCGATGGTTTTGGCCACGCCGGTAAAAGCTTACCGTATTGCGGGACTGGCTACGGTTGCCAGCGTGCTGGGTGGTTATTTCGGCTATCTCATCGGTGTTTTCGGATATGATTTGATTGCCAAACCGATTTTAACGTTTTACGGTTATATGTCGCAGTTTGACGTTTTCAAGGGCTATTACCATGAATGGGGTGCCTGGATTGTGTTCGGGGCCGGGCTGACGCCGTTTCCCTATAAAGTGGTGACAATTGCCAGCGGCGTGGTGCATTTGGATTTGCTGGTGTTTACCGTTGCTTCGGTTTTGGCGCGGGGCGGGCGGTTTTTTCTGGTGGCCTGGCTGCTGAAAAAATACGGTGAGCCGATGAAAGAGTTTATTGACAAGAATCTGGGGATGTTGTCTGTTCTGTTCGTGCTGCTGCTGGTCGGCGGGTTTGCGGCAATTAAGTTTTTTTAGAGTTTATAAAAAATCCTCCCGAAGGAGGATTTTTTTTTAATCTTTATGGCGGAATGTAATGCGCCCTTTGGTGAGGTCATAAGGGGTCATTTCGATATCGACCTTATCGCCGACCATGACCCGGATTCTGAATTTGCGCATTTTTCCCGCGGTGTGGGCCAGAATCTCAACCCCGTTTTCCAATTTAACGCGAAACATCGCATTGGGAAGTTTTTCGATAACTTCTCCGGTCAGTTCAAGAAGTTCTTCTTTACTCATAAAATTTTCCTCATTTGTTAATTATTTCCTTTTGTATAAACCTTAAATTTTATTTTGGCAAATTATTTCTCTCACTTAAGCGGAAATTTTATGGTAAAACAGGTTCCAAGCCCGGGCTTGCTCTTGACCTCGATGGTGCCGTTCAATTTTTCGACAATGGATTTGACGATAGCCAGTCCCAGGCCGGTTCCCTGATGCTGAGAGCTGTGCCCCTGTGAGTAGAACGGCTCAAAAATGCGTTTCAGCTTATCGGCGGGAATGCCTTGCCCGGTGTCTTCAATTTCTATTTTGATTTGTTTGCCGACCGAAAGCCTTACCGCCAGGCTGCCGCCGTCCGGCATTGCCTTAAGGGCATTCTGCATCAGGTTCATTATCATCATTTTGAAGTCGGCTTCGTTGCCCAACAGGCTGGCCTCTTTTTGCGGCGTTTGGAAGCTGATGCTGATGCCGTTGCGTTTGGCTTCATAGTCAAGCAGAGATATAACATCATGAATGCCTGACTGCAGCGAAAATTTGCTTTGTTCTTCCTGGGAAAACTGGGCCATTTTCAAAAGCCGCTCCGGCACATTGATACATTCAACCAGCTGTTTGTCAATCAGGGTCAGATATTTTTTTTCTTCGTCTTCGTCGCTGCGGTTTTGAAAATATTTGTTAAGCAGGCCTTCGGTAATCATGCGAATGGAGCCGAGGTGGTTTTTCATTTCGTGAGCAACCGAGGTGGCCAGAAAACCCAGGGAAGAGAGTTTTTGCTGGTGAGAAAAACGGATATCTTCACTTAAATCGCGGATTGATTCGACGATGTAGTTCAGCGTTTTCCCCTGAGCATCCTGAATGTTCAGCGGTGCGGCATTAATAGCCAGATGCCGGTTGGGATAGGCGGCAAACTGCTGAATGAATTTGATGCTGGAGGCTTTCTTTTCCCTGAGGGCGCGCAGCGGGCAGGTGAAAAGCGAATAGGGACATTGTTCCTTGCGGTTTTGCGACGATTCATAGCATTTGCGCCCGATGCAGTTTTCATTGCTGTTGATTTGGCGGTAATATTCTTTGTTGGCAATGATGATGTTGCCTTGTTCGTCAAGAACGCGGATGCCGTCGGGAATGGAATCAATCAAGGATTGAAGGAATGATTCGGTTTTCCGGATTTCTCTAATGCCGTTTTCAATATTGTCCAACATGCTGTTGAAGGTGTGCATCAGGTTATCAAATTCATCTGAGAAAAGCTGGTCGGGGGGCAGCTGAAGGCGGCTGGCATAGTTGCCGGCCAGAACCAAACGGCTGACTTTGGACAGCTTGTCAATCGGTTTCAAAACCCAGATACGGATTAATATCCAAAGTGCCAGCAAGGCAAAGAAAAACAATACGGCGCTGATAAGGACAATTTTGAAACTTTCGGCCAGAGCCTGATAGCGATCATCGTAGTTTTTCAATGTTTCGTCGGCTCTTTTGCGTTCAAGGGATATTTGTTTCTGTTTTTCATTCAGATCCTGAGGCTGAACCAAATTGCCGATTTCAGGTTTAAGGGTGATGACAGGATACTCTTTTTTTATGTCGGATAATTCCTTGCGCAGGGAGATGTTCTGATAGAGCAGTTCAATATACTGTTGGTTCCGGGCGATGGCGGATTTTTGTTCTTCTCTGATTTTGTTGGCGTTGAGAATGTAGAAGGCATAAATAAAAATCAGCGAAGTGAACAGAAAAAAGACCGTTATGGTATAAATAAGTTTTTTATTTAAGCTGAAAAACATCAAATTTGTCCTCAGAGAAGGTTGCATTTGTCTTTTTGGTTATTATTTATTAATATAAACATATTATCTTAATAAATATAAAATATAGCCAAAGGAACAAGAAATGACAAAACACAGCGTAAAGAATGATACGCTTCCGGAGCTGCTGCCCGAAGTTGAGGCCGAGCTCTGCAGCTGGAATGACGAAGATGTCGCTTTTATTAAGAGCGGGGTTCATGACGGTAAGGAAATGTGGCTGATTTATGCCGCGGACGGTACCAAAATTGCGGCTACGGATGACCGTGATTTTGCTTTTGTGATGGCCAAGCAGAATGATCTCTGTCCGAAGAGCGTACATTGATTAAGTTTTTGGCTGTTCGCTTTGCGGTATTTGTGAGGAATAAAAAAACACCCGGCGTCAGCCGGGTGTTTTACTGTTGTTTGTACTAGTTGTTTAAGAGAGCATAAATTTCTTCATCAGAAGCCGCAGCGCGCAGTTTGGTGCAGGTTGCTTCATCTTTCAGAATCCGGGAGATTTGTGCCAGAGCGGTCAGATGATCGGCGCCGTTGCTTTCGGGAGAAAGCAGCAGGAACACCAAATCGACCGGCTTATCATCTATTGCGTCAAAATCAAGCGGAGCATGTAAACGGGCAAAAAAGCCGTAAACTTTATTTAATTCAGCCAGACGGCCGTGCGGCAGGGCGGTTCCGCCTCCGAAGCCGGTAGAACCCAGGTTCTCACGTTCCAGAATGGTGTCAAAAATGGTTCGCTCGCTAATGCCGGTTATTTCGGCAGCTTTTTCAGCCAAAGCCTGGAGTAATTGTCTCTTGTTGTTGGCTTTCAAAGACAGCACAATGGAATTTACGGACATTATCTCGGAAATTTTCATTTTCTTTTATGCCTTTTAATATTTAGAACTAGTTGTCGGCTTTGGGTTCAACCCAGCCGATGTTACCGTCTTTGCGGCGATAGACCATACTGATGTGGTTGTTGGCGCTGTTGCGGAACATGATGGCGGCTTCATTGACCAGATCCATATACATAACAGCTTCACTGACGGTGCAAACCGGAATGTTGGCTTCGGTTTCGGCAATGGTCAACGGAGCGTTGACGTCAATGTCCATTTCGTCTTCGGTTTCATGCAGCGGGAAAACAGCTTCATTAGCCATCTCGGCGAGGCCGGTTTTGCCTTTGTGGTCGCTCAGTTTGTTTTTGTGGCGGCGCAGGCGGGTGGCGATGTGAGCATTGGCATTGTCAAAGGCAGAATAAGGATCACCAGCGGTTCCCGTACCTTTTAAGACAATGTTTTTAGCCGGGTGAACGGTAACTTCCGCGCAGAAGTCGTCACCGTCTTTGGAGAAAGCGACGGTGCAGCTGATCGGTGCCGGGAAATACTTGTTAACCGAATTTAATACATTCTCTTCAACATGGTTACGAAGTCTGTCTCCGATGTCAACCTGTTTGCCTGTCAATGTAATTTTCATAATTTTTCCTTGCAAAATATATTATTAAAACTTGTCAAAAGAGAGATAACTCTAAATTTCTCTAAAAGTCAATATATAATATGATTCAATCAAAAGCAAGCGGCTTGTGGATAGTGTTAAAAGGCCGAGCGTTTAAGGCGTTTCCTTTGTCCGGAAGTGGGAATGCCCATTCCTTCGCGGTATTTTGCTACCGTGCGGCGGGCGATTTTTATGCCCTGCCGGGCCAGACATTCGACAATCATATCGTCGGAGAGAATGTTGTCGGGTTTTTCTTCGTCGGTCAGTTGTTTGATGCGGTGTTTGATGGCGGTAACCGAGGTGTTCTCGTCACCGGTGTAGGTTCCGGCGGCAGACGAGAAAAAGTATTTCAATTCAAAAATACCGCGCGGGGTGTGCATATATTTGCCGCTGGTAACGCGGCTGACGGTGCTTTCGTGCATTTCAAGGGCGTCGGCAACGTCGCGCAGCAGCAGCGGTTTGATAAATTCAATTCCTTTTTCGAAAAAGTCGCGCTGATGTCTGACGATTTCTTCGGCAACGCGCAGAATTGTCGCGGCTCGCTGGTGAAGTGCCCTGACCAAAAAACCGGCCGAGCTGAGACGGTCTTTCAAGTAGCGTTTGGCTTCTTTGTTTTGTGAACTGAGGTTCTTTATTTTGCTGTAGTATTCGCGGTTAATCAGAACTCTGGGCAGAGAGCGGGCATTAAGTTCGATTAAATATTCACCGTATTTGTTGGTTTTGACAAAGACATCGGGAATAACATAGCCGGTCAGGTCATTGGCAAAACCTGCTGCCGGTTTGGGGTTCAGCGCTCTGATGTCTGCCAGCATGGAGCTTAAATCTTCGTCAGTCAGATTGCCGAGTTTCTTCAACTCTTTGAATTTGCGTTCGGCAACCAGGTCAAGGTGGTCGAGCAGAAATTCCATATAGGGGTCGAAACGGCCGCGGTCTTTGAGCTGAATGGCCAGACATTCGGCGAGAGAGACGGCAAAAATGCCGGAAGGTTCAAAAGTTTGGAGCCGGGACAGAATCTTTTTTACTTCGCTTTCTTTAATTTGCAGCTGTTTGGCTATGGCGGTGCAGTCGCCGCGAAAATATCCGGCCGCGTCAAGAAATTCGGTCAGGCGGGCCGCAATAATCCTTTCCCGGGCTGTGGCAAAGGTGAGCAGAATCTGTTCGTCAAGATAGCGGTAGAGGGATTTTTCCGCCGGGAGACGCTGTTCAAAATAGTTAAAGTCATCATCAGTTCCCGTTTTGCCCGGAGGCAGATAATCCCGCCAGTCAGCGTCCTGTCCGACTTCGTATCCTTCACGGTCGCTGCCGAAATCATCGTCGAAGCTGTTGTCATAGTCAATATCGGGCGTTTCATCTTGCGGGTTCGGTGCTTCCTGTGGCGCATCGTAGTCGTCTATGGTTTGTTCATGCGGCTGGCTGTCGTTGAGGCGCTCGTCTTCTCTTTCAAGAAAAGGATTGGTTTCCAGTTCTTTGGAGACCAGTTCGCCCAATTCCAAATTGGACATTTGCAACAGATTAATGGCCTGCCGCAGCTGCGGAGTCATCAGTAATGACTGCGATTGCTTGATTTCTATTTTGGGCGTCAGAGCCATCAGCGCATCTTTCTCAAAGTTTACATTGAGAAGTTGTCACCCAGATAGACTTTACGAACTTCCTTGTTATTGACGATTTCATCGGGATTGCCTTCCATTAAAACGGTTCCGCCGTGTAAGATATAGGCTCGATCGGTAATATCCAAGGTTTCGCGAACGTTGTGGTCGGTAATCAGCACGCCGAGGCCGCGGTGTTTGAGCTGGGACACCAGATTGCGGATTTCGCCGACGGCAATCGGGTCAATACCGGCAAGCGGTTCGTCGAGCAGGATGAAATTCGGCTGGCTGGCAAGGGCACGGGCTATTTCCAGACGACGGCGCTCACCGCCGGAAAGAGCAATCGCGGGAGATTTGCGCAGGTGGGCTATCGAGAATTCGGACAGCAGTTCTTCCAGCATGTTTTCACGCTGGCTTTCGTCATCAATAACAATTTCAAGAATCGCCTTAATGTTTTCTTCGACGGTCAGTGCGCGGAAGATAGAAGCTTCCTGCGGCAGGTAGCCAATTCCCATGCGGGCACGGCGGTACATCGGCAGATTGGTAATGTCATGTCCGTCAATGTGGACATCACCGTAGTCCGGAGTAATCAGCCCGGTAACGCAATAGAAACAGGTGGTTTTGCCGGCGCCGTTCGGCCCCAGTAAACCGACGGCTTCGCCGCGTTTGACATTCAGCGAAACATTGCGCAGAACCGGACGGTTTTTATATTTTTTACCGATGTTAAAGACTTCAAGCGTGGAGGCGGGAATGGTGTCAAATTTGTTCATGTTATCCTCTTATTCTTTTTCTTTGAGGGACCAGTCGGGGGACTTGTCTCCGGCTTTGTCGGCATTCGTTTTGTTTTCCGCTTTATCGGCTGTCGGCTGTTTTTTCTGCGGTGCATTATTTTTTTCGGCTTCTTTGTCTTTTTCAATAAAGACGCCGGAAACCCGTTTGCCGGATTTTTTGTCGGACAAAACGCGGCTGATGCCGGTTTTTAAATCCGTTTCGGCATAATCTCCGTTTAAGATATTGCCTTCCTGATTAATGACAACGTGTTTATAAAGACGGACTTTGTTAATTTTGGGCAGATAAACACCCCATTCGCCGGTGACCGTGGCCTGGTCGTTGACGATTTTAACCTGATTGGTGTCGGAGTAAATTTCAACTTTATCCAGTTCGGTCTGGTTCTGGGCGTTTTTGGTAAAAAAGCTGATCATTTTGTTGCCGTAGATGGTATTTTCGGGATCTTTGGCGACAACGTCACCCAGCGCAACGGCTTTATCCTGCGAAGGATAATAAGTTATGCTTTCGGTGGCGGTAATGGTTTTGTTGTCATTCGTAACGATTTTTGACACCGGTTTGCCGCGAAGAATCATTTCGTCTTTAATCAGGTCGTAATCCATTGTGTCGCCGTAAGCTTTAGCGTTGGGCGAGGTCATAACAACGCCGCCGACGGCATGAACGTCGCGGATGTTGGAACGGGCTTTTTCGCCGCCTTTTTTGCTGGTTTCGTAAAAGGCGGTCATCCGGTCGGCGCGGATGTTCATGTCCTGTTTGGTGGCAACGGCATTACCGACGGCAACCATTTTCTGTTCGTTCTGATGCCATTCGACTCTTTCATCGGCAGTCAGGTGGACTTCTTCGGCGGCGGCAGGGGCTGCAATCAGCAGGGCCAGAGCCGGAATAATAAAAAGTTTCTGCATTATTCGTTACCTTTTAATTTTTCTTCGGGAATGGTAATATGGGTTTTCCCGGTAAAAATAATTAAATTTTTCTTATTGTAATATTCGAATCCTTCGGCTTCAATATGGCCGTTTTCGCTGTCAACGGTGACCGGTTTGATACCGTAGGCTTTGGACTGGTTAAAGTCAAAAAACATTTCGGTGCTGTTGCCGGTCATTCCCGAACTGTGAAAGAGCTCGACGTCTTCCAGAAGCTGGAGGATATTGGTGTTTTGGTTAAAATAGCCGACAGGGGCCTCAATATTAACCCAGTCCTGTCCGTCGCCGGGGATGATGCCCTGCGGGTTGATGAGTTTGATCAATTTTGAACCGGGTTCGGTTTCGTCAATTTTATCGGCATTGAAGTTATTGACCTGGTTGTCGGCGTCGGTAATGTAAAAGACGGTGTTTTCCATATGCAGTTTTTCCAGCTCGCCTTTTTTGGGACGGGTGACGTCAAGCTCAAAGTGGTCGTCGTCTGTCTGCAGTCCCGGAAGGACAATCAGGAGCCCGATTAACAGCGCCGCTAAGCTCGGCAGCGCCAGTTTAATCCAGCGCATTATCTTCGCCCGCCGCGTCAACATGGTTTCGGCTGCGGGGCGAAGGTCTTTTTCGCCGTTAAAATAGGCGTCTATTTTGTGCGAATCGAACAAATCAGGCAACTCCGGCGCGCAGGCAGTCATGCAGGTGAATGATACCGACCGGCTTATCGTCTTCGGTGACAAAAAGCTGGGTTATGCCTTTGCCGTTCATGAGGTTTACCGCTTCAGCGGCCAGAATATCCGGACGAATGGTCTTGGGGCTGCGGGTCATCAGTTCGCTGGCGGTTTTGGTGAGCATATCGGGAGACAGGCAACGGCGCAGGTCACCGTCGGTGATGATGCCTTCCAGATTTCCCTGCTTGTCAATAATGCCGACGCAGCCGAGCATTTTGGAGGTCATCATCAGCAAAGCTTCCTGCATGGAAGCGTTTTCGTTAACCAGCGGAATTTCATTGCCTTTGTGCATCAGGTCAGAGACTTTTTGCAGGAAAGAGCCCAGTTTTCCGCCCGGATGGCGCTGGCGAAAATCGGTTTTGGAGAAGCCTTTGCGTTCCAGCAGGCAGACGGCAAGAATGTCTCCCAGCACCAGAGTTGCCGTGGTGGAGGAGGTCGGTGCCAAGCCCAACGGACAGGCTTCGCCGTCATTCGGAAGTTGCAGCAAGATATCACCGGCGCGCCCCAGAGCACTGTCGGCATTTTTGGTGATGGCAATCAGGGGAATGCCGTAACGTTTGCAGTAAATGATGATGTCGGAAAGTTCTTTGGTTTCGCCGGAATTTGAGATGGCGACAACGATATCGTCATTGGTAATCATGCCAAGGTCGCCGTGACTGGCTTCACCGGGGTGAACGAAGAATGACGGTGTTCCGGTAGAGGCCAGCGTTGCGGCAATTTTGGAGCCGATATGTCCGGATTTTCCCATGCCGGTTACGATAACCCGGCCTTTGGTGCTTTGCATCAGATCCAAGGCTTTGCTGAGGTTTCCGTTTAATTCGTCTTCCATCATGCGGAGGGCTTCAATTTCTTTATCCATGGTCCGGCGGGCGGACTGCAGGTCTGTATTTTCTTCGGCGGTCATAGTCAATCCTTTAAAAAACATTCAAGATGTTTAGAACGTATTATTTTATGCCGCAAAAGGCAAGTTTTTTTTAGCGGTTATACCTGATTGGCACGATTTTTGCCGGAGGAAGACGATTGACAGAAAGAGGTTGAATTTGTAAGATGCGGCGAATTTTTTATTATTGTTTAATTTAATAATTGTGAATTATGAAACGAAGAGAAATGGAGAAAAGTCACTTCTGTCTGTTTATGCTCGGAATGAACGTTTGTGTCTGGTTCGTCTTGTTTTTTTATCTTTCCGAAGGCGTCATGGTCAGGGGCTGTTATCAAGGACGTTTGGACGAGGTTTGGGAAATGGTTTACCAGTCCGGGGCTGAAATCGGCAAATCTGTTGCGGCGGTGCGGCATTATCAGAATGATGATGCAGAACCCAAGATTGGCGATATGGTTACGGCCATAGAATTTGTCGGCGATGATGAAGTCCTTTTTTATAAGGGGGAAATTCACGAACAGGTTTTGATTGATGAAAGAGTCCGAATCAATCGAAAAGTAACAAATGTGTTTATGGGAGTATTTTGCGGCGTTTTTGCCGTGATGTATCTTATTTGTCGGGCGGAAGAAAAATCAAGGCGAGATGTGATTGTTGTTGATGCTCGCGGAGACTGATTTCCGGCAATTTGTTTCAGAGGCTGCTTCGGCGGCCTTTTTTTTATCTGAATAGACTCAATTGGACTCAAAATGTGCCGGTTCGGCCATTCGGCGACGGGCCGGCGAAAATCCGGGGAAAGAGTCTCGCAAAGGCTTGCAGAGACTCGCTTGCGGCAAAGGTTAAAGGAAGGTAAATTTTTTTTAGACTCAAAAAAGCCGTTTTTTTGTAAAAAGCTGTTGACTATTAGAGCGGCTTCATCTAGTATGCGCTCAATCTTTTGACTTTTTTATAAAAGGAGAAGAGCAAAATTAAAATGACGCAAACCCAGACCAAGTCTTAGTTGTGCTGTAGTTTTAGCCCTGTTTTGCAAAACAGAGATGTTTTGTGAATCGGGTCTTTTATGTTAACAAATGTAATTTAATTTTAAGGAAATTAGTGATGCCTACAATTAATCAGTTAATTCGTAAATCACGAACACCAAAAGTGAAAAGAAACAAAGTTCCGGCTTTGAAAGCTTGCCCTCAGAAACGCGGTGTTTGTACCAGGGTTTATACAACGACCCCGAAAAAACCGAACTCCGCTTTGCGTAAAGTGGCACGTGTACGCTTGACAAACGGCTTTGAAGTAATCAGCTATATCCCTGGTGAAGGTCACAACCTGCAAGAACACTCAGTGGTGCTGATTAGAGGAGGCCGTGTAAAAGACTTGCCTGGTGTTCGTTATCATATTATTCGCGGTACCTTGGATACCCAGGGTGTTTCTAAACGTCGCAAACGTCGTTCTCTGTACGGCGCTAAGAGACCTAAATAGGAGATATAGATAATGTCACGTCGTCATAGTGCTGTAAAAAGAATCGTGCTGCCTGATGCAAAATATAATGATAAGGTAGTCGCAAAATTTATTAATAACGTTATGGAAGACGGTAAGAAAGCCGTTGCGGAAAAAATCGTTTATTCCGCTTTCGACATTCTGGCCGCCAAAACCAAGCAAGATGCTTTGAGCGTTTTTAATGAAGCTATTGATAATGTAAAACCTGTTGTTGAAGTTAAGTCCCGCCGCGTCGGCGGTGCCACCTATCAGGTTCCTTGTGAAGTTCGTGCCGACCGTCGTCAGGCGCTGGCTATCCGCTGGATTATTGCCGCCGCTCAGAAACGTTCGGAAACAACCATGACAGAAAGACTGGCTAACGAATTGTTAGACGCTTTTGCCAATAAAGGTTCTGCCGTCAAAAAACGTGAGGATACCCATAAAATGGCTGAAGCCAACAAGGCTTTCTCTCACTACAAATTCTAATCACATAGGAATAAGACAATGGCTCGTACACATAAACTGGAAATGTATAGAAACATCGGTATCATGGCTCACATCGATGCCGGTAAGACAACGACCACTGAACGTATTCTGTATTATACCGGTGTAAACCACAAAATCGGCGAAACCCATGACGGTGCTGCCACCATGGACTGGATGGAACAGGAACAGGAACGCGGTATTACCATTACTTCCGCGGCAACTACCTGTTTCTGGAAAGGACACCGCGTCAACATCATTGATACGCCGGGCCACGTTGACTTCACGGTTGAAGTTGAACGTTCCCTGCGCGTGCTCGACGGTGCGATTACCGTATTCGACTCCGTTGCCGGTGTTGAACCGCAATCCGAAACCGTTTGGCGTCAGGCTGACAAATACGGCGTTCCCCGTATTTGTTTCTGCAACAAGATGGATCGTATCGGCGCAAACTTCTATCGTTGCCTGGATATGATTAAAGACCGTCTCGGTGCCACCCCGCTGGCTTTGCAGCTGCCGATTGGTGCCGAAGCCGAATTCAAAGGTATTATCGATTTGCTGCAGATGAAAGCAATCGTTTATACCGGCGATACCGCCGATTCTCCGATTAATATCGAAGAAATTCCGGCCGAGTTGAAAGACAAGGCTGAAGAATATCACAATCAGTTGGTTGAAGCTGCGGTTGAACAGGATGAAAAAGCAATGGAAGATTTCTTTGAAGGCAAGGAAATCTCTGTCGAAACTCTGAAGAAATGTATCCGCAAAGGTACGATTTCTCAGGCTTTTGTTCCGGTTCTGTGCGGTACCGCTTTCAAAAACAAAGGTGTTCAGCCTTTGCTGGATGCGGTTATCGACTATCTGCCGTCTCCGCTGGATATTCCGGCTATTGACGGTGTTAAACCGGGAACTGACGAAGTTATCGAACGTCATCCTGATGACAACGCTCCGCTGTCTGCTTTGGCATTCAAAATTATGAATGACCCGTTTGTCGGTTCATTGACCTTTACCCGTATTTATTCGGGTACGATGACCGCCGGTTCTTATATCTATAACTCGGTTAAAGATAAAAAAGAACGCGTCGGCCGCATGCTGTTGATGCACGCCAACAAACGTGAAGACCTGAAAGAAGCTCATGCCGGCGATATCGTTGCCTTGGCCGGTTTGAAAGATACAACGACCGGTGATACCCTGTGCGATCCGTCAAATCCGATTGTTTTGGAAAATATGGAATTTCCGGATCCGGTTATTCAGCTGGCAGTTGAACCGAAGACTAAAGCCGACGTTGAAAAAATGGGTATGGCTTTGTCCCGTTTGGCAATGGAAGACCCGTCTTTCCGCGTTTCTTCCGACCCTGACAGCGGCCAGACCATCATCAGCGGTATGGGCGAATTGCACCTGGAAATCATTGTTGACCGTCTGCGTCGCGAATTCAAAGTTGACGCTAATGTCGGCGATCCTCAGGTTGCTTACCGCGAAACCATCACCAAACCTTGTGATATTGAATATACTCACAAGAAACAGTCCGGTGGTGCCGGTCAGTTTGCTAAGGTTAAAATTAAATTTGAACCGATGGAAGGTTATACCGGTTTTGAATTTAACAACACCGTTGTCGGCGGTAACGTTCCGAAGGAATATATTCCGGGTGTTGAAAAAGGTTTGCGTTCGGCGATGGATGCCGGTGTTTTGGCTGGATATCCGGTAACCGGTGTTAAAGCCACTCTGTATGACGGTGCTTATCACGAAGTCGACTCGAATGTTATGTGCTTCGAAATTGCAGCCCGCGCCGCGTTCCGTGAAGGTATGCGTCAGGCAAATGCAAGACTGCTGGAGCCGATCATGAAAGTTGAAGTCGTTACGCCGGAAGAATATATGGGTGACATCATCGGTGACCTGAACTCCCGCCGCGGCTTGGTCAGCGGTATGGATCAGCGCGGCAATGCCCGTGTGGTTGATGCCAGCGTTCCTCTGGCCAACATGTTCGGTTATGTCAACACCTTGCGTTCACTTTCTCAAGGCCGTGCTCAGTTCACGATGGTCTTTGATCATTATGCTGAAGTACCGCGGGAGATTGCCGAAACCATTAAAGCAAAAAACGCATAAATCATCTAATGGGATTCTAAGAGCGAAATCCGGTACTCAAATCCTCACGTACGTCTATGTACGCTCCGGTTTTCCGTTCCGTGTTTCACTCTTATTATCCTCATTATCTGATTTATGTATATTGATAATAATTAATTTTCATTTTGGAGTAAATCTAAATGGCAAAAGAGAAATTTGAGCGGACAAAGCCGCACTGCAATATCGGAACCATC
>ERZ860388.162-NODE-162-length-58960-cov-3.243613_pt1 | contig 58960 bp, 50 predicted proteins | sample MGYA00509978_ERZ860388 | MGnify/ENA primary metagenome ERZ860388 (study PRJEB30046, sample SAMN00715225) | human gut metagenome | study: EMG produced TPA metagenomics assembly of the A metagenome-wide association study of gut microbiota in type 2...
CCGGTGCCATCGGTTTTTCATAAAATTTGCTTTTGATCTCTTCCGGACTTCGAAGTTCGATCTGGATATCATCGCCAGTTGCACAGTCAAGATCGATGGTTGAACTCGGTCCTAATACATAGAACGGAATTCCGTAATGTTTTGCAAGGATTGCAACACCACTGGTTCCAATCTTATTGGCCGCATCACCGTTGGCAGCGATACGATCACAGCCTACGAAGCAGGCCTGGATCCAGCCGTTTTTCATTACAATGCTGGCCATGTTATCACAAATCAATGTTACATCGATTCCTGCCTGCTCTAACTCATATGAGGTAAGTCTTGCTCCCTGAAGAAGCGGCCTTGTCTCATCTGCAAATACATGGAAATTCATGCCCTGCTCTTTTCCAAGGAAGAGAGGTCCTAAGGCAGTTCCATAGCGGGAGGTGGCTAAGGGTCCGGCATTGCAATGTGTCAGAATTCCGTCTCCGTCCTTAATAAGGCTTAAACCATATTCAGAAATCGCTCTGCACATCTGGCTGTCCTCTTCCTGAATATCCATGCACTCTTTCTTCAGATATCCAAGAATCTCTGGTACAGAAGCATCGCTATGGCTTGTCACTACCTGCTCCATGCGGTTTAATGCCCAGCTCAGGTTCACTGCCGTTGGACGGGAAGAGTTCAGATAATCCTTATACTCTCTGAATTTCTTTAAAAACTCATCGTAATCCCCGGTTTCAATCGTTCCGGCCAGAACATACATTCCAAATGCCGCACAAATTCCGATTGCCGGTGCTCCCCGGACTTTCAATTCAAAAATGGCATCATACAGATCCTTCGCCGTTCCAAGGGTCAGGTATTCGGTAACCGTTGGAAGCTTAGTCTGATCAATGATGGTCACAGCTTTGCCGTCTTCATGCAAGTACACATTTTTGATTGCTTCTGACTGATTGTCCACTTTATCATCTCCTTTGTTTTTTATTCATCACTCAGATCATTTTACCGATTCGAACTATGGATTCCGTAATCAGCTGTTTAAATAACGGTGCAACACGGTCAGCTGTTTCCTTCACTTCCTCCGCACTCAAAGGCTGATCAGTCATTCCGCATCCCAGATTGGAAATGCAGGAAATACCGCAGACCTTCATGCCCATATGATTGGCAGCTATGGCCTCGCATGCGGTGCTCATTCCTACTGCATCTCCTCCAAGTATCCGGCACATTTTTACTTCATGGGGAGTTTCAAAATTCGGACCGGACAGCTGGATATAGGTTCCCTCCTGAAGCGGAATCTGAAGGTCTGCAGCAGCACCCCGGATGATCTCACAAAGGTCCTTACGGTAAATCTCAGACATATCGCTGAAACGCTCTCCCAGCATCTCCTCATTGGGTCCGATGAGAGGAGACGGTACAAAATTACTGATCTGGTCGGTGATCATCATAAAATCACCGGCTTTGTAATCATAATTCACACTGCCGGAAGCATTGGTCAGAAACAAGACCCGGGCCCCCATCATCTTCATGAGACGGGTGGGAAGAACTACATCCTCCATGGAATATCCTTCATAGTAGTGGACACGTCCCTGCATGATTACGACCGGGACATCTCCTACGTATCCAAAGACAAATCTGCCCTTATGTCCGCTGACTGTGGACACAGGAAAACCCTCAATATCATGATAATCCAAAACAGCTTCTACCCGAATGGTATCTGCATAATCACCGAGTCCGGATCCCAGCACCAGTGCCACCTCCGGCTTAAAATTAATTTTGTCTTTAAAGCACTGATAGCATTTTAATAATCGTTCATACGCCTTTGTCATATCAGACCTCCTCGTATTCTTTGATCACAACCGGATGTCCTGAACAGAGTGCAAGATGATAGATCTTTGCAGCATCCTCCACATAAACACTGTTTGTATATGCTTCCGGTAATGTTCCGCCGATAGCCACGACACCGTGATTGGCCATCAGACAGGCATTTTTCCGTTCCAGGATTGGAACTGCATTCAGACCAACCTCTGCACTTCCCTGCTGTGCATAAGGACTTACCTCCAGTTTCCCTTTTAAGAAAGGAATCATTTCAATCAGTACAACTGGAATTTCCTGATGGTTTACCGCAAAACTGCTTGCATAAGGAGAATGTGTATGCACCACCGCATTAGCATGGGACAGGTGACGGTAAATCTCAGCATGCATTTTCCACTCGGAAGATGGCTTGTGTCTTCCTTCGACCAGATTGCCATCCAGATCAATCACTACGATATCCTCTTCCGCCATCAAACTGTAATCATAGGAGCTGGGAGTAATTACGATCCACTGCTTCTCACGAAAGTAAGCACTGATATTGCCGCTTGTTCCGGCCATCAGCTTTTCATCATGGGCCTTTTTCGCTGTCATCAGCACATTTTGTTTCAGTTCCTTCAAATCTGTCATAATCTTATCGCTCATCTCCTTTGGTTTTTGATTTTCTTTCCGCTTTCCCTTCCAGGACAGGGATCTGATGTGCCTGGAACCATTCCCATAGGTCCGGATTGGTTTTTCGGATGGAATGATCCACAACCACCTGACTGAGCTGCTCCAACTCTCCGATCACATACACCTCGTTGCGTCCGATCTTCGTATTGTCCACCACCAGGATCTTATGTTTCGCCTGCTTTAATACCTGACGACGGATATCTGCTTCTTCACGGGTGGAATCTGTAATACCTGCCTCCAGACTGCAGCCGGCACTGCTGACAAATGCATAATTGATAAAGCAGGTTTTCATCTGTTCCAGTACGGTCTGTCCTTCAAACGCTTCCCGATCGCGATTCAGCTCACCGCCAAATAAAATAAGACGAATCTGCGGATTCGCATCAATCTCCTTTGCCACTGCCAGAGAATTGGTCATGACGGTCAGCTTGCCGGGAAAATCCGCTAATTGCTTCGCAATATGAAGAGCCGTGGTACTGCAATCCAGAAAAATGGAACTCTTTTCGTGGATCCATTGCATGCAGAGAGATGCAAGAAGCTTTTTCTCTTCCTGCATCACCTTGCTGCGAACCGAGATGGGAGTTTCATTGCCAAAACCTTCGTTTAAGTAGGCACCTCCGTGAACACGGTTTAATTTCTCCTGTTTTTCCAGTTTTTCCAGATCCTTTCGAACCGTTTCTTCCGTAACTCCCATTTCACGGCTCAGATCCGTCACCATGACTACTTTATTCTTCTCCAGCATGGACAAGATGTATTCTGCACGTTCGATTGCATGCATATTACTGATAGTCCTCACCTTCCAGGTAATTATAGAAAGCGGTATTGCAGAAGCGTTCAACCGGTACAACTTCCAGGCCGTCGGAGATTTCCGTCAGTTTTTCAACAACCTCATCTTTATCTTCCGGTAAGGTAAATGGATGAATGGAATACGTATCGTTCGTGATTACGCAATCATAGATCTGATGATAATCAGTCTCCGGCATATCTGTTCTGGTTGAAGAATAAAGCGGCTGCCACCAGGATGCATAGAGCAGGCCCTTTGCTTCTTCATTTCCTTCATTTTTCTTTGCGTACGTCTTGATTACTTCGTCAAAACGATTCATATCCTCAAGATTGTCGAACTCAAGCTCAAGGTCATATTCTACTGCATATACCAGTGCAAGATCTTCATATTCTTTTACTTCGTAGGTTGGAGTAGCCTCCGGGATCGGACCCCACCCCGGCAGATACTGGTAAATACTAATCTTCGGCTCAAGCTGAACCTTTGCTGTGATATTCTCGCTGTTCAGAAGCCCCATCAGCTGATGTACATGTTTGATATCAGAATGACCGTACTGTAAGGTCAGTTCCGGTAAAAAGCGGGCACTGTATGCAGCAGATTTTAATCCATATCCGGTGGTTACCTTGTTCTGTACAGCTTCTTTTCCGATCTCTGCCAGTTTGCTGTCATCAAATAAGATAAAGGAATTCCATGCCTGGTCCAGTTTCGCGTAAATGTCTGGATCATTTGACATGCCAAGGTAGTTTCTTGCGTCTCCATTTGCATTGGCAATTGCCATCAGAAGACTGATTTCATCCTCAGCTGTAAAGGCATCTTCTGCAACGACTTTTTTCGCAGTTTCGGAAGTGATGAGGCTGGTATCCAGAGCAGTAGCAACGTATCTGGCATATTCATTCGTCTCATCCATCTTTACCCCATATTGTTCAAGACGATCTTTAATCTTATCTTCCGGATAGCTAAGAGCAAGCTCTTCATAATCAGCAGCAGCCACAGCAGCTTTCACAGCAGAAAACCAGGTCATGTCCCCCTCGACAGCCGGTGCCTCATCTCCTGCTACCTTTTTCAGGTCAGCGGAAAAAGCAGCACTGTCCGGATCTTCTTTGATCTGTACATCGAAAAACTCTGCCAGATATTCTGTCTCATGGGCATCAGCCTCTTTGGTTTCTTCCTGAGCTGCTTCTGTCTCCTGAGCAGCAGAAGTCTCAGCCGGTTTGGTCTCTGCGCCGGTCGGTGCTGCATCCTTTGCACCACAGCCCCCTACCATCGCGGTTGCGGCCATAGCAGCCATCATTACTGCAAGTTTTTTTCTCATCTCTTCTTCTCCTCTTATATGTATTTATTAGTTTTGCTACTAACTAGCAGCTGATTTATTTACATACATTATAAGCACCTTTTATAGGAAAAGCAAGTACTAATCTTTTTTTTTCTTTGTTTTTCTGTTTTTTGTTTTGTTTTTTCACCATAGGATGAGGTTTTCTATGTCACAAAAAGATCCCCCGAAAAATCGAAGGGATCTTTCTAGGAGAGCTGAATTGGAATCCGAGCTTCCAGTTTGCAAGTTTAAGTTCTGATTTAGCTAATCACTTGCAAAAGTAAATTCTGGCAAATCAAAATATCATGATTTTTATGGACGTTAGTTTTGCAAAGTTCTTCAAAACTGGAATTTACTATTAGAAACAAGTTGTTTTATGCTTCATATGCTGATATACCCTTGAATAATGTACTGTTTCACTTCAAATACGTGACCGCAGCAACAACACTTAAGCTTTCGCATAACAACAATTCCCGGCTCGCCCAGAAGTAACTCCAAGGATGATTTTCCCTCACTGGCTGCCACATACGCATCCATCTTCGCCTGTTCCTCATCCGTCAGCTGAATATGCCACCAATTATGTTCCTCATGGCACTTGGGACACGGCTGGTTGATTTTGTAAAGTCTTCCCATAGTCTGATCTCCTTTCGATTTTTTCTGCCCAACTATATCATCATCGAATTCGAATTTCCAATTAGCGGTTTCTGCGGATAACGTTTTGAGTCAAATTTTCGCTCAGACGTTCCTGCCTGAAATCATAAAGCGCTTTATCATAATTCCGGTTTTGGAATTCTTGTGACCCAATCCATTCCGTGTTTATAACCCACTTCAGTACACTATTTTTGAAATTTCCAAAATGGAGCGATTTTAAAAAGTAAGTTTTGAGTTAGGTTTTGAACTCTTTCAGACCGAAATCCTTCTTACCATGAAAAATGGCTACGGAATTGCTTCCGCAGCCGTTGTGCCTGAAAACCGTACCTTGGCACCGTGATCCCTCACAGGTTTTTTACAGGGTGATTTGAAAATCTGCATGATATGCTTTTCCAAAGCCGTCTCCATGAACCGAAACACATAACCCGATAACAAATAACCGATAAGCGATGACAATGAACCGTAACCACTCGTAATTTTTTGTTAGAAGTATGCCCTGTACGGAAATTCTACTTAGATATCCACCTCAAACAGCACCGTCTGATTATAACGATCCAGTGCAATCTGCATTTCCATGATCGTATTGGAGATGCGGTCATATTCCTGCCGGATCAGTTCCGGATCGTAGTTGATATACTTATACTCCGGTGCCGAACCAGAAGAACCGAAGGAGTTGCCATAGACTCGCGTTTTTGGAAGTCTCTTGCGCATATCGTCAAGCACCGTCTTTCTCTTGTTGAGCTGCGCCATCCGGATCAGAATGCTGTCAATGCTCATCTCCTGATTGCCGACCTGCACTTTTGCGGTGGCATTGGTCAGATTCAATGTGTGCTTGATAGTAAGGATCTTCCTGTCAATCTCATCAATCGTATTCGCAACAGTCATGTAATCATATTCCGGAACGACTGGTTCCTCGTTGACCGCAGCCACGTAAGTACTGGATGTCGATTCCTTGTTTACCCAGAATGCCTTGTCTTCTTCCAGGCTTCTCAGCATCTTATTTGCATAAGCCGATGTAATTTTCTGCATGATTTTCGCCTCCCACAATGTTCTTATCAATATAAATAAAAATGATCTCAGTCCCACAGATCCCAGAGATATCTGGTAAAAAGCTTCATTCCTTCTTTCATACACCGATCTCGGTATGCTGCCAGTTCCTTCTCCGCTGCAAACCATTGGTCCAATATTTCCTTGTATTCCGGCACATCGGACATGGTATGCACACAGTAATAACCTTTATCTTTTTCCTGCTCTTTTTCTTCTTCGGTTTTCAGCTTTTCACCAAACATCCCGTATTTCCGGGTGAAAGCTTCTCTTGCCTGATCATATGCTTCTTCATATGGATTTTTCCGGTGACAGGTTTCCTCGTTTGCCTCCCGAAATAGAAATTCCATATGTTCCAGGATCCGGTTCCATTTCCGCACATTCTCTTCTTCGGTTCCTGTGAAAGATCCCGGATATCCATGACCGTTGATACGTAGATCGTTGAGCATGTTGGGGATGATAACAAGAAACCACTGGTCAATCGCCCAGGCATCACGGTAGCAGTATCCGTAACGCAATCTCTGACAGATGCAGATGATATCTTCTTTCCAACGTTTTATCCATCCCAAGGGGGAAACGTGAATCGGTCCGTAAGTAAGAAAAACAAGACATTCCGGTTTGCGCATCTTACTTTTCCGTTTCTTTCGCAGAATATCATTTAACATAAATTTATGTTCCGATTCCATGTTTCACCGTCCTCTCCGCTATCATTTGTTTCTGATCCGATTGTAAATCATACGGCAGTGGATGTCATTCAACCATCGGTTTAAAATTCCCCATAAACGAGGAATATCCCCGTCAATGACGAGGATATCTTCAATCGTAGTATGCAATAATCTACTTAAAATAATGAAGTTGTCGATGCTGGGTAACGATTTACCGGACAGCCATTTGTAAATGGCCTGCGGATTTTCAAACCCGAAAGCTCCCTGGATTTCCCGAATCGTATACCCTTGTTCCAAAAGCAGTCTTCTTATGCGTTCCCCTGTCTCTTCCGGCTGGATTGACAAATACATTGGTTCCATACTTTGCACCTCCATGATTCAGGACCGTGTTTCTTGATAACGTAAATATTCTACCACGGAAAGGACAGACCCACCAGTACCAATCATACTATAGCAGTAGGGAATGTATGGTTTTTCCTACCACTATTATATGATCTTTTAAAAAAATATCAATATATATACTTATTGCTTTGATACAACACTTCTCAATAAACAAATTGCGTTCGTTGCAATTAGCGTATTCCAACCTTGTAACTCGTTTTATTTCACTATTTTTGAAATTTACAAAATGGAGCGCTTTTAAAAAGTAAGTTTTGAGTTGAAAGGAAAACACTTTATCAGCCTTGTTCGCGATAGATGGGAAAACACAGTTTTCAGGTTTTTCTCTCTTATTCGCGATAAAAGGGAAAAACCATTTGCAGGTTTTTCCCTTTCTGTTCGTGATATAAAAGGAATGAAACAAAAATCTATTACAATTCCTCCACATTCTCAACTACTTTTCCGTCTCTCCAGATGCGCTCCAGATCATAAAACAGTCTGTCATCGCGGGAGAAAATGTGTACGATCAGATCGCCGTAATCCATCAGGATCCATCCGGCAGTCTGGGCATGATCTCCCATAAAAGCTACCAGATCGGCATAGTCGAGGTTGTTGCTTTTGAAAAACGGTATGGTGGTCTGTGTCGATTTCAAGTCGTTTGTCCCGTGCACGACTTCCATCTCGCGTCCCGGTGTCCGTACTTCTATGTTTTCACGAATGACGACGTCCGGGCTGAGATAGAGGGTCAGTCCCACAATCAGTCCCAATCCCACTTGCCCGATGATCTTGAATTTTCCGTGCAATCCTTCCTTGTCTTTCTTGAATATCTTGATATAATCGTCGGCAAATCCCAATGATCCCAACCAAACGGTAGTGATAAGCATCAAGATCATATAGATATTATGTAGTTTTCCTAACAGCAGGCAGGGGATCAGAATGGCTACAATGATGATGACGCCACCCATGCTCGGCACTCCTACTTTATTTACACCGAACGGGTCGATTTTGGCATCACGCTGTGTTTCCGTGATCTGCTTTCGCTTCAGCAGTTTGATAAACTTATCACCCCAGATGCTCGAGATCAGCAGTGCCAGAATGATAGCCATCAATGCACGGAATGATGTATAACCAAACATTCCCGCACCGGGAAAGTTGAGTTTGTGTAGCCAGTCAAATAGATAATATAACATTGTAAATAGTGATTAGGGGTTAGTGATGAGTGATTGGTGATAAGTGATGTCGTCACTAATCATTCATCACTGATTTCAACTCTTCTTTGTCATCAAAGTGATGTTTCACTCCTTTTATTTCCTGGTAGTTCTCGTGTCCTTTTCCGGCAACGAGAATTACATCTCCTTTTTCGGCCAGCATGCATGCTGTGCGGATAGCTTCCCTGCGGTCTGCCATACTGATCGTTTTCTTTCTGTCTCCGGCATCCAAGCCGGCCAGCATGTCATTGATAATATCCTGCGGTTCTTCAAACCGGGGGTTGTCCGAAGTAATGATGACACGGTCGCTCGCTTTGGCAGCCTCTTTGGCCATGATGGGGCGTTTCCCTTTGTCACGGTTGCCTCCGGCGCCCACCACAGTAATGACTTTACCTCTGCCTTCGAGTACGTCGTGAATGGCATTCAGGACATTGACCAGTGCATCCGGAGTGTGGGCATAATCCACGATTGCCGTATATCCCTGCGGAGAACGGATGGCGTCGAAACGTCCTGCTACCGGGTGTAGTGTACTGAGCGCCACCAGTACATCCTCTTCTTTTTTGCCGAGCAATACGGCAGCGCCGAATACGGCAAGAAGGTTAGATGCATTAAATTTACCGATGAACTGTACCATCAGTTCATGGTTGTTGAAGTCGAGCAACATTCCTTCGAAGTGGGATTCCAATACTCGCCCTTTGAAGTCGCTCAGGCTTCTCAAAGAGTAGGTATATACCTTCGAACGTGTGTTTTGCGTCATTACCAGTCCGTTCTTGTCATCCAGATTGGTAAGGCTGAATGCGTTTTTGGGCATATCGTCAAAAAACTTCTTTTTGGCTTTCAGATAGTTCTCTACCGTTTTATGATAATCCAAATGGTCGCGGGTCAGATTCGTAAAGATACCTCCGGCGAATTTTAACCCACTGATGCGTTTTTGGGCGATGGAGTGGGAGCTTACTTCCATAAAAGCATACTTGCAACCTTCGTCCGCCATCCTGCCTAACAGACGGTTCAGTGTGATGGGGTCGGGGGTGGTGTGTTCGGTTGGGATTGCTTCGTCATCGATATAGTTGCATACCGTTGAGATGAGTCCTACCTTATATCCGAAATAGCGGAATGTATTATATAATAAGGTGGCGATGGTCGTTTTCCCATTGGTTCCCGTTACGCCTACCAGTTCCATTTTAGAAGTAGGATCTCCAAAGAACAGAGTCGCCATCTTGCCTGTGGCATCCTCGCTGTCTTTCACTTGCACATAGGTGATTCCCTCTGTCGGCTGTTCCGGCAGGTCCTCGCAAAGTACGGCGACGGCCCCTTTTTCTATGGCAGCCGGGATATAGGCATGCCCGTCTGTCTGCGTGCCGCGCATGGCCATAAACAGATGTCCTGCTTCTATCTGTCGGGAGTCTATGTTGATTCCTGTTATTTCTATGTTCGAAGCCCCCACAACCTGTACCGGTTGGAACGCTTTCAGTAATTCGTTCAGTTTCATACCTTATTATATATAATCAGTTCAGATGCAATACGATTGTTTGTCCTTTTCTTACTCTTGTTCCATTGGCTATCGACTGGCTTTTTACCTTGCCTACGCCTACCAGATTTACTTTTATCCCTCTGCTTTCGAGCAGATAGACAGCATCCCGTGCGCCCATGCCGATCACGCTCGGAACAAAATCACGCATCAGGTCTCTACTTTCTAAGATAACGCTTTTGGGGGCGGCATGTGTACTGCCCCAGGTCTCTTTGCCGCTTTTGATTTCGAACTTAGCCTGGCTCTGTATCTTCAGTTCATCGAGTACCCGTTTGGTATCATTCATCTCTCCGGCTTTTACGTCGGGAATTACCACGCTGTTGGTGTCGATGGCGTTTGTCAGTGGCAGACGCAAGTCTTTGGCATATACCCTTTCTGCTATTTTGCCGAATACGCTACCTGCCATCAACCCACCGGAAGCCGGAAGCCCCGGCTTCTGAATGGAGACGATGCAACTGTATTTCGGCGCTTCCGAAGGGAAGTATCCGCAAAAGCTGACTAAATAGTTCGTCCTGCCCGTTTTGTATCCGGCGGCGCCTTGTGAAATCTGTGCCGTTCCTGTTTTGCCGGATACGGCAAACTGTTTGCTGCCTGCCGGTCCTGCCAGTCCCTGATGCACTACCTTGTAGAGAATTTCCCGTATCTGTTTCAAGGTATTATCCGAACAGATTTTCGGGTTGATGACTTCTGTCGGGAACTCCTTTACTACTTCCCCGTCTTTTACAGCCGCTTTTACGAACTTCGGGCGAACCATTACGCCATCGTTCGCTATGGCATTGTAGAATGTCAGTATATTCATCGGGGGCACCTGCGTTTCGTACCCGATACTCATCCACGGGAGGGTAGTCTTGGCAAAATAGCGTTCTTTCGGTCCTCTGATGTTGGGCTTTCCCTCTCCTGCGATCTGCAGGTGCAACGGCTGGTCGATGCTCATCCGTTTCAGTCCGTCTACGAACTTTTGCGGGTTGTCATGATAGAATTGGTCGATGATGCTGGATGTCCCCACGTTGGACGACACTTCCAAGATACGGGTTACGTTGATTCTGCCATATCCGCCGCGATGCCAGTTCCAGTCTTTCATCGGCCGTCCGTACATCATTTTGATACCGTTTCCCGTATCCACTTCGTAATCGGGGGTGATGTGCCCGTCTTCAAGAGCCACCATGATAGAAGCTGTCTTAAAGGTGGAACCCGGTTCGAGCATGTCGCTGATGGCATTGTTACGCATTTCGTAATAATTGCCGTCCGCCGCTTTCATCATGTTGACGATTGCTTTCACCTCGCCTGTGGCGACTTCCATTAAAACAGCAACGCCTACACTGGCATTCAGCTCTTTCAACTTATCTACCAATGCTTTTTCGCAGATGTCCTGCATGCCCACATCGATGGTGGCGATAAGGTCGCAACCGTCTACGGGAGGAATATCTACGATGTTGAGGTATTTGTTCATCACCTTCTGGCGGTGTGTGATTCCGTCACGTCCTTTCAACAAGGTATCGAAAGCCAGTTCTATTCCATTCTTGGCACCTTGTGCGGTGTCTGCGTAGAGATCGCCCAATGTGCGTGCTGCCAGAGAGCCGAATGGTTTCTTGCGCTGGTTGTAAGCTAACTCATGGAATCCGCCTTTATACTTGTTCATGTTGAAAACAGGCAGGCGTTTGGCCTCTTTATATTGAATGTACGAGATACGTTTCGGGTAAATCAAATAATTGCGGCTTCCTTTTTTCATCCCTTTCTGTAGATGCGCTTTGAATTCAGCCGCACTTTTATCCGGGAATATCCGGTGCAACCCTTCACAGATCTCATTCATATGCTTTTTCAAGGAGTCGGTTTTGGCCGGTGCTCCTGCTTTGAAATCCATATAGATGCGGTATTCGGGCAGTGAACTTGCCATCAGTTTTCCGTCGGAGGAGATGATATTACCCCGATTAGGCTTTACCGTTACATTCTCTTTTACGAAACGGTCGGCAACATCCTGCCAGTATTGTCGCTCGGCAAACATGGTGATGCCTGCTTTTACCACGATTGCTACTCCTATCAGCCCCATTATGAGGATAACAAAGAAGTAACGGGTCATTATATTTTTTTTATTGACAGCCAAAACTATTTATAATTTATAAATGACAAATGACAATTGACAAATGGCAATTGACAATTTACTTTTTCTTTCCTTCTCCACTCTCCATTCTCCCTTTTCCCTTTTTTCTCCTTTTCCCTTTTTTCTCCTTTCTTCCTTTTTTACTCTATCAGGTAAGGAGGATTTGTAGATGTCTGCAGATCACTCTCTTTGGTCGATATGTATTCCTCGATACGTGACTGACGACTTCTTTCCATCAATTCCGAGCTACGTGTGAGCGCGTCATATTTAATGTCGATAAGTTCTTTCTTCAGCTTATCTATTTCAATCTGCTGTTGTTGACTGGCATATCTGTTATGGATATAGAAGATAATAAATACCATAATGAGTACCAGCAATTTTGTCTGGCGGCGGAAAAAGTCTGTAGCTAAGATATCTCCTCCTAAAATGCTTTTCAAAGAGGCCCTTTTTTTCTTTTTGGGTTCTTTGTTCTCGTTTTTATTTATCTTTTTCTCTTCCATAAGTTTCTATCTCTTCTGCTTATTTCTTTTCTGCGATTCTTAGTTTGGCGCTCCGTGATCTCGGATTGCGTTCTATTTCCTCTTCGTCCGGCACAATGACTTTGTTGTTCACCAATTTAAAAGGCGTTTGCAGGTTACCGAAAAAATCCTGTGTCGTTTTACCTTCCACATTACCGGTTTTCATAATGTTTTTAACCATCCGGTCTTCCAATGAATGGTAAGTGATAACGACTAATCTTCCTCCCGGTTTCAAGGCTTCCGTTGCTGCGGTCAACATTTCTTTCAACGCCTCCATCTCTTGATTTACTTCAATGCGAAGTGCCTGAAACACCTTGGCAAGTTCTTTCTTCTCGCGTTCCCGGCCGAAGAGTGGCTTGATGATCTCCAAAAACTCGCCGATTGTCTTTATTTGTCCGTTGGCACGGGCCTTGACGATAACCGATGCTAATTTGCGACTGTTTTTCAATTCTCCATACAGGTAGAAGATATCTGCCAACCGTTCTTCTGCATAAGTGTTTACCACATCTGCTGCTGTGAGTCCGGCCCGTTTGTTCATACGCATATCCAATGCACCGTCGAAGCGGAAAGAAAATCCTCGTTCACTGTCGTCGAAGTGATGGGAGGATACTCCCAAGTCTGCCAGTATGGCGTCTACTTTCTCTATATCGTGATAGCGTAGAAAGTTGTGCAGGTAGCGGAAATTGCTTCGCACGAAAATGAAGCGCGGGTCATCGACAATGTTTCGTTCGGCATCCTCGTCCTGATCGAATCCTAATAAACGTCCGTCTTTTTCCAAACGAGAAAGTATCTCGCGGGAATGCCCTCCACCACCGAAAGTCACGTCTACATACGTGCCATTCGGGCAGATATTCATTCCGTCTACGCTCTCTTTTAGTAATACCGGTACGTGATATGTCAATTCCTCTTGTGTCTCCTTCATCTGTTCTACCTTATTATATAAGCAAGTGACGGCAAAAATACATATTTCTCAAAGAAAAAAGAACCTCCTGTATGGAAAATATGGAATAAAGTTTTCAACAGATTGTTAAATGTTCCCCGGAGTGTTTTTCTTTTGGGTATTTGCCTTTTTCTGTTCCTGTAGTTGGATGCTTAGAAACTTGGTTTTCATCCGTATCTTTTTCAGAAATGCCGGTGCTGATTTAAAGCCGATACGTGCTACCCATACCTTGTCGGCAGTACACTCTTCCGGTTTTTCCACTCCTTTACTCGTGATTGTGGGAAAGAAATTGCCCAGCCCGTCGATGCTAACGGTGCGTCCTTGGTGCAGATGTTCGGCGATAACACCTGATAACTGTACAAGTACCGACATGACATCCCCGTCTTGCAGTGAACTCTTTTCCGCCAGTTGCCGGGCTATTTCCGCACTGTCGACGGGTTTCTTTTGTAAAGCTCTTGTGGTAGCATAATAACGCACGTTTGTTTCTCCCTTGGTTGTGTCCACCTTCTTGGTAACTACATAATTAATAGCCATATATTCTTCTGTTAATTGATAATTATACTTGTACTGTTTGTAAATTTGCAACCGTCTTGTTTGTGACTTTATACTTTTGCTTTAAAAACATGGGGACAGGGCAGACGCATTATATGTTTGCCCTTTCCAATAGTCTCTCCAAATATTTTTCATCCCATCCTGCGCTTTTTCTTTTCGCTTTCATGCTGGCCTTCAATTCATCCTTTTTTATGATTTGCAGTGCTATCTTATTTATGAGTGAGAAGTTTTGTGCCGTATTTCCGAGTTTTCGCCCTACATCCTCCCCGAATGTAACATCCAATTGCCAATGTAAGTTGTTCTCAATCGCCCAATGTGAACGTATTGCATTGGCAATTTTAGATGCATCCAAACCTATAGAAGTAATATAATATCTGTTTTCTTTAGAACACTCTTTAGATGCCATGACCAATCTCTCGGATGTGATTTTTACTACGGATTTGACTCCCTTAAACTTCTCACCCAGCATTAATTCCATTGTAGTCCCGGGAGTAAAAACCAAACACTCACGCTTTTCTATTCTTCCATGAGACACTTCCTCGGTGACATACCGGGCATATCTTGAACTATATGCGGGAAGGGTCACGTCGATATGATCCATGCCACCAAGCCAGGATGTGACTTTCTCAAGCGTGTTTTTCTGATTCCCTTTTAAAGCCAGTACATAATCCGCTCCGGCATCAACGATTGCCTCGGCTATATCCGTCTGGCAGGCTATGGCGTCTATCGTCACGATGCAATCCTTCAAATCCAGTGCTTGGATCAAGGTCGGAATAGCTGTTATTTCATTACTTTTATCATCTACTTTGACCTGACCCAAAGAGAGGTTATTAGAAACAGCCCATGCGCTGACCATGTGGAGTTTAAAGCCTTTTTTATCTCGAGGATGATTGGGATCGAAGCGGCTGGCACCACGGATGGTTTTACCATCAATGGCCACCACACCTTCATACTTACCACAAAGTTCATAAACCCAACTACGGAAAACTGATTCAAAATAATCAGGTTTAAGCAAACTGAAAAAACGATTGAAAGTATCATGGCTAGGAATCTTAACTAAATAAGGGAAACGACGTTTGAAAAAAGAGAATTTACTTATTCCAAAGCGCTCTATTTCATTCCAACTCTCGGCACCACAGATGACGGCTGCCAAAGAAAGATAGACTATTACCTCTAAAGTATGTTCCCTATTTCGCTCGATTCGAGGATCCTCCAACTCTTCACAAAGATTTAATAAACTCATCGTGACACTAATTTATATTATTATTGAAAGACAAATATACAAATTATTATTCACATAAACAATATATATACAATTATATATCATTTATATAAATATATATTAATGGTAATATATAAATACTACATTAATGAAAAATATAATGCGTCTGCCCTGAACATGGGGATGTCTTGATACAAAACATGGGCATGTTGTAAACAAGAACATCCGGATGTTTTGAACGACAACATGGGGATGTCTTTAGTGCTGAATCTTTTCACAAAGATATGCTAAAGTATATGGCTGTGCAAGTAATAACCATGTGCTACGGCAGTCAAAAAGATATCTTTTTGTTATGCCTTGTAAATGAGTGGTTTGAAACTCATATAGAGACACCGTGGATCTTATATTGGTAATTTAAGGTGTGCGTAATATTTTATTAGCAGGATTTTTCACTATTTTTGTATTCGACAAAAAAAATTATGATGAGACGATTGCTATCTATTTTTTGCTTTTTGGTTTTGCTTTGTTCTTTTTGGGCGGCTTGTGACCCTGTGGATAAAAGATTGTCTATTGTAGAAACGTTGGTGGAAGAGAAGCCGGATAGTGTATTAAAGATCCTCCGGACCTCCTTTTCTGTGCAGGAATTAAACGATAGGGATCAAATGCGTTACCATTTATTATTGATACAGGCTATGGACAAATGTGGCCAGTCCATTGTAGAAATGGATTCATTGATTGATCGGATAACCGGTTATTATGCCGATTCGGATAATTTTGGTAATAAAGCATTTTGTTATTTTTATAAAGGTCGTATCTGTTATGATATCGGGCATTATGAAGAGGCGGCTGTTGCTTTTAAGAAAGCCGAAGAATACGCTTTACGTGCAGGGAATAAGCGGTTGGTAAGTTTGATTTGTAATAATTTAGGCTATACTGATTATGAGTCGGATTTGTATCCTGAAGCTATTGTACAGTTCCGAAAGGTTTTTAATTATGCAGAAGATTGCCGGGATACTTTGCGCATGATATCTAATTTACAGAATATAGGCCAGTGTTTTATATTGTTGGAGCAGCCGGATAGCGTTTCTTATTGTGTGGAGAAAATGCAGTCTTTGCTGCCGGGTGTAAAAGCGGATGAAAAATTTTGTGATATTTGGCATAACATGGCTGTTCTCTATTTCTATTGCGGTAGTCCGGATAAAGCACTCGGTTATCTCGGGGAGACAATGAAAACATCCCGGAATTCGGATAAGTTATACCGTTCTTATGTTGTTATGGGTGAGCTTTATTATGAGCAAGGAGATAAAGACAAGGCACAGCAATGTTGGAAAGTTGCATGTGCTACGGAAGACCCGGAAGTAAAAGCTTATCTCTATAAATGTCTGTCTGATTTCGCTTATGCAGAAGGAGATTATAAGGTGGCTGCTGATCGTGCTGTTTCTTATATTGCTTATGCCGATTCTTTGTATCGGCACACAACTGCGAAAGAAGTTGCAGAGATTCAGGCCTGCTATGATAATGAGGTGTTGAAGGTTGCCAACCTGCAATATAGGATTTTTCTTTTGTGCTTATCTTTGTTTTGTATCGTCATTCTTTTTATCATTTGGTTGTTGTATGCGAAGAATAAGAAAGAGAAAACTGTAATGGAGATTCGTTTCCGGAATATCATTTCTCAGAAAGAGCAGGAGATCAGTTCCTATAAGTTGAGTCTGGAATTGGCCGAAAGTTCCGAACGGAAAAACTCAGAAGGGATAGAAAGGCTTCGAAAATTGGTTGAGGAACGCGAGAGCGAGTTGAGTGAGCTGAAAGAGCTTTACAAAGCAAAGCGTGCCAATTATCAGAAAATGTGTACTTGTGTCTCCATTGTTAATGGTATGAATATCTGTCAAAATGCGCTGACTGGTAAAAAGCGTACAACATTGCAAACAAAAGACTGTAAAGATGTTGTTGTTTACTATCAGACCGTTGATGCCGCCTTTATCGTTTCTTTGGAAAAAGTGTTGGCCGGTCTTACTCCTCAGGATAAGTTAGTGTGTATCTTGTTTCGTATCGGGTTGACTCATCAACAGGTGGCCGATTTTTTAGGGAATACGTCCGAGACTTTGAGTCGAAGAAAATCGCGGTTGAAATCAAGATATGTGCATGCAGATGCTCGTAAACTGGAAGATTTGATCTGTACTTTATAAAAATGCTTCTTAATTTGTCTATGTGAATGCACGCTTACAGGGTGGTGTAGAACGTGTCTGTGACTTATTTTATTGATAATAAGCGTTTTATTTGTCTATGTGAATATTTCTTTTCTCCCCTTAATTTTTCTTACGTTTGGGCATTAACTTTTAAATGATCAAATGTATGAAGAAGATTTATTTTTTATTATTGGGACTGTTTTTGATGTCTTCAATTCCTTTTTTTGCGAATACCTTTTCTGCAACCGGTGCTATTATGGATGATGGTGGCAAAAAAACTACGGATAAAGCTACTACTATTGTTTTGAAAGGAAGATTTATCAAACAACCGGAACGTTCGTTACCTTTGGCTGCTCCTGTGGATGCTGTTTTTGTGGAAAATGAGGGTATTTATCTGAATGCTTCCTCCTCCTTGTCTGATGTTACGGTAAACGTGTTGAAAGACGGATGTGTCATTTACGAATCTTTTGTTGATCTTCCGGCTGATGTTGAAGTACTTGTTCCTGTTGTTTGTTCCGGTTCAGGTACGTATGTCTTACGCCTCACGAATCCGCAGGATGGTTTTCTGGAGGGGGAATTTATTCGTTAATATAAAAAATAGTTATATATGAAAAAGAGTTTTTTTGTACTATTTATGTGTCTTCTCTGTTCTTTTCAAGTCGCTGTCAATGCACAGAGCTCGCAAAAGACGGATGCGTTGATGGTACGTGATACAAGAGATGTAAACGAGCCTCCTTCGTTTTTTAAACAGGAAATCAGGGCTGATTTAAAAACATTGGCAACCGTTGGTATCAGTACTGCCTATGGATTCTCTACTAACCTGACAATTTCTCCATGGCCTGACGCTTCTGCCGGTTATATCCATCAATTAAATTTTAATAATAACGGTGTGTTTTATAGGAATGGAGATGCGTCTAAAACATCATGGAATGTCTGGAATAAATTGGTATTATGTGATTTAGATGGTAATATAGAAGTAGCAGGACATCCTGCTAATCAGAATGAGGAGTCTCTTATTTCTTATATTCTTAGTAATAAGGGAGTGAATGGTCAGTCGCATCGTTGGAAAATGATGACGGCATCTTACGCCGGATATAAGGGGATTAAATCGAATGGTTATGAAATATGGGAGTATCCTGCTGATGTATCGCAAGATGACTGTTGTAAGAGACGTTTTGCTATCCAAACATGTCGTGGGGAAAGCTCGCATTCTTGTGTCATAATTGGTCCAAAGGGAGGGTTGAATATCGGATATCCCTCTTATTATGAGGCAACCGATCTCAATGATTTGTCCGTAAACGGTAATGTCGGTATAGGAACGTCGGATACACAAGGTTATAAGTTGGCAGTAAATGGTACAATTCGCGCCAAAGAGGTTAAAGTAGAATCCGAGTGGGCGGATTTTGTCTTTAAGAAAGACTATAACCTTCCTGCTTTAAAAGAAGTAGAACGCCATATTGAGGAAAATGGGACTTTACCCGGTGTTCCTTCGGAAAAAGAAGTAAAAGCTAATGGGATTAATCTTGCTGAAACGAATGTCCTGTTATTACAGAAAATTGAGGAATTGACTTTGTACATTATTCAGCAGGAAAAACGGATGGAAGTGATGGAAGCCAAAATCGACAGTATGATGAAGGTAGATTAGCAGGTTTTATTGAAAAAGAGTGTGTTCTGATTATAAAAAGATGTTTTTATGAAAAAGGTTTTAATAGGATTATTCTTAGGATTGTTTTGCTGTAGTGCTTATTCCCAAACCGAGGTCATAGATAAGGATGTGCAAATAGGAGGTTTGATTACTGAAGGTTATGGAAAGAAATTGCAATTCGGAAGTCCTAAAGGTAATAGTGATGATGTATATTTTATTAGAAATAATATAGAATCTGATCGAACTGATCTAATATTGAGCTTAGGTGACGATGATAAAGACAAGTTCGTCATTGGCAGAAAATTTTGGAATGAGGCAGAGTTTACACAGCAGTTTGTATTTCAAACTAATGGTAATATGGGAATTGGGATAGCTAATCCCAAAAACAAATTGGATGTAAATGGTACAATTAGGGCCAAAGAAGTTAAGGTGGAATCCGAGTGGGCAGATTTTGTTTTTAAAAAAGGATATAACCTTCCTACTATTACAGAAGTGAAGCAGCATATTGAAGAAAAAGGAACTCTTCCCGGTGTACCTTCGGAAAAAGAGGTAAAAGCTAATGGGGTTAATTTGGCAGAAACGGATGTTTTATTACTTCAAAAAATTGAAGAATTGACTTTGTATATTATTGAATTAAAGCAAGAGATAGAGGACTTGAAATCACAAGTGAATAATTGATATTATGAAAAGTATACTATTTGTTGAACTATAAAATACCAAACGATATGAAACGAGTATATCTATCCTGTCTGTTGTTGCTTTTTGCCGTATCCCAACTATTGGCACAAACTTATAAGGTGGTTTATGAGTATGATCATGCAGGTAATCGTATAAGCAGGACTGTTATCACGATGAATGCGCAGGCTAAGTCAATGGATGCTGATGTTTCTCCTTTGGAGCAAGAACTGGTCAAATGTCAGATACATGTTTTTCCAAATCCGACAAAAGGTTTTTTGAATATGAAAATATCTGCCGGTGAGGAAAACTGTTGTTATGATTTTACGCTTTATTCTTCTTCCGGACAAAAGTTATTAGGTGAAAGGTTAATAGGAAACGGAGATGTCTCTTTTGATTTATCTGCATATGCTGCCGGTATTTATATTCTTATTCTGAGATATGGTGAAGAGACCGTGCAATATAAGATCATCAAACAATAAAATCTACTGCTATGAAAAAGATATGTTTTGTTTATATCCTCGTGATATGTTTTATAGTTAACGGTAAGGCACAAAATATACAACCCAATTGGGAATTTCAAACACCTCAGTCGGGCAATAGCTCTTATGTAGCTCGTGACTATATACTGCTTAAGCCCGGATTTTCTTATAAAGCGAACAAGGAAGAAAGCTTTCATGCGTATACGAATCCTTGTCTTTTATTTCCTCCGTCAGATAATACTTATGCCAGACCTGACGGAACAATTGTGGGAGATGCTTCGCAAGGATTTGTTGTTGGTAAAATACCGGGAGAGTTGAATGTGAGTCCCAGTGGAGCAGCAACGTATACAATTCCTATTTCTTGTCCGCCGGGAATTAACGGCATGCAGCCTAATTTGTCTTTGGTTTATAATAGCCAATCCGGTAACGGTATTGCCGGTTGGGGATGGAATTTGGGTGGATTATCCATGATTTCCCGTGTTCCTAAAAATTATTATTATGATAACGAAAAGAGTGGAATCATTTGGGACAAGTATTCTCCATTGGCACTGGACGGACAACGTTTGGTTGTAAATGGTCCTTTGGAATCTTCTTCCGATACGATTGAGTATCGGACGGAGAATGATGAATCCAATAAAATAGTCGGTTACAATATTACGGCATGGGGACCTAAATATTTCAAGGTATTCCAAAAAGATGGGAATGTTTTGGAATATGGGGATCCATCGTCTTTGGCTTCTTATTTTCCAATTAAATCACCTTCATTAACTCTTCCGAATACTGATTTCTACAATTTAGGTTGGGCTATTCATAAAATAACTGATCCGAATCATAATTTTGTGGAATACATTTACGACACCAATCATTTTTCAGGAGCTTATGAATTTGGTGATACTCGACTTTCATCTATTATATATGGGCACGAAGAAAATGGGAATAAACAAATTATAGCAACCATCGATTTAGAATACAAACGAGACATGGTTGCAAATGTGTCGCGGAAATTCATTGATGGAATGGCGACAAGAAATCAACCATACTTGGATAAGATAGTTGTTAGGGGGCTCAACTCTCAAACGCTTGAAACTTATGACTTAAGCTATAAGGTGGAGATAGATATTTTATATTTGGAGAAGATTAAGAAAACAAATGCCAACGGGGAATCATTTTTACCGATAGAATTTACATGGAGCGAACATAAATATACTCAAGATTATTCTGCGGTAAAAGACATTTATCAATCTCCGAAAATGGAAGCTTTAGCTGCCAAAGGTTATAGAATTTCATTTATAATGAAATACTGGGGGGACATTAATGGAGACGGTATTTCGGATCCATTGCTTAAATTCAAATTGACGCATAAAGATAATGGAGATATGAAATACTTATGGACTATGTATCGTAATGGCGGTAATGGTTATTTTTATTCAGTAATTGACGCTGAGTTTAATTGGAATACTTGCACAACATTTGCATTTGCGGATAATGACAATGATGGTAAAGATGAACTTTACATAGGGGAAGCATCTGTAAGTCCTTATTATACCTTAAAGTGTTATAAGTATCAGAACAATGTATTTGGAGCTTATCCTAATGGTGATATTAATATGGGCTTATCTTCTGGTGAATTTGCAGAAAGAGAGAAAGTGTATGCTATTCCTGGTGATTTTTTGGGGAATGGAAGCACTCAATTTATGATGGTCGTTGCTAATAGTTATTTGGGTGTTTTTTCTGTTGCTGGCGTTTCCGTTAATATAGGCCAATTTAAACGAGTCTATCTCACTGATATTAATGGAAACGGGAAACAAGAACTGATGTGCATTACCAATGATAATATCACCAAATTTTATGAATATAGTAAACTGTCTAATTCATTTGTTAATATATACACGACTGATATATTCCATTATAAGGATAGAATATTTGTGGGTGATTTTAATGGTGATGGTAATACAGATATACTAAGGCATGAGTTTTTTAGGAGCAGTAATATTCATTGGAGTATGTGGATATCTGATGGTAAAAAGTTTCTTAATGGCCTTTTGGATAAGAACGTTTTTCAAGGGAAAATGGGTGTAGAACCGATTTTAATGGATGTCAATCAAGATGGAAAAACGGATTTACTCATACAATATTCTAATACAGTTAATGGGGGTGGCAGTGATGGAACCATGATATTATTATTAAATATTGGAAATAAATTTGTTAACGTATTACAGTCCACACAAAAAATACAGGATCTTTATCTTAATGTACAAGGGAAGTTTGATTCAGGTTTGAATAAAAATGTTTTAGTAGAGCATAATCTTAATTTGTCTACAACAGTAAGTCCTCATTATTACACATTCAGCCGGGGTATTAAGTTCAATAAGATTCTAAAAGTAAAAAACGCTTATGAAAATGAATATGTTATCAATTATAAAAGCGCAAAAAGCCCTTTCAATGGAAATACAAGCATTACTGAAAGCGCAAATATCCTGACCTCTTTACCTGCTGAGTTTGAAGTGACAAGCCAGATAACCGGACCTCTATTTAATCAGGTATATACATTCAATACTCCATTGATCCATAAACAGGGAAAAGGCTTCTTCGGATTTAAAAAAATCCAGATAACTGATAATATTAACGGTCGGAAAACCGTTAATGAAAATGAGATGAATACTGAATATTTTGTCACGTATCCCAAAAGTACATTGGTGACTACTACGAGCAATAGCCGTATCAGTGAAAATACCAATGTTTATAACTTTGTCAAGCAGCAAAGGGCATTCCGGCTCCAGCTTCAATCTCAAACTCAGAAAGACTATTTGCGCAATGTCACCGTGACCAAAGAATACAATCGCTATGACGACAGCAACAATCCTCAAAGTATAGTAACGAAGTATGATAATTCTTTCACAGAGACTCAAGAAATAAAATATATTAGGAAAGGTTCCTGGTGTGCCAATAAAATAGAAAAAATGACTACAACCAAGTCTCGGACCGGTGTTCCTGATGATATTCGCACACAAGAATATGCGTATGATGGTAAAGGCAATCTTTTGACAAAGACGGAAGACCCGAACACTTCCTTTGCCGTCTCTACCATTTATAGCAATTACGATAAATATGGAAATCCGGGCTTAATAACACTTAAGGCCGGCAATGAGTCGCGTTCTACCTCCTTAGTTTACTCTTCTACCGGACGTTTTATCACCCGGAAAACCAATAACCTGTTAAATGAAACCGTTACTTACAATTATGACGAAAGCCGGAGCCTGCTCTTAAGCGAAACTTCCAGATTGGGCACTACGACTTATGCATATGACGGATTCGGTCGTCAGACCAAAGTGGTTTCACCGGATAAGGTGGAGACCGTGAAACTTTTGAAATGGGCGAGTACCGGAAGTATGACCGGAAGCAAGTTTTATGAATATACGGAAACTTCCGGTGAGTCTCCTGTTACCGTTTGGTATGACCCTATGGAGCGTGAACTCGGACAGAAGTATTACGGGTTGGGTGGAAAAGAGATCACTTCGAGTAAGGAATATGATACTAAAGGCCGTCTCTATCGGATTTCCGAACCTTATTTCTCCGGAGAAACAGTGACATGGGCCTCCACGAATTATTATGATACTTACGGACGTTTGCAGCGTTCGGTTACTCCCTTAGGTACTACTTCTTATTCTTATAGCGGACTGACTACCCAAGTGACAGCGCCTAACACGACCACCGTCACTGTAGAAAATGCCTTGGGTGAAACCGTTTCACAAACTACAAACGGTAAAAAGGTCTCTTATACCTATCATGCTTCCGGAGCGGTGAAGACTGCTACTCCTGAAGGTGGGGCACCTATAAATATGGAATATGACCTGGTAGGGAATCGTACAAAACTGACTGATCCGGATGCCGGTGTTATTACGACTGTTTATGACGCTTGGGGGCAGTTGAAAAGTGAAACACAAAGTATCCATATCGGAAAATCTCCGGTGGTCACAAACTATACTTATTCGAAAGGGTTACTATCGAAGGTAGATCGCCAGGGTGAGATAACGAATTATGATTATGACAGTAATAATAGGGTAAGTGGAATCCGTATGGACGGTAAGCATAGCCAGCAATTTGCATATGACCGTCTGGACAGGGTTATAAAAGTAGTGGAAAACATAAAGAATGAAAAGACATATACTACGGAAACTGTTTATGATGCCTTTGGCAGGATAAAAAAGGAGATTTATCCGGACGGATACGCTGTAAACAATTCGTATGATTCTTATGGTAATCTGATATCTGTAACGGATTCTTATGATAATAAGATCTGGCAAGGTCTGTCGGCGAATGCTCGCGGACAGCTTATCAAGTCTAAGCAGGGAAACACAGAGAAAACCCAGCTTTATGACAGCCGGGGGTTGCCTTCTTCCATTACGGCAGCCGGGATTATAATCATGGCTTATACCTTTAATGACAAAGGTAATCTGACTTCCCGAAGCGACTTGCTTACCGGTCATAAGGAGGACTTTACGTATGATACCATGAATCGACTGACAGCTTGGGATGTCAGTAAAAGCAATGTCTCACAAGTAAATAATAGCATTAACTATAACCCGACCACCGGAACAATCACTACTAAGAGCGATGTCGGTTTTACTTTCAACTATGGTGAAGAAAATAGCAAGCCCCATGCCTTGACTTCTATCAGTGGTAAGCCGGATAGGATTCCTCATTCGGCTCAAACCATTACGTATACCGATTTCAAGAAAGTGAAGAGTATCAGTTTAGGAAATAAATCGTTGGTTTTGGACTATGGGGTTGACGAACAACGTCGTAAAGGTGTTTTTAAAGAGGGAAATGTTACTTTTACCCGTTATTATTCAGGAAATTATGAAGAAGAGATCAGCTCGTCCGGAAAAATTAAAAAGATCCATTATATCAGCGGTGGAGACGGTTTAGCTGGAATTTACATAAACGATGACGGCAACAGTAGTTTCTATTCTGCCTATTGTGATTATCAAGGCTCTCTGTTGGCTTTGACAGATATAAATGGGGTTGTCAAAGAGAAATACGCCTATGACCCGTGGGGAAATCGTCGTAATCCTGCTTTATGGAAAGACGCGGATACGCGTACAAAGTTTATTGTTGACAGAGGGTATACCCTGCATGAACATTTGGATGGCTTTGGATTGATAAATATGAATGGTCGTGTATATGATCCTTTGTTAGGTATGTTCTTAAGTCCCGATCCTTATGTACAGGCACCGGGTAATTGGTTGAATTACAATCGCTATGGGTATTGTTATGGAAATCCGTTGTTGTATACGGATCCAAGCGGAGAGTTTCTTGTAGAGTTAATTGTAGGTGCTATTATCGGTACTTATATTGGAGGAAGTATTGCAAATCATAGTTATAACCCGGGCAAATGGGATTATAGTTCTGGTAAGACATGGGGTTACATGGCCGGTGGTGCCATTATTGGTGCGGTATCTGGAGTTTTGGGCTCTTACGTAGCTACTTCTGGAATGCCTATGGCTAATACTGCATCCATGTTAACTGGTTCATATGTTAATTCTATTGGAATGCATATGATGTCAGGGGGGCAAGTACCCGTATCTTTAAATTTAGGAGGAGTATCTTATGATATGACTAATAATATATTGGGCTATCTTGGAAAAAAAGGGAATAAAAAAATAGATAATTGGATGTATGGATTAGGAGGATTAGGAAATTTGCAAGATATTCTGGCAGGAATGAAACCAGGAAGCGCTGTTCTTAGGACAGAAAATGATCCGGGACTGAAAAAGGATTTAATTGGACATACTCAATTATCTGATAATAATGATAAAATTTTGATAGATTGGGGGCCTGTAGAAACTACGAAGTTCAAATGGGTAGAAGCTACAAATTCTTATGAGGGTGGAATTCCTATCTCCACAGAAAAAATGAAATGGAAATCGTTAAATGTTAAAAATGTAAATATAGGTAGGCTTACTAAGATTTCAGAGCATTTGAATGAAGGAGGGAGATATAATTTGTTTTTTAACAGTTGTGTTTCTCAGGTTTCCCGAGCTTTAAATAGGAGTGGCGTTTTTAACATTGGTATTCATCCCTATTTGTTACATGCTCAAATGTATATGCGTTCCATAGGATTTAGACCATTCATCAATTCGTATTATTTTGAATACTTTAATTAATTATGAAAACAATGTTATTAGTATTACTGACGTGTTTGCCTATTATCTCTTTAGATAGTCAAACTATTCATACTCAAAAAATGTATCTTTATGAGTTTTTCCCAAATCGAGGATATACAACTATGGGGGCTGTTGGTCAATTTATTGACTTGGAAAAAACTAATGTAAAAAAGATTGAATTATCTCAGGATGAGGTAGCGCAGTTTGAAGTTATATTAAGTAGAATTAAGGCAAAACGGCATTACCAAACGAAACTAAATGGATGTTTTTTTTCAATTTACATTAAAGACGGCTTGGAAAATAATATTTTGCTTAGTGGAAAATGTATTATTAATTTGAGTAACCGAAAACAATATAAAATTGAAAATACTAAATATCAAAAATGGATTAATGATTTATTGATAAAGTATAATTTGAAAAAGAAAGTGGAGTTAAAAGAAGCAGGAGTTAATAATGATTCCCTATTGCTGAAATATTATGAAGACATGTGTTTAAATAGCTTTGATCTTCAAAGAAAATAGAATTTTATCAAAAATAGATGTCTGTCTTTTGTTAACAATCAGGCTATGAAATATTTAATAGTGTCAATTGTGCTGTTTTTTTTAGTGTGGGGCTATTTGGACAAATACAAAATTCTAACGATATACCAAAGGTGTTTTTGGAACAGTTAGATAAAATGGGTATTGATAATTCTCCATTATTAAATAGCTATGAAAGTGAGTATTTAAATGTAGTTTTCAAAGATAGTTTAAATGGTTTTGATTTTCATGGAAAGAAAATAGGATTTATCAGCAGTGGAGAAAATAGTAAATTCCTTTATTTTGATATGCAAAAAAGCATATTCTTGATAAAAATAATATTTGTAATAATGGTTTTAATTAGTAAAGTATGAAAAATATCAGAATAATAATATTAGCGATTTTATTAACTTTTCTTTCATGTGATATTTTTTATCATGTACAAATAAATGGCAGTTATACAACAGAAATAAAATTAGAATGTGGTATAGTAGAATTAGAATGTCATACCTTGGGCAAAAGGAAATATATAATGACACAAACGTTCAACATCAATGTCCCAGTATATATTCATACAAAGAATATTAGAATATCTCATAATGGAGAACTAATTGATTTAAAAATGTCAATAGCAGGTCGCTCCTTGTCATCTGATCAAATAGTAAAGATAGATAGTTTGGATATACTCGCTGTACAGTATTACGTAGATTGTCAGGTAAGCGACACTCTTTATTTGAATATGGACAATTTTATTGAGTGTGATAATAATTTTATAAGAATGCCTGATGATATTTTTTTAACAGCACGTAGCTTGAAGAGGTGAATGTTAAACAATGGGTATCATCAGAATAATTATATCATGAGACAACGGAGACCTTGGTAATAAAAAAGTAAATACAAAATTTATTAAACAAATAGGACGGTATGGAAAAATTAGTAGCAAAAATCGCAATGGGGCATGACATTGCACATATGTACAGTAATGAGAATAGACCAGGCACATGCCCTATCTGTCACAATACAATAGAGAAGATGCCGGATCCTTTGTATAAAGTTCCTAAAAAGAAAGGAGATATGTTCTATACTTATGATGGCTTTTGTATTGTTTCTGAAAACTTTAAAAGTTTTTGTGATGAAAGAGTATATCCGCATTTAACCTTTGTTGCATTAACTAAATCTATGGGATATTATTTTTTTATGCCGGAAGATATTTACAGATTAGATAATATTCGCAGTAGAATAAGATTTATTGATAAAAGAGATTGTTGTGATAGCTATGATGAAACAATTGGAAGTATATTCTATAAAGCTTTAGACTTTTCAATGCCAACGGACGACTTTATATGTCGTTCGGAGTATTACTTTGCATCGTATGGATGTAAATTCCCACTTATAATTGTCGGTTTAGATACAGCGGTAGCAATGGAGACCTATGGTTTAAAAGGAATGTATTATAATAAAGTTTTTTTATAGCATCTTAAAAAACGAAATATGTAAAGTAGGATTCATCCTACTATAAAATATAGGAGGAAAAAATATGTTTTTAAGTAAATTGTTTTCTAAGAAGACGCCCCAACGTAAAGAAAAAGTGGAATACATCACAGGAAAGCTTTCGCCTATTGATGCTGTTTTCCTATCCGATTTAGAGAAATATCCAATCTGGGTATTTGCGATAGACCACGAGGAAGATTATGAAGAAGGTCAGGATGAATCTTGGATAGCGCCAATTACGAACTCAACAGATGTCGGAGAAGAGCTTTGCGACGCTTATATCCTTCTCAAAGTGAAAGGGAATGATTGTCCGGTTCTCGCTCATTTTGACGATACGTTGCTTGATGATCTTTCGTACTGGGATTTTGCAGATGAAAAATGGAAGGACTTTCGTTCGCTTGACGTTCCATCGCCCATCCATCTTATTTCAGTTCCTTCTATTTTTGGGCAGGAGGCGGTTGAGTTTGTAGTCAATGAAGATAGGGAAATAGCTAAAATATATAAGTATGCTGTCCCTTAATATCAGGAGAATAAGTGATGTAATAAATGGTATTCGATTGTTTTTGAGTTGCTTAAAATACATATACTAAGAGTTTTTTTAGATTTGAACTAAGTGGATAGCTTGGATATGAAACATTTTATTTTTGTATTTTATTTGCTGTTCCCATTGTCCGGTTTTGGTCAAGTAATGTTCTATTCGGATATGTTTACGAATAGTAAACTGTGTTTGACGCTTAGCTCTAATAATGAATTTGACCTTACAATGTATTTTGATTGTTCTGCAGACTATGATAGTGAAATGATCTGTTGGGCTAAAGGAAGTGTAATATATAAAAACGATACGATTGTTTGCATGGATTTGCAAACAAGTAAGAAAATCATTTTTATTAGAATGTTGCATAACGATATTATTAAAGCGATATGTTGGAATGATTATAAGGCTGATAATTATAGTTGCCCGAAGAATGATAGGAAGAAGATTCGCTTTTCTGATTTAGTGGCTGAAAATCCGGAATTCTTTATAAGGATTAAGAAAAGTCGATTGAGTGTAGACAGTGATTCTATATTTATTAGTCTCTATTCATGGGAAGAGGGTAAGAAAAAACTGGTTCATAAAGGTATTCAAAGGGAACATTCGAAAAAGAAGAAGTTTTTTTGGTTGAATTAGAGGTTTTCTAAATTTGGTTTATATAATTAGAGATGATTAAACAAATATTATTTTGGGGATTTATTATATGGTCTTTGCCTATCCATTCGCAGATACAAGAGTCATACTGTTACATTTCTTCAGATAAAGATGTGGATAAAGAAACGACTTTTGATATTGATGAGATTTTTTATTATGATGTTGATGTTGATTTGAAAAAACAGAGGTATCTTATCTCCATAGGGTTGTATCCCGATTCAGATTCACACTTTATTAAATTGATATCATACGGTGAGTGTTCTATAAAAGATAGCATATTAATAATGTATGATCATGTTCACGATATACAGATGAGTGCCCGATTAGAAAAAGAAGGACTGTCTTTTATACATTGTTTCCCTTTTTTAAAAGATAAGTTTTTTATGTCTGTATCTTTTGAAGACGATTTTGATTATCATATTGAAACAATCTGGAACTCATCTTCGGTAGAAGGAGGGCGGATAAACTTTTTTTATCCATTGGATAAGTTGTTTCTTGATGGACATTATAAAATGACGGATGACGACTATTCGATGTGTATAAAAGAAAATAATTATGTATATAAATTTTAAAAAATGTATTGGGGAAAGTATTGAAAGAGTATTTTTAGAATGGTATTATTTCAATGATCAACCGTGCTCTATTATTAGATTGTATATTAAAGTAGAGTCGTACTTTGATATAACTTGTTGCGAAGAAAACATCTCTATTAGAGAACAAAAGGAAATTCCGACGACTATAAATTCCGGTGAATTTACTTATAAACTTATACAGCAGGATATTGAATGGTTGTCTTAATGTAAAATTATTTCTGTAAAATATTTACTGGATTCACTTAATGTAAAGAGGGGATTATTATTCATTTTTGAGCATAATCATAATTTTATATTCTATAATAAAGGATACGAATTTGACGATGAAGGAAAATTCGAAATTGATGTAGATGTAAATTTACTGCTATATGATGCAGTTGATGTCTAAAGCTATACATAACACTTGGTGTAATAAAGTACATAGTTGCGGCTATTTAATATTTTTATTTGAAGTATTTAAATAGCAGACTCTTTTGTTAAACTAAAATGGTTTTTAATAATGAGGCGTATGGATTTTAATCGAGATTTTTATTGGCATGATGCTGTAATAAAGAGTATAGTTGTTGACCGGAATAATCCAGGGGCAGTAGATGAGATATGGCTTGACATCGTATATCCAACAGAAAATGAAAAAGAAACGACTCGACGAGTTGTTTTTGAAAATGTTTTTTGGGTAAAGTTGGATCTTAATTTTGGCCATTTTGGAGATAATATATATAGTGTCGATATGTTAGATAATAACGATGAAGATCTTACTGATTTTTATTTAAAATGGAAAGGCTATAGGGATAATATAATATTAAATGTTTATATTATTAACTTAACATCCGGAGGGAAAATAAAAATTATAGCAAAAGGTTTTAGAATAGAATAGCAATAAATTTTCCTTTTTATTTTAGGGAAAAAAGGTTATCATGAATTCATAAGATATAAGTGGGACTATCTTACTTTTACTTTTGAATTTTGTTACTTTTGACATCGCGTAGCTTGAAGAGGTGAATGTTAGGTAATCGGTATCTATACTTAATGATGGTTAATATTTAAATTTAATATGATGAAAAGGACTTTATTGTTTTGGATGTTGTTGGTTAGTATGGGATCGGCCTATGCCCAACAGGTAGAGAATGGCTATGCACAAACTGTTAATAGCTTTAATAGCGTGTTAAACACAGGGGTTTATGATTCGGAAAAGTCCCAAGTGAATTATCCTTATGAAATTCCTCAATGGCCTTGGAAGTATTTATTCGTTATGCGACATAATGACTCAAACCTGAATTATCAGTTTCAGATATCTACTACTTTTGAACATGATGATCGGGTGTTTTTCAGAAAATTAGCTCATTTGAAGACAGATACTCAATACAATAATAATTGGCAGGAGTTTGCGACCAGAGGAGTAAATACTTTTAATGGAGTTCAAACAATTAATGGAGACCAATATATCAATGGTAATATATATGTAAATAAATATATTTTTCTTCCAGTTAATAAGACTTTGCTTTTTGGTGATAACTCCAACTCTGATCGTTGTTTTAAGTTGTCATATGTTGGGGATAATAACAGGGGAGATTCTTATATCGATTACTCTGAAAATCTATATTTCCGGAATGGTAGTAAAAATAGCGATATTCCGATCATTGTGTTTACTCAAAATAGCAATGTAGGCATTGGAACTCTTGCTCCACAGCATAAATTGGATGTCAACGGAACGGTTCGAGCTAAAGAAGTTAAAATAGAAATTGATGCCAACTGGCCGGATTTCGTTTTCAAGAAGGATTATAAACTTCCGACATTGGAAGAGGTTGAGGCACACATAAATGAGAGAGGAACCTTGCCGGGTGTGCCTTCTGAGCAAGAAGCCAGAGATAGTGGTATGAATGTTGGTGAAGTAAATGCTCTTTTGCTACAAAAAATAGAAGAGTTGACTTTATATGTTATTAAACAACAAAAAGAGATAGATAGGTTGAAGCAACAAAATGAAAGTAATAGGAGTGTGTTTTATTGATGCTTAATCTGAAATTATAAGCGGAGTATCAAACTTATTAATGGCTTATAGAGTAGTAATCGATTTTCTTTATTTAATTGATTTTTTATTATGAGGTTAATTATCTGCTATTTGTATCTCTTTTTATTTAGTATTTCTTATTGTCTCGGACAAGGCAGTTTTGGCAAGATTACTTCACAGCCGGCTGATTTCATTCGATATGGATTAACGCCTGTCTCTTATTTTTCAGGAAAGGTTAATGTGGAAATTCCTCTTTACACGCTACAAGATCCGGATTTCTCTATGCCGTTATCTCTTAGCTATACTTCAGACGGTTTGAAACCTGCTAAGCATCCCGGGTTGGTTGGGCTTGATTGGGTGGTGAACTTTGGCGGGGTGATTACGCGTGAGGTATATGGCGCTCCGGATGATGCGAATGGGCATAATGGCTATGATCCGGCTTCAAACAGCGGATATAATATGGAAAGAGGGTTTTGGATTGCATCGCAAGAGAGGAAATTTACGGCTAAACAATTGCTTACATTTGCTCCTTCAATTGTGGAGTGTGATTCTTATTACTGCTATTTGCCGATGACTTCCGGAGGGTATTATTATGACGCCCAGCCCGATCTTTTTCTTTTTCGTTTTCCGGGTGCAACCGGTCATTTTATGATAGACAATGACGGGCATATAAAAAGTACTGATCCGGAGTTGAAAATTGATATTTCGGGGCTTTCCGTGCAATATGTTGAAAATCAATATCCCCGAAACTCTGTTATAAAGATAACAGACGGTAATGGTTATATCTATTCTTTTGGTGGCGATTTATCGTCATTGGAATATCGCAATGATGTAAAACCGGGACAGAATATGCCTTTTAAAGATAGGCGCTCGGTCATCATGGCATGGCATCTGGTTAAAATACAAGCTCCGAATGGACGTGTCATGAACATTAATTATGCTTCAGGATTTGTTGATCGAATCTATTCTCCATATTGGCAGGCCTCCGCTTCCAATGATAATACAACTTTGGATGAGCGTACTTATTCTGCGGTCAAAGGGGTATATCCTGCCTCTATTACTATTCCGGATACAGGAGTGGATATTGAGTTCTCACTATCAGAAGAGACTTGCCGGAAGTTTTATTTGGGTTTTTCGGATTATAATTATCCCTCTTTTCAATTATCTTCCCTGTCTGTGAAGCAGGATTCCAAAGAAATTTTTAAATATGCGTTTGAATATGATAACAGGAAGCATCTCCGCTTTTTGAAAAGCGTTCATATGCCTGATGGCGGAGTTTATCGAATGGAATATAATCATACTACATATCCCGAGCCGGACACGAAGCATGTTGATTTTTGGGGGTATTGGAGTCTTGATAATTCTCAAGGTAGCGGATTGCTTAAAAAAATGGTTTATCCGACAGGAGGATATTCGGAGTTTCTTTATGAACCGCATTCTTATAGAGAGCGTGTAGAGACTTGCGTTTTTATAAATAGTTTTACCCCTATATTGGTAGAAAAAGAAGGAGTGGCTGGCGGGTTTCGGGTATCTCAGATTTGTAATGTGGATGGAAAGACACAAGGAAAAGAGTGCCGTAGATTCAAATACGAAGATCAATCGGGCAGGAATAGCGGTATTTTGTGCCAATATCCTCCCTATCTTATTAATGATCGGGGGAATGAGGTCTATGTAGTGAATGATATTTGGTATAAAAATTATAATATAGAAGATCAGCATATTGGGTATTCGAATGTCAAAGAGTATTTTGATGACGGCTCTTTTATCTATTATGTTTATTCCGATTATAGGAGTAATCCGGATAAACCCGACGTCTCTTTAAAGCAAAACACGAAAGCCAGCGAACTCAGTTTGGTTGCGTGTAATGTTAATCGTGTCACCAGTGCTTCACAGGAGAGAGGCCGCCTTCTTTCTAAAAGTTTCTTTCAGAAGGATGGCTCTTTATCAAAACGCGAATCTTATTTTTATCCTAATATCGGAGTGAATGATGAAATGCTTCCTTTGGATCCTGATTATGATAGGGTGCCTTTTGTTCCAGATGATTATATTGTTTCCTTTCGATCGGTGGAGGGAGGGGCTTTAGCCAAAAAGGTATACCTGAAATCGTATCCTCTGCAGGCAAGTGTAGAGCGAACCTCTGCTCCTCAGGGCTCTGTTCTTCGTACGAAAAGATATAAGTATAACCGGTTGAATCAATTGATAGAACAGAAAGATTATTGCAGTGATGGCTCTACCTTGAAGCATACTTATGCTTATCCCAATGAACGGACCTCTTTGGATATTTCGAATATTTATAATCGCATGGTGGCAGCCAATATGATTAATAAGCCGGTTGAAGAAACGACTTTTCGTAATACCCGGAGACTTGCTTCTTCCCGTACAACTTATCGTATGCACGGCAGTTTACCCGTGAAAGATTCTATTATGCAATCTTTTAGAAATGAGCCTTATCAGTTTATGACAGCCTATCCGTACTATGACAGTTTTGGGCACGCCCTGTTTGAGGTTAATCGGGATGGTACCCGTACTATTCGTTTATGGGGATACAATTGCAGGTATCTGGTGGCGGAGATACGTAATATACCGGAGATGGATATGAATGCTGTCTGGAATATCATACGTCCGGAGCGTTTTTCTTTCAGTTCCTCTCCTGATTTTTCGTTTGTAGAGGTTTTGCGTAGTTCTTATCCGGATATACAGGTTTATTTATATACTTATTCCCCTTTAGTGGGAGTTCTCTCCGTGACTTCTCCAAATGGTAAGGTTACAAACTTTCGTTATGATGCGGCGGGTCGCCTTGTAGAAAAGACGGATCATGTGGGGCACGTTGAGTCTGAATATGAATATAACTATATGCCTTATTGATTTATTCCTGGATTACTAACTTTTAAAAGATATAAATAATGAAATTATTTCTGTTCTTTATGTTGACTGTGCTGGCTCCTCTCCAGCTGTTCTCACAGTATTCTTTGGAACGTACCACGCACCTTCCCCGTCCGGGCGATCGTCTTGGCAAGCAGGAGGTATCGTATAAATCTCCCGGTGCAAAAGGGACAGGGATTGTCTGGGATTTCAGTGAGCTGGAAAACAGGAACGCGAACTACGAACTCAGATACACCTCCCCGCATCCCGGTTCGGATACCATTATCGGCATCGAGCACCGGACCATGTACCGTTATCAATTATCCGGCGATACCCTGTTTACTCCCGGTTACGAGAATTCCACCACGCGGATCGGATACCGGATACCCGAATCCCTGCTGGTATTTCCGTTCCCTTATGGGCGCAGCCTTACCACCAGCTTCGGCGGAAAAGGGAATTATTGCAACCGGCTGGGGATTGATATTTGCGGCAGGTCCACAGTCACTGCGGATGCCACCGGCCTGATGATTCTTCCCGGAGGAGATACCTTGCACCATGTCCTGCGGGTACATACCTGCAAGCTTGTCTTCGAACGGACGGGGCCCGGACCCGCTCATGCGGTAGCCGACTTGGATACTGTTATCGGTCCGGTCTGCTATCGTGACAGCGTGAACCGCTACCTGGCTGACGACTCGGCCCATTTTCAGATCGATACCTGGCGTTGGTATGCAGAGGGGTATCGCTATCCGGTATTCGAAAGCATACACAGCGCCATTTGCAAATCCGGCAAGAAGTCCACCCATTTCTCCACCTCTTTCTACTATCCACCGAAAGAGCAGTATTATGGTCTGAGCGGTGATCCGGAAAATCAGGAAAGACGTGACAGGCGGGAAATGGACCATCACCCCGAAGCTTTTCCGGCAGCAGACTCGGAAAAAAAGGACAGCGGGCACGAGTATGAAGATGAATTTATCCGTTATGTCTGTATTTCGGACGGTCAGGAGGTGTCTTTGAGCTATACCCTGAAGACAGACTCCGACGTGGGCATTGAACTGTATGATATTCAGGGACGCCGGTACACTGCCGTGCAAAAGACCTGCCAAAGTGCGGGAAGTTACCGGGAACAACTCCCATTGGGCGGACTGCCTGCGGGGGAATACCTGCTGCGCATAGCCGTCGGGGATAAGACATATGGCGAAAAGATACTGAAACGGTAACCGGTCAACCTTTAAAAGCAAAAACTTATGAAACACGTTTATATATTGCTAATCCTGTCCATACTGGATTGGAAGCCTGTCCTTTCGCAGGATGACAATCAGAACTACATCCGTACCCGCGTGATGCTGGATGAGAATGCCTCCAAATACCTGGAGACGGTTCAATACTATGACGGGCTGGGGCGTCCGTATTTGAACGTACAAAAGAATATCACCCCCTCCGGTGCCAATCTCTCCACTCTCCGGGAATACGATGCCTTGGGGCGTGAATCCAAGACCTGGCTGCCGTATGTGAACTCCCTAAGCTATCTGTCTCCGGAAGATATAAAAAAGAAGATTTCCTCCACCTATGGCGGCGATCCGAGAGCCTTCAATGAATCCGTCTACGAAGCCTCTCCCCTAAATCGTGTCGTCAGGCAGTATGGCGCCGGCAGTTCCTGGGCCGCCCGCCCGGTATCGACCGATTATCTGACCAATACCGCCACCGGGGCATTGGCCTGCAAGTTATACAAACTGGACGATTCGGGGACGCTGACACAAGGCGGCAACTATTCCGGCGGTTCGCTGTATGTCAACAAAGTAACCGACGAGGATGGCAATCCGTCGTATTCTTTCGTAGACATGTTAGGGCAGACGGTTCTGACCCGCCAGACTTCTGCCGGAGAGACTTATGACACCTACTATGTTTATGATGATTTCGGTAACCTGCGTTTTGTACTTCCTCCCGCTTATCAGGATACTCCGGAACTGTCTCTTTACGGTTACCAATACAAATACGACGCACGCAACCGGTGCATAGAGAAAACACTGCCGGGATGCCAGCCTATATATTATGTCTACGACCGGGCCGATAATCCGGTCCTTTCCCAGGACGGGGTACAGCGCGCCAGACACGAGTGGACTTTCAACTTATACGACACGTTCAGCAGAGTGGTCGTTACCGGACTCATTCAAACGCAGAGCTCGAGGGAAGAGTTGGCTGACAAATACAAAGAAACCCTGTTCAGAGCTTCATTGACCCAAAACTGCCCTTATGATTTGAACAAGGCGGACAATTTGTTCGGTTATGAAACTTCCGTCCTGTCGGGCTACGGTGTGAAGGTCCTGATTGTGAATTACTACGACCGGTATGATTTCCTTTCATTTGAGCTATTCCAATATCGGGGTACGGATTACGTGGAAGACGCCTCTTTCGGTGTAAGGCATGAAAGCGCCCAGGGCCTGCTGACGGGAAGTTATGTTCGTCAGTTGGACAATTTGGGAAAGGGCGAGTTTGCCGTTCATTATTATGATGTCAAGGGTCGTGAGATACAAAAAAGAAGCAGCCTGCTTCCGTCTGGGCACCTTGATTATACCTGGACCAAATATAGCTTTACCGGGCAGCCTTTGTGTGTGAAGTATAAGCACTCCTCTGCCTACGGTATTTATCCCTATCCTCCCGGCGACCCCAGAGGGGATAACGGCCAGGAGGAACTTTACGAATATGAGTATGACAATGCCGGGCGGCCGGCAAAGACTTACCATACCCACAATAAGGGAGAGCGGATTCTGCTTTCCGAGTCCGTATATGACGACTTGGGCAGGCTTCAGGAGAAGAGACGGCACAATGACATGGATACCGTGCGGTATGAGTATAACATAAGAAACTGGGTATCGGCCATAAAAAGCCGGAGTTTCGTACAAAGATTATATTATGACACCGGCTCCGGATCAGGCTTTGTACCTCGTTATAACGGTAACATAGCCGGGATAGGATATGAGCAGAATGGCCATTCATACAATTATCTGTTTCTTTATGACGGCCTGAACCGCCTGACCGCAGCAAACTCTTATGACAAGGCAGGCGGAAGTATCCCGTATTCCGAGCTGTATGAATATGACAGGATGGGCAATATCACCTATCTGGAACGCAAGTTGGGTGAGAACAAGACCGATGCGCTGAATATTCAGTACACCGGTAACCAAATCAAGAAAGTATCTTCCGGAAGTCCGGTATCGGGATATGACTTCGGCAGTATGTCCTATCCGGACCTGTCTGATGCATCCATTGAATATTATTATGATAATAATGGCAATCTGATAAAGAATTTAGATAAAGGAGTCGTTGCCACCCGGCATAATTTCTTAAATTTGCCGGATACCATTCAATTTCAGAATGGCAATCAGATTATCAACAGTTATTTGGCGGATGGCAGGAAGGTGAAAGCGGTTTATAAGACATATAGCACGGGAATCGTTGTCCCCCAGGATGCTGTTTATCATGGGAATGCTTATTATGACGTCTCCACAGATGAATGGGACGGTCATTATATGTATCGTAGTTGGTATGGTCATGGTCCTAAGATGTTTATGGTTCAAACTCCCGAAGGGTATGTCGGTGCCGATTATGTCGGTATAGATTCCCACCGTAACTATGCCTATTACTATTATGTGCACGATCATTTAGGTAATGTCCGTATTACCCGTAATTCTCAGGGCTATTATGCCGACCAGTCTTTGGAGTATTATCCCTCCGGTGTCCTTTTCGACCGTAGCACAGAGAAAGAACGCCAGCCGTACATGTTTGGTGGAAAGGAGCTGGTGAGCATGCACGGGCTGAATGAGTATGACTTTACAGGACGTTGGCAATATTCGATTATTCCAAGCTTTACTTCGATGGATCCGTTGTGTGAGAAATACTATTCGGTGAGTCCGTATGTGTATTGCTTGAATAATCCACTTAAATATGTTGATCCGGATGGTAAACAAGTAATTCCGGTTCCTGCTCCTGTTCCAATACCATTACCTATCTATTACCCTCCACATCAAACTTCTACTATTTCAGATCAAGATATAATTAGAGCTGTAAATAGTGGTGTTGAAGGTGTAAAAAGAACGATGCAAACAAATCTTGTGATTTTAAGTGCTGTTTTTTTACCTGCTTTGAGTTCATTATCACCAGCTATAAATCCTGATTATAAACATCAAAGAAATCGGGATAGAAGAAACAAGAGAGAATTAGATCAACAGCAAGCAAATATAGCCAATAGCATCGATACTAATATATCAGGTACTATGCCCAATGGTGATCCAGCACCCAAAAGAGATCCTAATGATGGTGGAAATAAAACAAAGATAGCTATAGGATTAACTGTAATAGGAGCTGGCGCGGGAGCAATTGAATCTATTGTGGAAAGTACACAACCACAGGAAGCTATATCGCAACAACCTTCAAAACAATCAGAGATAAAGCCGAAAGAAGAACAACAGAATAACAGCTTTTGGTATAACTTTATAAAATTATTCTAATGAAATACGTAAATAACATAACAGTATATGTGACGTTTCTTTTTACCATCAAAAAAATATTTTTTGATGACTATATAAATTTAGGACTAATAGACGAACACTATGGTATGTTTTATTTCATATTACTGTTAGTACTGATAAGTTGTCAAATATCAAATAAGAAGAAAAATGAAGAATAAAAATTTGTATAGATTTTACTATTATTCAAATATAATAGTAAATCGAATTTTCTGGGGGTATTTTCTTGTAATGGCCATATATCGTTTTTTTATAAGTAAAGATATTCCTTTGCTATTGTCTTATTTATTTTTCCTGCTGCTTGGAATGTATCTGGGCTATAAATTAGCAAGATGTGCTTATGATTATTTGAAAAATAACAATGGAAAACAATACTAATGCCCAGTTAAACAAGTGCGACACAAAGGAAATAGTTACATTTCACCTAATAGAGATGAGCATGAAAACAATATGTGGAAGAAGGCAAATTCCATCGAAGATTTAAACGATCGAATTACCCGGAACGGAACTTATGACAAAGATTTAAACAGAATAGGAGATTAATTATGAATAAAATGAAATGTGAACTTGAGGGATCTGGCAATTTTCTGCACATGAAATCGTAAAATATAATCCATTGTACTTTGATTTAGAAGGGCACTACACAAAAAAGTGGACAAGCCGAAGTGATATCAACAAAGTGTTCAATAGAGAACTGTTTACAATTGAAGAGTATATGAAGATTGAACAAAAATATGTTGATGTAGTAAAAGAGTTGATGAGAATAACCGGAAGTTCATATTTAAAAGGGACGTTATAAGTTTATTAATGGCGAATTTATTTCATATTAAAAACAAAAAGAATGAAGACTATTTTAAATAAAAAACACATTGTAACATTATCAATACTATTAATTGTTGATATAATAATCATTAGTTCCGCAATACTATACTACCAACCTGATAATAGTATATCCATTGCTTTGCTATTTATCATTTCCAAAATATTTTTAGCTAATTTAATTATTGCCGGCATACTTTATTTTATCAAAAAATATTACGCTATTTTTTTTATAATTAATGCTTTTCTATCTCCTTGCTTATTATACTTTCTCTTTGTACAATATATTGAAATAAGCTACCGTAACAGTATAGATAGTTGGGAGTTTTTTATTGATAATATTAAATATACCATATTATATTCCAATATCAATAAAAAAGGAAATTACTATACCATTGAATATAGCCCAGAGCCAGGTATATCAATTGGCGAAAGAAAAGGAATAGCGATTATTCGAAATGATACAATATATTTTACAGAAACAGATAGTACAATGTATTTTATATATAATAGCTATTTATATAATTATAAAGAAACAGATAAAATAAAAGTAAGAAAAAAATATTAATCGAGAATAGATATTTAGTATTGTTGCCGTCAGCTTATATTTTATAGTACATATGATTGACCCTGACGGCAGAGATGCAATTTACATTACTTTTCCAAAGTACAGAGCAAACGGTATTCCATTTACAGGACACGCTGGGGTATTGTTGATTAATGATAAAACAGGTTTAACAAAATACTATGAATACGGTAGATACGATAAAGAAGGTAAGGGTTTAGTAAGAACAGCTTCTGTCCCAAATGTAGTCATAGGAAAAGACGGAAAGCCTACTACCGAAAGTTTGAACAAAGTTATGAAACAGCTTCCAAGAAATCAGGACACGGTGACGATATAGAGGATGCTTATATTATAAGTGATAAATTCAAAGAAATGAATGATTACGCCAAAAGTAAAATGGTTGAAAATAACGCCCCAGAGAGACAAAAGTATTCTATAATAAGTCATAATTGTGCAACTTTTACCGAAGATGTTATTACACAAGATGAAAGTGTTGATAAACCAAGTAGCATAATCAATAGTCCTGTAAATATTGTTAATGAGTATCAGGAAGAGAGTAATGCAAGAGTTCAATACAAAGCAAAAACTCAAACTACCACAATGGGCACAGGTAATAAAAAAAGATGAAAAAAATATTAATAATGAGAATTAGATTTTTATATCTGTTCGTAGGAACAATAATAATTATAGCTTTATTCATCATTTGGCTATTTAAGCGACCTTGCGAACAATGGGAAAGACCTGCAAATGTACCTGTTTCGGCTATTTGGAAAGGTGGTTGCGATGGTGGAAATTGGTTGGAATTAGTAGATATTAAAGATGATACAATTCGATTACGGATTTATCGTGATTGGAACGGTGAATTGATTTTAGACGCAGATTTTGTTTCTGAAAATTGCAAAGATTTACATCTCACAGTAGCAAATTGGAATGAATATATTGATTATTTTGATGGAACAAAAATTTACAGCAAAACCCAATTAGACAGTAGTTGCTGTCGATTATTCCCTGTTTTTCCTGCATATTATGAGGAAAAAAATATTGATTGATACACGATAAATTATAATTTACCGAAGTTAGGCCATTCATAAAGAATTGCCATTGATTTTATTTCTTGCGGATAATCGTCAGTCCGTCACGCAAAGGAAGAATTACTTTCTCCACCCGAGGGTCACAAGCCACCAGATCATTAAATGCCTTAATACCGATAGTCTGATAATCATTATTGTGCGGATGTTCCTCCAATACGTGGCCGTCCCACAATGTATTATCTGCAATGATATAACCACCCGTAGAAAGATGAGCAAGTGTCATCTCATAATATTCGATATACTTACGCTTGTCCCCGTCTACAAAAGCAAGATCGAACGTAATGCCCAACTTCGGCACCAATTCAAGAGCGTCACCGATATAAAACTTTATCTTATCAGCATAAGCGGACTTCTCCAGCCAAGGGCGGGTAAAGTCCTCCTGCTCGTCATTAATCTCAAATGTATGAAGCATTCCTCCCTCACTCAAGCCTTCGGCAAGGCAAAGAGCTGAATATCCGCTATAAGTTCCTATCTCAAGTATCTGCCGGGGACGGATCATCTCGACAAACATTTTCAGCATCCTCCCTTGCAAGTGCCCGGAAGCCATACGGGGACGAAGCAACTTGACATGAGTATCCCGATACAACGCCTTCAGGTAATCACCTTCGTCGTCAATATGACGCAAGATATATTCATCAATAGTTTCCATACATCAGTGAAATCAAGACTATACAAGTGGAAAGATTGACAATTGGACGATTAACGATTTACGATTGAAATTACACTGCTATCACAAGACAATAGTTCTTTCAATCGTAAATCGTAAATTGTCCAATCTCAAATTACAAATATCTGTTTTTATTAGGCAGTACCGTTTCCTCCGCATGCTTCAACGCATCTTCCACAACGTTGATCTCAAGGAAAGAAGTCTGCGTGCCGGCTTTACCGCTACTCAAGTAACCTACCATATCGGCAGGCTGCAAACGTCCCTCTTTCAGCAAACGGCGCAAAGCTGCGAAATAGTACTCCTGTCCGTTTGCCAACTCCGGCATATAAATCGCTTCCACACCATAGGAAAGAGCCAGATGACGCATCGTTTTCTCTTTGTAACAAATAGCCAATACAGGGTATTTACCACGAAAAGCAGCCAGATTACGGGCCGTACGTCCACTATAACTATCGGTAATGATAGCGCGCATTTTCAACTTTGCAGTTGCTTTCACAGCCTGCTTCGCCAAAAAAGCCGTCACGTCATTGCTATTCTCATTCAACGGAATGCGGATATCGTTTTCTTCCAACTTATCCTTTTCCGCCTGTGCAGCAATTTTCGTCATGGTTTTCACGGCTTCCACCGGATATTTCCCATAAGCAGTTTCACCACTCAGCATCAAGGCATCCGTACGATAATAGATGGCATTGGCGATATCAGTAACCTCCGCACGAGTCGGACGCGGATTATTAATCATCGTATGAAGCATCTGCGTAGCCACGATGACCGGTTTCTTAGCCAATACACATTTGCGGATAAGCGTACGCTGGATGCCCGGAATACGTTCCTGCGGCACCTCGATACCCAAGTCACCACGCGCTACCATAACGCCATCGGCCACTTCAAGTATCTCGTCAATATTATCCACTCCCTCCTGATTTTCAATTTTGGCGATAATTTTAATATCACTGTTATGCGCATCAAGTATTTCACGGATATCGAGCACATCCTGCCTGTTACGGACAAACGAATGGGCGATAAAATCAATATCCTTTTCAATGGCATACAATATATTATTACGGTCTTTTTCCGTCAACGAAGGCAGGTTGATACGCACACCCGGCACATTCACACTTTTACGGCTGCCCAAGGTTGCTTCATTCTGAACTTCACATATCAGATAGTCGTCCGTTTTATCGATCACCCGAAGTTCCAGATCACCGTCATCGATAAGAATGGTTCCACCTACATTGAGATCACGCACAAAATTGGGGTATGAAACGGCAATGCACTCACGCGTCGTTTCCAAATCGGGATTACCGACAATCTTCACTCTTTCACCGATCTGGTAAGGAATCGGCTCCGCATTCGCGGTGGTCCGCACTTCCGGACCTTTGGTATCCATCAGGATAGCAATGCGATTTGAAACGGCACGCACATTGGCAATCAATGCCTCGAAACCCTCACGGCTGGCATGAGCCGTATTCATACGAACAACGTTCATTCCGGCATCGAACAACTGTTTTATAAAGTCTACATCACAGCGCCTGTCTGAGATGGAAGCTACGATTTTGGTCTGTTTCAGCAACATCTTGAATAATTGTTTAATTTGTTAATGCATTCATAGGCCGATTACCGTTCGGCATATCCACACATTAATATATTTATCTATACTTATTTATTATATTCTTTCCATTACGGCATTAGCTCATACCTTTCATGAACACATCGGCACATTATTCACCGGCGCATCCTTTCAGAGCCTCAAGCGCCAGCCGGTACGAATCGAGTCCGAAACCACAGATAACCCCTTTGCACGCACAGGCAATCATGGAAACGTGACGAAACGCTTCGCGACTGTGCACGTTAGAGATATGTACCTCTATCACCGGAGCCGTCACCGAACGAATAGCATCCTGCAATGCAATAGACGTATGCGTGTAAGCTCCCGCATTCAGAATGATACCATCCGCTTCAAATCCGGTCTGTTGGATGCAATCAATCATTTCTCCCTCAATGTTAGATTGAAAATAGTTAATCTCTATATCCTTATACGTTTCACGAAGACCGGTCAGATAGTCTTCAAATGTAACACTTCCGTATATGGAAGGTTCACGTTTGCCCAGCAGATTAATATTGGGGCCATTAATAATTTGTATCCTCATAACACAATCCTACTAATTTTAATACCTTTGTCCCGAGAACATTATTTCAAGATGCAAAGATAGCGTAAACCGAATGCAGTAGCAAATTTATTTGTATTTTGCCGAGGGGCAACCTGTCTTCGCGGGGCAAAGGTAGAAAAAAGAAATGAAAGTAAACGAAAAAACAGAAAAGAAGGATACGGCGGCTCTGATAATCAGGAAGTACCAACAATATCTGAAACTGGAAAAGTCTTTATCCAAAAACACGTTGGATGCTTATATGACCGATCTGGATAAACTGCTTAATTTTCTACAATCAGAAAATATAGAGATATCGGATGTATGCCTGGACGATCTGGAACGTTTCTCTGCCGGACTGCACGACATCGGCATTCATCCGCGTTCACAAGCACGGATCATCTCGGGCATTAAGTCTTTTTTTCATTTCCTGATTATGGCAGATTATCTGGAAGCCGACCCGAGCGAATTGCTCGAAGGGCCTAAAATCGGTTTAAAGTTACCGGAAGTACTTGCCGTAGAAGAGATCGACTCCATCATCGCCGCCATCGATCTGAGTAAAAACGAAGGCCAGCGCAACCGGGCGATCCTTGAAACACTGTACAGTTGCGGTCTGCGTGTATCGGAACTGACTAATCTGAAACTCTCCGATCTCTATTTCGACGAAGGTTTCATAAAGGTGGAAGGCAAAGGAAACAAACAACGGTTAGTCCCCATCTCTCCAAGAGCCATTAAAGAAATTAAACTCTATTTCACAGACCGTAACCGTGGAAAAATAAAAAAAGAATACGAAGACTATGTTTTTCTGGCACGATGGGGTAAAAACATATCACGCATCATGGTGTTCCATCTCATTAAAGAATTGGCACAGACGGCAGGTATCACCAAGAACATCAGTCCGCACACTTTTCGCCACTCTTTCGCCACTCATCTGCTGGAAGGAGGGGCCAATCTCCGTGCCATCCAATGTATGCTCGGACACGAATCCATTGCCACCACCGAAATATATACCCACATCGACCGGAACATGTTGCGAAGTGAAATAATAGAGCATCACCCGCGTAATATTAAATATCGACAAGAAAAGAAAGGCTGATTTCATTAAATTATAATAAAAACAATACCTTGTTTATATATATATCTTAAGATTTAATATCTTTGCGTTACTTTTTCCGGGTTAATGGAAAAAGATGTGTGAACGAATAGACGAATATTTCAATTACAAACATTTAAATTATACCTAAAATGATTAAGAAGCTGTATTTGCCTTTACTTATGGCATTGGTTGTTGCATTATCGTCATGTAACAAGAAAATGGGTGAATTATCATCTGATTACTTCACTACGACTCCGCAAGTGCTGGAAGCAGTAGCTGGTAAGGTTCCCGTAACCATCAATGGGAAATTCCCTGAAAAGTATTTCAACAAGAAAGCGGTTGTAGAAGTAACTCCGGTTCTGAGATGGAACGGCGGTGAAGCTAAAGGTCAGCCTGCTGTATTCCAAGGCGAAAAAGTGGAAGGCAACGACCAAACTATTTCTTACAAAGTAGGTGGAAACTACACGATGAAGACTTCATTCGACTATGTTCCTGAAATGGCTAAGTCTGAATTGTATCTTGAATTCAACGCAAAGATCGGTAACAAAACCGTAGCTATTCCTGCTGTTAAAATTGCTGATGGTGTGATCTCTACATCCGAATTGATTGAAAACACACTGCAAAGTGCCAACCCTGCTAACGGTGACGACGCTTTCCAACGCATCATCAAAGAAAAGCACAATGCGAACATCATGTTCCTTATCCAACAGGCTAACATCCGTGCAAGCGAATTGAAGACTGCCAAAGAATTCAACAAGGAAGTAGCTGAAGTAAACGAAGCTGCCAACAAGAAGATCAGCAACATCGAGGTATCTGCTTATGCATCTCCTGACGGTGGTGTGAAACTGAACACAGGTTTGGCTGAAAATCGTGAAAGCAACACTACTAAAATGTTAAGCAAAGACTTGAAGAAAGCAAAAGTGGACGCTCCTATCGATTCAAAATATACTGCTCAGGACTGGGAAGGTTTCCAGGAATTGGTTTCTAAATCAAACATCCAGGACAAAGAACTGATCCTTCGCGTATTGTCTATGTATCAGGATCCTGAACAAAGAGAACAGGAAATCAAGAACATCTCTTCTGTTTACAAAACTTTGGCTGACGAAATCCTGCCGCAACTGCGCCGTTCTCGTTTGACTTTGAACTATGAAATCATCGGTAAGTCTGACGACGAAATCGCTTCTTTGGCTGCTTCTAACCCGAAAGGCCTGACATTGGAAGAACTATTGTATGCTGCAACGCTGACTAACGACAACGGTAAGAAAGAAGTTATCTATACAAAAGCTACTGAGCTGTTCCCGAACGATTACCGCGCATTCAACAACCTTGGTAAATTGGCTTATCAAGCCGGTAACATCGATAAAGCAGAATCTTACCTGAAGAAAGCTGCAAACGTTCAGGCTGCTCCTGAAGTAAACATGAACCTCGGTCTTGTTGCTTTGGCTAAAGGCGACAAGAATGCTGCTGAAGCATACTTAGGCAAAGCTGCCGGTGCTAAAGAATTAGGTGAGACATTGGGTAACCTGTATATCGCACAAGGTCAGTACGAAAGAGCAGTAAACTCATTCGGTGACGCTAAGACTAACAGTGCCGCACTTGCTCAGATCTTGGCTAAAGACTACAACAAAGCTAAAAACACTTTGGCTAACATTGAAAAACCGGATGCTTACACAGACTATCTGATGGCTGTTCTGGGTGCAAGAACTAACAATCAGTCTATGTTGACAAGCAGCTTGAAGAACGCTATTGCAAAAGATTCTTCTTTGGCAAAGAAAGCTGCGACAGATCTTGAATTTGCTAAATATTTCACAAATTCAGCTTTCATGAACATTATCAAATAAGATAATATCTTATACATAATAATAAAAAAGAGAGTTGCCCGCCAGACAAATGGCGGGCAATTCTTTTTTTTATCTGTAAAAAACCGTACTTTCGCAGAAAAGAAATCAAAGCAATGAAAAAGAGTAGTATTTTAATCCTCATCATTATCTGTCTGGTCGGATGCAAGAAGGGCTCCAATGAGACAACCATCACCGGAGAGATCAAAGGACTCGGAACAGATACACTTTATTTGTACGGCATGGACGAACTGTACGACCGGATAGACACCATTTATGTAGAAAACGATAAGTTCTCCTACACTACCAGCGTAGATACGATCACTTCTGCCTATCTGTTACTCAAGAACCGGATTGAATATCCTGTCTTTCTTGATAAGGGTAACAAGATCAAAATAAAAGGAGATACGATCAATCTGAATTTCCTGACTATCAGTGGAAATATATACAATGAGGAGTTTACAGACTTCCAAAAAGCACTGGAAGATCCGGCTGATCCTTCAGAAAAAGCCGGCGAAGAAACAGTGGATAAAAGAATAACTGTAGAGAAAGCAAACACTGCCGAAGAAATGGCGGAAGAGTTCATACTGCAACATCACTCCTCCTATGTAAGCCTTTACTTATTAGACAAATACTTCGTTCAGAAAGAAACGCCTGACTTCAGTAAAATTAAAAAGCTAGTTGAAGTAATGACAGGTGTATTACAGGACAAACCGTATATCGAACGTTTGAATGAAACAATCACTCAGGCAGAAAAATCGGAGATTGGCAAATATGCACCTTTCTTCAGCCTGCCCAATGCGAAAGGAGAAAAGATTACCCGTTCATCAGACGCCTTCAAGCAGAAAAGCCTGCTGATCAACTTTTGGGCTTCCTGGAACGACAGCATCTCTCAGAAGCAGAGCAACAGCGAGCTAAGAGAAATCTACAAAAAGTATAAGAAGAACAAATATATAGGAATGCTCGGCATCTCACTGGATGTAGACAAGCAGCAATGGAAAGACGCCATCAAACGCGATACGCTGGACTGGGAACAGGTATGCGATTTCGGCGGACTCAATTCTGAAGTAGCCAAGCAATATTCTATCTATAAAATACCTGCCAACATACTTCTCTCGTCGGACGGAAAGATTTTAGCTAAGAACCTTCGGGGAGAAGAGCTGAAAAAGAAAATAGAAAACATCGTTGAGGAAGCGACAGAAAAAGAAAAGAAAAACAAACAGAAGAAATAAACGGTAATCAAACGTGCTAATTAAAGTTTTCGGAGCGGCTGTTCAAGGGATTGATGCAACACTCATCACAATCGAAGTAAACAGCTCGCGTGGCTGTATGTTTTATCTCGTCGGCCTTCCGGATTCAGCGGTCAAAGAAAGCCACCAACGTATCATCTCCGCACTGCAAGTCAACGGTTATAAAATGCCGACCACCAATATTGTAGTCAATATGGCGCCGGCAGATATCCGGAAAGAAGGTTCGGCCTACGACCTGCCTCTTGCTATCGGGTTGCTGGGCGCCAATGAAACCATATCATCGGAGAAGTTTTCCCGCTACCTGTTAATGGGAGAATTGAGCTTGGACGGAAGCATACAACCGATCAAGGGAGCACTTCCCATTGCCATCAAAGCACGGGAAGACGGTTTTGAAGGATTAATCATTCCCCAACAAAATGCGCGGGAAGCCGCCGTAGTTAACCAGTTAAAAGTCTATGGAGTCAGCAATATCAGGGAAGTCATTGAGTTCTTCAATAATGAACGCGAATTAGAACCGACAGTTGTTAATACCCGAGAAGAGTTCTATGCCCATCAAAGTACTTTCGAGTTTGATTTTGCAGATGTGAAAGGGCAGGAAAACGTGAAAAGAGCACTGGAGGTAGCTGCTGCCGGCGGACACAATCTCATCATGATAGGTGCGCCGGGAAGCGGAAAATCAATGATGGCCAAACGCCTTCCTTCCATTCTCCCTCCCCTCTCGTTGGGTGAAAGCCTCGAAACGACCAAGATACACTCCGTAGCTGGAAAATTAAACCGCAATTCCTCCCTAATCACTCAACGCCCTTTCCGTGACCCGCACCATACGATTTCGCAAGTAGCAATGGTAGGCGGGGGCAGTTTTCCCCAGCCGGGGGAAATAAGTCTGGCGCATAACGGAATTTTATTCCTAGATGAACTGCCGGAGTTTAATAGAAACGTACTTGAGGTACTGCGGCAACCATTGGAAGACAGGAGAATCACAATCTCCCGAATAAAAAGCAGCATCGATTACCCGGCCAGTTTTACACTGGTAGCTTCGATGAATCCTTGCCCTTGCGGATATTATAATCATCCGACGAAGGCTTGTGTATGCAGTCCCGGGCAAGTACAGAAATATTTGAATAAAATTTCCGGCCCGCTGCTCGACAGGATTGACATTCAAATAGAAATCATTCCCGTACCATTCGATAAGATATCTGACCAGAGAAGGGGAGAATCCAGTGAAACGATCCGCGAACGAGTTATCAAAGCACGGCAAATACAAGAAAAGCGCTACGCCGAATATCCCGGTATCTATTGCAATGCACAGATGAACAGCAAATTACTGTCACTATTTGCCCGGCCGGATGACAAAGGGCTTACCTTATTAAAGAATGCAATGGATCGGCTCAATTTATCCGCCCGCGCCTATGACAGGATATTGAAAGTATCACGCACCATTGCCGATCTAGAAGGAAGTGAGCAAATTCTTTCCGGACATTTAGCGGAAGCGATCAGTTATAGAAATCTGGATAGGGAGAACTGGGCCGGATAACAGGACAAGAAAAACAAGTGCTTGTATAATTAGGTTACCAGATCCATTGTATGCTATAATTACCCGAATTCAAGAAGATTCCATGCACGAAAATCAATATGACTAAAATAATTTACAGTTCACTACATAAACTCCTATTCGGTTTATAATAAATTTCCGAATCGTTTATTATAAACGGTATCCAAGTTTATTATAAACTCTCAAATAGAAATTTAGAATCTTAGCATCCATTTATTACAACAAAAAAGGCTGCAATTCCTATAAAGATTGCAGCCTTTTGCCTATATTAATCATTCCTGTCTCTGTACAAGGGTAGGACAGTTAGCTATATTTGTTGTAATATCTCACTATTTTCATACTCGATTTTATATCTTTTTTCTCATTAATTCATTAATAACTCAAGTTTCACAAACACCCTGCATAGTTTGAGGTTGAGAATAAGTCAGTAGTATCTAATATTCTCCTCCTTCAGGAAGGAGGAGTACCCGTAGGGGGAGGTGGTAAGTCTCCCCCCCTTATATTCTCAGACTACAAATATACAACATTTAAAGTCATTTGTCAAGTCCTTGTGGCATGCTTTCTGGTAATTACTGCATTTTCTCTTTTTCAAGAGAGCCACAGACCTGTATTCACTTTCTTCAATAGTTTACCTAATCAAGCAAGAACCTTTCCGCACGTCCCGGAGTCAACAACTCCCATAAAGAAGCAACCGTCCATCCCGGTGCAAAGATATCATTATAGTACCCTTTTCCGTTCTTACCATAATCCCAATTAGTGTGCTGAACGACTTCCGGATAGAAACCGGATTTTGCAATGCCGCATAAATGCCCTTCATAAGGTAGCAACTGACGCATAGATGTAGATATCACCTCCGCAAAATCAGCCATACGAGGTTCAGCATATTCCTTTGACAACCATTGAAGTACAGATGCAAACTCAAAAACAAAAACATCAATATGGTTATTCTCCACAGAAACATTTCCCCAACCACGAGTTTTAAGACCTATATCACCCAGCATCTGTCCCGGTGCGAAAGGAACGTCCCACAAATAATACCAAGATAAAGCAAAATAAGCCGCTTTTTTTGTCAAATCGGCATAATGCCTATGTTCTTCTCCCTTTGTTATCAATGAAAGATAGTAAGTAGCGGTAGCAGCATAGAGAGAAGCCTCTTTATCCTCGCAGTTCGCATCCAATGTAGATGAGAAATAATCAGCTTTCGAAATCAGCTCTTTCTCTAAATAGTCTGCCGTCCGTTTGGAACTGGCCAAATAACGCTTATCTTTAAAATATTTATATCCCATAACTAATGGCAACGTAGCAGATGGGGTACTTCCCCCACTCGGATCGACAATAGTTAAATCATCACGAAACTTACGGGGGAAACTACCATCAACATTCTGTAACTGTAAGAACATATCCAATATTCTTTTCAACTTTTGCTCCCACTCAGGATGACGGCGTCCGTTCTCTTTTTCATAAGCTAAGAAATGGAACATGGCATAGACGCCTTCCGACTGACGCCGGATACTATGGATCGGTTCCTCATATCCCTTGTCAAAATTCACGGATTCCTTGAAAAATCCCGCTTGTGTGAAACCATTCTTCAAATAACTATCAAATATCTTTGTACTGTTCACTTTCAGTTCTTCCCGGTTCGATTGCCAACCGTATTCCCATGCATTAAATGCATTAAGAAGTACACGACCGATAAAACCAACCTCAGCCTGACCGTTTCTTTCACAGTCACTTACCTTCAGATGTATTCCGGAATTATAAACCAGCGGTTGATTATCGACCAAACTATTTACAAAAAAGCAACTAAGCACTTGCTTCATATCCGCTATAGAATATGAATTCTCCACAGGTTTTGGTGCATAGGTATCATAACAATGCTCCCATGTATGCTGTATAAAGTCTGAAAAATCATCCGCACCACTTTCCATTATTTCCCATGTCAACAATACCGACTCACCTTTCTTCATCAGTTGAAAAGCCTCCACCTCAGGTGCTAATGTTAATTTACGAATATAACTTTTAGGAGCCTCCCGATAGGGAAAACCAAAAGAAAGCATAGCTATTCCCTGTTGATTCTCAAATCCGGTAAATCCCAAGGAAGTCTTCCCTGAAAGAATGATCTCTCCTTCTTTATGTGTAGCTAAAGCATCCATAGAAAAATCATCCAAACGATTTACTGTCATAAATCGTTTTTCTTTTTCACTAAAAATCCCCGTAAGTGGTGCGCTCAACCTGTCTTCACGAACCAACCAACTATCCGACGTATGGAATGATGGAGCTTTTTTAGGAGAACGCAAATTACGGCGATACCAAAATCCCGGCATATAAAACTGACAGTTATCATGGCGATAGCCCGTACTCAACAATTGACGATAGTTGAAGTAAACATCCTGTGCAGCGGTAAGCTGTACAGTCAATCGCATACAACTATCCCGTTCTTCAACTTTATGAAAAACCGTTATCGGCAATTTATTATCCGAACGCCACTCATAATCAAAATAGCTATTCTCCAACTTATCCGGATGCAGTTTATAATTCACAGCATTATTACCCGGAACCTTTAAAGATAGTTCTACCTTCATATTCTCAGGAACATACTTCACTGCTCCCATACAGGCAGTACCAAACAAAATCGCTGTACAACCCACAAATGTCCTTAATATCGTTTTCATACCTCTTATCTATTGTTCTATTATACCTTCATTTCCATTCAGAATCTAATGAGTTATCGGCCAATATACCGCATAACGTTCAAAATGAACTTTATAAAAAGGTTCCAGCACTATATGCTCAAAACCTTTCAAGTTTATGCCAAACTTCAATGGTTCTCCTGAAACAACCTCCACATGAGTTGGAATCCGTTCTACAGGTTCTCTGAATACCGGGACTTTTGCCATGTCCATCTTATTCATAGCCGTATTGTTCATCTTTCCCCAAAAAGTAGTAGGAAGATTTTCCTTTCCCATACGCCCGGCAAGCACGTAAGGCCCATATAATAATGCAACATAACGGTCGGTACCTGTTAAGTTCTCTGTATATATATGCATCGGAAGTCGTAGTGTAATCACATTCTTCCGCTCCCACACTCTGTCTATAATCCAATACCCATCACTGCCAAGCAGAGGCTGTTCTTCTTCTCCATTAATTATAAAAGTAGCCTTATCAGTCCAATCAGGTTTACGAATGCGCAGAATCAGTTTCTGCTTTTTCTTTAGATTCAATGTAAGGTCAACTTGTTCGGATTCCGGAATCCGGCTTTGCTGAATAAGCTCGACTCCTTCTTCTTTCCAAGAAAGAATGGAAGGAATAAACAGATTCACTCTTATATCCTTTTCTTGATGCCTATTCGTCACTTTATGGCTATAAATAAACTTACCCAGCTTCGCCGGACTTTCCAGCCCTGTATGTCCACAGCACCAGAAAGAGCTATCACGTGAAGCATAAATACGATAATGCCCCGGTCGCATGGAAGTAAAATAGCAGCACATACCCTTCACCGGGTCATAGGCTGACAAGATATGATTAAATAAAGTTCTTTCATAATATGCCGCCTTAGTCGCATCCGGTTGCTGCATGAACAGAGCTTCGGTCAAACGTAACATATTTACGGAATTACACGTTTCCGGTCCGCTGATATGGAGCATCCTATCAATGAACTCCTTTTTAGAGAAGAAATGTTCTCCGGTACTGTTACCACCTATTACCCAAGTATGGTTTTGCTTCACAATATTCCAGAAATTAGTCGCCGCAAGAAGAAAGGCCCGATCACCGGTAAACATATAATATTTATGGAAACCCGTAAATTTCGGGATCTGTGTATTGGCGTGCCACCCGAATAAAACATCCTTTCCTTCAGACAAAGGAACCCACATAGCCCGATCATTTAAACGGCGAGCCCAATCAAGGAAACGCTTTTGCCCCGTCAACTCATAAACCTCAACGTAAGACTCATTAATCGAACCATGTTCACAAATCAATAATTGCTGAATCTGTTCATCAGTCAGCTTATCCAATACCTGAGAACCAAACCAATCGGCCAACCGTACTAATATCGGCAACGCTTCTTTCAAGTCACACTGTGTATAAGCAGCAGAAAGCCCGAGCAGCATCTTATTAATCAGATAAACAGGTGCCCAGGCACCATTGACCGTAGGATTATTCGTTTTTATCTTTCCTGAGGCTACTTCCCTGAATAGTTCCCTGCCTCCTTTCACACCTAACAGGAAGCCATCTTTACCGGCTTCCTGACATAGCTTCAATTCTTTCAGCACATATTTCAATCGTCTCAGTAACTCTCTATCGCCTGTAGATTGATACATCATCGATACGGAAGAAAGATAGAACCCAAGAAATCCACCCCGAAGCGGGCCTGCTCCCCATACGTCTTGCGACTCCCAGCCGGCATAAGGTCCGGCTTTCGATGACAATCCCGCTTCAATCCGATAAAAATGAAGCAAAGAGTCAGGATTCAGCCAAAGAAGATATTCTTTGCCTTTTTGTTGCAAATCAAGAAAAGGACCATCTGACAAACGTATTTCTTTCAATGGAAAATAACTTTCAAAAGACGTCCCCAGCGATGTCTCCCCTTTTCGTAACACAGACATAGCAGGATTCACCGAGCCAAAGATTAGCAATAAGCTCAATAGCATTCTTACAGATGTCTTGGCTACTATACGTTCGCACATTATCATATCCATTATTCAAATTCTATTTTCTTCGCAGGAATCAGCCGAACAGGACCTATTAACCCCGATTCTATCAATGGCGAGTCTTTCCGGTAATGTTTCCAAGTAGTGAATGCCACTCTTCCGCCTTCCGGTTTATTTACTCCATTTCTATACCAGTCCGGTAGCTTTCTGATAGCCCCACGGCTCAAAGCAGCAATTCCATTTACTCCTCCTCCGGGTACATACTCGTTCTCCTCCGGTAACTGTTCATCCCCAATCAAACGATTCGTCCATTGATTAGTCACCTTAATTTCCAATGTATTTTCACCCGGCTTCAGCACATCAGTGACATCAATTAAATACGGACGGGACCAAAAGATCCCTTTATTTACTCCATTGACAATCACCTCCGCCATCACCTCTACTGCACCCAAATCAAGGAAAACAACTCTATCCTCAGACATCATAGAAGGTTTCACAACAAAGTTAGTTTTATAAGTAGCTGTACCAGAAAAATATTTAACGCCCTCATCTTCGTGTCTATGCAAAGAGAACAATTTGGGCAAACTTATTTTTTCCGGTGCTCCCAGCCCTTTCGGGAAGCTAACCTCCCATTTCTGATTTATCATCACCGGACTTCCTGTTTTTTCAACCTTTACCTCTCTTTTTATACCGTCCGATGTAACAAATTCATAATTCCCATCACTCCATGCCAACAGAGAGCGGGTATCCGCATAAGGTATCCAGTCCAATATACGCTCATCAGTATTTCTTGTATATCCTTTGGCTACCAATTGAGAAATCTCCTTATCTGATAATACTTTAGAAAACAACACCGGAACAGACATATCCCCATTATAATAGGAAGCTCCTTCTTTTAAAGAAGTAAAATTCAATCCAGGATGAATTGTCTGCAAAGACTTCGTCTTATAAGCTATATGCTCTCCATTGATATAAATATGCGGAGCCCCTTCCCTATAAACCAGACAAATATGGCTCCAACCGGAAATAGGTTTTTCCACTCCCATTTTAAACTCAGGATATCCTTTCTCATTCTCCCATACCGCAACTCCATTTCTACCTACAGCCAGTCCACAAGTGGCATGTCCTGCGCCATATAACAGTTCACCGCCCGACGGATAGATTGCATAATATTCCGTCCAAGGGTACGGTATATATCCCATTGGATTATCTATATTCAACATGGCATCTGATTCCGGTTTCACCCACAATGAGATTGAGAAATTATCTCTTATGTCAGGGTATGCCGCCTGCTTCCATTCTTCGGTTGATATAGCAGAAGCATCTATCAGACACTTCCCATCTTTATGAATAGAACGAATAGCCTTCTGTTCAGGAAGGTCAGAACGAAAGACGACGAACACAGAACCATACGCTTCCAGTTGAACAGGCACCGATATGGTTTCTTCATTCGTTTGATATACCATAGCCCGTGTTCTTTCACCTGATATAGGATTCCAAAACTCAGGAATCTTTCCTTTCACACGAAAGTTACAAATCAGCTCTTTCGAAGTCCGTTGCTGGTTAGCAACAAAATAAACATCCGCCTCTCCTATCTGCCTATGGATATAACGTATTGGGGCACTAATTGAATCTGTGATCACTTCAAAGTCAGGTCTTAACTGAATCTTCTCAAGTACTTGTTCCAAGTTCAAAGAGGTTTCCCAGAAAATCCTACCTTTCCCTACGATCCACCACTGTAGTTGCGGCCTTTCCCCATAGTTCGTCACAAAGTTGTTCAAACTCTTTTTCTTCAATAACTGAATAAGATTGCAACCCTACGGTCTGTTGCGGACGGGCACCGACAATTATCAATCCCTGTTCCACCATATTCCGCAGTTTCCTCAATAGACCCAACGTAATATGCGATTGTTCCTGTAAAACCAATACACGATAATTCATTCCGTCCGGAAGCCTTAAACGCCCGCGTTCTACCCAAGCTCTATTCAATAACGTTTCCGTATTCATCAAATCGTAATCATATCCTTCCGGTGGTACCGGATTCAAATCTCTTCTATGCACTTTCGTGTATCCTACAATATTATCACCTGTAAAGTATGCAAAATCAGCTACGAATAGTCCCTCTTGCAATAGAGTTTGACAACGGTTCAGATAATCTATCCAGGCACGTCCCGGCTCCCACCAGGTATTAGTTCTGTCAAAATGTATTCCCCAAGGGCCTAAAGTCATAGCGGGAGCAGCATCCGGATGAGGTTGCATTGCATAACGATGAATCACCATCCGATTAATCCCCTCTGTAAACGCCTTATCACCAACAGCCTTCAAAGCAAATGGGTATTCCTGCCATCTTCCCGACTCAGGTTCAGAAGCATATGCTTCGGCACCCACCACTTTCTGACCGTTGATATGAGCTATCGAAGACGCCAATTTTGTAGTACGCCGCATCATCAAGTTGTTCTGGAAAATAGCAGATAACCCATTCCAAAACTCTCCCATAACTCCATCTACCCGTGAGCCTATTTGTAATTCTTCCATTGGTCCGCGGTCATAAGGTTCGCAATAGGATACCAGCCCATATTGATTACATAGATTCCGAAATTCACCATAATAATTATCTGCCAACAAGTCAGCCTGTACACGACGAATATCCCATAAGAAACGTTCTGTCATTTCTTTGCTTCCTACAATCTTACCTGTCATAGCCGGCAAATATTTAATCAAATCATATCCGGTCCTTTCACAAAACTCACCTTCAAATCCGGATGTCCAGTTTTGCATACCGACTTCCCAACTATCTATCTCCAGTCCTATCTGAATCTGGTGAACATAAGGTTTGATTAGTGGATACAATAAATCCATCATTTTATTAAAATGAAGCTGAATCGCCTGTTTGCTAAACTTATCGCATTCAAGCCCCACGCCTGTATCCGGAGCTGCACAGTTTTTTCTTCCGGTAGAAGTATGTCCCAAACGGATGACTGTCCAGTTTCCCAAAGGTGCCTCCCAATTCAGACGTCCCAAAGAATCAACCTGATTCGTCAAGTCAATAATATCTTCCAAGCGAATAACTTGTTCTTTGTCATACGTTTGTATACCGGTCTTCCCTCTATGATTAAAAACACTGTTATTCAATAACTGCCAATCAGAAAAGCCCACAGGTTTACCATTCTTGAAAGAAGGGAAAGCTAACACAGCTATATCTCTATAATATCCTAATTCCGTTGCCGGCCGGAGTAATAAAGTATCCACCCGTTTACCGCCTGCCACCTCAGTCTCACTCCAAGTCAATTTTTGCATTGAATACTCAGGAGTAATCCAAGGACCACCACTTGACGACCAACCCGGACAATTATGCATCACATAATCAATGCCTAAACGAGCTGCTTCTTTTATAGCATGTGCTTTTAATTCCGACCACTCCGGACTTAAGTAAGTAACAGGCCCCTTTGGAATTCCAGTTCCCCCTTCCAGATTGAAAACACCACCTATCCCAATACGATGCATCGCCTCCAGATCCTTTGTAATGCCTTCCTTTGTGATATTTCCATTCATCCAGAACCAATATGTATAAGGCCGGGCAGTCGAAGACAATTGGGTAAAGTCTT
>ERZ860388.174-NODE-174-length-57581-cov-42.742047_pt1 | contig 57581 bp, 98 predicted proteins | sample MGYA00509978_ERZ860388 | MGnify/ENA primary metagenome ERZ860388 (study PRJEB30046, sample SAMN00715225) | human gut metagenome | study: EMG produced TPA metagenomics assembly of the A metagenome-wide association study of gut microbiota in type 2...
CGGTTTTTGTCAAGTCCGCAAAACTGAGAAGCGTTTCGCTTAGAGGGATGCTTTACCGGGGCAGCGTCAGATTCAGAACGCTTGCCAGTTGGTTCAGGTCAATGCCACGCTCTTTGGCGAGGTTCTGTGCCATCGTCCTGAGCTGCGTTTCGTTTTTGCCCTGAATCAGGTTCAAGCCTTGCATAATGGGTGCGTTCTGCCCGCTCAACTGCTGGATAAGCCCCATCGGGTTCTGTCCGGCACGGGCAAGGTTCGCAAGCTGCATGATAGGGCTGTGCGTAATCATGTCAAACGGAGAGGGCATTGCTATTCTCCTTTCTTCGCTGTGGCAGCGGGCTTAGAAAAGCTCTTCTGCCACTTTTCCAGTTCATCCAGCCTGTGGACGAGGGCGTTATACTCCTCAATAGGCACATACTGCTGTGTCGGTGCAGCGGTCTGCTGTGCCTGTTGCGCTTGTATCTGCCGCCACGCTTCCGGGCTGTAAAACTCCTGTACATAGGATTCACAGGTGTCAGGGTTGAGCCGCTTGCAGTAGATCACACCGCTCCTCAGGTCGGGGCAGTAGGTTGGTCTGCCGTACAAGTCGGACGGTATTGCCAAAAATTCCTCTCTGCTGGAAACAGGTCTGCCAAGCAGCCAACCGCCATCTTGTGCCGACTGCTGAACAGGCTGCTGCCCATTCATCGGCTGCGGACGCTGCGGTTGTGCCTGCTGCATTTGCGTGTTCGGCAGGGGAGTGGCAAGGCCTACCGTTCCCATGCCGCCGTAAGGATTGACAGGCTGTTGCGGAACATAGGGTGCTCCGGGTGTCTGATAATAGCTCATAGTTCATCCCTCCTATTGCACCCAGTGTACTGCATCGGCAGAAAGCGAGAGACAACGAAGGTACAACGAAGGACAAAAAAAGAAAAGCGCCCACACGGAAAAATCCGCATGAGCGCTTAACTGTAAGGATACACACATTGGAGTGCAATGCTAAGATATCACATCATCCAATATATGGCAATGCTTTCGACAAAACTAGTAAGAATAAAACAAAATCCACCAGCCTAAAAGCTGATGGATTATAAGTGAGCGAGTAATCGCCCTGCCACCGAAGCGGCAAAATTGCGTCTCCCGCATGGTACGCACTGCAAGTAGGCGGGCAGGAGACTGTATCATCTTAAAAGACCCGCCATGATACGCATCGTTGAGAGGCTTGACGGGTTCAGATATCCATCCTAATGTGCTTCTTCGAGAGGCCGGGTGGATTTGTTGGACATATTATACCACAATCCGTGCAAAAAGAAAAGCGGCAGACCCGAAAGCCTGCCGCTTCAATGCGTTTTCGTGAAAAAACGCACCCGATTGAGATTACAGTATCACACATCAAGCATTTTGTCAATGCTTTTGAGCCGGTAGCCTACCGCCGTCCGGCTGTAATGGGTCTGCGCTGCAATGTCCGGCAGCGGGAGCCGCTCAACGTACCGCAGCAAGGCTATCTTACGGTCTACCCTCCCAAGCGGCGCACGTTTTATCACAGCTTTTATCTGTTCTGCATTAAGCCCTTGCAACGCTGGCGGAAAGACTACACGAGCCGCCGCCACAGGCAGCACCGAGCCAGAAAGGCTGCGGCAGTTGTCCAGCGTTGCGCACCATTACGGGGGCGTTACCGAGATGGCATGTTTTCGTGAAGCCACGAAAGCATACGCAGACCATTTTCGTGATGTTACGAAATTGCTCTTGTGCGGCGAACATTTTGTTGGTGTCAACAAAATGCTCGTATGTAGTGCTACTCATGATGTTACTCCTTGCTATCCAAAATGGTTACTGCGTACACGCGGAGGTTTTCCAACTTTTCGATAACAGCCTTATAAGTTGCTTCCGTTGCGATGTGCGCGATGCGCTCCAGCTCGTTGTTCTCCTTTGATGCAGCGATAATTTCATCCGCAGATATGCGTTTCATGGATTCAATCAGATCGAGCAAATCTTCAATATTTACTGCGTTCATGCGTTATGTCTCCTTACTGCGTAATTTCCTCAGCGTTCGCCATGTCCTTCGCATCCAATGCGTCGTAGTACGCCTGCGCAAGGGCTTCCACCTCTGCGATGTCGTCCTCCGTCAGCAGACCGCTGTCCAGATGGGTGTACGCTTTATCCAACCAGTATGCCACGTCGCGTCTTGCAGAAATCTCCCTTTTGATGGAGCGCAGGGTCAGGTCGTGGCGGGCTTCTTGTCTGCCAATGCCTTTTTCATCATGCTGACGGCCTTTTCGATCACGCTGTCCAGCACTTCATCGGTGATGAAAGGCTTCAGCCAGTCCGGCAGAGCGCCGCGCAGCGCGGCAAAGACCTGTGCCTTTTTCTTTGCGCCCTGACCGCTGCCCATGATGCTGTCCTCGGCGATGGTCACAAGCTCCAGCGCCCAGTCCTTGACATACTGCTTGTAGCCCAGCCGGATGGCGCCCACTGCCAGCGCGGCAAAGCCAATGAGCATCAGTACCAGTGCGATGGGTGCGGGGATAAAGTTAAACATTGCTTCCATGATTTGTTACTCCTTTCAGCAGGTAGTTGTTAATATCGGATTTGCTTTTTTGCATACCTTCGCGGTTGTTGCCGGACAGCTGCGAATCCAAAAGATTTTGTACGCCAACGAGTACGAGACGCATCTCTTCATCGAGGCCGTCAAAGCGGCGCAGGTCTCTTGCAAGGGCCTGTGCGTGCTGAAGCTGTCCCTGTTCCAGCACGCCAAGTCTTTTTTCGAGCGTATCCATTCGCTTGTTCTGCGCATCGTCGGGGGCCTGTGCCTTTTTGACGTACTTGTGGATGATGTCCAGCACCTTGTCGATCGTGATGGCAGCGGCGCACAGGCTACCCAGAATGCCCAGTACCCACAGGAGAGCTTCTTTTTCGGTCATTTACCCTCCCGGAGACGGGTCAGGCCCTTCTTGCTGATGATACCCGCATAGTCCTTGTATGCGTGGCTCATGTCCACGTTGGTGGTCACACCGGGTACACGGGCCTTGCTGGTATACTGCCACATGCCAAAGGGCCAGCTGGGAGCGGGCTTCTTCGTGCGGTATGCTGCCAGCCACACGTCGTAGGGTTTCAGGGCCGCGCCGCCCATGTACAGGAAGGTGCTGCCGAACCACAGGCCGGTGTAAAGCAGAGCGTACACGCCCCAGCTTTCCACCGTGCTCAGCATGTAGGCCGTCAGGTCGGTCAGCGCGGCCTTGCCAAGCGGCTTCTGCACTTCGTCCTCGATGTCCACGGCCACCGGCAGCTCAAAGCTCCGGCCGGTGAGCAGCTTCTTGAAGTACGCCAGCTCCTTGTCAGCCTGCTCCCGGTTGACCGCCTTAAAGTAGCCATACACGCCGCAGGGGATGCCAAGCCGCTTGCATTCGGCGTAGTTGCGGGCAAACTGCGGGTCAGTGTAGGGAGCACTGGGCCTGCCCGCTGCACTGTTGCCCATGGCGCGAATTATCACACCGTCCACTTTTCCGCTTGCCTTGACCTTCTCCCAGTTGATCGTGCCCTGATATCGGGATACATCCATGATTTCAGCCATAGCGTCCTCCTTACTGCGTGATCTCCTCAAAGCCGCTCTTGATAAGAATTGCCTTGACCTTCTCCTTCAGCAGGCGGGGGCAGCGCTCATACAGAGCCTTTGCATCCTCCATAGTCTCAGCATACATGATTTCCTGTGCCCACAGCTTCGCCATCATACGTACCATCCTTTCTAATTTTTGTGTGATTTTATGCATAAACAATCTCGCTCATTTCAAGCAAGCATTGCCTGAGCATCTTGTTTTCTTCCTGCAGTGCCGCCACCGTCTCCGGCAGCTTCTCCCGGGCTTCGGCCTTTTTGCGCGCTTCTTCCTGCGCGGCCAGCTCTTCGGCGGTGTAGCGGATGTACTTCTGGATGGGCACCTGTTCCACCCATTCCTCCTGCGCCTGAACGCCGGGACGGTCAACGACCTTCTGCACGTCCTTTCCACCGTTCGGATACTCGGTCACGGTCTCCCAGTGCCACTGCTCCTCCACGCCCTTTACGGCGGGGTGGGTGATCTCTTCGGTGCTGGTGGTCAGGTAGCCCAGCGTCAGGTCCGGGTTTTCCACGACCGCGCCGGTCTCGTCAAGGATCTTCATTGTGTCACCTCCATGGGGGTCACATATTTGCCGATTCGCGAGTAAGATACTTTTCCGTCAGGACTTTCAGCCGACAGCATCCACTGTCCGCCGGTCTTGCCGGAGTCACTGCGGTTTACTTTTACGCATCCATTTTCGTCCAGCTGCATCGGGGGCACAAAGCTACCGTCGCTGCGCCGCAGGTGGAGTCTGATTTTGCAGGTTTTCCACTCTTCCGGGATGGCAAAGTGCAGACTGGTCGGGTGACCCTCACTGCCAAACTGCAATGTTGCCACAGTGTCAAATGTCACAGGGATCATCGTTCAAAACCTCCTTTCTCATGCCACGCGCTTCCAGATGTGCACATAGTAGGCGGCAGGCTGCACGGTGTTGCTGCGGCCGTAGATGGCATTAGACTTGGACGCATCCAGACTGAACTTATATACATCAGAAAAGGAATTGTATTCGCCCGTAGATGCGATCTCGTTGCCGGCAGTGAATGCGCCGGATACCTTATGTTCACCCTTTTTTACATCCGCGACAAAAGAGCCTGTGATGTTCGGCAGTCCGGCCTCCACGGTGCTGCCTGCTGCGTGGCCGCTGCCAGCACCCATCAGCACGCGGTTAAACGCAATCTCCTGCCATGTACCGCCAAACAGTGCGGCGGGACTGGTGTAACTGGTGCTCTGGTAGATGCTGCCCACTGGGTAGGCAGTTAGTTTGTCCACTTCCGGGATTACAAAGTCACAACTCAACACACCTTTATCGGAAACTCTTAGCCCATCTCCTACAATGATACCGCCTAGCGTGGTGGTGGTGGCAATAGGGAGCTTGATGCCTTTCAGCGCATTGCCAACAGCTTTTGCGTCAGCCGGAGCACCCTCGACGCTTAGCGTCTTGTCGGTGCTCACGATGGCCGAAGCCCTGTCCGCTTCAGCTTTGGCAGAAGCGGCAGAGCTTCCCGCACTCTTTGCGTCTGCGGATGCTGACTGTGCACTTTGGGCCGCGCTGGTGGCAGCAGAATTTGCGATAGATGCAGCCGAAACGGCTTCTTCTTTTGCGTTAATCGCTCCCGCAACAGTACTCAGTTCGTTTAAGGTGGCCGCATTGATTGGCGTTCCTTCTTTTGTTGGCTCGTCATTTCGGATAAGAGTGACAATTTCGGATGTTCCATCCGATTTTACCATTGTCCACCGACCCGGATATTTCGCCACACGGTCTTCAAAAACCATATTGTCCATCTCCTGTCATGTATTCACCGGAAAACGTAACGTATGTTTTAGCAAGCGTTTCAATGTCGAACAAAATTTGCTCGATTTGATTCATCGTTGAAAAATCGAGTTTGTTCATGCTTTCTGGCGTATCTGCAATACCAGATGGGCCAGAGCATTTAGCGCGAATGGAGTTGATGTTAGAAAGCCAACGTGTTGTATCGGAGACTTTCATATATCCATCGACTGTCCAATCGGTCCGAACAGAAACAGACGCGCCAACAATGGAGCCAAGCTCTTGAATGCCGGATTCTATGCGGTTAAAATCCGTATAGCTTAAAGCGCCCTTCATTCCGGCAAGCCATTCCGATTGTTCGGCTTTTGTCCACGTGCCTGTTCTCGCCTTTGCGGTAATTTCTTTCACACGGTCAACATCTGATTGCGTTCGGTCTGTAATCCAACGAGCCATAAATTATTCTTCCTCAACTCTGTTTTGATACCCAATAGGCAAATTGCTCGGAACGGTAAACATGTAATGATAACACTTATAGTTTGCGTCGCCAGAACCGATACAGTCATAAAAAAATAATTCTTCTTCGTCATTAGAATTACCAAGATGCGCTTTGTCCCAATACCCTGAAACAACAATAGAACGATAATAGATATCCCCAACAGAAGGATTCATGCCAAAATATTCAAGATGTGTAACGGGAGTTCTCGTCCACTGCTGATACGGGCTGTAAACGTCTCCGACCATAAAAAAAGGATTTCTCAGAAGTTCTTTTGCTGTAGGGAGCGGGCTTCCTTCTGCGTTGCATCCATAACCCCAAATTTCGTTAATACCACTACTGTTATCGGGAAATCCGTAGTATATTTCTTTTGCGGAAGGTAAAAATATACTGCGAGATAGAGTAGACACAGCAGAAGGTACGTACTCGTTAGAATCATTTTTTTTGAACGAGGGGGTATAATAAAAAGTAGTTTTTCCAATTTTTTTCTGCATAAAATCAGAAAAAGAATTTTTTATGTTTCCGTTCAATAAGGCATCGATACTGCTGGTCGAATACTCTGCAGGAGTTGTCATTTTACTATCCCACGCAATATTTTCTGTTTTCGCATCTTTAAGAGCAAGAAGAGTTCTCCCTTTGCCATTTAATTCCGGTTCGTAATTATGTTTTGAGACAAGAAAAGCGGTATAAACGCCAGCGACGGAGATGTATACAGTATCGCCTTCTTTGAGGTTGGAAATCTCATCCGCAATCGTAGTAGCCTTGCAAGAAGCGGAAAGACTTGCGACTGTAGCTGTGATCGTTGCCTTTCCGCTGTGTAAATACGTGACGTTGCAGACAGATACGCCGCGTTCATTCTTGATGACATTCAGCTCAACGATACCAACGGGAGACGCATTCCAAACAATAACAGGGGAATCGGCAGATGCAGGGGTAAGCGTTGCAGTGAGCGTGATCGTGTCGGAAGGGTGCAAGTAAATCTCAGAAGCATTGATTTGTAACGAATCAACATCTTCAATCATATACCCGGTAACGGAACCCTTGAAGCTGCCATTAAACGTGTAAGAAACATCCGTAATCAACAAGTTAGAAGAATATCCAAACTGATGATTGAGCTTGACAAAATCAAGAGCATCGTTGTGTGGGCTGGCACGATAAGACAGGGTGGCTTTTCGACGGTTAGAAAGCACTTTATAGCTTTCAGTTAGAACATTTTTTGGCTGGGAGACGATGGAAGAAGAGATAAGCGCGTTGTTTACACTTTGCGTAACTCCATCGCCAGTAGCGCCATTCGGATACAATGACGAAGCTCCATTTAGAGAGTAAGAGATGTTTTTTAGCTTATTAGAAAAAGTGATTTCCGGATACTGATAATCATTGATTTCAGTGATTTCATAAATGTCGGACTTGTTTTCAGGAAGGTACGGAACCCGGTCAATCCGAATCTCACCGTTTCTTGTCTGATACAAAGCCATACCAGCTGCGTTAGCAGAAAGCTGTAGCACATCAGCGTTTTTATACGAAGAATTTCCGTTGCTAAAATCAGTTGTATAATCCTTTAAAGATTCGTTGATGTAATAGCTGATACCGGAAACATCAAGAAGTTCCAAAGCGTCATAACACATTTCGTATAAAGTTCCGCTTTTCCTTCCGGTGTATAGTGAATCGATTAAAAACGCCAAAGCATCGCGAGCTTCAAAGGAAGCAGTAATGCCATTAGAAGGAATACTCCAACTAGAAAGGTAAAACTTACCTCCGTTAATCCATTCAGTCTGTCCGTCCAAGTCCATGCCATACTTTACAAAAACAGCTTGGCGTTCATACAGATACTTGTAGAGGCCGTCAGGGTTGATAGGATTCCATTTTTGATCGCTGTTATCAACGGAAAAAGAAATTGAATCCTTGGAAAGTTGACCGGAAATTGGGTCTCGCTTTGATTTATGGGAATACGACAGAAGATCTGTTTTGCTAAATTTCACACGTTGTCCAAATTCCACTTGCGAGATACGAGCTCTTCGGTTTGGAATACACCATTCAAGAATTTCAATAATAACCAAATCATAATTGGAAATCTCAAATTCAATTGAAGTTTCGGCGGAATCGTTGTTGTCAATTTGCTTTTCCAAAAGAAGAGCGGTTCCTTTGTAAGCGGAAACTTTAAATGATTTTGCCCATTCATTTAAAATTTCAGACCAAATGATTGTCAGACCCGGTATTTTTTCTTCGTGGATTTTACTAAAAGAAAATGTGATGGTTGGATGATTGGAGCTTGATACGCATTCACCGCTTACATAGCCGCATTCTTGATACGGTTCAGAATTCGGGACGATATCAAAGCTTCCATCTAAAACCCAAAAATTAGTTTCAGCAGTCGCGTAATTTCCAGAAGTGGAAATGTCCAGGTCAGTGATGGATGCCGCATTACTAAACACGGTTTGCGAACCTGAACTTGCAATAGCGTCCGTTTGCGCCGCATCATCAGCTGCATGATAAGTAATCTGAATAAAAGTTTCGGGTACAAGCGTATTATTATATTGTGAAAGCCACTTATCGGACGGCTTTACAGACATATAAAATCACCACCTTTAGACCTCAACCAGGCTCAAAGAACAATCCGTCCAGCCCATCACATTTCCGGTGTTTGGGCCCCTTCGCCACATTCCGGCCGTTCGGTCGGAAACATACATCTGGCGTGTGGAATAAGAAGCTGTCGCTTGATTGTAAAATCGTACCGTGCAATAAAAGTTTGTAGTGAATGGGCCGATGACGGAAGCCCATTGTTTTGCGGTAAGGTATTTCCACTTAAGAGCCACTTTTGCAACATCGTGTCGAACCACAGAGCCAACAACCTTGCCTTGCACGTTTCGGCCAGAATCAACGATGGTTGAAGTCGTTGCGCTATAAGAGGAAGGCTCTGGCAAATCTACGCCGTTCACTGATACAAGAGCTTGCATAATTCACCGTCCCTTCCTTAATAGCTATATACTTCCGTGCCCATGATTTGCACTCCACGGTCAGCCTGCTGCTTTTCGACCGAAGCAGTAATCTGCTTTCCGTCAATAAACAGCCTGACTTCCTTACCACCGGTAATTTCGTCACCATAGCGCTGGAAAATATCAAGAAACGCATTATAGCAGCCGTTGTAAACCGCGCCTTGCAGGTCGGAAGAACTTGTTGACCCGGATGATGTATTGCCGTAGTATCCATTTGCAGAAGTGGTGGAACCTGTAGAAGCATCGTATTCAGGGGTCCCGATGTAAGAAGAATTATCAGTTGAATATTTCCCGCCGAGATTGCTTACAATACCCGCAATCGCAGCGCCTAAGGCAATTGCGGCCGCACCGACAATAAGTGCTACAGGAATGCCGAAAACTGTAGACGAAAGCGCACCGGCAATAGAAGTAAGAAGGCCAACAAACGCAGAGCCGACACTTCCAATCAAGCCGCCCATTGCAGCAAAAATTTCAGGAAAAGAGCTTACAAGGCCACCGAAAAGGCCTTGACTGATTGCAGTGCCAGTAGTGGCTAAAGGCACCTTCAATGCGCTAATTGATGCAGAAATCGTAGTTCCAAGATTGGAAACGCTCTTTACGATATCTCCAAAATTTTTTGTGATGCCGCTCCAAATGACCTTGCCAACTTTTAACGCTTCGTTAAACAGGGTTTTAGATGCGTCCTTTAAAACGCCGGAAATATTGGAAATAAAGCTTTGTGCGTATGCTTTTACCTGATTTCGGTTCTCCTCCCCCATCGCCTGCCAGATAATAGCTGCTGTAGTTGTTCCGATTGTTTTCAAGTCTCCGTTCTGCACAGCATTCCAAAGATTTTGTACTGTGCCGAAGAAGTCATTCTGCAAACCGGAATCAAGTTCCTGCCACTTGCTGCTCAGACCGTTAAAGAAGCCGTCAACGAAATTCGTTGCGGTGGTCGCTCCATAGTCAATCATCTCGTTGCCCTTCTGCTGAACAACGTTTGCCAGATTGGTCATAGCTTGTTCAACGTAAGGAAGTGCTGCAGTGATACCGTTTGCAAGACCTTGAACAATGTAACCACCAATTCCCGCAAACACAGTAGAAGGAGAGTGAATGCCGAGAGCTTCCTTGAAGCCATTGATAAAACCATCAGTGAAACTCTTAATACCATTTGTAACGGTACTCCATGCATCTTTTAGACCGTTGATTAGGCCGTCCCAAATGAATTTGCCAAGTTTTCTTAATTCGTCAGGAAGCTTTTTGAACTCACCGGCAATGGACGAAATGATTTTTGGAATTTCAATAACAACGGAAGCTATCATACGCTCCCGCCATTTAGAAATAACGTCAAGAGCTTTGAGAATTGCAGTCCAAATATTTCCAGGCAATTCTTCAAAAAACTTAACAACAGACGAAACGATTTTTGGAACTTCGGTTGTTACAGCAACCACCATGTTTCCGACCCACTCCCCGATTTTGCCAACGGCAAAGCCAAGGGCATAGCCGATTTTTTCAGGAAGAGAGCTGAACCACTCGCCAATGCTGTTTATGATGTTTCCAACCTTTCCGGGAAGAGAAGTCATAAAATCAATGGCCGCATTCCACTTGGTAACGATAATTTGCTTGATGGCTTCAATGCGCTGCTCAAAAACATTTTCGACATAATACATTTTAATGTCGGCTTCTGCGGCAGCATCTGTTTTTTCGCCACTCTCTTTAGTGCCCCATTTGATACCAGCCCAGTGAAGAACAAGGCCAATACCAACACCGGCAGCGGCAACGGCTCCAGCAACAGGAAGGCTTGCACCAACAAGCAATGCAACGCCAGCACCAGCAACGCCACCAAAAATTCCCATCAAAGCAGCAATGATGGTATTAAGAACCGGAAATTCTTTCAGCTTTTCGCCAAGAGAGAATGTGATTCCAGCAAAGGTAATAAGACCTGCAAGACCGATAGAAAGCGTTGCGGCTGTACCAGTGGCTACGCCAAGATTAGTGAACAACGTGATGCCCGCAATGGAACCAAAAGCAGTAGTTAAAGCGGATTGAATCCATGTGCTTGCATCGCCAAGATTTGCTTCGCCAGTGCCAAGAGCGTAAGTCAGTCCGGCAAGGCTTGCCACAAAAGCGATGCCCATGCCAAGCGTAATGCCATCTGCTCCTATCGTGCGCCAAAGAACAAAAGAGCCAAACGCGGCAGATACCACTTCACCTAAAAGTTCGAGAGGGTTTCCGCTAGATGCGTAGCCTTTTGCGAAACTGAATACTAACGATGCTTCAATAACAACTGTTGCAATTGAAAGAGCCAACTTTTGCAATTCTGTCATCTTGGAAATTGCTGTAGCAACGTCCGTCAGAAAATCAACAATTTTCCACAACGCAAGTGCGGTAGCGATAGCACCAATAATCGGTAGCATATCTTTGATTTTCTGCTTAATAGCATCAATCTGCTTTGCGAACTCTTCGTTGTACTGCTTGAACATATCGTAACCGGACAGGTCTACATCGCCCAAGATGTTGCCGGCAGATGCACCGCCGCCAGAGCCGGAGCTTCCTTGTGTTGGGTCAATGATGTTCAGTTCATCAAAACCCATCGTGTAGTCCTTGAGAGCTTTGGCGGCTTTCTTTGTCGAATCGGTTGTGTCATCCATTGCGTCACCGATGCCGCCAACGCTGCCAGCACTCTTAGTGAAATCGGTGAACACGACCTTCACGCCCATCAGCTTTGCCACCCACTGAACGAACTCCCGAATGAGCTGAACGGCGGCAATCAGCGGGGGAAGAATAGATTTCATGGCAGGGTAGAGCAAAGAGCCAACAGACTTCGCCAGCATATCCAATTGCGCTTTCAGAATCTTAATCTGGTTCGCAGGGCTCTGGATGGTCTGTGCAAGGTTGCCCTGCACGTTGGCAGTCTGCTTCATAATGGCAATGTAACGCAAAACTGCCTTATCCGCCTGAGACAGACTAGATACCTGTTTGTTAAAGCCCAAAGCAAGAAGCTCTTGCTGTAACCGCGCCTGAGACAGGTCGATGCCCAAACGGCGAATAGGCTCAATCTCACCAGAGATTGCGGAGGACATTGCAGTAAAGGTCTCTGCAACGTCCTTGTTCCAATAGGAGCCTTCGTCATAGGCAAGCTGAGTCAGGTTCTTGGATAAGATATACGCTTTATCGCTGGCCAGACCAAACGAAGTACCCAAGCTCTGGATGGTAGCCATGTAGGTCATCGCTTTGGTCGGGTCAACGCCAAGCAAACCCTGCATCTTGCCAATGAGCGTATCAGCTTCACCGCTCAAATTGCCCATAGCATTATGGAACAGGTCTGTTGCTTCGTAGAAATCATTAAACTTCGCAACAGCGTTGCCAAGATACTCAGCGATAGCTTTCAACGAAACCAGCTTTGCCATGTTCCGCATAAAGCCGTTCATCTGATTGGACAGACTGAGATAGCTCTTGCACTGCTTTTCGTTGGCAGCAGTCACACGGTTTGCCTGTGTGACCACCTTGCTCAACTGCGGCGGGAGCTTCGCAAAAGCGTTGCCCACCTTGTCAAGCTGAGATACAAGGGGAGTAAGGGCAGTAGAAATCTTCTGACAAGAGCTTGCAAAAGAATCAAGGTCAGTCGCTTTCAGCTTGTCGGTCAGGTCGGGAACCTTCCCGATCGCATTGAAAGCACTGCCAAGAGCTTTAAGGTTCGATGCATCCAGAATGGACAGCGGAGCCAAAGCGCTAGTGAGCTGAGTAATGCTCCCGGACATGGAGTAAAAGTCCACGCCGTTCAAACCAGACACAGCCGCAGGAATCTTCTTGATTGCATTCACGACCGTGTTGATGCTCTTTGCGCTTGCGGTCGTGTTGACGCTGGAAAGTCCATTTAGAAAGCTGGTAATTTTGCCCAGCCCAGACATTCCAGCGGATGCCTGTTTCAGCGTTGCAATAGAACTAGCCAGCTTGTCAAGGCTGTTCACAACCTTTGTCACGTTGCCCTTTGTCCGCAAATTAGAAATGGCGGTAGCGAGCTTGTCGATATTAAGCTCTGCGCCCTGCGATTCCGCAGAGATTTCTACGGATAAGCTCGTAATATCAACATCAGCCATCACTACCACCATCCTTTTGCTCCATCATGGAGAACATCATGCGCTTAATGCGCTCCTGTGCTTCCGCAGCACGTTGGTATTCATACTCGTCTTTCTCCTTTTGAGTAAGGGGAATCGGTCTATCCATGTACTTGATAGGTCTAGACCCTTTCTTTCGGAACATATTGCAAACCGTAGAGGAAAGCGCAGATGCCATGTAAAAGCCGTTTCTCCACGCTTCTGCGTTGGCTCTGCGTTCCCGCAGCTCCTCTGCGTCACGGTATACTTTAGCCAGCCAGACATCGCCGTGCCAGAACTGCTCGTAGGTCATACCGATAGAGATGTAATAGGCTTCTACATCGTGGAACAGCTTGGAGAAGGAGAACGGTTCCCCCTCTCCGTCTGGTTCCTGAGATTGTGCGGTTACACAATCTCCCACGTTGCGTTTTTTGCGGTCTTGTCCTCAGTATCAGTTGCCAGCAGAGACTTGGAAGCGTCCATGAACATCTCAAGCAGCGCAGCCATCAGCTCTTCCTTCTCGTCGATGTGGGCAAACATTTCGTCCACGACTTTACGCTTGATGCCACGATTCCGGGCGATAAACGCGCCGTAGAACAGGGCGCGGGAGTTGGACAGCAGGTTGGTCATCTGGGTGTACTGGCCAATCTGAAAGCCTGCACGTTCGGTAGCTTCCACGCTGTCACGGGTGAAAGTCAGCTCATAAGTGTTCTTGCCATCGGGGGAATGAAAATTGATAACTTTTGCAGCCATAATAAATGCTCTCCTTTATAAATAGGGGCAGAACCAAATCCGATGTTCAGTTCTGCCCGGTTTGATTGATTCGATTTTTGCGGTTTAGCCGCCGTTGACAGTCAGGGTCTCGCTGAACTCAGGCTTCTTGGTGAAGATGCAGTTGATGGTCATTTCCACAACCTCGTCCACGCCGAAGCCGGACAGACCGACTTGGTGCATGCCCTGCCAAGTGAAGCCGGAGCCGTCCTGCATCTTCAGGGCGTAGTACTTCACGGTGTTGCTCTCGGAAGTCTCATCGTAGCCAGCTTCCTTGACTTTCTTGTAGTCAGTCTTGTTGTAGTTGGCAGTAAAGGACTTGGTGTCGCTCTGGATGATACCGAAGATGTTGACCTGCATGGGGTCAGACAGAGTGGTGGCATCCAGAAGGTTCGGCTCGGAGATCAGGTCGGGCACATCCTTGATGTCGCACAGCTTCGTCAGGGCGGTTGCGCTGTCGCCACAATACAGGGTGGTATTCAGACCGGAGATAGCAGTACTCATAGAATGTTTACCTCCTTAGTTTCGGTAAATCATTCCGTCCTCTCCGATTGTTGCCCCATAGCTGCAATCAATCCGATAGACGGAATTGTTGTACAGCCCATTCAACGGGGCAAACGATTTGCGATAAAATTTAAGCGGTTCAAGAACAGAATCCACGATGCCAACAATGGAGCGTGCTTCTGCAATGCGCCCGGTGTTCTTATTGGAGTAGACCCGCACACGAAGGGAAACGGCAGCGTACTTGCTGTGTCCAGCAGAATCAATGTGCACAGGAAGGTTGCTGTTTTCCTCTATCTGCACACACGGAAACTTCTTAACGTTGCTGTCGTTGATTTCACCAGTAACGAAGATGCCGGGCGCTTGCTTTCGCAGCTCCTTAGCAACAGCCGTGAAGATAGAATTGAAATAATCGATCAACTATTCCAAACCTCCCTCCACGTTGCTTCGACTTGAGAAGCCATTTCCTCAACAGCTCCCCACATAGCCATAGCTGGCTCGTTGCCGCTGGTGTAATTCAACTGGCCTTTACCATCTACCTGTTTGACAGGCGTACCGGCATTGCCGGATTCGCCGTAGTAATACCACCTGCGGTTTGCGCCTTGCCCTTTGCCGTAGGAACCATGTGCACCAACGCCGGGCGGTAGCTCACCGCCATATCCGTTGTGATGTGCGCCAGTGCCAAACTCGATAAAGGCAACTGCCTTGCCCTCTGCAATGATGGTGCAGGTGTTTCCGTTCTGCTCAACATGGCAAGAAACATCGTTGCTACCAGCATACTGTGCGTTCGCAAAACGAACTTTTGCCACGTCAAGCCCTTTGTCAGCCAACGCCTTTGCAAACTCCTGCGCCTTTTTGTTCAGGGTGGCTTTGTACTCCTGTATCTGACGTTCCGCATCACGAAGTCCGGCATCGCTCAACCTCACTTTAATTTTCACTTGCAGCCACCTCTTTCAGCGCATACAGTGTGTCCGTGATATGCTCTGCGACCTTGACCACAATGTAATTGAAGGGCTTTGAAACGTCCGTCTGGAACCAGACGCGCGTACCTTCATAAAGCGGCGTGTTGTGCTTTTTGCTGGACGAACTGACAACGTAGCTGTAATCCGTGAACGCTCCAAAAGGGTTTGCTTCCGCAGAACCAGTAGGCGGGCTGACGTTCAGCATCAGCTTTGCGGGTTTGCTCCACGATTCGTATGCGAATTCGCCGGTTTCGTTGCCCCACTCGTCCACGATAGGTGTTTTTTTGCCAACCGGATTTGAATACCACAGCGGGCGCTTATCTAGCGGGCTTCCATTGAACATCAGCCGATAACACCTACTCTCGGAACTACTTCATTCAGCAGGGACTGCGCCACATCGGAACTTTCCCACACACGAGTAATGCCATTGTTGGTGTAGCTCGTCTGTCCGTTTGCACCGATGTGGTTGTACAGTTCCGCTGCAATGCGTATCTGCAACGACTGATACTGCAAAGGCAGCTCGTCCGGTCTGTTGCCGAATGGGTAGCCCTGTGCAAATATCTTGTCTTTGGCAAAATCAAGCAGCAGGTCGAAGAGTGGGTAGTCCTCGTCCGTGATTTCACGGTCAAGCGCCGGGGCAATGTACTGTCCTAGCTTGACTGCCGCTTCAGAATACTGGTCTCCCATGCTGCTCTCCTCCTTTCGCCTTAGTAAGCCTTGATGCAGTACACCGCGTCCATGCGCTCAAAGGACGGCAGGACGATTTCAGAAGCGTAGACGTTGACATTGACCGGATGAACGGTCAGCTCGGTGGTGATGGCAACGCCGGTGTTCACGATGGACACGGATGCGCCAGACTGGCCGGACAGCAGGTCGGCTTCCTCAGGAGTAGTGCCGTACCAAGTGCTGCCAAGAGCGCCGGACGGTGCAACCACTACCATGCCATCAGGCAGGTACTTTTCACTTGCACTGTACTGGTCGGCCTTGAACATCTTGTCGTACAGATGAATCTTCAGACCGGTTGCAGATTCGATAATCTGCCGTGCTTCGGCATCCAACAGAACGGCGTTTGCCTTTGCGGTGACGGTCATAAACCGATTCTTCACCTCGTCCGCAGCAATCATGTTGCGGAAGGTGGCGGTGTTCATGTACACCTCAGTCACGACCTCGCCCACGCTTGCCAGAACAGCGTCCTTTGCGGCATTCAGGTCTGCAATGGGGGTAGCTGTGGTGACGTTCCACTTGGACTTTGCGGCAGAGACTTCCTTGTAGTTGGTAGACTTCCAAGTGCCGTCTGGGTCGTAGTTGTAGGTGTAGTTCACACCGTTTGCCTTGATGGTAATGCCAGAAACGCCATTGCTGGGAGCCAGCAGCTGCCAGATCATGCGCTCAGGAACGATACGAGCGCCAGTGATAAGCTGTGCGGTGTCATCGTACAGACGGTTCATCACATCACGGGCATAGGGGTCATTGCTGTCCAGAACACGCAGGATTTCCTGACGGTCTTTCTCGCCCAGATGGTAGCCCTCACGGAAGAACGGCATCTCAGTTTCATCGAACTTGAAGCCCTCGCGGGTGCGGAAAGTAGCCTTTGCATCAAATGCGCTGGGCATCAGAGAAACGCCAACGCCCTTGTGACCGCGCAGCCACTTCAGGTCAAGACCAGCCTTCTTCTTTGCAGGGAACAGTGCGTCAGATGCGAACGGCATCGCATTGGTGGGGTCATTCGTCCAATAGGCGGCAATCGCAGCCGGGGCAAAGACTTCCTTAAGATTCAGTGCCATGTTGTTTTACCTCCTATTAAGCGTTCACGCTGATGTTGTCACGGCAGAAAATGCCGGGAACGGCGGTCTTGAGTGCCTTGATTGCGTCAGCGTCAAAGGTGAAGCCGGAACTTGCCGCGGCCTTCTTGGTGTCGATAACGCCACGAATCAGCAGGGAAGCATTGGGGTTCTCTGCCGGGTCAACGTCATACAGCAGGATGCCGTCAGCGTTGATGGTCTTAGAACCAGTCTCGCCAGCAGCAACAGCTTTCTTACCAGCCAGCGTCATGGGATAGCCAGCCTTAACCGCAGCAGTTTCGGTCACGGTAAAGGGGATGGCGGTGTAGTCATTGGAAGCAAGGATAGTATCGTTGATTCCGTTGACCGTGTTTCGGGTAAACTTCATGTTTTCCTCCTTGTTAATGAAAAGCACTCATTGCGTCACTCGATGCCTTAGAAGTATTTGCGTTCTGCTGTGCAAGGCTCTTAGCAAACGCCACACCTTCACTGTCAGAGCCGCCCTTGCCATCCGCACCCGGAGGTGTGGGCATATCCTTCAGCAGAGAAGCCTTGTATGCGGTGTCGTGAGCGGTCATAAACTCCGACTGGAACTTAAACACCTTGTCCATGTCACCGTCAGCCAGTGCAGATGCAGCCTTGTTGGCAAGTTCAGCGTCATAACCCTGTGCAACGAACTTCTCCCGGTAAGATGCAAGGGTCTTTTCCTTGACAAGGTTCTCCTTGTCGGCAGTCAGGGCTTCAATCTGCTTCTGCATCTCTGCCAGCTTGTCAGCCTGTTCCTGTGCAGCATTCTCGTCATCGGTGCGCTTTGCCTTGAGCTGCTTCTTGTACTCAGCAGCTTCGCCGTTGGCTTTCGTCACGGCGTTACGCAGCTTCTCCACCTCTGCGCTAGGGTCTGCAACCTTTTCAAGCGCAGAAATGATTTCATCGGCGGTCATGCCCTCTTTGTAGGCATCACCAAGCAACACATTGAGTTTCATATCGTTAATTTCCTCCTGCGTTTTTTTACCGTTGCTTCCCTGCAACGCTGCGAAATTTGTATCCCGGCTTCCCTGCCGGAATATATCAGCCCAAAGATTCGGGGTGATTCTTTATTCCTTTGGGTAAATTCTTTTGTACGGCTCAATGCCGCTGTCCAAAATAGATTTTTCTCGCGCCGAATTCCGGTCAGGGTGCGTCCATTTGAATTTTCCACATTTCGTGCAGATATACTCGCACTCCATTTCGCGTGGTTCGTCTCCGTTGATACCGTGCGTCCAATGCCAACGAGAAAGCGTATAGTCATGTTTGCAAAACAACTGTTTCCAAAAATCACGCATTATCTTTTTCTCCATCCGCATTGTTTGGCTGTTTATCAACCGTGTTCCCGGCATTTGTGTCGGTGATGTCCTGTTTAGGCTGTTCCTGCGGTTTCGGCGCCTTTCCATCCTCTCCCAGCTTGCCAGCGGCAATCAGGAAGGGCTTGCTCATTTCGTAAGCAGCCTGCGGGTCAGGGAACAGACCGGGCGTAGTGAACGCCAACTGCGGGTCAATGGTCTGCTGCAACATCTGTGCAAAAATCTGAACCTTACTCTGCTGGTTGTCATACTGACGGCGGGGCAGTTTGATGTTGATGTCACTTGCCATCAGCTTAGAACCAGCTGTATCACGCAGGATTTTCAGCATCACAGACAGGCTCTGTCGTTCAGCGTACTTGAACATATTCTCGTACTGCTGCGCCCTTGCTTCGGTGTGATTCCAGCCATTGCGGACGATGACCGCACCCACGTTGTCGGACGTTGCGTTCTCGCTGCCAGTGGCACTAGGCATAGCAGTCAGACTGCGATACACGTTCAGCATGGAATCAATCAAAATCTGCGTTTGTTGCTGGTTCAGCTCGTTTGCAAGCTGTTTTACATCGGCAGCAAGTCCAGAAGTAGACTTGATTGACATTGCGCCCATAGCCTTGACAGCTTCCAATGCTTCTTTATCAACAAGACAGTTAATAAAGACCATGATGGATTGGATGAACTGCTCTACGCCATCGAGACGATTGCTCTCCAAAAGATTGATGGCATCCAGCACAGGGATAGCCGGTTCAAACAAACCCATCCGCTCCGGGTTCAGCTTATATTCGACCATCGGCAACATTCCGAGAGAATGGCTCTCCGACTTTGTGACCTTGCCGTTGTCGATTTCAAAGTACTGGTTTGGCGTATACACGCAAATCAGGTCGTTTAGGTCATTCTGATAATTGCGTGGGATGTGCAGAACGTTGGCGATGGGCTTGTGGCCAATGCCGGAGTTGTAAATCACATACGCCATATCCGGGTCGGGAACGTCTACCAGCAGGGGCGTTTCGTCCGGGTAATTGCCGTTGTACCCCTTGTCAGGGAGAACAATGCGATATCCCTGTCCGCACTCCAACATCCACTGCCAGAGCCGCCGATCAAGCGCATCCTTGCCCTCATACTGCAAAGCATTGGACAGGCGGGCGATTTCCTCGCCATCACCTGTTGCCGTTTCAGACCGCACATAAGAGCAGGGAGTGCCGCTCATGTAGCCTGTGTAGAAGCCCACGCACTCATTGGCGTGGTTCTCTACAATGCGATTGGTGATTTCAGCGTGGTACTCCTTCGTGCGCTGGAGGACAGGCTGATTGCCCAAGTAGTAGTTGTGCAGAAAGCGAATCTCGTTCTTATTCAGCAGATGAATAGGCTCTGCCTTGCCCGTGACCACTTTCAGCACGTTCGCTTCATTGATTTCCGTCTCCGGCGTTTCAATCGGTCTGCGTCCGGTCAACGGCTCATTCAAAAAGCCGCCAACGACCATCTGATACTCAGCCATGTTTTCCTCCTTTCCTGCAAAATAAAAAGCGCAGCAAGACAAACCTGTTAAGGTCTATCTCACTGCGCCAAAACTGCGCTTCAAAAGCCATTCACTTTTCTGGTGGATGAATGATTTTCACCCATCCTTCCCTTGTGTCTCCTTCGATAACGCCCTTGCATCTGTCACACTTAAAATGGTATCGTCCGTCCACTTCGCCAAGATAGCGGTTGCAGCGGACGTTCTTATAGATGGGATTCTGTCTGATACAAGGGCAACAGATTCTAACTAGCATGGGCGCTCCTTTCGTTGGATTTCTGGAAACAGGCTGTTGAGCACAGACCTGTCAGAAGCTACTGGGAAACTGTTCGCACTTCCAGCCGTGCTATTCTTCGCCCGAAGAAAACCATTGCAGCCTTTACATTCAGTTTGACGGACAGTCAACGGGTCAGCTGCAATTTTGGTGCTGCATAATGGATTTGAACCAATGTATGCTCGGATATGAGCCGAGTGCTCTAACCATACTAAGCTAATGTAGCATAGAAACCCGGCTTGATTGGTTAACCGCTGCTCTTTGCAATGTCATGCCTAAACATCACATTGAGAGCCGGGAATAGCGGTGGAGGTTTTGGAGAATAAGTCCATGCAAAGCTAGGTGGTTGGTTGTGCTGCGTAACGGAATCGAACCGTTGCTTGCCAGCCATGGGGGAGACAGGCTGGCATTCCCCAATCAATCGGAAACGCAACATATAAAGTCCGGTGAAGGCGAAAGAGTGAGAAAACCTCCACCGGTGAAAGGAGGAATATGCTTGTTGACACGCACACGAGTAAAATGACAAAACCTCGCGTGCAAGCTATTCCTTTAAGGGAAGCTGCAAAACTTCCTGCGTACATTATAAGCCTTGTCAAGTGGTGAAATCAAATAAATAGACCCAGCGAACACAATATATTGTGTTTTTAATCAAAAAGGCCTCTTGACAGGCTCAATTTTACTGATTCCGTTATACAATTCATCGGCAAGCTGTGCCAGACTGTCCGGTGCATCATCGTGCGGAACTTTGCCAAGCTGCGTGAACATCGTCACCTGTTCCATGAACGCTTTGTACTCTTTTGACTGGTGTTTTTCGTCAAGGAAATAGAACCGTTTGATATCTGGAGCATACTGGATGATTCTTGACAGTTTGCTTTGTCCGCTTGGCGCACGCTGGCTACGGACAGAGCAGTGATACCCCTGCTGCCGAAGCTGACTGTCTACCACGTCACAATATTCGTCACCACCGTTGTTGGCTTCGCCACGCACTACGTTGATTTTGCGCTGGATGATTTTGCCCACGACTTCCGGTCTGGTCACGGTCTTATCGCCATTGTTGAACACAAGGTCAGGGATGAACACAGCATCTCCGTACACATAAGCGATAGGGCAGGCGGTAAAGTCACCGCCGCCCCATGCAATATCCATGACCATAAGCTTGCGATCAGGCTCACCGTCAGGCAGAACGCCGTTGAAATACCGCAGTTCATCGGCAGGGAACAGCAGACCTTCACGCACATAGGGCTTGCCCATATACTTTGCCCACCATGTTGCATCGTCAATGCTGGCTTTCATGTCGGCATAGTAGGCATCGTCAAATCCCACGCCGTAGTCATAGTTGAAGTTGCTGTGTCCGTTCTCGTCCACCGCAGGAATCACCCGAAATCTGTATTTAGGGTTGTCTGCGTACTGGTTCTGGATGCGCCCCAGAGGGTCAAGAACGTTCCAACGTGTGCCGACCATCAATTCTAATGCGCCCTGCTTTTTACGGTCTTTCAACTGGTTAAGGTAGGCATCGTACTTGTTGTTTAGACGCTCAACGTTCAGGCTTTCTTCCAAGTCCTCGATCAAGTCATCACTGTACAGAACGCCGCCTTCGCCAATTTCAACAGCACCAGTTAGCGTGCCGCCGATGGAACGACAGGTCAGAGTGGGGAAGCGTTTCTTTCGGTTCAGGTCAACGCTTTCGTCCTTTGCACTTTTGTCCACAAGCTGAACGTCAGGGAAGATTTTGCCCCAGTTGTAGGTCACAGGGTCAGTGATGATGGACAGCACTTCGCCGTAGAAGCCGTTGGTCAGCTTGTCAGAATGTCCGCTCATGACCGATGCAACGTCCGGTCGGTTGCCCATAAGCCATGTGATGAAGAAAATGCACAGCGTACTCTTACCTACGCGAGCCGGAAGACTGACCCCCAAGAAATCTATCCGCTTATAAAACAAGTCCTCTAGGTCATCTGCCAGCACTTTCAGCACTCTGCGTCTGGGCTGATAGAACTTCTTCTCCGGCGCACGATTCCATTCAAGGTAAATGCAATAGCTGTCAAACACATCCTTTGCTTCAAACAGGTACGTCCGGCTGATAATATCATAGACCTTCGCCACGTCCTCGCCTGTTTTCATCTTACCCATCATGGTTGCACAGACGGAGCGCAGCTCACCAGAGTATTTGTAGGCATCGAACCGCTTGTCTTGCGGCAAAGCGTCTCTCAGGTTTACTACCGCCTGAAACCAGTCCTCGTAGACTTGTGCTTCTGTCGGATTCTGCTTTGCATACGCTTTGATGCTGTCGATGATGGCAATGCACTGTTTTGGCTGCATAAAAAATAGGCACCCCCTACCTGAAAATGTAAAGAGTGCCTACAACTGCACAAAAATCAAATATTCGGTTTTATAATGCTGTTTTCGGAAAATTATTTGCTAAAATTCGTTTTAACGGATGGAAAGTGCGATTTATTTGACCTCTTCCGCAAGCTGGTTTATCCTGCGCTTCAATTCATCTGCGTCATAATACAAGGCGTCTGCGACAGCGTTAAGAATATCAGGCTTGTTGGTGTAATCGCACAGCGCTTCAATGAGTTTCAAACTCTGTTCTGACAATTTTACGGATTTCATGCTTTATTCCTTTCTCAGACTATGTAAAGTAGGTTTTGGTTGTTCGTCTCCTAGCATCAGCTTATAGTGGAGATACTTTTCGATAATACTGTGTCTTTCTGCCAGTGTACCATAAATAAAGACGAGAGCATCTTTAGCAGCATCGTATTCATTCGGGAAAATGACAATTTCCTCGTTTGCAAAAGTCACGGTGCAGTTTTCCGAATGGCAAGCTTCCAAAAACCGCTTGATTTCGAGGAAACCACCAAAGTCAAGCATAGACCGTAGCGCGATGCTTCCGTTCTTAACAATCAGTTCTTCTCCCTGCATATTATCCAGCCTTTCTCTGTTCAGCAATCCGATACCATGCCTGGCGTGTCACGCCAAGCTGTTTGGCAGCATCGGTGACGGTCAGCAGACGCTTCTCCACCTGTTCATGTAGAACATCAAAGAGGTTGCGGTCATACTCCGTGGGCTTGCGGCCTTTATAAACGCCTTTCTGCTTTGCTACTTCGATGCCCTCTTGCTGGCGATCGAGCATATTCTGTCGTTCAAATTCGTTGATGGCTGCAATCATCGTCAGCATCAGTTTACCGGTGGGAGTGCCCGTATCTAAGTTTTCTTTATCACTTGCAAGGTGTACGCCGTTAGCTTGCAGCGTTTCAACCATTTCAAGCAAGTCCTTCGTGCTGCGAGCAAGGCGGCTGAAATCGTGGATAAATACGGTATCGCCCGGCTGAACCGATTTAAGCATCTTCTGCAACTCCGGTCTATCCATATTCTTGCCAGAGACCTTCTCAATAAACCAGCGGTCAATATTATGCCGCTTCAACGCTTCCACCTGTCGTGCTTCATTCTGTTCAACAGTAGATACACGAACATACGCTACGTTCATTCAGAATCGCCGTCCTTTGCTCTTTTGGGATATTCCAAACGGTAAAAATCTTCTTTGTCCTTTTTGATGGTTTTGGGACGAATGATAATTTCGTAGCCAAGTTCATCTGCAAATTGTGCAAATTTCTCTGCGCTCAGTTCTCCACGATTCAGCCTATCCGTGACGCTCGTTGCTGCTTTATAACCAAGTTTTTTTGCGAGAACCTTGTAAGTTATTTTTGGATGAGAATTTACAACCATGTCTTTAATAATTTCTGCGGCTCTCATTTTTTTGCTCCCTCTTTCTTTTTGCTGGTTTCAGTATACCACAAACGTATTTATACGTCAAGCGTAAATTTACGTTCTATGTATATATAAATATACTATACTCTGTAAATACAGAGTATAGTAGTATAAGAACGTTAATCATTTTACACGAAAACGTGTATACGCTTTATTTTTGAGCAATTCTGAATCTGTAAAGTATATTTTATTCAAATTTCCATATTGACAAGTGTTCAATATCGGGTATATACTATCACCAGTAACAAAGCGAGGTGATGAAGTTGCAGAAAGTAGCAGAGCCATCTAAAAACGAATCTATGCGTATGGTTTCGTTCAGACTTAGCGAAGGGGATATCGAAAAAATCACATTTTGCGCTAACGCTCTGGATGGAACCAAGAGTGATGTTGTAAGAATGGGCATTGATCTAATCTTCAATGTTGCAGAACGCATAAAAAAATAAGCTATCAGCACCCACCTACCAAAGTTTAGCTGATAGCTTATCCGTTACAAAAAGAAGGTACTGCAACCACCAAGGGGGCAGTCTCCCTTTTCGGAATCTATTATACCAAAAAGGGCTGCTTTCCGCAAGAGTTAGGAGCAAAAAACATGAATTTTCCCACGACAACCGAAGAATTTCTGAAAACCCTCGCACACGGCAAAGAGCCGACCAGCGAGGACAGGGAGTACGCAGAAGCACTGGGTAAGCTGTCCGAACTGAACTACCGGGCAGGGTACGAAGCGGGAGCGACCAAAAACAACAGTTAAATTTTGTGCAAGTCTACAAACTTTTAGATTTTGTACAGATACCAGTACTACATTAAGCGTTTGCGTAATTGACAAACCACAACATATTGCATATACTGGTTGCACTTACATGAAGGGAGGTGAGTTTATGTACAGTCCTTATCTCGAACGGCACAATCACACGTTCACTGTTGCACTAACCGAACGGCAGTTCCAGTGGCTGAAAGCCTATTGCACCGAACACAAGGTCGCACAGGCAGCAGCCATCCGTGACACATTCTTTGAAGTGCATCCAATCCCGGAGACCAATGAAAACGAAAAATGATACGCTCACTAAAGTTTGGCGACAGCAGCGAACGTATCATAACACATCCAGAGAGCATAGACCCTCTTTGGGTTATTATACCAGAGATAGCCTGCTCTCGCAAGATGGAAAGGCTAAATTTCTATGAATAATAATCTCGAAACCATCCGAATCTTCTCTGAAGATGTTATCCCAGTGTACGACACTGACACCGGCGAAAAGGTTGTGCTTGGTCGGGAGCTGCACGAACGGCTCAAAATCAAGACCGCATACAAAGACTGGATTAAGCGCATGATTGACATTGGTTTTGTCGAAGGAACGGACTTTTCAGTTTTGCTCAAAAATGAGCAAAACCCTCTTGGTGGCCGTCCTAGCGCAGACCATGTTCTTAGCCTTGACATGGCAAAGCACATTGCGATGATTCAGCGGACGCCGCAGGGCATGGAGATTCGCCAGAAGCTGATTGACCTTGAGAAAAACGTGGCCGTCAACCAGTTCGCAGGGGCATCCAAAGAACTGCAAGCAATCTTCGTTCTGGACAACCGTTCCATGCAGCACGAAAAGCGCATCTCTGCTCTTGAAACCAATATGACAGTGGACTATGAGCAGCAGCGTGCGCTTCGCCGTGCGGTAAACCGTGTCGTGGTTGAAGCACTTGGCGGCAAGACCTCTCCTGCATACCTTGACAAGTCCACCCGGTGCAAGGTTTACAGTGAATGCAACAAGGATGCACAGGACTGGTTCCATGTGAACAGCATCAGCAACGTTCCTCGCAAGGATTTTGACAACGCCATCGCCTATATCGAACGGTGGCGGCCTTGTGCAAACACCGTAATGATGATTCAGAACGTCAATAGCCAGACCCAGATGGCAGTTTGAAAGGAGAACAGCTATGCTTACCGCAGATAAGATTCAGGATATGGGGGAATACCTCAACTACGCTTTCAAGACCATGCTGAAGCTCTGGCGCACCGTTGACTACGGCGAGTGCGTCCACGAGCCTGTTATCGCTTGTGACGGAAAGGTTGTCGATAGCGGTCAGCTTTCCTTTGAACCGGACGAAAACGGCGAGATCGAGCCGGTTCTGCTCCGGGACAGCAAGTGCATCATGCACGATGTGAAGTATTGGATGCCCTTGCCCAATGTTGAGTACCATCCCTATCACGGTGAAATCGTGAAGTAAACAGCCAATAAGAAAAGCCAGTGGTTAGAGAACATCTAGCCGCTGGCTTTTTGTGTTATAGATTATTCTGCGAGGTCTGCGTATTTGACTTCAATGCGAGGGATTTCATCTTTTGTCATTGTCAATGCTCTTGTGACTTCAGTTGTCCCGGTAAATTCTCCGTAGATTGTAACAATGTCGTCTTGAAGAATCTTTACAGAGCCGCTCTCCCTTTTATCAACAGCATAGTATTCGTTTCCAAGGTACATATCATACCCATCTTCGTTATCCTGAACGCGCCATGCCTTGTCGCCGCTGAAAAGAGAAGCATCCATAATCTGCTGTACCTTTGCCTTGATTACAATTCTTGTTCCAGCGTACTTTTCCGGGTAGCGGCATAAATCTTTGTAGCCTACGGTTCCACAAGATGCTTTGTATTCTTCTTCCGTTTCAACATGGATAGGTTCACTCTCGGGCTGAGGTTCGCTCTCAACTTCGGACTCAGACTGGCTTTCAGATACGGATTCACTTTCAGCTTGCTGCTCTGCGGATGCAGATTTTGCTTCTTCCGCTGCTTTGATAGATGCAGCTAAGGCTTCAGATGCTGCTTTTTCTTCGGAAGCCGCCGCGCGTTCTGCTTCCAGCTCCTTGTCATACGGAAGATTCATGCCAACAACAACTAGCACTAAGCACACAACTAAAGCAATCAAGTCTTTCTTCGCTGAATACTTTTCGTGCTTAACAATCGACTTCAGGAGATTCCAGATAATCTTTACGCTGTATGCTACAAAGGCCAGCGTACAGCCGATTCCAAAGTCTCTGCCATCTTTTTGATAGATTCCGTAGAATATACCAAAGCAAATATAACAAGCGATAGACCCGTACCAGAACTTACTGTTCCCTTTTCCTCTAAGTGCATTGACGATACAACACACACTTAGAATAAATCCAGCAAGCAGCATGATTCCACTGAACGTTTGCATTTTTGATTCCACCTTTCCTTTGCCAGTATAACACATTCAATGGCTCCGTAAGGGGTCTTTTTGTTTTTTTCGGAATTTTTGGAGACTTGCACAATCAGATGGGTTTTGATTTGTGAGGGTGGGGTGGGTATTGACAAGAGGAACGCCGAAAACGCCTTTTTTGAATTTTTTCTACGAGAGGTGTCGACCACCCCACCCCCGGCTCTCCCTGTATACCCCACCGGTGGAGACCCCAGCCCCAGCGCACCCTGACAGACTGCACATCACAGGCAGCAGGGCAGGCCATGCAAGGCACAACACACATGCCCGGACGCTGGACACGCTGCACCGGTCTGCACTCAATACCAGACCGCCCACGCCGGGACAATCGGACAGGGTGCGGGGCGCTGGACTGCCTGCGCAACGTGTCCGATAGAGCACGCCCAAACGGACAAAAAAGTAAAACGTACAAATACGTTATTATGTTGCGTGCGCAACTTGACAAAAACGTAAATATACGTTACAATATAGGCACAACGTAGATATACGTTACACCTACCAAATACCGTTACAAAACAGGAGGACAAAAACCATGAAACAGACCATCGATTATACCGCACTTGCGGATACCATCCGCGCCGAACTTAACGCCCGCCACGATCGCAGTGCATGGGCCAAGGCCGTCACGCTGTACGCCATCGACCTGCTGGACGATGTGCAGGAGGGCGCGGACAATATGGAGCGCTTGCCCCTTGACGGTTCAGAGCTTGAGCGGTGGGCGCTCAACGGTGCAAGCTGCTGGGAGCAATACAGCAACGGCGGTTGCTCCATCTGCTATGACGCAGATATTGCCGCCCGTGTCTGCACCCCGTCCGAACTCAAGCGCACCGATGGCGGCATGAACGCCCCCAACAGCCGGGAAACGTGGCTTGACGTGCAAGCCCGCGCACTGTATCAGGCTTGCAACCGTATCTGCAAAATCTGCCGCGCCAACGGCCTGTATTATAAGGAGGTCTAAAAATGATTACTCTTGACTTTTCCCAGTGGGCTGCAATCTGGTACATCGGCGGCATGATCTCCGGCGCATTGGTTATGATTGCTTTTTTAAACAGCTGAGGGAGGGCGAAAAAATGACAATCGATATTTACAAGCCGGAACTTGCTGCAGAGTATCGCGGCAACGTAAAAGCCGCTATCCGTGCCGGTGCTTATAGTGTATGGGACGCGGAACGCATTGCAGGCGCTTTTAATTTTGGACACGGTACGCAAGCCGATTTTGAGCGGCACAAAAAAGCAAATTCTGGCTTGCATCTTTTTATGGAGGTATAAAAATGACGACTTTCGAAGAAAAGGTGAACGCATACCGCGAAAATAAGCGGTTAATTGAAGAGCTTGAAGCAATGAATGACGCTGTAAAGGCTGAAATCATTGACATGATGCACGGCGCACCCGAAATGGTGCAGGGCACTGCAAAGGCCATTTACAAGGATGTGCAAAGCGTCCGACTTGATAGCAAGCTTTTACAGGCAGCACACCCGGATATTTATGCAGAGTGCAGCAAGCGCACCACATACAAGCGTTTTAGCGTGGTTTGATGGAGGTGCGACAAGTGATTTTTTCTTGTATCCTGTTCTTTTTTTGGTTTTTCTCGGCGCTGTTTAAGGCGTCAAAATAAGAAGCATTTCACCCGGTCAGAAATGGCCGGGTTTTTCTTTTGCCTTGCATCTGCTAATGGTGCAGGGCTTTTGTTTTGCCCTGCTGCAATGCAGCCCATACAAGCGTTTACAGCGCGTTTTGTTCTGTTCATGCAGTTATACAGCTCACACAGCAAAACGGCACACGTGGCTTTACAGGCGCTTTTCCTGCGATTTTCCCTATTCCACCGCCCGCGATACCAGACCGACACAAGCGGCTATAATACCACCTGCGACACGTTGGAGCACATCACAGCGACGCAGCACCTCCAGCGCATACCAGATACCATCGCCACGCCCAGACGCTGTATAGCTCAGCACAGCCGCCCTATTATAATAATGTATATAAGGGCGTACCCCTGTTATAGATCCATGCCAGACTGTGCAACATACCGCAGACCATGCAAGCCCGGCGGGGTCTCGATGCTTCCCACGCCTGGCATTAGCCTGGCACCTGGTTAGCCTGGCATTAGCCTAGCATTATGCTTTCTTCCTGGCACGGGCGGCGCGGAACCATTGGCGGCTACCGCCGCAACTCTTTTCGGGCTTTCGCCCGATATCTAATAAGGGCGAGCAATAGTCGTAGTTTCTTCAATAAAATAATCGTGGAATAGTCGCAAAGTCGTCAGACGACTAGCTTTTGAAAGTCCTATATATAGTATACTAGCAAACAGCTCACTGATAGTCGTAGAGTAATAGTCGTAGCGTTTTCTTGCGAACCTTCGTCAAATAATTGTGTATTTTTTGTGTGAAATAGTCGTTCGCCTTTTAAGAAAAGAGAGGTGCGATAGTCGCTAAGTCATCCGCCCACTCCAAAAATCACCTCTCGTTCCAATTTCGCATAATATATTCTTCCGCTAGTTATATCTATTTCGTATAATAACTGTACTTATTATAGTATACAGATATAGTTACTCCCAATAATCACGGATTATTTCGTATAATAACTCGTACCGTCCGATTCGGTCTGTTCCTGCCAGATTTAATTCCCAGTAATGCACTATGGTATTTTAATCAATTCACAGTATTCTGCTAGGAATAGTATATGCAACATTTCTACATATTCAGCCGACTACAAAATGAAGCCAATTATCCATGTGAAATAGTCGCAGACCATCCACCAGTCCGAACCTCACGCCAGCTCTCGCCCACGGTCTGCTCTGCTGGCTAACGGTATAGCTTTTGGAGATAGAGGGTTGTAGGGGGAAAGAACCAGTTTGCAATTTCGCATAACTGTTATTTATTCACTTTTGAACTATCATGGCACACCCGGCTCCGTCAACGCGCGCGCTCGCGCATATAACGCCCGCGGACGCGCTAAACACACGGGGAGGGAAAGGGGGAGCACGGAAGATGTTAGGGGGATTATAGGGGGTAATAGGGGTTGTAGGGGAAAGAGGGGGGCAAAAGGGGGAAAGAGGAAACAAGGGGGAAAGGGGACAAAAATTTGAAAGCCTTTTCCGAAAGTGATTGTCGAAGCGTTTTTTCGTCTCACACATCTTGCTTTCGTCTCAATCCACCAGGCGATTAGACGATTCTTTCTCAAATCCAGACCTTGCCGTTTTCCCCTGATAAATAACAAGAGAAAAAAGCATGGAATAGTCGCAGAGGGTAGTTTTACCACCTGACACCATTCCATGCTTTCTGATACAGTAGTTTTGTAGCCGCGCGAGCTAAGATTAGATATTCTTTGCTTTCTTGGCTTCTCTTGCCTTACGCAGACTCTCTGCCAGCGCTTCACGCTGCTCTTCGCTGATCTCACGAGTGACAGGCAACCGGAACTTCACAAGACGTTTCGGCATCGAATAGGTCTTAGATTCCTTGCACCGCTTGGCAGACAGCTCCGCCATAAACTTGTATGTATCGGGGAACTGCTCACAGAGCTTGTCCAGCTTGCGAATGTAAACCGGGTCTGCCGTGTAGATTTCTGCGTTATCCTCCGCTGCGTTGAAGGTGATGATGGTTTCACGTTCGATGTTGGTAAGTGCCATAGTTGTTTTCCTCCTGTATTTTGTGTAGTGAAAAATATTTATGGGGTTCAGACGGTATCAGTCCATCCAAGTATACTCTTGGAACCGTTGAATCTGCTTGTTAAACGTGATGGGAAGGTCGCCTACCTCGCCTTCCTTGTTCTTGCTTAGCCGAAACAGGTATTTGTCGGGGTTATCGCCGGACAGAAGGATGATTGCATCTGCGTCCTGTTCAATCTGTCCGCTCTCTCGCAAGTCGGAGTTGGTAGGCGTTGCTCCGGGCTTGGATGGGTTTCGATTGAGCTGTGCCAGCGCCACCACGACAATGCCTGTGGTCTGCGCCAGCTCGTGTAAGGCAATGGATATGGCTGTAATGGCGGCATATCTGTCCTTTGCGCCCGTTTCGTGGATGAGTTGAAGATAGTCTACGAAGATGACTTGAGCCTTTTTACGGAGAGCCTGAGCCTTCATCCACGCCACGTTCTTTCCGGCAGCAGAGCGGATATATAAGGGCATCTTCATGTTCTTTGCCTGTCCGTCAATCTCATTCAAACTGACAGCCTTATTTTTCACCGTGTCCAGAGGACAGTATATTTGATTGGCCATCAGACGTGCGCCCAGCTTGCGTTTGCTGGTTTCTAAGCTGAAATAGTACACGGTATAGTCCTGCTTTGCCATGCTTGCTGCTATTTGCAGAGACAGGGCTGTCTTGCCAGCAGACGGTCTGCCGCCGATGATGATGAAATCACCCGGTGAGATGTGCAGCGCTTCATCCAGACGCTCTAGGCCTGTCTTGATATACACAGGCTTCTCGTCCATGTGAAGCACATAGTCGTTCAGCACATCCTCGTATGTCCACGCATCTTCTTCCTCAGCTTTCAGGCTCATTGCTTCGCCCATCTGCTGGTAAATGTCTGATAGATCAGAATAGTCGGTAAGCTCGTTGGTCATCTGAAATGCCAGACCTTGCACACGAGTGAGTGCAGCTTGTTCTCTGATAAGCTGTGTCCAACGCTGCATCTGCTCCCTGTCAATTCGTACACACTCTGATTCACAAGTTTGTACACACGCCAAGAGCGTCTGTGCTATGTCTGGATGCTGCGTGTTTATCTCGACTATATCTATCTTACCCCTAGCCGTCCAATAGCCCTGAACAGCCGCAAAAGCGTCTCTCAGCTCAGGTCTGAATAAGTGAAGTTCAAGGTCTGGTATGATTTCATCCACAACGCCCGGCTTGCAGAGCATCAGCGCACCGATAAATACCGTTTGAACGTCCATTGTCATAGTCTAGGAAACTCCATCTCCGTACTTTGCTCGTACTGGTCATCCTGTTTCAATGCGTAAATGTCCTGCCATCCTGCATAGATGCTCTGGTCAAGAATGGCTTTCCAGTCATGCCGATCAAATTTTTCCAGCTTGTTGCAGAGCATCTGCTTTGCCCGGTCTGTCATAGGCTTTTTGATTCTTGTACGCATCTGTGCGAACTCTCGCAAGGATTCCAGCAAGGCTTTATCGCCATGAGCAAAGTCGGAGAAGATATCAGGTTTCTTCTTGACTGCGCTCTCCGGCAAGGTCTTGACGTTCATCTGACTGTCAGTTGATACAATGGGTTCATTGTCATCTGACTTTGAACTCATAGATGAGCTGACCTTCATCTCATTTATGACATGAGGATGAGATGACTTTCGTGTAGACCATCCTTTTGACGCAATATCGCTTCTTTTCGATTCTTCATCGAGCAGATGTTTAATCAAAATGAAACAAGATTCTGCTTTTTTTGAGTTCAAAGTTGCGTCTTTTCCTTCAAAAACGTATGCGCAGATTGCATCGTATAGTTCCAACTTCTCTTTGCTTTTGAGTGTGGAGATTGCTTCAAAGTAGTATCGTTGGAATGTAAAGCTGTCTCGTTTTTTGTCCATGCTCAATCCTCTTTGTATCGTTTGTTCCATGCTTCGATGGCTTTTTCTTCACTAATCGCATCAGATGTCTCAACTCCACAATTATTGCACATCACAAAATAAGTCATACCGTATCCAAACGGACGAATTAATTCTATTTTGGGCGGCTTTGCACCGCAGAACGGACATCTCTTAAGTTCTTCCATCTTTAATCCTCTTCAAAACAAGCACTCAGCGTCAGATTCACGCAGCCAGCCTTCGCCCGGAATGTTGACTATCTCATAATACTGCCGTGCAACGTAGATTGTTTTCTGCCCGTCCTCAGCAATCAGGCCGACAATCAGATAGTTGCCAGCAGCCATAAAGAACCAAGGGTTACTCTTGTAGGTCTCGCCCTTCATCCAGTTCTTCATTTTGTTCACGGCTTTTTCAATGTCCTTGTTAGGGCAGTCTGGGTTGTCGTACGCAAAGAAATCTTCAGGAAATTTAAGTTTTTTCATTTTCTGAATCCCTCTCTCGTTCTCGTAATTCGCTTATGCGCCTTGACAGGCCTTGCGCCTTTGCCGTAAGCTGGGCGGATATGTTTTGCCTTGATGTACCCGCAAGGTGGCTTCGGCCCGAAGTCAAAAAGGCTCAAGTCCATAACGATGATGCCAAACTTCTTGTTCGTCATGTTTACTGCTCCTTACGCATACCATTTCGGTGTTTCGTTAAAAATTTCCACACCTTCTGTAAAGCCAAGCCTGTCTAAGGTTTCGCACATAATGCCATCCATTACGCCATGCACACGCTCCTCATCATCTCCGTATGCTCTGTACGCTTCTCGCATAGCAGCCGTAAACGAGTCAATCATATCTTGCGTAATAACGATACCGTTCTCCATAAGCCCTCCTATAACATCGGAAACGTCATCCAATGCGTTACCGTTACATCTTTCGGCAGTCTCTCGCCTATCTCATCCCAGAACTGACCGTCTGCATAACAGCCAAGAAAGTACGCTGTCGGCGAGATTCCTTGCAACAATTTTCCATCTTTATCACGCCACGTTTTCTTAGTCGCAAGCAACAAAGGCTGCGTCCGCTCTCGTGGCGGTTCGCTTGCTGGATGCCAGAGTGTGTTAGCCATCTTCTTTGTTCTCCATCAAAGAACCACAGCTCGGGCAGTAGTTCCAACGTGTATGATGATTTTTTGTGTGACATCTGCTACACTCGAACATTGTGAATGTATCGTCCTGCGCAATCCATTCAGCGGTACGCTCTAGGGCTGTCGGCGCATCTTCCACAACTTCAATGGCATCTCCAATATCACAAGCACGGCATTTAACCCCATTGTGATTCTCGCAACCATTGCAATATGCTTTCTTGATTCTTTCAATAAGTGCGTTTCGTTCAAGGTATTCTGAATAATTATCCATTGTCTTTCACCTCGATTGTTGGTGCATTTTCAATAGCTGTTATTACGTCTCCAAGCACATCGAACATTAAGGCGTTGAATGTGTAATCGGCTTCATTTACGCTTACATACTTCATCTGCCTATCAGAAAAATAAAGTTTGAGTGCATTTGCATCAATCGGTCTGACTTCCATTGTCCTTTCTCCCTTCAATCTCCATCCCACACGCCGTCAGGGCGCATCTTTGCAAACGCAAGCAAACCGTATAGGGCACGTTTGGCGTTGCCCTCTGTGTCATTCCAGTAGTCGCTATCGTCTACATCGTCACCTAGTGCAGAAATAGCCTTTTCAAGCATCGGAATACTCTCTGCGCCTGTTTTGCCATAGATGGAACGGATACCGCCCTCACCAAATACTTCTGGTCGATAATAGAAGTGACCGTAATTATAGGTGACGTTGAGCCACAGTTCTTTTGTACCGCCCATAGCTCGCATACCACCTGCGATAAAATGCGTACTATCGGCTTTGAGCGGTTTGTGCGTTACTGGGTCGCACAGTGAAATATCATAGCTCATATTCGTCCAGCTCCTTTTTGATTTGCTGGCGTTCAATCTGCTTCAATCTTGCCTTTGCCAGCTTGCGGTTGTCAGCCTTGCGGATAGCCCAGTTGTTGCGGTGGTTTGCCCACGCTGCAAAATAGTGACTGTATTCGCTTTGGTCGTACCAGCCCTTTCCAATAAGCCCTTTATAGGTCTGCTGACGTTTCATCTTTTTTCTCCCATTCCTTGCATCCGCGTGCGTCCCACACGAAGTCTGCAACGTGTTCTGACTGGTCGTTTACGCATACGTCCTCCGGCTCTGCGTACCATTTGCAAGAGCCACAGGACGGCTCGGATTTGTTCTCACAGGATTCTGCTGTGCATCGGATAACCTTGCCAGCGGAGAACTGCTTGATGCCCATGCAAGAGCAATGTTCGGTGGTGCAGTAAACGTCCATTATATCTGCCCTCTCTTTCTCCTTCTGTTGGCATTGAACCGCCCGATCACTCGCTTATACTCTGCATAGCACTCCGGGCACAGGTCGCCTGTGTCCCTGCGCCACGCCCAATCTTTGAAGTATTCGTCAGGGTTCATCATTCTACCGCCCAGTACCGCTCCGCAGCGGTCGCATACTCGCTTGTGGTAGATTCCTCTGTCAGTTTGCATTAGTCATCCTCCCCAACATCCTTAAACAGAATTTCTTTGTCAGCTTTCCAGTCTTTGATTTTGCACGGAATGTCCGTGCCCGGCACGGTCTTTTTCAGACCATCCATCTGCCAAACATTCCATGAGATAATGTCTGCAATGCAGTCAAGAAACATAGGCATACAGCCAATTTCCAACCTTTTAGCATCAAACCGATACCTGAAATTCTCAATCAGCGTCAGGAATAGGTTGCATCTTGCCAGCAAGATATTGTCTCCCTGCCACTCATAGCCATATGTCGATGCGTAAGCGCTAATTGCCCAGCACATCCATTTGTCATAGTCATGGAACTGCTCTGCCAAAACATTTAGCTTCCTATCCAGCAGACCGATTCTGTCCGGCACGGCAATCATCTGCCCTGTTGTGGTATCGTATCGGCTTGTGAGGAACGGTGCTTCTCCACAGGTGACTTCAAGGCAGGTCTTGTTGATGTATTCCTTCCAATCCTCGCCCTTTAGGTCGTTTTCTGCAACGTCTGCCATCTTCTTGCAAACCCATGTAGGCGTAAACACTTCTGCTTTCTTGCTGGTGCGCTTCTTTTGGTCTGCAAGCCGTTTCTGCACACGAGGAACAAGCTGAACTTTGTCCAGTTGTTCCATCGTGATTTCATCCGCAAAGCCAACGCCAAGCTCAGGCGGCGGGTCTGTTGCCCAGATGATGTTCTTGCCTGTCGTGTGGTCTTGCAAGAGAACAGGTAGGAACGTGCGTAGGCAAGGGTCGGAGAAGTCAATCAACGGGGTCATGGGCGTATCCACTTGGTTTGTTTCATTCTTTGATTTCTTTCCCATTCCATTTCTCTCCAAAAGACGTTTATGCGCTTTTTTTGTTCGATTTGTGATAGCCGAAAGCCCTCTGACTGCCTACATTTTGTGATGCCGACAATGCGGCTTGCATAGTGTTTCGGACAACAACGCTTGCCGGGAATTGGCGGTTCATCACAATAGGCGCAAGTGCCAGATGTCCTTCTGTATTCCTTGCTGTTTCTCGCTCTCTTTTGAGCATCCTTTGTTCGGCACTCGATGCAAGAGCGATAGCCTTTTGACATCGGACGTTTCAGGCAAATGGTGCAAATTCCTTTCGCAGCCAGCCTTTTGCGCTTTTCACGTTGTCGCTCATTGCATTTTTGCAGATACGCAGCTTTCATTTCGCTTGAAAGGTTTTCGTATGCTTGCGTGTGCCTTTCGAGGTCTTTTGCCAAACACTCCGCACACGATACTCTGCCCGGCATTGCATCGTTCTGACCGCAATGGATGCAGATGTGATGTTCTTTATACATTTGCCGTAACGCTTTGCTGCTCATTTCACTATTACATGCTCTGTCATGTAATCACCATAACAGTTGCACTTAAGCCATTTGTATTTTGACGAGCCTTCCGCAAAATCGAACTTCCATTTTTGGATTCTTTTGATACGTCCACAAACCGTACATCGGACTTTGATTATTCGTTTGTCTTTGTAAGGCTCAAAGGATATTTCGGTGAGTTCGCATATAAGTTTTCCGTCTTTCGTAAAAAGAAATCCGTTCATTCCTCTTTTACCTCTCTGTACTCCACGTCAATCCCCTTCGGCAAAGCCGTCTGGTACTTCTGGGCAAGCTGTTCTGCGCTCTGGGCATCGCCCAAAGGCTGTTCAGGCGGCGCAACGGTGACTTCCACGTTGTCACGCATACCAAAGTAGTTTTTGGCTCGGAAAATCCACTCTGCCGGGTTCTCCTGACCGTACATACCGTTGTACGCCCACATGGACTGCATTTGCAGAATCAGCTTCAAGATGTATTTCTGCTGTAAGCTGTCGTCACGGCGTTTCCCCGCCATAATCTGCTTCAGGCTCACCCATTCGATGCCCAGCACCAGTGCAATCCATTCCACCACAGGGGAGATTCTGGCTTCGATGCAAGCGTCAAAGAAGAAGTCAAGACGCTGCTGCACTTCAATCGGGTTGTTCATGTCCACGCTCGGAAGGTCGCCAAAATACTTGGCTGCAATCATGCCGATGACTTTTTTGTCCTCTTCATCGCCGATTCTCGACTGCAAATCGCCTGTGTTCAACATCTTAGACCTCGTGATCGCTAACTCCTGTTGTTCTTTCACCTTTTTATTCACCTGTGAGCGGATAGATTTCCTTTTGTTAAGCATCTGTTGTTTCTTCTTCTCTCGCTCTTTCTCACGCTTCGCAGCAGCTTCTTCTTTCGCCTTTTGCGCCCGCTTCTCACGTTTTTTCTTTTCAGCTTCGGTCAACGGCGGCCTGCCACGACCACGCTTCGGGGGTGTTGCCATGTATCAGACCTCCTTTGGCGGTTCAGGAAGTGGCATCCAATGGGTGACGGCGTATGGGATTTCACTCCCGACTTCTGCCCAATTTTTGTAAAAGTCCATAAAGCCAAAAATAATATCGCCGTTATCACAAAATGCAAGAACTGGAGTATGATGTTTTGGTTGCCTATCCTTGACGCTAATCCATTTGCCAGGAAAACCGTTCTCGCTATAAGAAACCGTTTCAAAATAGTGCGTAGCCATCCCAAGTTCTTGTTCAATATCGTTTAGGATGCTCTTGCCATCCTCGTCCGCTTCGGTTTCGAGAACAAGGTAAATTCGCTTTTTCACACTCTCACCTCTTCATCTTTATTTCGATTCTGTCTATCTTCCATGCAATCTGCCAGACGGAACAGCAGTTGTCCAACTGCCGCCACCAAGCGCACTTTTCTTTCTCGCACACGCACCGGCCAAGCGGATTGCTGGTCATCTTCATCGGGCAGTAAAGTTCGTTGTCCATGATTTTTTAGCCATCCAACTGGAGATGAGCGTTTACCATCTTGACGGGAAGAAATTCATCTATCTGCAAAAACTCTCCGCTTTTTAAGCTGACACCTCCAGACAATTTACTTACCGAAAGGTTCACGTTAGCTTTCACGAGAATTTCGCCGCTTATCTCAAACACATCTCCATATTCCAGACACCCAAAATTGATTTCTTTTCTCTCAATGTCGCAAATTTTCATCATTTCCACCCCATCACAACAGCCGTACAAACGGCCAGACACACGTTGACGAACAGCCAGACGAGCATTGCCTGATGTTCTTCAAACAGGTTGTCTGCCGCGTCTTTGATTGTCCGTTCGGACTGAACTACCACCGCCAGCAGGACTAGGCAGACCAGCCAGCGAGTTGCGAATTCAAACATTGTTATCCTCCATCAAATCGTCCATGCTCAACTGACCGCTGATGTTGTCATCTTCCATCCACCAGCGAAAAACGTCCATTCCAGTTTGCCAGTCGTACGGCAAGCCTTTTGCTTTTCTGACATCAAGCATTCTTTCAAACGCCGAGATGTACATTTTTTCATAAGAAGGCCAGCGCATAAACTCACGCTGTCTGCCCCCCCTACCAGCCATAGGACAGCCGATGCAGCCAACACGCTTTTGTCCTTCGCAGTAAAGCGGATTGATGGGCAAGTGTTCGCTGTGCGTGTAGTCCCACACATCATCGTCCGACCAGTCGATAATCGGATTGACGGTCATCTTGCCTTTGACGTTGCACGTTTCAAAGAGCTTTCTCTTCTCGTCATTGTCACCCATGAGAATGATGCGCTTCTCTTTGTCTTTGTGCATCAGCTCCATCACGCCACGACTGTTCTTACGCCGAGTAGATTCGGCCCAGCGAACGCCAGTAGCGATAAATCTATCGCGGCCAGTATTTTCTTTGAGAACGGCACAGCAGTAGCGTACAAGTCGTGTGGGCGGCATCAGCTTTTGCGGAATCAGCGTCCACATGGACACGGGCTTGTCTTTGTACCGTGGCATAACAATGGAGCATTTGATTCCACGCTCTTCCATCGCCTTGAACTGCTCACGGATAAAATAGACTGTCTCCGGCGCATCGGCAGTTGTGTGGCTGTTGACCACCTCGAAGTTGATTCCTGCACGTTCAGCCAGAGCCACAAGCACCTGTGAATCCTTGCCACCAGAGTATGTGACCATGAGCGATTTCTTGTACCGATGCTCTGACAGCCTTGCCGCGTCCTGCAACCGTGCGATAGCAAGCTGTTCCTTATCCATCAGCTCCACCTTTCCCTCAGCTCTTTTTCAACCTGTTCTGACTTTGCTGTGATGTAATCTGCAAACTCGTCAGGGGTCATGTCCTCTTCTTTGAACTTGCCGACCATCTCCCAGTACCTGTCACCGATGCGGATGATTTTCTGCACCTGTTCCTCGGTCAGGTCTGCATCGCACCGAAGGTTCTGAATCAGTGCGCCCCATGTGGCAGATATTCCATCCAGAGCCATGCGGAAGCCGTACAACTGATTTTGCCGTGCGATTTTGCGGAGGTTGGTCGGCTTGACCTGTTTGCCACACAGGGGGCAGTTTCCAAATTTATTCATCCGACTGCTCCTTTTCTTCAAGGCGAGAGAGCCAACGCAGAATGTCTAAAACTTTCTTGCTCACTTCTGTTCTCCTTTCAGTCGATGTATCTCCATGCAACGATTTTGACATCACTTAAAACCCACTCACCACTGCTTTGAAACCAGCGTTTATCGTTATATCTGCGGTACGCAATGTCGAGGTCTCCATTTTCAAGCTTTATTTCGACAGCAATGCCACATTGCGGTTGAGTAGTCATGTTGTTCCATTCGTTCTTGTTTCCGTTGTCTAGTTTTTCTTTGTTTGGCTCTAACCAGTCATTCAGTTCTTTCATGCAGGACGGACAAAGCTGAATCGGTTCTTCGCTCAGTCCAAAACGGTTGCGTTCCACCGTACAATCCAAGAACAAAATCGAATTTGCTGTTCCGTAGCACTCGTTTATGTCAGGCACTTTCCGATTAAAAATCTCTCCGCATCGGTCGCACTTAAATACCATTGCCATGTTCTTTCTCCAATCTCTTCAACAGCCCATCCACGTCATACCGCCAATGGACACGTAGCCTTTTTGCTTTGATCTCTATCCCCTCTTGCTCTGCCCACTGCCAAGGGATGCTCTTGCGGCTCTCGTTGTATCGGAACGCCAGAACCTTGCTGACGGGGATTGCAAAGGTGCGGTTGACTGCCCTGTAATTGACTATCACATGGGCGGTCTGACCGCCGTATCCCATCGCATCCACCATGTCCGTGATGTGCTTTTCCTTGCGGTATTTGCACTTTGCCTTGTCGTACTTGCCGAACACCTTTTCCAGAGGGATAGAGGGTGTTTCAATGGTTTTCAGCTCAAACAGGTGGTTCATCGGGTATCGGTACACAAGGAAGTCGCAGATGTTGTCGATGGAAAACGACAGGTTCTCGTTGCCGCCGTAGTAAGTGGCAGCACTGTCTTTCAAGCGGTAGCACCACGCATCGGACGGGATGGATGCCTTGAAGTCTGCTTCAAACTGTTTGCCGGTGTTCATTCGTTGTCCTCGATTTTTTTGGCTTCTCTGATACGTAGTCGAGCTAGTTCGCTATTTGCATATCGCAGTTGCCAGCTGCAAAACCAGCCTTTGTGAACAAGTTTTCCGGCGCAGTAAACAAACTCCTGCTTCATCAAATCATCAAGTGAAATGATGTAACTGCCCGGCTTATACTTTCTTTTGCTCATCCCCGTTCACCTCTAAGCTCACGGAATATGAGTTGCTTTGTCAGCGGGCTTTTCCATTTCCTTCATAATCCGCTTATGTTCTTCCACTGTCATGTTGTTCGGGTAGAATCGCTTGTCCACCAGTTCAAACGGTTGCATATAGTGGTCAATAACATCTCTTGCTTCTTCTCGTGCCTTTTCGGCACACATTTCGATGTATTCATCTTCGGTCATGTTGTAATCGGTAATGCAATCGACCACCGAAGAAAACCGGCACAGCAGACCATTAGGTTGTCTTGCAATGAAAGCTCCCATTTATCGTTCACCTCTAAATTCACTTCCGAGAAACCGCTTCTTGCCACGTTCCCGGTGCTTGTCCTCATAATCACGGTGATACACACTCTGGCTGTGGTTCAGCTCATACACGAATGCCTTGCGCTCCTCGAAGTCTTTCTTCTCTGCCTTGTACTTCTCGCAGGTGTCGTGGCAAGCTTGGTGGCGTGATGTGCAGTTGAGACAACAGGTAATCATTCTTCGCCAAATCTCCTTTTTGTTACAGCTACGCAGAAACTTTCGATTTCGCTTGCCCAGCGTGCAGTACCCTCGCCGTATGCTCTTTGCCAGACCAGAGGGAAACCGCCCAGACCATCAAACAGACTGCCCAGCGTAGGCTTTTCTTTCAGATAAGGGCGCATCCTTTGCACCATCCAAAACCATTGTGGCAAAGCGATTGAGTTGCCCAGAGCCTTGTACCGTGGGCTGTCAGCGTACTTGTGTTTCTTGCCCTTGCTGTCTGTCCAATCACCAATGTTGGAGTAATTGTCAGGAAATCCTTGTAACCGTTCACATTCAACAGGGGTAAAGCGGCGAACAATCCAACGGATGGTTTTTTCCGCAACTAACGGCCCGGAACTTGACCCATCGTTCTTACAGGTAAGCGATGCTGTTTTTTCTCCTGTAACAGCTCCGTTATACCCATCGACCGCAATAGAGGTTTTCTCTACGACCAGGCTTTCGCTGCCATTGCCGATGTTCCCTGCTTTCGCTTTCAATGTTGAACATTTGTCGCTTTCCTTGTAGTGACTGAAAGACTGTTCGTTGAAGGTCTGGCGCTCGATTGCAATGGCCGTGTAATCTGTGATTCTGTTTTCGTGGTCGCCTGTTATGGTTGGGCAAGTTCTGCCGTCACCATTTCCACGTGCATCAAAGACCTTATACGCTACTGCTGGACGGTCAACAGTGTTCAGCGTGTAGCTCTGGTTTTCCTTCACGCCGGAACCATTTGCGCCAGCCGTTTCAGAACGATCAATAATGTTTCCAGCAATGCAATAACACACGCCGTGTTCATGATTTGCCTGCAACGTATATGCTGGGTCACCATCTTCGCCAATCCCAATCCCAGTGCGCTCTCCCATGGAAATATACCGTGTCGCTATCTGTGTATTTATTGGGATTGCTTCCGTTACACGAATCGGTTGAAACACAGTTTGGTCTTGCAACGTTGAAAGTGTTCCCACTTTTTCCGTCTGTACCAATGCTCCCTTTCCGCCGCCAGCACATCCACCTCTAATTTTTATGGTGTAGGCGTTTTGCCCCACCACTCGATCATTTCCAGCAGTGCCATTTGCAGCAAGTCCGGCAACTTCTTTCCACGCCTTGACGCACGATTCAGGATTCCCTGACAGGCTCGTGCGCTCAAAAAGTATTTCTGCGGCACGTTGACCTCCAAAATCTGCGACAAGAGCGATACGCTTTCTTCTCTGGGGGACTCCCCAATATTGAGCATCGAGCTGTCGCCAAGCCAGAGACCATCCGTTTCCGGCAATTGCTCCGGCTTTGCTCCATCTGCCCCCCCTCGGAGGTCTAGGAATTGAAGCGTCTGGTTGTTCCACGCTGGCAAGTTCTTCCAGCACGGCTCTGAAATCTTCTCCTCCGTTGGAGCTGAACGCTCCTTGCACGTTTTCCCAAACAGCGAAAGTTGGATACAGTCCATTTGTGCTTGACCTCATTTCTTTTATGATTCGAACCGCTTCCATGAACAACCCAGAGCGTTCTCCGGCAAGTCCCGCCCTGCGTCCAGCAATGGACAAGTCCTGACATGGACTTCCGAACGTGATGCAGTCCACAGGCTCTATCTTGTCGCCGCGAATCTTTGTGATGTCGCCCAAGTGCTTCATTTTTCCAAGCGCCCGTCCAGCCAGATAGCGCAGCTCTTATATAAGGTAGGTGGTTCGCCTTTTGTCCCGGTAGCGTAACCGTTAGTCAAAAGGGAGCGAACCGTCGTCCTCAATCACAGAAAAATCATCGTTCCCGCCCTGCGAGTAGCCGGAGCCAGACCCACAAGCCAGCGTTTTCTTCGGTCTGACCTCATAATCGCCAGAACGAATCTTGTCCACGCTGGTAAAGCGGTCAACGACCAGCTTCGTCTTGATGTTGCCTTCGTTGCCCATGTACTCTTCCTCGCGGAGAACCACGCCGACCAGCTTGCCACGCAGGGTCTTTTCATCGTTGTTAAACTTGTAACCGGGATTGGACTGCTCCACAGCGGTGATGAAGCCCTTGAAGAACGGCAGTGCCTTTTCCTTGTAGCTCTTGATGGTCTTGCCGCCCCATGCCCATTCGCCAGGATTCAGCTTGCCACGCTCGATAAGGGAAGCGGTCTGCTCACGCCAGTATCCCTTGAACTCGCCTTCTGCGACTTCCCACTCGATGTTCAGGCGCTCTTTTGCGGGTTCGTCCGTTGCCTTGCAGATACCGGCAACGTAGCCGCCAACAGGCAGGTCACGGCGTTCGGTGGCTTCCTGTACGTCATTCCAGTTGATGTTCTTCATCTGTTACTCTCCTTTGTTATCCGGCTGAACCGGGATGTTGTAATACTCACGGATGGTCTTGTCTACGGCAGCGAGGTCGTTCTCGATCAGCGCATCGTTGAACATCCCAAGAGGGGTTTTCACGGTGTCCATCCCATCATTGCGAGTGCTGAATAGGTATCGCCCATCCTGCACAACGGTTTTCAGAACGATGGTGAAGTACCCTTCCACGCAGACCTTCTCGTCCAGAAGCTTGCCGATGGTCTTAAACTTCTCGCCACCGTCTCCGTCACGCTCGCTGTGACCGAAAAAGTAGACCACAACATCGTCCGGCAGTTCCTTTGCCCGCATCAGCAGAGCGTTGAAGTTTGCTGCCATGTCGGTGAACTTCTGGTATCCAGCGACCTTTGCGTTCCGCATGAACTCGCCGGTCATAAGGTATGTGGCATCGTCAATGACGATGGACTTACGCTTGGTACTGTGAATTGCGGCATCAATCTTGCCGTAGTCATTTGTGATATAGGTTTTCATGTTGCTGCGGAACGGCAGCGGCTTGCCAAGCACGTTGATAACCGCCACCTGTTCCGGGTCAAAGTTCCGAAGCGAGGCGGACTTACCGCTGCCGGAATGACCGTAGACCATTACTAATACTGCCATTTTTCTTTCCTTTCTTCGGCTTCATTAGGCTTCATTGCTCTTACTTTGGCTTAACTTGGCTGTACAAAAATCAACCAGCCATCAGTTCTGCCAACTGTGCACGGAGGCCTTTCAGCTCCGCTTCCCTGTCATCGATTTCAGACTGCAAGTCCGCGATCTCAGCCAGACGGTCAGCTTCTTTGGCTTCTGCCATCTGTTCGTTGGTCATAAAGCACACGCCGTCCTCCGGCTCGATCATGCCGCCGAATCTGTCAAGGTTAATCATCTTTTGGTCTCCCTCTCTTACGTTCCTCTTTGATTTGCAAAGCACTGTACCACTGGTCTTTGTCAATTTCGATGGTAGACCACCGGTGGTTACAGGCAATGCACTTCTTGCGGCGAACAATGCTGTCATGGTCTGACCGGCTGTCAATCGTTGTAATGTTGTCGCTACCGCACACTGGGCATTTCACCGTACATCCCTCCACTTGTTAGTATGAGCGGGAATGCGGTTCAGCTTCCCCATCCGTTCGTTATCTTCATGCTCTTTTTCCGCGCTCACTCCAAGCGCGCACAAAACCAGGGCAGTGGCTAGTAACATCAGCGAAACAAATGCCCATCCAAGCATCTGTACTGTACTCTCGCATCCATTTATTGTATCGCCACAGCTGACGGCTACGATTGCGGCGACGATACCAAGTATGGTAAGCACGTTTCCTTTTACGGTTTTCATTTTGTCTCTTCTTTCAGAATGATATCGAATAAAAATGGTTTGCTTGCATCGATCACGATTATTGCATTTAGCACTTTGGCTATTTTTGCAAGCGTATCAGCCTTAACGCCCGTTTTGTACGGCGCTTTATTCGGACTTGTTATGTTGTATATCGTTGGGGCCGACACGCCGCTTTTACGGATAAGCTCCGACGCCTTCATATCACGTTCTTCAAGGGCGGCTTCCAGTGTCATGCCTTTTCCTCTGTGTTCTTTGGTTCTCTGCGTCTGAAAATCCAACCAGTTGTCATCAAAGCGCCAGCACCTATGATGTACCATGTCGCCTTAGCTCCGACCAAAAGCTCGATGTGATGCACCAGCCAGAAGTTCAGCAGAAACACTGCGAGAATAAACGCTAAGACAATGCCCCAGATCAGGGCGATTTCTACAAATACTTTCATCTTTATCCTTTCTTCGAATGCGTTTCAGCCGTTCCTTTTCACGGCTGTGCCAGCGGATTTCCCGCTGGCCGTAGTATTTACCATTCATAAGTCAGCTCCCCTGTTGCAAGCATCTGTGACACCTCACCGTAATGCTTGCCCATTTTATCAGCAAGTGCTTGAACTTGTCCTATGGATGGAATCTTTTTTTCTTCCAATGCTTTCTTATTCAGATTTCGTTCTTTTCGTATTTTTTGATGTTCTGCAATGCTTGTAAAAGAAGCTTCTTTTGCGCATTCTTTATGATACTTTTGAGCCGCAGACGTTTTAATCATTGGCTCTCCGCACCATTGGCAAGTAGTTTTTACTGGCACAAATCTATGACTTTCTTTCAATACTTTTCGTCTTGCTTTCTTTTGCTCCAGCGAAACTTCCCTTTTGCAATCTAAACAATATTTTTTGTAGGATTGACTGAGCCAAGTAGAATGCCACAGCGCTCGCAGTATTTAATTTCCATGCTGCATCTCCTCTTTCAGTCTTTCTTCTCTGTTGTGCCGTTCAAAGCACTGGTTGATACATTTCTCCATCCACAGCACCTTGTTGGCATCGTTCCGGGACACGCCAGCAGCCATTGCCAGCTTTAGTCTGCGCTTCCGGCTTTGCGCTTTACGAAATTTTATCACCAGCACTCACCAGCCTTATCTGTGATGAACTTCGGGACTTCCTTGCCTGTGGCAATGCACAGCGCAACTAGCTTTTCGACCCAGATATCATACAGCCCTTCTTCGGCCATATAGCACTGACCAAAGCTTGGCTCTCTGAAATCGTTCCAGATCGTCAACCCAACAGCGCCATCAGTGACCGTCCAGATCATGCTGTAACCATCGTTGCACAGGCCGTACAAAATATCTCGTGCTCTGCTTTTGGCTTCGTTGATTTCAAAGGCATCCCAGTGCTTTTTGCTTTCCTCGTAGGCCTCAACCGCAGCGTCAATGGCAAACTTTGCTTCATCCGGGTGCTTAAGGTCTACCTTCAATGTCAAAATCTGTTCCATGTTCAGTCCTCCGCTTTCTTGTTCTTCTCTGTCTTTAAGAAGAGATTGACGAAATAGACCTGACCGATGCCAGTCACCTTTGTGGTTGTGTTCACACTTGTATGTCCGTCCGAGTGGCAGATGACCGTTTCCTTGATGGTGAATAGCTTCATCTCCATGCTGCGCTGCGTTGGCTTATTCCAATCAGCACCCTTGCGCTTGATGAGATAACCATTCTCACGCATCCAGGCATACAACCGTTTCTCGCCGATTTCGATGCCGTTCTGCTTGAGCAGTTTAGCCAACTCACCGACCAGGATACTGTTTTGACTGGTGCTTACTGCATCGCTGAAAATCTCTTTCGGCTTCATCCGTTCCGTGTCCGCTGTCAGAAGTTTAATCCGCTTGTCCTTCTCTTCCAGCTCTTCGTGCGCTGCAATCAGCGCAGTTGCAAGGAGCTGCGAGCGTGTGAGCTGCGGCTGTTCGGTCAGCTTCTTCTCCATCTCGTTGAACGCTGCAATGTACTTGAGCTTCCACTCAAGAGCCGCCTTGCCGGTAAAGCCCATAGCCAGTAGGGTGAAACCGTCACGGTTCATCAGGTAAGCCCTCTGTTCCCTGCCGTAGCTGTCCGGCACGGTGGTTTCAAAGAACATCTGCGCAAAATTGCGCACATCTTCTTTGAGGTTGTCCACAGCTCTGAGAACGTCACGATGGTTCTTTTCAAAGCTCTCAGCGATCTGGCGGCTGGATGCCACCGGTTCGCCGTTCTGGGTGGATAAGATAATGTCGGTCATTTTTTCTCCTCTCTTACTCTTCCGAACCTTGAATATTCAGAATCCGGCAAATGCTTTGGACGATTTTGTCCGGTTTCCGCTCTCCGCGAAGAATCTTGTAGAGGTACGAATCGTCAAAGAACAGTCCTGTGTCATCCCTGACAGCCTGAATCAGTTCCGTTTGTTTCATACCTCGCTGAAGCAGCTTCATCTTTACTTCAAGCCCAAAATCAGACCAGAAGTTTTCTTTCAAAATTCCACCTCCATTTGCTAAAATCTATTGACAAGTACGGAAAACTGTACTAATATAATGGTGTAAAGAGTTTATATTGTACAGCGTTCTGTACTGCCCATGTCTGTATTATAGTACAGACTTCTGTACAAGTCAACTCTTTTGTACAAAATTCTGTGCATTTGTATACTTGCACAAATATGGGAGTGTTCTTATGTCGGACTTGTACAGCAACATCCACGCACTCTGCGAAAAAGAGGGCATCAAAGACGGAACCCTTTGCGGCAACATTGGGATTCGCCGTAGTTTTCTTTCCGAGCTGAAAGCCGGGAGAACCAAAAGCCTGTCCGCAGAGGTTCTTTCTAAAATTGCAGCCTACTTCAACGTATCGGTAGACTACCTTCTCAATGGCGAACAAAAAGAAAACCCGCCCCAGCAGTCGCAAAGCGAAGTTGACGCGGATATTAAGTGGATTGAGCAGAAGTTGGTGGAGATGTCAAAAGAAAAGCGCGAAGCCTTGATGAAGCTTATCAAAACAATGTGAAAGGGATGCCAATGAAAGGAACGAGCTTAGATAAGGCAGTTTTCTTTGGCGGCATTGGACTTCTTGTTTTTTCTTGCAACCTGCATGGGACACCCAGCGCTATTGTTGGTCTCGCTGGAATTGTTTTTTGCTGTTACAAGTGGCAGGCCTGCTTTGGCACAAAAGCGGAAAGAAGAGCCAAAAAAGAAGCACAAAAAGTTCAAGCAGAAATGGAAGCGGCGCAGGAAAGAGAAGAAATTAGGGCTGCGCATAACCCTGTAAAAGCAAAAATTATCGTTTCCAACACTAGCAAAAAGGCAGGGAGTGCTGCCATCCGCACTGCCATTGGCAGTTCAATTGCCGGTTTGCCCGGTGCTGTTTACGGAGTAGCATCCGCAAAATCTAAAACCAGCGTCACGTTTTATGTGACGTATGAAGATGGCCACAGCGGAACTGAAACCGTAAAATCTGATTCTAGCCGGTTCTTAAAACTGATGAAAGTCTGTAAGGATTGACCCGGTACAAATAAAACCCCTTGCGCCGGGCTTTCGGTAGCCTTATGCGCAAGGGGTTTTGTCATGCGTTAGCTATTATTTCTTTAGCTGCCGGAATCTTTTCAGGATGTTCCAGCAGCCATGCGATAAACCTGTCAATCTTAGCTCTTTCTTGTTCGCTCATTGTGGCATATCCTCCCGATCAGTAAATACGAATGTTCATTTGATACGATTATACATCTTTTAGTTGTACAGTCAATATAATTTAAACAACTTCGTAAAAATCGAACGTTTTCTTCACATCCGTTACTTTGCATCGGGGAAGCCAAAAATTGCAATGACAATGATTAAGAGCCACATTAAGTTTAAGTTACCCTTTGCTTTGTAACATTCCGTTGAGCATGGAACGAAAGGGATTTTCAGGCAACTTGTCCAGAACATCTGCTTTGACGAGAGCGTTTGTGCTGATGCTGTGCGAAACATTGTTTAGCTGCACAATGGCATCGTCCAAGTCTTTTACGGTTGCTCCACGCCGTTCCATTGACTGAAGGAAAGTTTTCACTTCTTCAAGAACGACAGGGTTCTCGGCTTTATAAAATCCATTCGTAAAGTCCATCTTCTTCTCCTTTCACAGCTCCACAAGCTGTCCGTCAATGCGTTCGATGTTATCTGCCGGGTCGCGTCCATCGTCTAAGGCGGCTACGGCACGTTCCAGGATGCCTTTTGCTTCGAGGTAAGCATCTTTATCAGCTTCGTAACCAGAAAGGCTCAGGACAAGCTCCAGCGTCCGTCTACGAGCGTATGGAATAATCAGAGCATCTACGGTTCGGTTCATTAGCTTTCCTCCCATGGTTCAGGTGTGTGTGGCTGCCCATCGGGAACGCTGGCAGGCATTCCGTCGATGATTGGCATATGTTCATAGTTCCAGATTGCAGTTTCTCTCATTTTTGTTCCCTTCCTCTTTGGAATTTTTTGACAATACAGTTATACCACATCTCGCTGTTTCAATGGAACAGCGACTTTTTTCAATTATTGTTTCACATTTTGAACAATATATCAGTTAAATTTCTTTGCTTTTGTATCATTTTGTCGAAAGAGGGGTATTTATGGATGATTATAGGATACGAGTGGCAAAAGCGTTAGAGATGGCAAGAGCAGAATCCGGACTTAGCCAACAGAAGCTTGCGGACAAAATGGGTGTAGGCCGGACATCCATTTTTCGTTATGAGCAAGGAACAATGACCCCAGATGCTTCTACTATGATAAAATGGTTTGTGTGCTGCGGTGTTGCGGCCAAGCCGTACATAGACACCTGTTTACATCCCGGATTATTGGAAAGTCTGGCTGGCGATGCCAGCACCGAGAGAAAGAGGGATGCACTGATAGAGCATATCAAAGAAGCCCATCCGCAAGAAATTGACCTACTGTGCTATCTGATCTATGGCAATCACGGCTCAGATTACCTTGCTGTTCTGTGCGAAATGGTAGCCAACCTTCACACGACTTTGCGTGATCGCGTGTCTGTCTGCCGCACCGTCACAGGTCATTATGAAATGGCACAGGCCACCAAAACCGACCCAGACCCAGACGGAACACAACCCAATATGCAGATTTTGTATCAGGCACAGGACTGTGGGGAAGCTGCGGCAATGAAGCGAAACGATTCTTATACCATCAACGAAGAAAACATTTTGCGCTGATTGTCGAATTATCGCATTTTTTGAAGAACATTTTGTCCACGTTCATCCACTTTTTGTACACCTATCGGGCAAATTCGCCTTGTCATTCCGTCCCCCATAGTCTGTAAATCGACAACATTTGCGCGGAATAAATAACGTAGTAGCGATAATATGTAGCTTGCATTTAATCGGTTCGTCAATCCGTCCCCCATAACACCGGATCAAAAGTTTTTCATCCACTTTTTGTACACGTTAGATAAGACTGATCATTGCCGGAAAAACTTTATTCAGAAAATGGAACGTTGAGTTATCCACAAGCTGGAATGGAAAAACAAAGAAATTGTTGAAAATTATCGTCATCGCCTATTTAACGATGATATTTAACCTCTTGTTTATTTCTTGTTTAATATATAATATGTAGATGGGGGACGAAATGACAAAGCATGGGGGACGTTTTGACAAGTCACGGGGGACAAAATGACGAGGACATGGGGGACAAAAAGACAAGTCATGGGGGACGAAAACCATTGACACGTCCCCCTACTTGTGATATACTGTTTTTAGATTGATAAAGGAGGTGAACGGATGCCAAAAATATCCGACAACAACCTTGTTGAAAAAAGTAAATCCCTTGTGTGGGCAAAGTTCAGGGACTACACAGCAGGCGAGCTTCGGTTGCTAGAGGTTTACTTGTCAAGAATAAATCCGAGAGACCCAAGCAGCAGCCGTGTGGAGTTCACTTTGGCGGAATACAGGGAGCTTCTTGGGCTGAAAAGCCTTGATGCACGAAGGATTGAACCGCAGATCAAGCACTTTCTGGGCAATACGGTGTCGATTCCCATTGACAAAGAGAAGGGCACGTTTGAGAGCTTTGTCCTTTTCACAAGGGCAAAACTGGACTATGTGCCAGATACAAGGTCTTATGTTGTGGCTATCACCTGCAACCCTGACCTTCGCCCTATCTTTTTTGACATTGCCGAAAGCGGGTACGTTCGGTATCGTCTACGCTACACATCACGAATGAAGTCTCAGTACAGCATTCTGCTTTATTCGATTCTTCGGGACTGGTTGAACATGGACAGTAAGCCGCATGAAATCAGTCTGAAAAAGCTGAGAGAACAGCTCGGTGCGATGGAAGCAAGCTACGATGTTTACAAGAATCTCCGCAAACGAGTGCTTGACGTTGCGGTGGATGAAATCAATGCCGTGTCGGACATTGTTGTGACTTACGAGCCGGTTCTTGTGGCACGAAAGGCTGTGGCAGTCAAGTTCAAGCCCAAAATTAAAGCGTCTGAGACGCTGATTGAAGCGCAGGCAAGTGAAGTGCTGGCCGAACCTCAAAAAGCCGCCAGAAAGCCCCGTAGAAGCGGATACGAGGACTTTGACTGGTCTGTGTGTGACGAGCTGGAAATGCAGGACTGCATTGACGTGGCAAAAGTAGTTGAGAAGTGGATGAAGAAAGAGCATCCAGAAATCAAGCTACCAAGACGCAGAGAAGCGGTTTACGATACGGTGAAGGCAGCGTATAAGGACATCCTATCTTTGAGCAGAACGCCGTTCCCCGACAGACCTGTTGGCTATCTGATTAGAAGCGTGGACAAGGCAGGTATCGTAGACAGATATATGCCAGCGTTCTATTCTATTGAAGCCTTGCAAAAGTAGTTAGAATGAGCAGATGATACAGAAAGGAGCGAGAATGGGTTGGATTAGCGTAAAAGATAAGATGCCAGACAAGTACGTTCAGATTATCATTTATGATAAAGTGATGGGCGTTACTTTCGGTTATTATGGTGACTTCAAAGGCGAAAAATGGTATACAGATGATGTGTTGACGGATGCGTTCTATGGAAACAATAGTGAAACGCAACTGATTGATGATAATGTGTTATATCATGTAACCCATTGGATGCCGCTTCCTGACGAACCGAAAGAATAAAGAAAGAGTGATAAAATGGCAAAAATCATAGCTGTCGCAAACCAAAAGGGCGGCACAGGAAAGACCACAACAAGCACCTGTATGGCTGGTGCGTTGCAGTTGCTTGGTAAGAAAGTCTTGTTGGTGGATTGCGATGCACAGTGCAACGCAACGGACACCTACGGCGCACAGACAGAGGACGTATGCACCCTATTTGATGTGATGACCCGGCAAGGCACGGTAGAAGAAGGGATTCAGCACTGTGAAGCTGGTGACATTCTGCCGTCTGATAGTGCATTGAAGGACATTGACGAGCAGCTTGTCCGGGACATGGGCAAGAACTTCCGGCTACGAGAAGCCCTTGAAAACGTGTCTGAGCAGTACGATTACATTGTGCTGGACACTCCCCCGCAGCTTGGCCTTGCGCTTGTGAACGCGCTGATCGCCGCCAACAGCATTATCGTGCCCATCACAGCAGACCGTTACGCACTGGCTGGTTTGAGCCAGCTTTCGCAGACCATTGGTGACGTTCGCAGATATTTCAACCCGACCTTGAAGATTGAAGGTCTGCTTCTGAACCAGTACAAGAGCCGTGAAAACCTGTCAAAAGAGGTTGTGGAGCAGCTCCCGGTGATTGCACAAAGCATGGGAACAAAGCTGCTTGACGTGAAGATTAGACCGTCTATGGGCGTTCGTAAAGCGCAGGCAGAGCGGCACAGCCTGTTTAGCGGTGACACGGCAAAGAGTACCAGCGCAGAGGATTTCAAGGCGTTGGCGCAAAAAATTGTAGAGGGGGATAAAAATGAATGATATATACCCGCACCTTGTAGGAATGACGTGCATCGAAGATATAAGACGGGTTTATTTCTTAGATCTTGGTGTTTCATTTAATGAATTGTCGGATGAAGAAAAAGAGCTTGCATATAATTCTCAGCAATACCTCGCTGAAAAATACTGTGAAAAACTGAAAGAAAAGCTTTCCGAGAATCAGTGGGCGCAGTCGAAGCACAAACTTCCAAATGAATCAAACAAATACGTTATTGGATTTAGTGAAGACGAATACGATGTAGAAATCGTAAGATACGAAAGAGGTCTTAAAAAGTGGATAGGCAAAGATGGGAAATTGCACAACATTACACATTGGAAGTCTTTACCGGCTGTACCAGACCTCGAAGATGAAGATTGGGAGGAAGAGGAATGAAATCAACCAGCAAAAAATCCACAGGCTTGCTTGGCGGGTTTGATTTCCAGCCTATTTTTTCGGAACAGACATTAAGCCGAAGTGAGCCAAAGGAAGAAGAAGTAAGCCAAGCAAAGCCGAACGAAGCCGAACAAGCACAGATTAAGCCTAGTGAAGCCACAGACAGCCGTACACGGCCTAATGAAGCACAGTTAAGCAATATTAAGCCAAAGCAAGCCAAAGGCAGCGAAACACAGCCAAACAATGCCGTAGTAAGCGAAAGTAAGCCGAAGAAACTGAAACAGGCGAAGAAAGTTCAACGTCTTATCGAACAAGGCGATGTGCCCGGTGCGCTAGCCGAAGCTGGTTTGACAAAGAAAAAAATCCCGATGCCGGAATCGCATCAGGGCGTTGCAAGTGGTGATGGCAAGCGTTCCAAGCGCATTACCATCCTTATGAGCGAGGAAGAGCGCAAGTACATCAACCGTGAAGCCAGACGGCACGGAATGACGATTGGGCAGTTCGTGTACGCTCTTGCGGTTGCGGCGGCAGAAGGAAAGATTGAATTGGAGGATTTCTTAGATGAATGACGTATGGATTGACATTGGGCAGAAATATGAAGCAATGGCAAATATGGGATGCAAGCCTTATGGCTTCAAGCGGGTTCCATCAAATTTTGTGTTTGACGAAGACAAGTCGGTAAAGTGGAACAAAGAGCAAGCGCAAAAGAATAACGATGATTACGACAATGAAGTTAAGCGGCTGAATCAAGAGAAAATGAAGCGTAGGGATGAAATCTACGCAGAGATATATAAGACAATTCAAGAAGAAGTCGGTTTTGGGATTTCAGAAAAGAAAGCGGAAAAAATTTGGGAGTACGCTTACGATAGAGGGCATTCAGCAGGATGGTATGAAATAATCGTAAATTTGGAAGAAATTGAAGAATTTGCAAAGTTCATATTGGATAAAAAGAACTGAGTTGGAGGATTTATTGAATGAACGATAGTGAACGACACCTTATTCGATTTGTTTGCGATGGCGATATGCGAAACGCGCAAAAAGCCGTTAAAATCATTTTGAATTCTATATCATCCAAAAAAGATGAGCAGTTCAAGGAAAATATGTTTCGCAAGTTGGAAAGCAAAAGAGAATTTATTGAATTGCCATATAACTTACAGCATCTTTTGATCGCAGAGGATACAGAAGAATTTCCAGAAGCAAGATTCCTTCTTAGGAACGAAGAAAAAAGTATAACGCAGAAAATCGTTGCTATTTATCGAGCATCTGAAAAATTGAACGAAATGGGCATTCCTTATTTGACAGCATTGATGCTTTATGGGCAAAGTGGATGCGGGAAAACCATGCTGGCTAGGTATATCGCGCATAAAGCAAAACTTCCGTTTTTGAGGATTCAATTTTCAAGTCTAGTTGATTCGCACTTGGGGCAAACACAATCTAACCTTGCAAGAATTTTTGATTATGTGAGAACTGCTCCTTGCGTTCTTTGTTTTGATGAAATAGATGCAGTTGGAATGGCTCGTGGGCAAAAAGATGACGTTGGGGAAATGAACCGTGTGGTTATCGCGATTATGCAGGAAATGGATAGATTGCCGAACAATGCAATTATTATTGGAACGACAAACCGATTTGATAGGCTCGACCCTGCGCTTATAAGAAGATTTCCGTTGCAATACGAATTAAAGCCGTTGTGCCGTGCGGATGCAGAAATACTTTCTAAAAGGTTCTTTGAATATGCAGGAGCACAATATGAAAACATAGCTTATGAAGATTACGTCCCAGCATCTACGGTTATCAAAGAATGTACAGAACGAATTGTAAATCAAGTTCTGAATCAAGAGGATTTCTTGGAGGATTGACGAATGGGCGTAACCATCAAATGCAAAAAGACTGGGCGTGAAATGGATGTGGGCTATTTCGGGTTTTTCAAGTTGAGAACGAAGGTTGCAGAACTTGTTGGTTCGGAAGTCGGAGAGCACTATAAAAAACTTGATGACATTCTCGACATACCATCTCCCGAAAAAGAACACGTTCTAGAATCATACAATGACGAAACAGAGCGATTGGTTGAAAGCAAAATGCTTCCGATTAAAATTGCAGATTTCCTTTATCAATCGGACTGTGACGGAAAAATCCGATAAGGTGCCTGCAAGGAAATCTTAAAAGTTATAGGTGATTATGACGATAGCATTATTTACGGATATGCTGGTAGAGAAAACCCCGCAAAGTTCAAAGACTTCAAAGAAATCCTTCAAGATTGTGTAGGCAATAAGTGCTTTATGATTTGGAGATAACAATAAACCCCTGTGTAGTCACAATGACCGCACAGGGGTTCTGTTTTACTTATCAGCAATGCAATCCCAGTAGAGATACGCCTTGCCATCTGCAGCATCTGCGTCTTCAAGGAACGCCTTTGCCATGTCAGCGTAGAAGCCAGGAGTGTCAACGGACTGGCGCTTTGCGACCTGACAATAATCCGAGTACATCATGTTCATAACAGCCCAGAAATCGTTCGGGTCACAGGTGATATTGCGCTGTTTCGCAACGTCCTGTGTCTGTTCCAGCGTCCAGTGACAGCCCTTCGTGCCATCAGCGTTCACCATGCTGTCGCACCATTCCTCCGCTTCATCATGGGTGAGGTGCTGGCGTGGCATCTTGATGGAGCGGCTGTTTGCGCCGCCATGTTCATACTGTCCAGACCGCTTGTCCCAGTCTCCGTTCTGCGAGAAGCCAATCTGCGGCATCCTGCGCTCATACTCTACGTCAGGGTAGCGGGGGATAGGGTAGGGGTCGATGTAGCGGTTCTCTTCCTGCGGATAGTAAGGATGGCGGTCATTGCCGTCTTCCAGCTTACGCAGACGGCGTTCCAGCTCACGCTCCCTGCGGTCACGCTCTTCCTCAAGGCGGTCACGTTCCGGCTCACGGTCTTTGTCGTGGTCGCGGAGCATCATCATGCGGCGAAAATTAGTCTTGCCCATAATCTATACCTCCTCAGGAAATGGACGCAGGTGCACCGGCGTGGGAGCGGCAGAAGCAACCAAGATACTTAAACGTGCCGGTGCCGGTTGCAGACGTTGCTACACGAGTGGCGTAGCGGGTGCGTGTGTGGATGCTCTCGGCGGTCGCCTGAGCGCAGTTGCAGTCGGTCAGAGGGTATGCGGTCGTGCCTGCGCCAATGGTAATAACCACAGGGGCATTGATGGTGGTCGTGTCCGGCAAGCTCTGGGCGACAACGATACAATATTTTTCGCCCGCTGCGTAAGACCCAGCAGGGATGTTGATGGTAAGAGTATCGTCGGCGAACGTGACCGCCTGGCTGATGACCAAGTGCGGGCAGAGTTTGCAGCTTGTTTTGCAAGCCATAGTATTTTCCTCCTAAAAAATCAGGGACAGAGGTGTATTACCCCTGCCCCGATGGTTCACCCGGTGTTATCGGGGAGTGTGTAGGTTAGCAGCAGCCGCAGCAGTTCACGCCCACGTTGGGATTTGCCACCTGATAAGCGGGAATCGGACGAGGATTGACCCGGTTCAGGATGGTATCGGTCTGCTGGGACATCACGGTGGTCAGAAGCGCATTCTGACGATCCTGAGAAGCGGCGAACTTCAAGTTCTGATTCTCAGCGGTCAGAGTGGCAATCTTATCCTGCGTGAAGTAGTCCATCATGCTGCGGAAATTGGCGTTGCAGTTGTCCACGATGGCACGGGCGTTGTCTGCGATAGCCTGACGGGTAGCGCAGTCTTCCGTTGCGATGGTGTACTTCAGGTCGCCGATCAGCTGTTTGTTCTCGCAGCAGCAAGATGCCAGCTGCGTGGCAAGAGCGGTCTGACCCGCCTGACGTGCGTTGCCCTCCTGCATGATAGCAAGGCTGATGGCGTTGTCGCCGTTGGACACGCTGCGTTCCAGACCGTTCACGAGCTGTGCGTTCTGGTAGCCGAGCTGACAGATAGCGTTGTTCACGCTTGCAAAGCCGTTTGCGATGTTGGCGTTGACGCCGTTCATCTGTGCGAGCTGGTCATAGCCCAGAGAGCAGATACCGCTCTGGATGCCAGCCAGAGAACGAGAGGTGTCCTGCTGGTAGAAGCCCTCCGACAAAGCCGCACGAGTATCTGCGCCGCCCTGACCAGTTGCACCAGTGCCAACCAGATAGGGGATGTAGCTGTTCATGCCGTTGTCACCGCCGTTCCGGCCGTAGCCGCCGTTGCCCCAGCCGAAGATGATAGCGAGGATAATAACCGCCCACAGGCCTTCGTTGCCGAAGAAGCCACCGCCGTTATTGCCGCCGTCCTGCCCAGCCAGATAGCCAGTTGCAAAATCGTCCATAACAAAACTCCTTTCAGTTTTGCGTTATGCTATCCCACCGCCGTGTGCGATGGGTGAAGCCAAACAAAAGCGGTTTTTGTCAAGTCCGCAAAACTGAGAAGCGTTTCGCTTAGAGGGATGCTTTA
>ERZ860388.178-NODE-178-length-57425-cov-8.567962_pt1 | contig 57425 bp, 52 predicted proteins | sample MGYA00509978_ERZ860388 | MGnify/ENA primary metagenome ERZ860388 (study PRJEB30046, sample SAMN00715225) | human gut metagenome | study: EMG produced TPA metagenomics assembly of the A metagenome-wide association study of gut microbiota in type 2...
CACCTTCTGCTACCTGGATAAGAGAGATACCATCCTGTGCATTATCAGATGCCTTGTTAAGACCTCTGATCTGGCTTCTCATCTTCTCTGAGATTGAAAGACCAGCTGCATCATCGCCGGCACGGTTAATCTTGTAACCTGAAGATAACTTCTCTGTTGACTTCTGGAGTGAGCTTGTAACTACACCCATCTGTCTGTTTGTGTTCATTGCTGCTAAATTGTGTTGTACTACCATAATATTTTCCTCCTTGAAATTATATTGTGATGCAACGTCCCTGCTGCATCTAGTTATGGTTTACAGGAAACTTTCTGTTCCCTTGTACTTTATATATCGGACCTTAGTACCAAAACTTTAGTCCGTAATATAACTTTTTAAAAAATTACTGTTTGGCATCCATAAACTGTGGTTCATTGCTCATCTTGCTCATATTCTGATAATATGACTTTGCCATAGATGCACTTCTCTTGGCTTCCTTATGCTCCTGACGTTCCCTGCGAAACATTGCCTCAACCTTAACCTTATTGCGTGCTTCCTGAACTTCTATCTTAGCGCCAAGCTCTGTAACTTCTTTAATAAGCTGCTTCATCGTGGCAATCTCATCTGCATACATATGCTTGTTGGTATCAAGTTCAACCTTTATTCTGTCGAATACCGACTGGAAGCCTTCATCAAGCTTATCAAGCGCATCTATACATTCACCCTTTTCATGCATATTATTCTCGAATGCATCATGATTAAGCTCAGCTTTAGAAAGAATCTCATCCTGCCCCTCATTAAGAGACACAATTTTCTGAAGAATCTCTTTCTTTTTCTTAAGACTGTCAATCATAATCTGAAGATAATTAGTAGTCATATCTGTCTCCTACTTATTCATTGACCTTGTGCGGTTCATAACCTCTTTCCATGTATCTCTCATGCCTCTTATTTCATCTAATGCCTGATTAAGTATCTCTGGATCTTTCTTAACATTAGCATTAACTAAAAGGGAGTATATGTAATCATATATTTTCTCAAAATCTTCTGCAACAGGATATTTATGATTAAGTGTTACCTTAAACTCTGTAATTATATCTTCAGCCTTCTTAATATTAGTATGAGCTTTCTGTAAATCACCCTTTTCTATAGCTATCAGGGCTATATTACAGAACTTAATAGCCCCTTCATAAAGCATAAGTGTAAGTTCTGCAGGACTTGCTGTAAGAATCTTATTTCTGTTATATTCCTGTGCTATATTCTGATTAAATGCCATGTTTTCCTCATTTCCCATAAGCTTCCATGCTTATGCGGTTGTTAATATGTACTATTATCCAAAAAGTCCAGATAACGATGATGACTGCGCATTCATCTTGGCAAGCGCTGATTCCATTGCTGAGAACTTACTATAATAATAATCTTCCCATGTAGTAACCTTGTCTTCTGCCGCAGATATCTTAGTATTATACTCTGAATACTGCGTATTCATCTGCTTATCATTATATATAGTATAAGCACTGCTTGTTGATGATGCTGCCATCTTCTTTCCAAGATCAGTATACAATTGTGTAGATAACTGTGAAAAGAATGATATAACCGTATCAGGGTCATTAGATATCATCTCTCTTAACTTATCTGTATTAGCTGATGTCTTAGAATCATCCTTATCACCATCTATATGATATACACCTGTTTCATTCTCTGGAGAATTAAAATATCCAAGTGTAGCTATTCCAAAACTAGAAAGTGAATAAGACTTATCTCCCACCTTGAATGATTTTGCCATATCATTCTTCATAGTATCAAGAACACTTCCAAGTGTTGAGTCTTTTCTAAGAAGTGAATCCTTAATCTTTTCTTCCCACTTCTTAACCTCATCATCAGACATTGCATCTTTCTCATCACTTGTAAGAGGCTCATATCCCTTAGAACTTGCCGCATTGTAGGCAACATCTACAGACTTGACAAGGTCATTATAATCCTTAAGGAAGCCCTTAATCATATCATATATACCATCTACATCTGTGTTGGTTGTAATAGTTACTTCATCATTACCAGTAACTTCCATTGCCTCAATTGTAAGACCATTGATTGAGTAGTTATTAGAGTTGTTAGTAAATGTTGCCCCATTAAGCTCAATCTCTGAATCCTGTCCTGTTATTCTGACAGCACCCGAAGATGATGCACTACCAGTAACATTTGATGCCATTGCAATCTTAGAGTCAAGCAGTGCCTTAGCTTTAGCCTGTCTGTCAGCATTAGTATCGCTTACTTCCTGTAATACATTGGCATTAGAAGCATCTGCCACAGCTTTTCCATCATCGCCGATTGTCACATAATCCTTAGTATCCCGTATAACCTTGGAATTATCATCATACACCTTAATCAGTGATTCATTAGACGCTTTTTTCTTTACCGCAGCCTCATATTCATCCTTGACACCATCTTTTTCCATAGCCTCTGTGTCATATTCGTACACAACTTTGCCATCAGAATCTTTAACTGTATTGCCCTCTGAATCCACCTTTTCCTTCTTATACTTATCATAAGCATTAAGAATATCTGGTGTCTCTGTCTTAAGCTTTGCGACATATTCATCTAATGTCAATGAATGATCCCAAGTATCATCTGCTGCCAGTGCATCAAGCTTATCCTTGGCTGCATTATACTTATCAGCATAACTCTTCGCTGTATCCTTGGCAGTAATCTTAGTATACATACCTTCAAGTTCTGTATTATATGCATCACTGCCCTCTGTTAAAGCTGCCAGTCTCTTGTATTCTGCTGAATCAGTATCATTAACTGTATATATTCCAAGCTTCTGTAATGCATTAAGTCCGTTAGAGTCATTAGCCACAAGTGAGAAATCGTTATCCTTGCCTGACTCCTTAGAGCTTATAAAGAATCTTGCATTATTCTCATCAAAACTTGCATTAACGCCAGCTTCCTTTAACTTAGATACGAACTGGTTAACATTCATATCTGATGTTATATCAATACTCTTGGTTCCAGAAGCAGTCTTAAAACTTATAGAACCATCTGTTGTTCCAACTATGTCTGATATCTTAGTATCACCTGTAATCTTGCTTCCATCAGCAGCTTTAATCTGTCCACCTGTAAGATATCCTGTTGACGCCAGCTGCTTAACCTTAAGTCTCTGTGTACCATTAACAGCAGATGAACTTGCTGTTACCTTGGCATACTTATCATTAGACACTGTTGATGTCTTAAGATTATAACTTGTAGAAAATCTTGCACTTGAAAGCTTTCCACTATAAAAGCCATAAATACTTGTATTCATGGTCTTCCACTTTTCCTGCTTCCATGAAAGCTTGGTCTGTGCTTTAACAAGATTGTCTTTCTTTAACTTATATGATGATACGAGCGCTGAAACAAGTGATTCTGTATCCATACCCGATACCATACCAGATAATCTTATTGCCATAGCTTATCTCCTCTCATCTACTATGATACCTGCAAGCTCCCATGCCTTGGCAAGCATCTCAAGAGCTTTCTCTGAAGGTATCTCCTTAATAACTTCATCTGTATCTTTATCTTTAATCTTAATTGTGATTCTGTTAGTTGGTTCGTTGTAGCCAAATTCTGCAATTGTATTGTTGTTAAGGACTTTCCTTATATCCTTAACATCAGCCATTGATTCAGCCTGCTTCTTAGCCTTGTCATTGTCTTTAGCGTTGCTGCCATTCTTCTCACTGTCTGCTGCCTGTCCTACAGAAACTGCCACATTAGATGCTGCTGACTTTGCTGAATCAACAACAACCTCATTGCTCTTATCTGTAGTTGTTGTAACACTGCTTACATGTGATACCGGCTTGGCAGCCTGTGAATTCTGGCTCTGATAGCTTGACGCTGCCGCTACTCCATTAACTTCCATTCCCATGATACAATTCCACCTCCGTGTGAAAACAAAACTTTATCCTGTAGTTACATTCATGTTGTACTGCATATATCGGAAAATGTTAAGTAAAATTTAACCCTTTGGACAAAAATATACACTAATAAAACAAATCATTTCTTAAATAACTGGTTAAGAGACTTCACATCAACCGAACTTGCTGCTTCCTTATTAGAATCAAGTATCTGTGCATACACTTCCTTACGATATATAGGCACTGACTTAGGAGCTGATATGCCAAGCTTTACCTGATCGCCCTTGATTTCGATTATTGTAATCTCAATATCATCATTAATAATGATTGCTTCGTCTTTCTTTCTTGATAATGCGAGCATATTAGTTCTCCTCCTTCTTTAGAATATCGTATATAGGATATCTTACCTGATATTCAGAATTATCTGCTATAAGCTGTATTCCCTTCATCGTATCAAAATCAACAATAATAGGAGCTTTAAGATTAATTGTCATCTTAGTAATATCCTGTGGTACCGTAAGCGCACAGTACACTCTGATATTATCATCCTGTATATCATCTCCGAGAGATTTAAGAAGCTCATCCTCAACAACAGGATCATATGTCTCATACACGAATTCCGGCTTCATGACAGGAAGTGCAAGTGTTGGCTCATCAATCGCCTGAAGCCATATAATAGAGATATTCTCCTCTTTCTCTGCATCATACACAAGAGTATACTTCTTCCAGTCCTCAAATCCAATAATTCCCTTGTCAAATGTGATGATTTTATCATCACTAACTTCAATCTCTCCAAACCATTTAGTCTGTACTTTCATGTCAAACCTCCAAATCTTAATTCTATCCTTTATCTGTCAATGCTGTTTATACAGCTTAACTCTCAGCCTGCCTCACTGTATTCCTCTCTTATGCCGGAATTATCCAAGAAAATCAAGCAGTGTCTGCTGGACAACCTTGCTCGCAGCTGATAATGCTGCCTGATATACAAGCTGTGCTGATGTATATGTAACAACAATCTCTTCCAGATCAATGTCTTCATTCTGAGACTTAAGATCAGTGAAATTAGTCTTCTGCTCTGTAAGTCTTGTCTTGGTAAGGTCAAGTCTTATCTGTCTGTTACCTACATCAGCCTTCGCATTAGATACCTGCTCCTGATAGCCCTGCATCTGACCGATTCCCGCTTCAAAAGCATCTTTCATCTTAGATTTTGCAAAATCTCTCTGCTTTGTAAGGCCTTCCATAATATCACTTAACTTCTTCTGTGAAGCCTCATCGCTGTACTGTCCTTCCTTCTGCATAGACTCAATCTTTGATATCTGGTCATTAATATCAAGGACATTCTGTACCGCATTGACAAGGTCATCAACATTTCTTCCAAGATATATATTGAAAGCTTCATCAGCTTCTGTATTAACCTTAATCTTCTGTGAAAAATTAATGATATATTCAATATCCTCACTCTGCTTGTTGTACTCAATTCCTGTATTATTATCAACACAGTTAAAATACATTGTCGGGTCAATGTCACCCTTTATAAAATTGCTCTTCTCGTATGTCACTGAAAATGCATTATCAGCATACACTGACTTGTATACATTCTCACCAAGAAGAAGCTCGCCTGTTGTTGAGTTAATTGCAATCTCATTCTCTCCCGGAACATAATTAGGATCTGTCGTTGTAACCACATTTACAGCTGTATCAGCTGTATTACCGTCTGCATCAGTTACCGGAACAATAAGTCCTCCATCTATAGCAACACTACCATCATCAGCAATAGTGATATTGGCAGAATTATTATCTCCCATGCTCATTGAAAATGTTTTTCCGTTAATCTCATCATATGCGAGCTGGATTCTGTGTACATCCGTTATATTAGGTGTGATTATATTGCCGTTAGCATCTGTCTTTACATTAAGATTAATAATATCATCATTAGTATATGCATTAGTGTATGCTGTCTTATTAGATAAATCTTCCCTTGTAAAGTTCTGTGTAATTGTATAATCAACATCTTTAGCAGTTTCATCTGACTGATATGTCAGAGGCTTATCTGTAGCATGTCCTGTAAATACATATCTTCCGGCATAATCAACATTCCCCTGCTCATAATAAGCTTCCACCAGCTTGTTAAGACTTTCAGCAAGAGTGTTACGCTCAGATTCTGAATATGAATCCGTAGAGCCCTGCACACAGTAATTATACAAATCCTGTATAATCTTGTTGCTTTCGTCTAATGCATCATGAGTTACACTTAACCATGATGATGCATCAGGAATATTCTTTCCAAGATACTGTGTTACCTCATCAAGACTTGAACGCAGTCTCAATGCCCTGATGGCTATAATAGGGTCATCAGAAGGCTTATTAATCTTTTTCTGTGTTGAGAGCTGTGTACTTAAATCATTAAGCTGGCTCTTATTTCCCTGAATATTGGATATTGAGCTGTTTACCATCATCTGGTTAGTAATACGCATATTGTGCCTCCTTATATCGCGAATCAAAAACCGCCCCTATGGTGAGGAGAAGAATTCTTTTACTGTTTTATACACCTGTATTATTAATAAGTCTGTCATATAACTGATTCATGACAGTCATCATCTTCGAACTTAAATTATATGCCTGCTGGAACTTTACAAGATCCATGGCTTCTTCATCTGTATCAACACCCATTACAGATAATCTCTGGTTCTGTATAGTTGTCTTAAGATTGTTGTAATTCTTTGTAAAATTAATTGCCTTACTTGCATCTATTGACATATCACTGACAATACTTTCGAGGAAATATGTTCCCGTACCTCCGTCATATATCTTAGCATCTTTAGAATTGATAAGGTCTACAATCAGGCTAGTATTGGCTTCTCCATCGCTTTCCTTGTACTTGGTAGCAAGAAGGTCCGCGTTATCAATAAGATCCTGATTAACTGTTACACTTGACGCTGTAAGAGCCTTGCTTCCATCTGACATTACAAAAAGTGGAATTCCGCTTGCCGAGCCATCTGATGTAACACCCTTTGTAAGAATCTCATTGATTGATGATACAAATGTCTGTATAAACTGGTTAAGCTGTGCCTGATAATAAGGAACTCCCTTATAATTAGTATTGCTGTCCACCTTACTTACTGTATCAGTAAGGATATTACCCTCTGCATCTGTCTTATATGTTTCATTGCCATCATCGTCAGTTGTTGTGGCATATTTTTCAATCTCACCATTACATCCGTCTCTTATATCAATAAGTCCCTTTAACTCTCCGCCTAATGAAGTGCTGTATATGTTAAATGGCTGTCCGGTCTCCCACTGTATGTCATACAAACCTGCCGCATCTGATACATTTCTTGGTTCATCTCTTGAAACAGTCTGAAGAGTATGGTAATTATAGCCATTAACAAGCGAATTACCATTAATTGTAATCTGAAGGTCTGTAAGATTGTTGCCAATGTCTGTCTCACTTACTGATATATTAACCAGCTTGGAAAGATCATCAATTAAAGCATTTCTCTCATCCTTAAGGTCGTTGGCATTGCCATAATTAGCCTGAATCTGGTTAATCTGCTTATTAAGAGAAGAAATGCTCTGTGCCAGAGAATTAATCTGGTTAACAGTATCTTTAATCTCGTTATTAGCGTCTATCTGAACATTCCTTAAATTAGTAGCCAGAGTATTAAAGTAATCTGTCATGCTCTTTGCATTATTGATAAGCTGGTTCTTTGCTGATGTATCAGCCGGTGTAAGATCAAGCTGGTTAAGTGCTGCGAAAAAATTCTCATACTCTGTTGAATATCCCTTAAGTGTGAACTCATTGAGATAATTCTGTATCTGTGACATGTATGTATCCTTAACATTGTACTGTCCATAATTAGTATAATTATTTCTGTACTTCTCATCATAGTAAGAATCTCTCGTCTGATTAATTGCATCAACGATAACTCCTGCACCAAGTGTTCCATATTTAGCATATGAACGCAATGCCTCACCAGCCTTAATAGAAGCTGTCTCCTTCGTATATGCCTGGTTATTGATATTAGCAAGATTATGTGATGTAACATTAATAGATGTCTGCGCCGCCTGCAATCCTGTATATGCAATTGTTAATCCAAAAAATGTTGATGCCATATTATCCTCCTGTATTAATCAGCATTTATATACGTCCAAGTGAAGTAACGAGATGTTCCAGCATTTCGCTTACTACATTGACATATCTCGATGCTGCATTATATGCCTGCTGATACTTTATCATCTTCTCTAACTCTTCATCAGAGGATACACCCTCTGACTGTAGTCTCTGGTTATCATAACCATCAACCATCGTTGTCTGGTTACCTACATAATTATAAAGTGCCTTACCCATAGTGGCATATTCACCAATATAATTATTGTAGAATGACATGTAATCCGACTTCGCATACATGTCCGGGTTAAGGGAAGCGAATTTCTCATCCCATATATCCACGAGTTCCTTGGCTCTGTCAAAATCTTCCTTACCCTGTACAGTAGAAAGTGGAATCTTTCCTACATTCTGTGCTGCTTCAGGATTAATCTTCAGATTGCCAAGCTTATATAATGATTCATAATCTGTCTCGTTAAGATTGTTTCTAAGATAGATTGTCTCTCCATTATCACCTGTAGTCTTAATATATCTGTCTGTTCCAATTCTTGAAAACAGTTCTGTACCAACAGTCTTATCGTCATCCATACCGTATCCAGTCTTGTCCATGTCAAGCATAAGATACTCATATGAATCAACCGGAACCGCTGCTCCGCCTGCACTCTCGTATAATTTCTCACCAGATGCATAGCTGTAAGTACCATCACCGTTATCAGTTCCGGTAACCTCTCTTCCGTATCTGTCATAAAGAACCGCCTTATCAACTGAATTATATATGTATGTATCTGCCTGAATCTCACTTCCATCTGCATTAAGATAAGGATTAGTCCTTGTCTCAGTTTTCTCCGGACACAAGATTCCGTTGATTCTTTCAACAATTCCATTAACAAGCTTATCGAATCCCGCCATAGCGCTAAGAATTGCTGAAGGCTCTACATATGTATTGTAGTATTCCTGCTGCTTTGCATATTCATTATAGGCCTGCTGATATGCTGTACGGCCTTCCTCAGTACTCATGTCATAATCATTGCTGTCAGGTGCAACCGGAACCACTGTATAATCTACAACCATATTGCCTCTTGCAATAATAAGTCCCTTAAGCTGTCCCTTATCTGTATCATCAGCATTAGACGCCAGCTTGCCATCTTCATAAACATCTCTTTCATACGATGGCCAGGTAGGAATAACAAGTGTTGTTCCCTCGACAACTCTTGTACCCATAGCTGTAAGCTCACCTGCTGTCACAAGTGGAACTCCGGCTGCATTAATAATAGTTTCCTTATTCTCTGATTCATAATAAGTAATATCTATATATTTGCTGAGTTCATCTATTGCCGCATCTCTCTGGTCTCTTAAATCATTAGCTTTCTCCATACCCGGTGCTTCCACCTTGGCAATACTCTTATTAAGCTTATATATCTGGCCTGCAAGATTATTAATCTTATTAACCATATTACTAACCTGTGTATTAAGAGTTGTCTGGTAATCCCTGAGCCCCTTATACACATTTTCTGATTTCTCTATAAATGCAGTCGCATTCTGGATAAGTGATGACCTTGCAACTGTACTTGTCGGATTCTTGGCAAGTTCGTTAATTGAATCATACAGATTGGTAAGATATGACTCATAAGTTACACCCTGCATCTCACCAAACTGATCTTCTATCTCCTGAACAGCATTATACTGGCTTTCATAGAATCCGAGTCTTGAATTTTCATTCCTGTATGCCAGGTCAATATACTGATCTCTTATTCTTCTTACCTCAGATATTGCAACACCAAGTCCATAGCTTGCATAACTTACTTTGTCCTTGCTGTTGACATTGACATATGTAGTATCAGAGAAAGTAACCTGCTGTCTTGTATATCCGGTTGTGTTAATATTAGACAGATTGTGTGCTGTTGTGTTGAGTGCTGTCTGAGCTGTTTTCAAACCGCTTGCTCCAACAAACAATCCTGCCATTCCATTAGCCATAAGGTCACCTCTTTCTTACTTAATTCATAATCTTATATGTATATCGTCATTTTTTTAAAACAAAACACCCCAGAGACTAAAAAAGCCACATTCTCTTAGTAAAAATGTGGCTTTCAATCCAACACGGACAACCCCATCTCACAATAAATCATCCGTGATATTATTCATATTGTCTTATATCCGTGGCATCCTGATATGCCATCAGAATATTACTGCCTGGCATCAAAGCTTGTGCTTCCCATGCCACCTGTCTCCTCATACGCTCCCTTTCCATAGTTAGCCGTCTGTGGAGCCATACTTGCATTCTTCGCAAGATTAATCTCAAAATCAATCATATCCATTGATTCCTTAAGCAGCAGCCTGTTATTATCATTAACCTGCGTAAGCTGGTTTACAGTTTTCTTAAGACTCAGATACGACTGTTCTAAAGCATCATGCTCTGCCTGCTTCTTTTCTAACAGTCTTACTATCTGACTCACCTTAACCTCTGCTGCTGACAGATGCAGAATCTTACATATATCTGCAACACATGACTGTCTCTCCATCTCCAGTCTGTTAAGAATATCAATAAGCTTCTGCTCCTTACCAAATATCTCCTGAAGCTGTCCGACATCTCCCTTAACAATAGCAGTAGTCTTATTATTAGACAAGTCCAAAAGCTCAGTATACTGTCTGTTCTCATCATTCATTATATTAATTAAAGAATCTATCAAACTTGCCATCTAATAAAACCCCACTAAAATGTTAATGTTGAAATGTTGTTCAGAATCTTATCTGCAACAGCTTCTGAACTGATGTTGTAAGTTCCTGCTGCCATACGTGCCTTAATATCAGCAATCTTGTCTTCTCGAACATCAGAAGCCTTACTTACTGCTGTCCTGGCTGTCTGATATGTCTTGGCTGTGTCAGAAATCTCAAACTTGTCACTAACCGATGATGTCTTAGCTGCTGTCTTAGCTTTAGAAATCTGGCTGGTCTGATATATCTGATTAACAGCATTATAAGCATCTATGCGCATATTAACCGCCTCACTTTCCATTAATTAAAGCAGATACTCTCTTGCTTCATGTGTAAGATATCGGACAGTTTCCGCAAATACTTTATACCCGTTTTGAAAAAAAGCTTATTATTTATCAAGGAACCTCATCCTTGCCTTTTCTCTTCTCTCTCTTATCTTATCAGCATCAATGGTTGAAGATCTGCTTCCGTACATGCCTCCCAGTCTGTTAGCTAAATCGTTCTTACATCTCTCACAGTATCTTCCGGTTCTTATGGTAGCTCCGCATACTTCGCATGCAATACCAATAGGTGAATCATCACTGAACGATAATCTTTCTTCTCTTATCCACTGTTCAATCTGTCTTGTACTGACATCGCAATTCTCAGATATTTCTCTCATATCAGCCCTTGGATTATCCTCTATATAATCTTTAACCTCCTGAAACTTTTCTTCAAGCTTTCTCATGCATTCAGGACAAAGTCTGTACACACCACCTATATAATTATATAATCTTCCACAGTTCTTACAATTCTTAACTTCCATAGCTTCTCCTTGTTAATCTTCTTTATCAATCTCGTTAACAGGTCCAGTTACTAAAGCAGCTCATACTTTAAAATCCGTCTCCCACACACAGACTTATACCATATACCTGTGACACTCCTGCGTCTTTAAGTACTGCTGCACATGCATCAAATGTTGCTCCTGTTGTATATATGTCGTCCACGATTAATACTTTTCTATATCTTACAACTTTTCCTCTTACTTGAAAAGCATTTTGCAGATTTTTAATTCTTTCCCGATTACTTAGCTCCTTCATGGGCTGAGTCTTAACAATCCTTACGAGATATTCCTCATCTACCGGAATCTGCATGGCTCTTCCAAGTGCCTGCGCAATAAGCCCAGCCTGGTTAAACCCACGCTCCTTATATTTCGAAATATGAATCGGAACAGGAATTATCACATCCGGCGACCACATGCGTATCATCCTGCCACATCTGTCCGCCATCTGCTTCGCATATATTCCTGCATATTCCTGCTTGTTATAATATTTAAATCTGTATATTGATTCCTTGACATTCTTAGAATATTCATACAACGCACATGCCTGGTCATATACATGCTTCTGCCTGCTGCAGTCACTGCAGTATTCTGTTTCTTCATCTTTCACCGGCTTACCACATTTTAAACAGGCAGGCTCGCTTACATAATTTATATTATGCATGCAGCTTCCACATATATCTGCCCTTATCCCTCCAACAAAAGGTGCCGGCTTTCCACACATAGGACACGCTGGCGGAAGTACCGCATTAACTGCCTCCATTAATACCTTCTTATAATCCATAATCCCCCATTATTGTCATCATTATCACATATAAACATATCAATTATCATTGTCCGAAATCTTCAATATGTCTGATTTCTTCAATCCTGTCTGTGAGTGAAGAATATCGTTTTGACTCTGATACATTGTCAGCCATAAGCCTGAATATCTCCTCTTCCCCAACGAGGCACACACATTTTCTTGCTCTTGTAACTGCCGTATACAGAATATTCCTGTTCATCAGCATTCTTGGTCCCTGCGACATCGGAATAATAACCGCCGGGTACTCACTTCCCTGTGATTTGTGAACTGTAATCGCATACGCAAGTTCAAGCTCATCAAGCTGTGAGAATTCATATGTAACGAATCTGCCATCTTCGAATTTCACAGTTACATTCTCGTCAAATGTGCTTATTCTCTCTATAACTCCGGTATCCCCGTTAAATGCGCCCGTTCCCTGTTCTGTTGGAATACCATATCTGCTGCGTTTTTCCCATGCAAGCTGATAATCATTCTTAATCTGCATGACCTTATCACCTTCACGGAAAGTAACATCCCCCACCTGTCTTTCCTGCTTGACAGCATCAGCCGGATTAAGAAAATCCTGCATAATCTTATTAAGACGTTCCACCCCGACATTGGATTTTCGCGATGGAGTAAGAATCTGAAGGTCATACACATCGGCACCTACATAGTCCGGAAGTTTGTCCTTAATAAGCGTTTTCATCGCATTTATTATATTGTCAGCACCGTTTCTGTGAACAAAGAGAAAATCCTTGCTGTACTTGTTAAGTACTACCTCCTCGCCCCTGTTAATCTTATGGGCGTTAATAATAATCTCGCTCTGTGCAGCCTGTCTGAATATCCTTTCAAGCTTAACAACCGGAAAACATCCGGATTCTATAATATCTTTCAGCACATTTCCCGGGCCGACACTTGGAAGCTGATCCACGTCACCTACAAGAATCAGTTTCGTTCCAATCGAAACAGCTTTAAGAAGTGAATTCATAATACTAATGTCTACCATCGACATCTCATCAACGATAATAACATCAGCCTCAAGCGGATTATCTTCATTTCTCTCAAAGAACATAGACAACCCCGTTGCTGCCGACTTTCTGTCGCCATCCGGCACGCCTCCGCTTATCTCTAACATTCTGTGGATTGTCTGTGCTTCATAACCACAGGCTTCTGTCATTCTCTTTGCTGCACGTCCTGTAGGCGCTGCAAGCCTGATTTCCAGACCTTCCAGTTCAAAATATTTGATTATTGTATTAATAGTTGTAGTCTTACCGGTTCCCGGTCCGCCAGTAATAATAACAAGTCCGTTTCTTACTGCTTTCGCAACAGCCTCTTTCTGTATATCATCAAGATTTATGCCTTCTTTATCCTCAATCCTTGCAATCCTGTCATCAATGAATTTCTGGTCTTCCTCAATCTGGACATCAAGATTATTAAGCATAGCTGCAACATTTGCTTCCATGTTGTAATACATACGGGCATAGACACATTTTACATTGTCCTTAACCTTGACAACTATCTTCTTATCCATTGCCAGGTCCATGAGATATTTGTCATAGTCCTGGACGTCAATCAAAAGCAGTTCATTGACCTGACGCACAAGCTTATCATACGGAAGATATGTGTGCCCCTGCATTGTCGCCTGATTAAGCACATAAAACATTCCACTCTTAATCCTGAATTCAGAATCAATCTTGATTCCGGCACGCGAAGCAATCTCGTCAGCCGTCCTAAAACCGACACCCTCTATGTCATCAGCAAGCCTGTACGGATTCTGTTCAAGAATGTTATAAATGTCGTTTCCATAACGCTTAAATATTTTGTTGGCAAGATTCATCTGGATTCCATAACGCTGAAGAAACATCATTGCTTTTCTGATGTCTTTCTTGTCAATAAGCTGGTTCGCTATATCCATAGCTTTAGACATGCTTATCCCTTTAATCTCAGCCAGACGCTCCGGTTCTTCTTCCATAATTCTGAATGTATCATCGCCAAATGTCTTAACTATTCGTTCAGCCATCTTCTCGCCGATACCCTTGATTGCCCCGGAGCTTAGATAACGTCTTACGGATGCAGCATCATCCGGCGCCCTGAACTCATAAGATGTGACTTTAAATTGCATGTAGTAAACTGCATGCTTAACAAATTCGCCTTGTGCAGTAATAAATTCACCTGTGTTGATATAGCTTAACACTCCAACACAGGTGATTTCTTCATCATCATATACAATATTAAAAACCGTATATCCATTGTCTTCATTCCTGAAGATAATATTCTCCACAAAGCCCTCTACATATTTCACAGACTCGTAATCCAATCTGTTATCTCCTTTATGTTAAATATTATTCCTGCTCATCTGCCTTAGGAATAGACTCTGTAGAATAATTTCTCTTCATCTGTTCATAAAGCGTCTGTGCTATTCCAAGTCCTTTACCCTTATTAGAATCAGTCATAAGCTTAGCATACGATGATACCATCTCATCTCCAAAGTAACTTCCTAATGTATTAAGTGAAGTATCCTCTGTTCCGCCAATTCCAGCCATAGAGGTAAACAGATTGCTATCCTCGTCTTCCGAATCAATCTTAGCCATCTTCTCCATTGACTTAAGAACCTGTTCAACAAAATAACTTTCAAAATCCTTGCATACAGACATAAGTTCATCGTCTGATGCCTTAGAATAATCAGTATCTGTAAGTTTATTAGTTAAAGAACCCGCTTTAGAATCATACACATCTGAATAATTCTTACTGCTAAGTCCCGTAATAGAATCACTCATACACTACACCCCGCCTATCTCTTAAGGTTATTAGCCTGCTCCATCATTGTATCAGATGTTGTTATAGCCTTAGAACATAACTCATACGCTCTCTGTGCTGTAATAAGATTAACCATCTCAGTTGCAACCTGAACATTAGATGACTCAAGATATGACTGTCTTAATGAACTCTTCTTCCCAACTGCATCATACTCTTCGTTAAGTGCAGTTCCTGACGCCTCAGTCTCTGAAAGGTAGCTTCCACCAATCTTATCAAGTCCTGCAGGATTAGAAAACTGATATAAACCAATCTTAATACCGATTGGTGCCGGATTGTTAGACTCATCAGGATATAAAAGGTTGCCGTCTGTATCAATAGTAATAAGATTAGTCTTATAATCCTCACCGTTAGCATCCTGTCCAAGAACTATCTCTGCGCCATCTGCGCTGAGTACAGGATATCCTTCAGAAGTACTAAGCATTACGCCTTCTGTAGCTGTTGCCCATGTAAAATGTCCATTTCTTGTATACACAGTCTCGTCAGTATTAGTATTTCTTACTGCGAAAAAACCATCTCCATTAATCGCAAAATCTGTTGTACTGTCAGTTGCATTTAATGCACCCTGTGTATATATTGATGTTACTGCTGAAACTCTTGAACCAAGTCCTACCTGTGCTCCAACAGGTTTATTCTCTCCGTTGGCAGAAGTAGTCTTCGCCTGAAGATTCTGGTAAAGCAGAGACTTAAATTGAGTCTGTTCCTGCTTATATCCTACTGTATTAACATTTGCCAGATTGTTGGCAATAGTATCTACGCTTGTCTGCTGGCTCATCATTCCTGATGCAGCAGTCCACAATGATCTCATCATGTCGTCAGTCCTCCATATGTATATGCCTAACAGTTGTTACTAAATCTCAGATATAGATACCATCTTTCCTAACATCTCATCGATAGTATTCATAATCTTCTGATTACTTTCAAAATCTCTTGCAATAGATATCATATCTACCATCTCTGTTACCACATTAATATTGGAAGCCTCCAAATATCCCTGATTAACTGTTGCTGTAGCATCTGTCTGTGTTGCGCCATCTACAGCTCTGTAAAGATTCTCGCCATATGCCTCAACATAGTCATAATTCTCAAAATCTACAAGAGCAAATCTGTCTACATACTGTCCGTCAGCATATATTTCGCCACTCTCTTCTACAGTCAGTTTTTCAAAGTCTGTAGGTAACTGTATCGGACCATTCTCGCCCAATACAAAATCACCATCCTTGGTTACCAGATAACCTTCACGGTTCATCTGGAAAGATCCGTCCCTGGTATAAAGCGTTGAAGTTTCTCCAGCTTTGTTAGTGAAAGAAATCGAAAACAATCCACTTCCACTCAGTGCAAAGTCAAATGTATTGCCCGTGTTCTGGAAAGAGCCCTGATCCCAGCTTCTGAAGGATTCTCCTACCTTCGCTCCAAGATTCAGAGTTCCGATATTCTGATTAATATAGCCCACAGTTTCATCTTTAACTTTGATGCCATAAACATCTTTAAACGACTGTGTCGTAAGGCCTTCTTTCTTATAACCTGTGGTAGTTGCATTAGCCAGATTATTAGACACTACATCCAGTCTCTTCTGCTGAACTGTCAAGCCAGAGTACGCTGTATAAAGCCCTTTTACCATAGCCCGCCTCTTTCTTGATAATATATTCTTCCGGCATAGAGATTATCCATTCTGCCAGAATGTTAAGAAACATTAGTAATAATCTTATTAAAAATGTTCCAGGTTACTTAACTTCGTCTCTGTAGCCTGCAAGGAACTCAATAAACTTACCTGTACCAATAGCAACACATGTCATTGGATCTTCGGCTGTCATAGTATTAATTCCTGTCTTGGCTTCAATTAAATCCTCAAGTCCTGAAAGAAGACTTCCGCCTCCTGTAAGGACAATTCCTCTGTCTGCAATATCAGATGCAAGTTCTGGTGGAGTCTTCTCAAGAACGCTGTGAACAGCTTCAACAATCTGTGAAGTTGCCTCTCTTAAAGCTTCCTCTGTCTCCTCTGAGCTTACCTCTACAGTCTTAGGAAGACCTGTTACAAGGTTTCTTCCTCGTACATTCATAGTTGTGACTTCTGCCTTAGGATAAGCAGAACCAACCTTTATCTTAATATCTTCTGCGGTTCTTTCACCAATAAGAAGATTATGCTTCTTTCTCATGTATCTTACGATAGCTTCATCAAAATCATCTCCGGCAATCTTAATAGAAGTACTTACAACAGTTCCTCCTAAAGAGATAACAGCGATATCAGTTGTACCACCACCGATATCAACAATCATATTACCGCATGGTCTTGAAATATCAATACCTGCACCGATAGCTGCTGCGATAGGCTCTTCAATAATAGCAACCTCTCTTGCGCCTGCCTGAAGAGTAGCATCCTCAACCGCCTTCTTCTCAACCTCAGTAACACCTGAAGGTACGCATACACTGATTCTAGGCTTCTTAAGCATTCTCTTGCCGATAGCCTTCTGGATAAAGTACTTAAGCATCTTCTCAGTTACAGTGTAATCAGAGATAACACCCTGACGAAGAGGTCTTACAGCAACGATATTGCCTGGTGTTCTACCAAGCATCAGTCTTGCTTCCTCACCGATAGCCTTAATCTTATTAGTATCCCTGTCAAATGCAACAACTGAAGGCTCTTTAAGAACAACACCTTTGCCTTTAATATATACAAGGATACTTGCAGTACCTAAATCTATACCAATATCTGTTGATAACATGATAATTCCCCTTTCTTATAAAACAATGCGGACCTTCTGCTTGTCCGATATATTCAGATAAAACATAAAATCAAAAGTCAATAGAAGCCATGTGTACCCATGGCTAATCACCATTATATACATAAAAAAGGAAATTTAAAAGCCCTAAATAAAAAAAATCTATCTAAATATATATTTTTATAAATATTCAAGAAGCAATATGTCTTGTAAATGTATATCGGCATTAATTTGTGCCTGCTTAATATTCTGCCCGCGAATTTAAAAATATTTTGATTTTAAGATACATACATATTATAATGTGGTGGATTAGGATTATAACTTATTTATATTAAAGATTATATTAAAGTAATATTAAAGTTATTTCTGAATTTAAGTGTATAGGAGATTGCTATGAATATCCGTGTATTAGATAAAAATGATAAGGCTGCCCTTGAACAGCTTATATATACTATAGAAAATGCTCTTCCTGTTCCGGAATGGTGGATTCCTATTGATGATATTGAACGCTCACATTTCTTTGATGCTGACTGGACATGCTTCTTAGGTGCATTTAATGACGATAATGAACTTGTTGCCGCCAGCGCCCTTTTCTTTAATGAACATGAATTTGCCGAGGAAGCTGAAAAGCTCGGTCTCGACATTCATTCTACAAATGTAGCTGAAATCGGACGATGCATGGTTCACCCGGACTTCCGTGGGCACAATCTCATGTGTGAGCTTAACAAGCGCCTCTGCACAATTGCCCGCAACCGCGGCATTGACACAATCATCGCCGTAGCCCACCCTGACAACATCGCCAGCAATTCATCTTTCCGCCGTCTCGGTGCAGAGCTTAAGGCAACTGCCACTGTATTCGGCTCTTATCGGAGGAATATGTATATTCTGCCTTGGTAGGTAGGTAACAACCTATAGGTAGTGGCTGTCGGGCAAGGCAGGCTGTCCCAGAAGAAGACAGCCTGCCTTGCCCGACCCTTTTTATTCACATATATTGCCGTGGCACTTGCTACAGCAATCCGCCTGCAGCCGCCTATAATTCTTCCTTAAGGCATTCAAGCAGTCCTTTGCAACCTGCCAGAACATCCCTGTAAGTTGCCTCAAAATCTCCCGTATACCATGGGTCTGCCACATCAAGTCCGCTTCCCGCAAAAGTAAGCAGCTTATATATCTTCTCATCCGGATCTCCGCCCGATATCCTCTGCATATTGCGGATATTCTCAGTATCCATTCCAATAAGGTAATCATATTCCTCATAATCATTCAGAGTCATCTGCACTGCCCTGTGAGGAATCACCGGAATTCCTTCTTTCTTTAACTTGGCAACTGTGCCATGATGCACCCCATTACCAATCTCCTCGCGGCTTGTCGCCGCCGAATTAATATAGAACTTATCAGCAAGTCCCTCTTTCTCAACTAAATATGTCATAACGCTTTCTGCCATAGTGCTTCGGCAGATATTGCCGTGGCAAATGAAAAGTACTTTTATCATGTAAATTTCTCCTTCATAATTTGATAAATACCGCGTAGTTTTGCTTGGTTTTGCAAGGTCTACGGGCCTTTTACAACCTCCACTAAAAATGTATGTAAAAATGCAAATTGTAGCAAAACTATGCAATACACAGACGTCAATCGTAGTAAAAACGTAGTAGAAAAATCATATTACTACTTCAGATTACTTGAATCCAACAACTCGTAATTACATTTCAACTTACTTTTCCACGCTTTCGTCTCTTCATTTTCATCTTTGTTATAAACAAAAACGCGAACTAATTTTTTCTCATTTATCTTTTCAATAATACTTTCATCTCCAAAAGGGGACATCCCAAACACATCAAGCTCATCTACTGAATCTAGGTATACATATAATTCTTTAGGTCTGTATAAAAACAAATCATCTGCAGGATACAATTTATCAGAAGGATATACACCTGTTACACAGATTAATTTATCTTTTTTCACGGCACTTGGTGAAAACACTAAATCATTGGGATAAAACTCTATTACATTATTTGTTTTTTTCATATAATCGACAGCCCTTGCATATTCCGCTAAATTCATCCTCCCTGAACTAACAAGTATTGCATTGTTCACGTTATCAAGTTTTGATAAATCAACTTTTCCATGTAAATGAACACATCGTTGTTCTTTATCCCAAAATTCAAAATAATTTAATGTAAATATGTAATCATAATTCTCTACAAATGGCATCTTACTTTTATCATATACTTGTCCGATTTTACCCTTCTTATCATAAAAAATGGATGTTATACAAATACAGGTTATCAAATCTTGCAGTCTGTATTCATCATTATCTGTCCAACTCTGATTTTTATTTTCTTTTATGTACTTGTACAAAACACCCGCTAACGTCTCTATTCCCAACTCACTTATTGGCATCTCTGAATAATTCAAAAAATCTTCTTCTATTTGCACACCAAAAATATTATTAATGATAATTGAGTAAACTAATACGTTCTTTTTGAATCTGTCAGCAATATTTTTTACAGATAAATCCCATATACATAGATGTGAATTAATTCCATTACCTAACAATAGTCCTCTAGCCATAATTAGTCATTTTCACCTCCTACACCTAACCCTATAAGTGTTTTATTAATCTGAGAAAGCAAATATTCAATGGCATATTTTCTTGTAATGCTTTCAGCGATAACGTCTTCTTGATTATTTAATCTTTCTGCCAATAATTGTAATCCTTCAATATCATTCATATAAAAGTCTTTCACATTGCCCATATAATATATTACATTGAACGCATCTGCTATTTTATAGATTCCCTCTAAGTCACTGCTATTTATTAACTTTATTACCTTTTCTATATCTATGTATTCCATAAATGATTTACGCGTGCAATAATAATCTTCTCTCTTATGACAATGTTGTAAAAAAGCATCCGCATTATCATAAACTTTTTCTTCTTCTATCTCTCCTTTATCAAGGACTTCATTTCTCATTTTTCGACTTTCAGCAATAGGTTTATACATCTCCAAGTATTTATGTTTTTCATCTTCATCACTAAAAGAAATGGGCATTCTACTCTCATCTTGAACATGCATATCTTTTTCTACAAGGGATAACATGATTTTTTGAACCTCGTATACATCCCCTTTATATAATCCTAATTTATTAAAGAAAAGTAGTAACTCAATAATATTTGAATAAGCAGGATATGCATATTTGTCTTCTTTCAATTCAAGAATCATTTTTTGAATACTTTCACGTATGTTATCATCCTCCATATATCTCCAATTTTTCAATTCCGAATATGCCACTCCCGTAGACTGTACTTGTTCTTTGTTATATAATTTTTCACGTTCGCATCTAGCCTCAATACTCCTTGAAGCTCTCACCAAATCAACCTCATCAAGATAGTCACTTCTTATGTATTTATCAATAAAATAATATCTGATTGTATGCGTGTATTCATGACCTTCAAAATAAACATAATCAGAATTTCCATAATACGCACTTTTAATAATCTTCTTATTCTTTTTACTTGAAACAATAACCCAAATACTATATTTCATAAAATCAGCAATAATATTCTCAAAGTATTTAGATGAATTCATATTTCGATATGTCATGTCAAAAATTTTTCTAAACATGTCCAACCATGCAATAATAATTCTCAAATTCCTATTGTCTACTTCACTAAATACCGCTGCTATCGAATCGATATGACATTCTAAAAAATCTTTATAATTGCCCTCACCAACACAGCCTTTATGTTTATCTGTACCAGAAATTAGTTTCTCTAAACTTTCTTTTATTCCTGGATAGTAGTGACATGTCTTTCCAATAACTTTCTCTTTTATATCACGATAAATAAAATTTTCTGAGTACAATCTTTCATTCAATTCTTTTAATTCTTTGATTGTAATCGAATCTTTAGCAGTTGCATTCTTCTTTCTATCCTCTTCTGATATATCTTGAATAACTTTTCTATCACCTGTTAATATAGTTTGATATTTTTGTTCTATGTTTGTATTTGCGTATATTTTTCCTATATTATTTTCATCAGCTAAAATCAAAACTTTGCAATTACAATGTTCAATAAGATTATTTACATAACCAAAAAATTCATTGATTGGTATGGAGCATCTTTCTAAGTCATCAAAACAAACAACCATGTTTTTTGCCTCTAATAACCCTGAAATATCTTGTAAAATCTCACTAAAATCAGCCGAAAATGATCCTATCGAAAAAGAAAATGCCTTACTTACAACACCTAAAATACCAGCTACCGGCTTTACACCTTTCTTTACCATTTCATTTCCATTTGCTTTTACATATATCAGATAATTAGTCAGCAATTGTTTTGACAATGCCTCGATTGAAGAAACTCCATATAATGAAATATAAACATTTGCTTTTCTATCATTTTTCCCAATTTCTATATCTGATATTGCATCACATAAATCGTTTTCATACAAAAAGGTTTTTCCACTTCCCCATGCTCCATCAATCAAGATGGCATACTTCGCATTTTCATCACGAACATAACTAGTTACAGCATCTACTATTTCTTTTGATGTCATTTTTATCCCTCCAATAACCACAAACACGCCCAAGCCATTTCTGACTTAGGCTGCGTTTGATATTTTCTAAATTGCTTTAAACATTTTCTGACTTACTGGTTTCTCCTGCCCCTTTTCCAATTCCCTACGGGCATTTTCCATTTCTTCCAATTTTCTCAATTCTTCCGTTGCATCATCCAGTCCGATGTGCGTATAAACATTAAGCGTTACCGCTATATCAGAATGCCCCATGAGATATTGTAAAGTCTTAGGGTTCATACCTGACTTGGCCATATTACTACAATATGTGTGGCGGCATACATGCGGCGTGATATTAGGCATCTGAACCCGGTAAATATCATTGTATCTTTTCACCATATGGTTCAGTCTATGCTGCCAATGCATAGCCACCAACGGATTTCCGTTCTTATCAACAAATAGAAATCCGGAATATCCGTCTATAATCTTTTCATACTTTGGTGCTTCACGATCCTCAATAATCGCTCTGAACATATTTGCCACATCCTGAGTTATTGGCAATTTTCTTGTTCCTGCACTCGTCTTTGTGCTATCGATGATATATCTCATATCAGAAGTCCTTTGAAGCTGATGGTCTATATTGATGATATTGTTTGTTAAGTCAACATCCTTCATTGTAAGTCCACAAAATTCTGGTATTCTCATTCCTGTGTGAAAAAGAATATAAATCACTTCATAGTACTTGCAATAGACCACATCATCATGCACAAACTTCAAGAACTTTTTCATCTGGTCTCTGCTAATTGCTTCTCTAGTAACACTGTCGTTTACAATGATACCCGCGAGTTCAAAACCGAATGGATTCTTCATTATAATGTCATCATCCACTTCCATTTGAAATGCTGGTCTTAAAACACCACGTATAGTTTTTATGCTGCTGTATCCCCTGCCATCTTCCTGCTGCAATTTTATAAGATATAACTTTGCATCAGATGTTTTCACTTGAGAAACCTTTTTGCTTCCAAAGGCTTCCTTCTCCATGATATTTCGCACGAAGTTATAATTCATGCGGGTGTTATTTTTCACACCCGTTTTCGTTGCGAGATAACGCTCCATCAATTCATTTACTGTGATGTTTCTACAAAATGGATCAAGTCGATTATCCAAATCATAGCCTATTTGCTTTTCAAGTTCTCTCAGGGATAAGCATGGCTTCTTTCCTACCGGTAGCTTGTCAGTAGGCTCTAATCGCCAGCTATAAACAAAATGCGGTTTTCCACCAACATGATACTTAAACTGATATTTCCCATCTGGCCTAATGGACTCCCCCCTTCTGAGAACGCGGTGTTTGGAATCGCGTCTAGTTGCCATAAGAACCCCTCCTTCTAAGCTCTGGATGCTTCCATATATATTTCTGAAGCTCAGAACGAATAATGAGTTGTCTTGTTCCATATTTGGCAATAAAACCAGGATTCTCATCCTCGGCCAGTAATGAATAAAATTTTCTTCTACTCAGCACAAAATATTCAATTGCTTCTTAGATATTTAAAATATCCTTCTCTGCTAATTTTGGTTTCACACACTTACCTCCAATCTTAATATGCTAACCCTGCGGTCATAACATATATCACTCAGGACGCAAAAATAATCCACTACTATTTGGCATACAAACGATATTTATATCTCTGAAGAATCATCAATAAACTTTTCAAATTTCGGACGAAGAATCAGATATTTGTTACCGCTAAAAACAGCAAATCTATCCGTATTTTCCTCTGCTAATCTACGCATCTTCTTCGTTCCTATATTAAAGTACGCTGCTGCCTCTTTGATTGTAAGTGTGTACTTTTCACCAACCGGAACTGCCACCTCTTTCTGACGAATCACTTTTTCTTCATCCATTAAAATCGGCATAATAAAATCCTCCTTCTTGTAGTGATCGAGAAGGACTTGCTCATTTAAGTGTAGTTCCTTATCTTATATTTATTTTTCTTTAAGCGTTCCTTGTTCTAAACAACGCTTATATTCATTATTTACCACAGCCATGACATTTCTAATTCCAAACTCATCCAAGTAGAAGAAATTGTCCATTGCTTGTTTCATTTTTGCCGGATCGGGACCTAGCATAAAATCTACCAGCTCTGCTTCATGTGCAGCCGGACTTGTTTCATCACTAAAGCCCAACAGATAATCTGCTGTTACTCCGAAGTAATCTGCTAACTTTCGAAGCGTATCAAACGTAACTTCTCTCTGCCCTACTTCCCACATTGCAACGGTACCTTTTGATAATCCACATATCTTTCCTAACTCTGCTTGAGTTATTCCAGCTTCTTTTCTTAATTTTTTTATTCGTTCAGCAAACATGGTCAAATCACTTCCTTTCATTGCAATTTTAACACATAATATAATCTTTTGCAATATTTTTCTGCGTGCAATTATATCTTTTCTAAATTTTTTATTATTGACACAGTTTAGTTTTCATAGTATTCTAACGTTGGAAAACATGTTTTTTCATTTGTTTATGGCCAATATTTCTATGTTTTCTAAACTTCAAATGAAAGGAGGCACCGCCATGCATGATAACCCCAAAATGATGACAATCCGCGAAATTGCCAAAACCGGATTATTATCCGAACACGCCCTCCGGCTTTTATTAAAAGAAGGAAAGCTGCCTGATATCTATGTTGGGAACAAGGCACTAATCAACTATGATCGATTACGCACTGAGCTACAAAACCTAAATACAGGTATTGCAGGTAACACACAAATCACAGATTAAGAAAGGAGGATTTATATGTCATCACAAATGACCCTATATTATGCGAACTGTACTGAAAAGCCTACCAATTGTCGCTATCCCAATAAGATAGATATTGTTGACGAGACTACTGCAAAAGAATGTTTCAGTCGTGATTATGTCTGCTGTGAATTTAAAAAGCATTATCGTAGTAACGCAAATTTTATTAAAAGTAATTGCATTGCTGTTGATATTGATAATGATCATTCGGATAATCCAGAGGATTGGATCACCGCAGATTATATTTCACAGAAGCTCACAGATGTTACATTTGCAATTCACTACAGCCGCAACCATATGAAATCAAAAGGTAGCAAATCAGCTCGTCCTAGATTTCATATTGTTATTTCTACCAAAGAAATAACGAATGAAGAAGAATGTCAGTCGATAAAGGAACGCTTACAACGACAACTTCCATTTATCGATGCACATGCAATTGATACAGCGCATTTCTTCTTTGGCACAAATGAACCTGAAGTAACTTATTATTCTGGTTCTAAAACACTTGAAGATTTTCTTGATACAGAGGAAGTCACTGATACTTGGGCTGATACATTGGATAGTATTCCAGAAGGCAGCCGCAATAGTACCCTATCACATAAAGCAGGTATATTAATAAAACGCTTAGGTGATAGTGATGATGCTAAACAAGTTTTCATGGAAGAAGCAGAGAAATGTACTCCTCCACTTCCAGATGATGAATTAGAACATATTTGGAAGAACGCACAGAACTTCTATAAAAGAGTATCCGAGCAAGAGGATTACATTCCACCGGAAATCTATAACTATGAGCCCTGCTTAATGCCTATAGATTTTTCAGACGTCGGTCAGGCAGAGGTATTAACAAGAGAACTTGGTTCCTCATTGGTATTTACCACTGAGACTGGCTATTTGAATTTTAATGGCGTTTATTGGGAAGAATCCGAGGAACGTGCACAAGGTAAGGTTCACGAGCTCACCAGTAATCAATTAGATGATGCTGATGCATATATTCAAAAAGCACTCGAATTTATGAATCATACTGGTGCCAGTGCATTGCTGCTTGGCATGAGTAAGCAAAAGGCCTTATCACTGTTTACCCCAGAGAAGAAAGCATCTTATCAGATGTTTGAACGTGCTCAGAACTACAAATCATTTGTAGTAAAAAGGCGCGACTCGAAGTATATTTCTGCTACCTTAAAAGAAGCGCGACCAATGCTTCTTAAAACACTTAGGGATTTAGATGCAATTGCGGATGACCTAAACACTCCTTCTGGAATTTATCATCTTCCAGATGGTATCAATGGCATTCGCGAGCATGACGCCTCCGCACTTATGACAAAGGTCACTTCCGTTTCGCCAGATAATAACGGAATGGATTTATGGCAGGAAGCATTAAATCTGTTCTTCTGCGGTGATGTAGAACTTATTGATTATGTTCAAAAAATCGTAGGACTTGCAGCAATCGGCAAAGTATATGTAGAAGCACTTATTATTGCATATGGTGAAGGTAGAAATGGTAAATCAACCTTTTGGAATACCATTTCAAAAGTTCTTGGAACATATAGCGGTAGCATTTCCGCTGATGCATTGACCGTTGGATGTAGAAGAAACGTAAAACCTGAACTTGCGGAAGCAAAAGGCAAACGACTTCTTATCGCTTCTGAACTTGAATAAGGAATGAGGCTTAATACTTCCATCGTAAAACCGCTCTGCTCCACTGATGATATTTATGGAGAAAAGAAATATCACAATCCCGGAAGTTTTTCACCAAGTCATATTTTGGTTCTTTTCACAAACTTCCTACCCAAAGTAGGTGTCAGTGATCCAGGAACTTGGAGACGATTAATTGTAATTCCATTTAAAGCTAAGATTGAAGGAAACTCTGATATTAAAAATTACTCAGATTACCTTTATGAAAATGCGGGCGGTGCAGTTTTATCTTGGATCATTGAAGGAGCCAAGAAAGTATATGACTACAATTTCAAAATCGAGCCGCCTATATATGTGCAGGAGGCCATCAAAGCTTATCGTGACGATAATGATTGGCTAAACGATTTCTTGTATGAATGCTGCGAAATCAATGATAGCTATAAAGAAAAGTCCGGTGATTTATACACCGAATACAGAAATCACTGTAGCTGTACTGGAGAGTATACCCGCAGTACTTCTGATTTTTATACTGCTATTGAGCATGCCGGCTTCGAAAGAAAGCGTGATAAATCAGGTCGTTATGTTTTAGGCCTTCGTATCAAGCCTCTTTTAGCTGCATAAGCATCCTAATCTTAACCGAGTGACAGTCAATGACAGTCTTATATGTAACTTTTTATAGTAAACAAATAAATCTTATCTATAAATAGTAATGGAATTGACCGGCATAGAGTGACACCAATTTGTATGATCAATGAAGGAAGGAGGAACACTGATGCAAAACGAAGCATTAGAACGCTATCTGTGGTCAGGTCTTGATTATGAGCGATATGAAGTAATTCGAATTATCCCTCAGAATACTCAAAGTGCCGCAATCATAATGAAAAGTCAAAACGATTATGATATCCCCTGGTGCATAGAATATCGTGGGTGTGGTCATTACTTTGAAACCTTTAAGGAGCTCCAGGATTTTTACAGAGAACGTTTTAGAAAAGAATTGGAGGATATGTAACATGTCAAAATTATCAAATCCATCCTGCTTCATTCCAACAAGCATGGAAACAAAGCATTACGATGGAATCACTCTTTTATACAACCGCAATGAAAAACCTGTAGCTGTACTAAGAAGTAAGAACCCGGCAACTTATTGTTGGTGTGTTTTATTTGGCTTTTCATGTATTTATTTCAAAAGCAGGAAAGACGCCTACGATTATTGCTATAGTAGAAAATTCAAACAACGAGGAGGAATAAATTATGTGTAATTTGGTTTTCCCTCTGACAATGTCAGAAACCAGAAATAAATATGTAAATTATTATGGCGAGTTCCAACTGGAAGCACTTAAGAAAGATGCTGCTTCAGATTTTGGAATGTCAGAAACACAATTCGGAGTTTATAAACTTGTCGGAATTAACAAAGATAAAGTTCCAAGTGCAAAACAGATTAAGGTACTCTGCCCTCATCACTGCATGCAGGAACTTCATGCTATGGACGCCAATACTTTAGTATGTATTGCCTGCGATCCAAGATTGGAAAAGAATGGAGGAATGTAATATGATAACATCTAAAAATTATCGCAATGAATTTTATAATGCAATGCGCAAGCGTAAAGCAAATGACACTATCCTTTCTGAAGGATTTGATTCCGGAAGTAGAAGTTATGAATTTCCAAACACTGCTGATTCCGAATACGCTGCTTCCCTCTCTCAAGAGAATTTATTCCGCAGATTAGCCACAGTCTTTCAGACACCTACCAAAGAAGGTACTATTCAGATGGTTGCTTCCACAGCAAATGCAGCTATCGTAGATAAAGCCAACGCTTATCCTGAAGATAACGATACTTTTTATAAGGCTTCTTTCAGTGCCTATAAAGTGGCAGCAATTTCCAAATTAGGAAATACTTTTGTGGAAGATTCTCATTTTGATATTGAGAAATATCTCTCAAAGGAATTTGCTCGTAGATTTGGACGTGCTGAGGAAGATGTTCTTATAAACGGAATCGGTATCAAAGAACCTACTGGAATTCTTGCAAGTGCAGAGATTGGCATAGAAACGAGTGCAGACTTAAATTATGATAGTGTAATCACCTTATATTTCGCTACAAAGCCAGAATATCGCAAGAACGGAGTATGGCTTATGAATGACGAAACCGCCCTCATCCTTTGCAAATTAAAGGATTCAGACGGCAATTATTTATGGAATCAGGCCAATGATACTATCCTTAGTAAGCCGGTTGTAATTTCTAATTATATGCCAAGTTGTGCATCTGGCTCAACACCGATTGCATTTGGAGATTTATCATATTATTGGATACTGGAACGCCAGCCATTATCTGTAAAGGTATTAAGTGAGCTCTATGCGCGCGAGAATCGTACAGGTTATGCTGCATTTGAACGTATCGATGGTAAACTTATCCGTCCGGAAGCAGTAAAACTTCTTAAGCTAAATTAGTTTAAACTATAGCCCCCGCTCCAAAGAATATCACACGCGGAATGCACTGTTTCCTGATAGATTTTCCAATAAAATCTTCCTCGCAACTTTGTATTCTTCACCAATAAAGCCTAATCGAAGAAGGAAACATCGAAATGCATATTTTTCGTTGACAACTTCCTTATCAGTCAATGATACTCTCTTGGCATTGATTGCCAGATTGCATAGCTTACTGATAAACTCCGTATAGGCTGCAACCGCATCCGGTTCAGATGCAAGTGGAAACCAGGGAAAAGAAATTCTCTCTAGGTCTTCAAGCACATCCAACTGCTCTGTTCTAAATGCGTGTTTAAAAATGGTTTCTTTTCCAGCTATCAACTTCTTAAGATTATCTAATGCTTATTCAGAAAACATATCCCTAGGAACTGAAATCTCTAGGTACTCATCTTTATCGTTAACTTCTTTCTTATCCGTACTCGGCATATATTTTTCCACAAAGCGTTCTAACAATAAATCCAACTGACTATCACTCAATTCGTCCGATGGAATAAATACTCCATTTCGATCCAGAATGCTACCGCCAATTTCATAATTGCAGGTAGGAACTTTCATGTACCTAACCTCTTTGTTTAGTATCTCTCCTATTGCGTTTGCAAGCTCTCCTCGTGCCTTTCCGGTCACATTAAAATCAATTTGTCTTCCCATATACATACCACCTTTCTTTTTCGGTAGTACATATATCACTCTACGCGCCTGAATAGTCAACAACAATATGAACTTTATGTATTATAAAAAGGATGCCAATAATCTGACATCCCAGCTACACTTTTTACAAATCGGCAATACTACTCGCGCACGTATTTCCCCCGTAAACCTTTATTTCATAAGAATTTGTCAGCAAATATACTGCTTCAAGAATACCCCCTTCACAATTTCGCGAAAATTTGCGTTTGAGGGAGCATCGGTCTTTAGACTAAAATGGGGTAGAGATTCGCTCCCCCTACCTAGTAAAAACACAGCCAATATGCTATAATTTAATATTATACACAAAGGAGGCTATCTCGATGGATACAAATAATTTACCAAACGATAACAATGATATCTCCAAAAGAACAGGTGAAAAAGTCGAAGATTACTTTTCCCGCCTAGTTCAACAAGATTACACACTTAAAACTACTTATCAAGATGTCGTCATTGATAATGTTACACTTACTTTAGAAAAATTCGATAGAAGTACCGCTGATATGCGCGACGCGATATGGTGTCTATTAAACAATGAGTTCCCATCCATTTTTCCAACTGCCACTGATAAAACAATAGCTGATGGTGCTTCTGTCGCACACATTGGAAGTTATGTTGGCATATTAATGCGTCATAACAAAAAACTTGACAGAGAAGGCCGCGATTACTGGATAAAACCACTTATTGACATTGCCGCTATAGAACCAGTTACTCTTGTTGATGGTGAATTTCAAGAAGGGCATTTAAAAGCTAAATCACCAAATTCCGCATACCGACTATCGCCAAATTTCGTGGAATTAATGCAATCTGCAAATGCTAGTGATTTTGATGAAAGAGTTACTCGATATGCAGAAGCAGTTAATGAACGCTTAGCCGTTTTCTCCAGACTGTCACAAAACAATATCAATGCACAGGGAATATCTGCGCATAAACAGTTAATATTAGACTCTATTAATGTTTATGCTACTCAGTTCTTACCTGGTTATGTTCCTGTGTTTACAGATTGTGAAGATGGAGACCGAGTTACTGACGAAGAGCGCGCTGCTCTAGACTCTGCTGGCATTGTATTCGGACAGTTAACAGATGTTTGGCCAGATGCTATTCTATATAATAAGTCAGAGAACTCACTTTGGTTTATTGAAGCTGTCACATCAGATGGTGAAGTCGACAATCATAAATACGAAGGGCTTTTACGCATATGCGAAAATTCAGGCAAAATTTTTGCCGGATGCACAACAACATACGAAACTTGGAAGAAGCTCGCCTCTCGCCAGCAATCAGAAAACAACCTATCCGTTAACTCTTACGTATGGATACGTGAAACACCTGATAAACATTTCAAAGTATGTTAAAAATACAAAAAAGGATTGCAACACCTCTTTATTGTTTTGCAATCCTTTTTCTTTATGCATATGCTACTTGAACAAGTATCTGATCACACGCTTCTGTAGTATATTGACCCGACTCAATAAGTAATCTACCAATATCCCTAATCACATCCAATGGTGGCACTGGTATGCTATTCACTTCTGTACTGTTTACCTGTGTACTACCATTCAATATTCTATAATACTGGTCAAACAGTGTTGAATTAAAGAGGGCAAACACGCCAAATAATTCTTCTTTTTTCAACGGTTCCCCATTAAGTCGCTCAATGAAGTTTATTTTATTTTGCGTTCCAATATTCTCATATTCCGGAAAATCATTTGCAAAGTATAAACCACACTGCAACCTTCTTCGCTCTTCCTTAGCTGTAAATCTTTTACAGAAGATGTAATCCTTATTCTTTTGAATTAATCCTGGTTTTTCATCAATCATCCAATCATAATCTTTACCGGATGCTTCATGATTTACTCTTCCGTCTTTTATATGCTGTCCATAAAACAAAGGTATAATATGTTCTCCTGGTTCTCTTCGCAAATCATCATATTGACGAAAATCGACTATTATACCAGTTTTCATTTTCATACCAATATCAAGCATTGTACCACTATATCTATTAATACTTTCAATTGTATGGATATCCTCATCATTTGTTGGCAAGAAAACATATAAATCTTCACCTGTAACTACAGAATCATACGGAACATTTAATTCTGTTATTTCATCAAAATCTCCATTAGTTTGTGTTGATGTCAGTTTTACATGTTGTGGTTTATCAAATGATTTTCTCATTTTAATAATAATTGTCTCTTGCAGCACCTGCTCCTCACTAAACACTTTATCCCTACTCACAAACAAGTGTATATGTTCTATTTTCCCTTGTGATAAAAAATACTCTCTAAATGCTTTAAAGTATGCCCCGGATGTCCAACTTCTCGGAATAATAAACACTAATTCGCAGTTATCCTTCAAATTAAACAATGCCATAGCAGAAAACAAAAAATATAAATTGGGGGCACCATGAACTACCTTTGGCATTGCCATAGCTGCTGGATGATTTCTCAAAACACGAAGATAAGGCGGGTTTCCAATAATAATATCATACTTCTGCGGATTTTTATTTGCTAAAATATCCTCCTCAAAATCATGTGACTGCGATAATAAATAGTCTTCTTCTCTTATCTCATAATCAAAATCTAAATTAACATTTTCCTTAATGTATTTCATATTGCTTTCAAGCACTGGAATTACATCAGGATTATTTTCATAACAAACAAGGGTTACCTTTCTTATTCTGTTATACTGAAGTATTCTCTGAATCAATGCTGTCGCCAAAATTCCTGTACCAGAACCAGGATCAAGAATTGAAATTGAATCAGGTATATTATTCAAGTCAAATAAACTTGCCATAAAAATAGCTGTTTCTTTTGACGTAAAAAACTGTCCTATCTTTTTCCTTTTTGCCTTGGGCATCTCATCAAGAAATTCTTTTGTACTCTGAATTACATATTCTAACATTTTGAACATCTCCATCGTTATTTCTTTTTATTATCATTCTCAATAACTTTATTTGCTTCCTTCAAAGCAGTTCTTCTGATGAATTCACTATAAGAGGCATAGCTTTCTAGCTCGGCTGCTTGTTTAAATTTATTTAAATCTTCTTCACTAACGCGAATACTGATAGATATTGTTTTATTCATAATCTTATCCTCCAATAAGATTATACCTCTAGTGTGCAACATTTACAATACAAATCACCACATATCATCCGACTGAATTTTATTTGTTAACGTAATTAAATAATTTTCAAATCTGTTCCTCACAATCATATACCTATTCCCGATCACAATAGCAAAACCACCTGCATTTTCTTCCGCCATTCTTCTAAGCAATTTTGTCCCCAAACCAAAATAAGCACCTGCCTCCCTAATTGTAAGCAGATACTTATCCTTAATTGGTACTTCTATTCTGTTACTCTTTGTTTCTTCCATCTCAACTACCTCCTTGACCTTTAATTCATCCTATTAATCACTCTGAATGCCTTATAAGTCAAGGTAAATACGTCAAACCACAGACCACACTTCCCTCTTTCCTGATTCGTAGTAAAACAGTAGTTCTTTTCTTTCACACCCACAAAATTCTGGCCTTGTCCGGCCAAGTTCTGCGATAGTATAAATCTTCTTAGGACGTCCTGCCGTGACAGATGAATAGTACTTTTATCATTGTTACATAACCTCGCATTTCTTAGTTTTTCTTGGTTTCTCGGACTTTGTAAGCCTTTGTAAATTTTTGTTTTCTGGCATAACCTGGTTTATTTTCGAATAATATCGTCCGCAAAAGGTGTAAAAATGGGTTCCAAATCAACTGTATAACACATCACATTTTTATCCGAATACTTGCTTCAACAACTCCACAATATCCTCATTTTTCAGCCCATATCTTTTCAATGAATTTTGATCAAATGGTTCCTGCTCCAACAAGTCAATAAATCTATGTATATCGGCATCTACTGCTGTCGGCAATTCTTCTACTTTTTCAAGCATAAGCTCCGAAGCAATACGCAAAACATCTTTTTTATGCTTCTTTATGTCACTGGAATCCACTTTTTCACCTAAGTCTTTTTGCTTTTTTAAATCAAGATACGCTTTTGCTTTAAAAAGAATGATATATTCTGGTCTTAAAACAGAAAGGCCCTTTCTCACTTCTTTTCCATTGAGAAGTGCCTTATAGTAAGCATCATTTAAAAGAATTGCTGACAAACTGGAAACTTCATCATCAATATGAATTGGAGTAATTCCTTTCGCATCTTTTAGTTTAAAATCACTTCTACAAAACAATTCGATCATTTTCGGAAAGTTATCGTCTTCTGGCTTATCAAATCTATAAAATTGAGGGTTGCTACCGTTTGTCGCTTTGTTTCTATATTTTCCATCAACGATAAACTTCCAAAATTTTTCTCCAAACTCCGGAGTTAATGCTTCAACAATCAAAACCATATCCAGATCTCTTGTAGCCCTGAAATTTACTTCATTGCTTTCAAACAGAATGTCACAAGCTGCACCACCTATTAAAACATACTGTTCTTCATAATCTACAAAGTACTTCTGAAATGTATCTAATCCTTTGACCATACATATTCCTCCAACATCTCATTAATAGAAATATCTACCCGTTCCTCTTCTTGCTCTTCTCCTGTAAATGACAATACTACGCTCAAGGGATCTTGAAATCCTTTTCCTAAAAAATCAATAAAATATCCCAATTCCAAAACAACACAGCCAATTTCTTCCAATTCACTCACTTGTTTTTCCACTTTCACTCCACTATCTTTCAGTTCTTTCTTGGTTACTGCATAAGTAGGATAAACATTATCTGACAAAAGAGAATACTCACACAAAGCAGAAATACCTGCTTTCTTTTCTAGTTTCTTATCTTCTCTCAGAACAAATCTTCGAATCACTGGATTTCTTAATACATTTTCAATCTGTTGCCATAATTGTTCTCGGTCATCCGGAATATTGATAACTCTTGATTTACCTTTCATGCCCAACACATCAATATTTAAATATTCCAGTTCATCAAAACACCGGCTTGCAGATTTTGTTGACACTCCTATTCGTTTCGCTGCATCAGATACCTTCACTTCATTCCATCGTTCATAAATAGCCATCAGAAGCATTTTTTGCGTCAAAAATGAAATCAAATGAACTGGTGCCAGCTCTCTTTCATTTTCCTTACTCAACAAATATCCAATAAATGGGAGAAATACCTGCTTCCCTTCTATTACAAAAGGAATTCCTTCTTCCATCATTTTTTCCTTTATATAAAATGTTGTTCGATCAAGAAATATTGCACAGTTTAATCCTGTCATTTTTTCTACGCCAGCTCTGTCTCTACGTAACATAACAAGTCCGACATCATCTTTTGGATGAATAGCCATCCATAACACACCATTCGTCTCTACTGTAAAAATATCATACCTTCCACGATATGCTAACGGAAGCTTTTTATATACCTCTTTATTCTCAGTCATTATTACATTTTGCCGTAATGCTTTTTCCAAAAATTCTTTCACATTAATCACCTTTTATAAACCCGACTATTTTTACGTCACATTTATAATTTATCATACGTTATTTGATTTTTCAAGTAATATACGCCTACATAAAGCCTAAGAAAAAAAACATAAGATTCATCTCACGCCTTTCCGGCTCCTTAACAATTTCACTATTCTTATAACCGATTCGATCAATACTACAGCCACAAATGGTATTCCCGCAAGCGTCACGGCGAACATCATATATTCTATCCCATTCAGCAGATGTTCCCATCCTCCTGTAGCCTGCGACACTATCCACATTTGATTGTTAACCAAAGCACCTATCAGAAATCCCAGTATCAGTCCACAGATCAGCCACGTCTCGCAGATTATGACGACATCTTTCAGCCGCACCATCTGATTGTCATATATCCATCTCCTGAATATAATATACAGAACCACACACATCAGAGGAACCGCAAATACAACAATCAGATTGAAACTGTCGTTATATGTTTCTTCCATATAATCTGACATCGTCATAATACCCCAACATATGAACTGTGCTATCAGACACAGTAATATTTTCTTCTTCATAATCCCCCTTAGGGAACATTTCTTATACATTATCGTATACACTCCTGTTCCAGTTTGATCTTTTGTGCCAGCATGTACCGTGCCACTTCCTGTTCTCCCTCGGAAAACCGGCTTTCCCTGCTCTATCCTATCTCTTATATACAGAATAAACCTGTGGGTGTCTTCGCTCAACACCCGGGATTTTAGCTCCGCAAGAATTTCACTTGACAGTCTTTCACCATGGAATGAAAATGTAAAACAAATCTGTCAAAACAACTCATAGTAAATATTCGATAAAAATGCAATGTTTAATATGCAATTCTAAAATAATCCAAATACGCCTTATACTTATCCTGTGCGGTCAGACAGGTATCTGTCAGATAACCTTTTTCATTGTTCCATTCTTTCAATCCACGATAATAGAACATCTTCAGATTATCCTCGATGATAAACGGAATGATATTATATTTCAGACATTCCTTGAACATAATTAATCTGCCCACACGACCGTTGCCGTCCTGGAATGGATGGATGCGTTCAAACTTCACATGGAAATCCAGAATATCCTCAAAAGTCTTTTCTTCTTTTCCGTTGTACTCTGTCAGCAGAGCTTTCATTTTATCGGCAACTTCTTCCGGAAGTGCTGTATCCATACCACCGACTTCATTCGGTATCTTTTTATAGTCGCCTACGGCAAACCAATCTTTTCTGGAATCACTGGTACCACTCTTCAAGACCAGATAAAGTTCTTTCATAAACTTCTCTGTCAGAACTTTCTTTGCATTATCAATAATTATATCTATACAGCGGAAGTGATTTGCTGTTTCAATCACATCATCCACATTCAGCACATCTTTTTCTACACCGATGGTGTTGGTTTCAAAGATATATCTAGTCTGATCGTGGGTCAGGCGGCTGCCTTCAATATGATTGGAGTTATATGTTAACTCAATCTGTGTCTTATGATAAATACCACCGGAATACTTACTTGCCTTCTGCTCCTGCAGAATATCTAGCAATGTAATTGGCTGCTCTTTCTTTTTATTGGAACGCTCCGGCTTTTCTACATTTTCGGGAATGTTCCAAGTCTTGCCGGTAAGAAACGCACCGTTTACTCGTCCCTGAGCACAGTAATTTCTGACACTACGTTCCGACACATTCCATTTTCTTGCTATTTCAGTAACTGAAAGGTATCGCATCTGCTCTCCTCCGTTATAAATCGAATCTAAATTTATACTTTACTGTGATATAGTATACTACATTATCGGCAAGATATCAAATATTCATAATTAGTATTTTTCTTTATTTTGCCGTCATTCCCTGACAATCCATGATTTTTCTTATATTAATTCCGGTTTCTCTTTTATCAATTATTGGAAACATATCCCTCCATACATAATAATGTTACCTTTAATTTATTATTTCATCACTCCATCGCCAATCCCAGCCGATAAGCCTCATCCAGCCCATCAGTGTTCCTGACATCACCTTTATCCTTAGCACCTCTGACCAGCACCATTCCCGCATCTTCAAGCTTGAAGAAATTAAGCACAAGCTGATACTGTATCTTAATAGAATCAAACAATTCCGGCAAAACTGCTGCTCCAACCAGTATCAACGCCAGCTTCTTGACTTTGAAATCATTTCTCATAGGAGTATGTAACCTGTCGATAATTGCTTTAAGCTGCGCACTCACTCCATAGAAATACACTGGTGAAGCAACGACAATCACATCAGCACATTTTAACTTATCATAAACCACCTGCATGTCGTCCTGCCGAAAACAATCATGCCCTTCCCTGTCAAAGCAAGAATTGCAGCCAATGCATGGATTGACCTTATAATCCGCCACTGAAACGACTTCTACATTATTATTCTTTTCCGCACCTTTAACAAATGCGTCAACCAACAGGTCAGTATTGCCACCCTTACGCGGGCTGCCTGACAAAACAACAATATTGCTCATGAAAATCCTCCTTACATGTCAGAAACTCCAAGGTCTTTCACCGCATTTTTCAACAAATCCTTAAACTCATCAATTCCTTCAACATATGCATTATCCTTATTTGTAAGTATGTATACAGGATTAGTTTCTGTCAAATCTTTTATCGGAAACACCAGCAGCTTATTGTCATTATATAAGTTCAGTTCGTGCAAATGTGGCAGATACATGGACAAGCTGAAACACGCCTCCAGATTCTCCTGTGACATCTGCTGATGCATGTCAAAATGACCTGATGTGTGCACACAATCCAGCGTCCCCCCTTCCCTCTCAAGCAAGTGGTCTAATATTAGGCAGGCTCCGACAGAAAGGCATTGCACTAAATTCACGAATATCCGCACCTCTCTTAAATTCTTCAACACACTGAGGATACCTGTCTGGGAAATACTTCTGAAGCATCTGCTCACTTACCACAAGATAAAGTCTCTCATCAAACAAGAATTCCTTTTCTATACATTCAGGAGCCAATGGCGAAATCCCGCCTCTTAATTAAATAAATTTTTCTTACTCTTGTACTTTAAATCGAGCAGATGTCTTACAGATTTTAATCTCTTTTTCATTGAATTTTTTAAATTCTTTATATTTATCTTCTAGCTTCATATTAAAATATTCTTCTATTAATTTCTCTTGATTTATCTTCTCTTCTTTTTGATACTTTTTTACCCCAAGAATATCTAAAGTTCCTATTATCAAATTATCACTATCCCCTCCTTTTATCTGAACAATATTTCTATAATCTTTTCCATATGGTCCTGTTATGCGTGAATCTCCATAATTAGATGTATTAGATTGAATAACAAATGCATGAAGATCTCGAGCAGTTGATTCTATTATACTTGCAAAATACCCTGTATCTTTATTATTTTCTGGGGCAAATAACATATCAATTTCATTTTTATATAATGCACGAGCCATTATATCCGTAAACTCGTAACATAAAAATATTCCATATTTTATTCCATATTGCTGGAACACTTGATAATATGCTTTTTCCTGATCATAACACTTTAAATTTTTTAAAGCCAATACTTCTTTCTCCATTGGTGCATAATCATTTTTCTCACGTATAAACATACAAGAACTAGAATAGTTTCGATATCTCCCAGACTTGATAGATGGAAAAATTGCAACATTATTATGTGCTATTCCACTTGCCGTAACATACTGTAATCCAGATATTACCGTAATACCAGATTTTCTAACAAAAGTTAGAACATCTGATATCCATTTAATTGGTAAATAATACTCTGGTAATAACAAGAACTGTACTTTTTCTTCATAGCTTTTTCTTAAAAATTCTATGAAATCTGTTCTATTTAATACAACCTCTTTACTTTGTGGTAATCCCACACAACATCTGTCAAGATCTAACTTAATATTAGCAAGTGCTACCTTAATATTTTGAGTTTTACATTCTCCTAAATCAATTCTTTGAACAATATAACCATTATACTTTTCGTCATTTTGTAATGATATTTCAAAATTCTTTTCGTCAGGAATTTGAATATGATTAACTCTATAAAAAAAAGATATAATGTTATTTATTTTATCATTTGCTGAATATTTTCTTTCATCTTTAAAATAATTTGTTCCACGTGTTATGTTCCGTATATATGTCAAATGAAATAATTCATCAAAATTTATAAATCTAGGTGAAAATCTGCACTTTCTACTTTCACCTATTTCACCTGTTAATTTTTGGAAATTCTCTATTTTTACATCAGTTAAATCGTATTCATCTGGAATTTCGTCAAAATAGTTAATCAGTGGAAATGATACTAAGTAATGATTAAAGAGATTCGCATGACGCATTTTAATTGATAACTGTAACACTTGTGGTGATTCTTTTCTTGAATATGTAGGATTCAATGCTAATGCCGTTGCAATGCAAATATCCAACATTTTTAACAAATCTTTTTTCATCACTGACTTGACATGCTGATTCTTTCCTTTTTTTATTGAATCTAGATGTTCAATTCTTAAATACCTTATTGCTTCTTTAACATTCATCTTAAAATTGTTCCACAATTTCAAACTTCTTTTTTCTGTTAATAAAAAATAATAAAACGCATTTATCCAGTTGCTATTATAATTTAATGCATTACTTCCCTTAAAGAAATTAACAATTTTTTCTCCTTCTGCATGTACATTTCTATTTTCTTCTGTTGATAAATTTATATTTCCATTTTTATTACTTCTTACAAGTTGTGACATATGCCAGCCTAATTTAAATCTATCAACTTCAAGCCTCGTCAAATCTCTTAATTTTGTTTGTTGATTAAAATTTTTAATTATATATGTAGCTTCTTCAAAATCTTCTAATTTTAATTCAGTATCTGGTACAATATTCATCTGGCTTGGAATCATTTTGATGTTCTCTAAATTTCTTATTAAACCTGCTGACTTACCTTTTTCAAAAAAAATTATTTTGACCTTTTCTTTTTGAATTTTAAGAGTTTTATATCCACTCAAAAAATATTCCTTGTCATTATTTTTTTCAAGAATACTGTTATTATTTATTAATAAATCATCAAATTCTTCTGATTTCCCCTTCAAATAATTATTCCCTGTATCAATTAAAATAAGCATATCATCTACATATCTTCCATAATATAAGACATTTGACAATGAACTTACTTTTTTATCATACTCTGCTAAATATAAATTAGCCAACAACATAGATGAAAAAAGTCCTATAGGAAGAACACTCTGATCTCTATCTATATTCTGTGTTAAATCTCTTACATAAGATAAAACTTGCGAATATTTAGCAAAAATCTTTGCCATTATTCGTGTGAGAGAAGATATACTTTCCAACCTTTTATCTTCACCTATATATTTATTTAAATTTTTAAAATCCCAATGAACAGAATAATAAAAACTTTTTATATCAAGAGACACAAGTGCTGTATTCTTCTTTTTTTTATAAAAAAACTTAGCTGCATCAATTGCATTGTTTTTCCAATCACAATATTGATTAAAATATATCTTAAACAACTTATTTTTATCAAAATTAATAGATTCTAAAAAATCACTGCTCTTATTGTAAACAACATAATTATCCAAACAATTTCCATAACAATTTTCTTCCAATAATTTTTTATCAAATACTATCTTCCCAACAAGAACGGTCCACAATGTATCTAGTAAATGTAATTCAATAGGCATATCGATAAAAAAATTAACTTTTGTCACTGCAGCATCTTGTGTCAGACCAGTTACAAATATATTTTCAGAATTAGGTACAGTTTCAAAAGTTTTAGGTAAAACATAATACCCAACTCTTCCAATCCAATTTTGAATTTCACTCATAAAAGCAACTGGATTTTCCAATATTTTTGCAAGATTTTTAATAGATTCTCTCATTTGAAAATCATCGTCTTCAAATTCTGCGATTTTCTTTTTTAAAAACAAATTATTTTTATTATAATGATAATATGATTTTAATTTTTTATATGCACCATACAACATTTCTTCATTCTTGGATTCGTTTCCAAACATATATATCCTCTCTCGTATAATTTTTATTATATATTCACTTATTTTTATATTTTCTTTTTTTATTATCATTATTAACAGACATAACATCCATCATATCTTGTTTTAACGAACTATATGCCATAACATTTAATCTATCAAACGCATATAAATTTCTACCTTCCACATAGTTTGCTATCCTATTTTCAGAATACATGATGGAATCTAGTTTATCTGCTATATCAACAAAACTTTTATCCCTAGCTGTTTGTTTATTTTCTTTTAAAAATGAGATATTTCTTGAATATTTAACTGTCTTTTTGTTGTTCATTGCCTTATATGTAACATCCACATAAATTTGTGGAAATATTTGTGTAATCATGTTTTGTCCTGAAAATGCAATTTCCCCCTGCACTATCTCTTCTGGAAACAAATCAAATTTCTCTTTAAAATGATTATATATTTTATTATTATCACCATTGTTTTCTATTGAATTAATATTAATTTTTATATCTTTTGCAGCTGATTCTCCTGTATTTTTAATACTTAAATATAATTCATTTTCATTCTCACTAAGACCGAATGTTAACTGTGGAGCCTTTGATTCTACATAATGGTAATTTGATATAATATTTGCTATTACTGTTACAATTAGAGCCAATATAGCAACAAATAACGAAGCAATGTTTAACATATCCATAATCATTTTCCTCACTATTACTTTTTATTTTATTACAACATCAATCAGCTGTTTAACTAATGTTATCAGTCCATATATGCTAGCACCTAATGTTGTTATTGATAAAATTGCTGTTGTTATAGACTCAATTACATTAACTATTCCTGATGCTTCCTTCACTTTAGGAAAAATAAATTTTTTTATTTTTCGTACAATACAAAAAAACATTTTTATAAATTCAACAAATATGTATGAAATATATGAAAATACAAATATTCCAGATAAACAGTACAAAATATCTTTTATTAATGGTCCTTTTGTCATATTTTTTAAAAAATACAAAATTCCCATTGATGATAATAACACTGTAATTAGTGATAATATTACATGAATTCCTAATTTTTGCATTATTTTATCTTTTTCTTGCATACTTATAGTTGGAAACATTAAAAACCAAATTGTAATACATATTGCGCCTATTGTTGTTCGTACTTCATTCGGTTTATCACCACATATGGGACTATACATACCAATAAACGTTATAAGTATCCCCATAATTAGCATAGCACTATTTGCGCAATAAAATATTTTATATATTTTATCTTTGTATTGTATTATTAATTCTTTAATTTTTGTTTTAATAAATTCTTTCAAACTGCTCCAGCTAATTACAACATTATCCTCACTCTCCACTTCCCTCAAAAGCACCTTCTCCCCAAATCCACCTCTTTTCTCAGCCTTCTTCACTCTTACTTTCTCCAGTTCATCAACTGAATACCCTCTTGCCTTTGCCGCCGCATATATAACTTCCGTCAAGTCAGCAAGTTCCTCGATGTTCTGGTCCTTATGATACTCTGCCAGTTCTTCGTCAAGCTTGGCATCCAGCATTTTTAAATATTCTTCATCAGAAAGTATCTCTGTTTTGCATGTTTTTCCATCTGCTTCAATAATCTCTGGAATTTTATCTCTTACAAGTTTATTGTATATTTTTACCGCCATTGTAACTCCACTCCTTAAATCCCGACATATGGGCTGATTCATAAACTGGTTTAATCACATGTTCCAATCTTTCAATAAATGTATTCTTGTCCAAACCATCTGCATACAATTGATTACGAATCTCCTGATTATTAAGATGATATGGCGCAATTTTCAGAAATTCGTGTGCAACTGCTTCATTCTCATTCTTAAGTTCGTATGCTCTATATTCCAAACTGCCTAAAGAATTGAAATATAATTCCCATGATGGAAGCAAATTGCTTTTACTACTGTTTATAGATTTAGTTGTAGGGTGTAAATTCCATAATTCATCGTGTGCTACATACTGCCATGGTACAAAATGATCTACAGAAATGTTTTCATCTGCCAAATCAACATCACCATATATATCCCTAAGAGATGGATCAATTTGAATTATCAAATTCCAGTATTTTCTAAATCTCTCTATATTTCTTGAAGAAGGTGCTTCAATCTTATCTGCAATTCCTGGTACACTTGGATTTTTATTCTGTAAATACTGAATTAACTTAAGCTGTGCCCAACCTTTAAGAATATCCTTATTTCTTACAAGATAATCCGACCATAGACTGTCAATTTCAATCTCTGTCTTAAGACCAGCTATCAAAGCAAAATAATATATTAGTCTTTTCTGTCTGTTAATTTCATCTGTCAAAATCTTTTTTGAGCCATTCCACATACTTTGCTTAATATTAATTTCATCATAAAATGGTACCTGCAATCTATATGGAACATTTAATGTCAAATCTGATTTATATTTTGCTATTCTTTTATCCTCTGAATCTTCAAGAAATTTTATAATATTCTCTCGCTTCGTATTTGATATTAATCCATAATTTTTATGAATATATTTAACTACTTCTTCAAGATTATCGGTAACTCCTAACGGACCTAGTCTAAGGTGATATTCGGTTACCATATACCATGCATCAGCAATCATTTCATTAATCAATTCATCAAATGTGAATCTACACTTAGCACTCTCTACTTTCTCAAGAATTGCCTGAAACCAGAAAAATTTATAACAATTTGATGTATTCTCGAACAACTTACTTAAATAGCCTATATTGAGTTCATCTGAATATGGTAACTGCATAACACGCCTTCTTTCGTATAAATATTTCTACATATTCTCTCTTATCTTCTCTATCAAAGTGACATCAGCCGGCAGCCATTCAACCTCTCCAAGATGTTGTTTAGTCAGCCATTTTGCGTTCTCATGCTCTTTTAGCACCAGATCTCCGCTTAATATCTCACACCAGAAGCAATCCATTGAAAGATGAAAATTAGGATAATCATATTCAATTGTGTCGATTAAAGCTCCAACTTTAACTTCTGTATCTAATTCTTCCATAATCTCACGTTTTAACGCTTCCTGTGGTGTTTCTCCTGCTTCTATTTTTCCGCCTGGAAATTCCCAGCCATCTTTGAATTCTCCATATCCTCGCTGGGTTGCAAAAATAATTGGTTCTTTCTTATCATTGACTGCCTTTATTACTGCTGCAACTACCCTAACTGTTTTCATGTATTTTCCTCTTTTCTGTAACAAAATATGATTGTCTTTGCATATGCAGAGATTTTGTAAGTCTTTATGAATTTACAATATACTCATAGATATCTTCTCTCACAGGAACATCAAGAATCCACTCTATTTCGACTGCTGTTTTCTTTGTATTTGGCATTGTAAATTCTTTAGTATTTCCACTAGCTGTCATATGTCCCAGATAATAAAACTCCTTAGAAATCTTATCATCTTTATTCTTACGAACAAAAAGCTCTACTCTGATTTCCCGCTCTTTTGCCTTAAGAAAATTCTGTACATCTTCAGACTGCAGACTTCTTCCAGATTTCGATATTGCTATCAAACGATCTCTAAATCCTGGCACAAAATGGTCCTCATATTTTGTCGTATCACTAATATCATCTGATTTATCATAATTAATAAATACAGGAAATGTTTTTGTCTTCTTATCATATTTATAACCACCAATATTTAATGGCACTTCATTCTGCTCCCAATTAAGCAAACGACACACATCCTCATATGTATATTTCTGATAAAGAACAAAATCTGTTACATCATAACTTTGCTTATAATCTCTTTCATATCTGCTTATGCCAAAATCAACAAGTTCCTTAATAACATTATAAAAATCTCTATTTGATAACATTTCAAGAAATGTCTTTGTTGGTCTATAATCACTGCCTTCCTTTTCTATAAAGACACACTGAGAATATGTCTTCTTACTAGAACCTGCTGGAAATTCATTTGTCATAACATTTATGATATTTTCTTGCTGTTCCTTGCTGATAGATTTACCATATGTCAACAGATCTTGTGATAGTCCAGTAAATAATCCACATTTTGATAATCCATTTGCATATAGAAGTGTTCTCTTTAATAATTGCAGCTCCTGAATTCTTTTCCCATTTGCCAGTTTCTTTGAAATAAATTCAACTATCTTTTCTTCTTCCTGTGACAAACGAATCTTATAATCCTTCTCATATTTCACTAAGAATTTATAATACGAACCGAGGCTGTTATTATCGAAAATTCGTATAACATCCATTTCCCCATAATCATCAAAATCCTTGAGTGCCGGTATTCTTCCCAATTTGTTCTTAAGATTTGTATAGTTTTCTTTTATCAGCTTAATATCACTGAAATTAGCATTATCAACAGATGCAAATATTCTCTTCTTGCTTATTTCATCAAAATGCACTGTAGATGCGCCTGGAATAATTCTTCCACCTTCCATTATATATCTACGGATATTGTCTTTATTGTAAGTTCTATCACCGGATAATGCTATTGGAATCATGAAATTATTATTGTAATTACCAATGAAATCAAGAATTACAACATATTCTTTACCATCAGCCTTTCTGAGTCCTCGTCCTAACTGCTGAATAAATACTATTGGCGATTGTGTTGGTCTGAGCATAATAACCTGATTAACCTCCACAATATCAACACCCTCATTCAATATTTCTACAGAAAATATATAATCTAATGGCTGCTTATGGACATTTGCCTCACTCTCATTCATTGCAAGTCTTTCAAATGCATCCTGTCTTTCCTGTTCATTAGCATCACCATTCAATGCTATTGTCCTAAAATATTCCCCTGTATCCGGATTAACTATATTGTTAAACTTATATGATAATTCCTGTGTTTCTTTGATACTGCTACAGAATATAAGTCCTTTAACCTTTTCTCCACTATATCCATAGTAATTTGCCTGCTGGATTATATGTTTCACACGTTCATCACTTGTTAACATACTAAAATCACGATTATCTTTATCATCTCCAACTATAGACAAATCAGTAATTCCAAAATAATGAAACGGACATAACAGGTTTTCTTCCATGGCCTGCTGCAAACGTATCTCATAAGCAATCTGATAATTAAATAACTCATAAACATTTCTACCTGCAACATTGTCATCACGCTTATCAGGAGTTGCTGTCATTCCAAGCCAAAGCTTAGGCGAAAAATGTTTCATAATCTTCTGATATGTATCAGCAGTTACATGATGTGCTTCATCCAACACAATACAATCAAATGCATCCTTATCATATTGAAGCAAATGCTCATCTCGATTTAATGTCTGGACCGTAGCAAATACATAATCTGCATCATATTCATGATATCCAGCACCAACTAAACCCATAGAAACAGATTTTGCAAATACCTTTTCGTAAGATTTCTTAGTCTGTCTTGCAAGCTGTCCCCTATGAACTAAAAATAAGACTCTCTTAAATCCCAGTTCTCTCATTGCAAATGCGGAAGCGTACGTTTTACCTGTTCCAGTTGCAGATATTAGAAGAGCCCTGTCTTCTCCTATTTCGAGAATCTTTTTAAGATTTGTAATAAATCCAACCTGCATACTATTAGGTTTTAATCTATATTTTTCAAAAGAAACAACCTGATCTTTCCTGGCTATATCTCTCTGATGTTTAATAATTTTATATTGTTCTTTATAACTTTCATAGAATTCATTAAATTCTAATGTATACTCAGAATTCCATAGTCTGTTAAATTCAGCGACTATTTCTCTTGCCATCTCTCCCTGTTCGGTTGAGACAAGCTTAGTATTCCACTCCTGATTTCTAGTAAGTGCCGCACTTGTTATATTCGAACTACCAATGATAATACGATACACTTCATCAGTTTTAAAAATATATCCCTTTGTATGAAATCCTTCACCTGCTTCTTGTACATCATACATTTTCAAGGTAATATTTGATAATCCATTAAGCTTCTCCAAAGCTTTAGGTTCACTAAAATTCAGATAATTAGTAGTAAGAATTTCGCCCGGAATATTTTTCTTTTCCAACTCTTTCAATGTCTGAAGTAATGGCGTAATTCCACCCAAAGTAATGAACGCAACACTAATCTGAAACTTATCGCATCTTAAAAGTTCATCTTCAATGGAAGATAATACTTTCTTCCCATCCTTATAATTATTAGATACAAACTGTGGGCTATAAAATCTGTTCGAAGCAACTGAACCGTCTATATATGCTGTCTCAAATCCTAATCGCAATTCATTTCTTTTATCCATACTGGTACTCCATTTTAACTGACAATTATTATAGTAATTATATTATCTATTGTGATTAGTTGCAATGAAAGATTAAATAAAAAGCACCCCAGCAATGATTCTACTATCAATGCCAGAATGCCATTTATCAGTATATTTATTATATTTCAATCATTTTATATGTTATATTTTAAAATCATATAAACTAATATTATCTAATTTTTGAAGTCGGTATTACTTGCCACTATCATAGATAATAATTCTGACAATTTTTCTTTGCTATACCGATCAATCAAATATTTACTATCAGTTGAAAATGTCGTGATTAAATCACTTACAACATTATTGAAATTATAAGTTGCATCTTTGTTAACAAATTCTATTGAATTATACGGAGAAATAAGTGCTTTATAAATACAAGTTACAGCTTTTGCATTAATATCTAAATCTTCATAGCTTCTTAACTTTGCAATATGACATAGTGATAATGCAGCTGTATACAATGCATGATCAGCAGATATCATAATTTTTTCATTATCATGACTATCATATCGCTTTTCAAATGCTCCGTTAGATATACTTGCATCACGATATGCCATTTCAAGCCACCTTTGTTTTTCTTCACTATTCGCATCATATGCAGATCTTATATAACACTTCGCTCTTTGATGCAAATAGTTAGGATCTGTTGCTAACATATCATTTAAAGTTTCATATATTTCACGTATAAATTTTGTTCCCTGAGATGTAAATATTTGGAAAATATTATCAAATAAAATATAGTCCTTATATGCTGCGAATTTATCTCCTTTCATTAAATCAGGTTTACCATTAATCTCTATTAATTTTTGAACTATATACTTATAAGAATCAATAATTCTTTTTCTTCCTGTGTTATATTTTGCAAAGTTATTTAATTGATTAAATAGCCAATATTCAGCATTTACAACATATTTTAAAGGAGAATTATTGGATGCACTTATTTCAAATGACCATGTACTCTCCCTTTCAATAAGTGGGTTTGCTCTTTTGCACTGAATTTCAAATTCCTCTACAAGATCTAAATTTATTGCATCTGAAACATATGCTTTTCCTTTTGTTGCTAACACAATTAAACAAGCAACATGTCTAATATCATTTGTATTAGGGACTATTTGACTATATTTATTATTTTGAATTAAACGCTCACTCTCACTAATAATATTATCAGCAATGGTTTTTTTCTCTGAAAATATTCCTAAAGATGAAGTAATTAAATGATTGTTTAATTCTTCTGTCTTTTTCTTAGAAAATCTATTACTTATTTCTAATTGTGGTATCCTATCCCCAATTGTCTTATCTTCTTTCAATAAAAAGAGTATACTTGCTAAATCTCTATTGCTTTTACTTTCTAAAATGATAAAACTATTTCTTTTCTGTAATCTTTCATTATTTGTTTTTAATACTAACTCTATTTGACTTAAAGATAACACCTTGCTATCACAAATAACTAAACAGTTTTCTTTTTTCAACAAAATCTTTAATGTTTCATCATTAATTCTATCCCTAGAATCAAAAGCATAGACATCCCTGTCTCTAACTCTCTGCATAATATCATAAGCAACATATGTTTTCCCACTGCATCCTCTTCCTACTATTATTTGTGTTCCTTTATAATTAATATTTTTTACTATTCCATCTGTTAACTCTCTAGTAACAAAAAAATCGGGAAATGTTGCAATTCTTTTTTTATCTAATATGCTTTTTCCTTGAAATAAATATGCTTTATTAATATCATAACCTGGTGATAATCTTTTAAATTCATATGTACTATATTTTTCCAATTCATCAGGAGCAATCTTCAACGATTCTTTATATGCTTCAATTAACCCTAAATAAATATCTTGAAAAGAATCAAATATAATGCAATGTGTTATTCCAAAATCTTCAAGTTTCATTTGATCTAATATTGAAGGCTCCGTTACAGTACAATAATATCTAGCATTATTGTTTTCTTGTGCAATTGATGTTGAATACAACAAATCAATTTCATCAGATAAACCACAACCAATATAGATTAAATTAAGGTACTCATAATCATGTGTTAATTTTTTTAATAGAGCAACATTCTTTTTTATACTAACAACATATTGTTTCTGATCAAAAATTTCGCAATTAGAGTCTTTATATGATAAAATATCCTTAATATCTCCGTGAAGTTTTATTACACATTTTTCTTGTTCAAAAATTGAATTTCTTATTTCTCTATTTGAATATAATACAGTTTTATAATCACTATTATTTTCTATACCATCATCTATATTTAATGTGTAAATATATGGCCAATCTATTTTAAGAAAATCCTTTTTTTCAATATCAATCTTTACATTTGTAAATCGATTATTCAGATACAGTTGTTGCTTATTTTCATCAATCTGTTTATGATAAATAGACGAAATAACAGAAAAGCTTTCTTTTTTTAATTCCTTTTCTTCTATTTTTCCGTTATTTAACAGTAAAATTTGTTCTATCATGTATTGACAATAATCATTTCCTGATGGAACTATACCATTACGAGCATAACAATTTTTTGTAAAACCCGATCCTATAACAGGAATTAACATTTTTCGTCTTATCATCTTAATAAGATCACTTTTTACATTTTCAAACCTAACACATTCCATAATGTTTAACCCCCTAATTAAATATAATTAATTATAGCTGTTAATACCTGTCGATTTTTGTCATATAATGTCATCAATATACAAATCTTGTAAATATTTATATATTTTAATGTATATTATTCACTTACAAAAAGCACCCCAGCAGGAAATCCCGCCAGAGTGCCATCTTCAAAATGATTCAATTATTCATTTATTCAATATTCAATTATCTCAATTATCCTTTTCTTTCCACCCTTACCCAAATATACTCATCAAATTAGCCACAACCAGGCCGCCGCCGGTTCCGATGACATAGCCGAGCAGCGCCATCATGATACCAACTGGTACGAGGGCATTTGAGTATGCGCCGGCGAGGACCGGTGCTGTTGCTGTTCCACCGATGTTTGCGAGGGAAGCAACACTGCATGTGAAGATGTCGAGTTTCAATATCTTCGCAAGTGCAATCATTATTGCCACATGAATAAGGAGGATTACGAATCCTGCGAGAAGCCATATTGGGGCATTGCCGACTGCTCCGAGGTCTGCTCTTGAGGCGATTAAGGCAATGACTATATAAAGCATTACATTTGAAATCTCCTCAGTTCCCTTAATCTTGCCAAATGGTGTCAGGGCAAATACGATACCAAGCACTGATACGATAAGGACTGTCCATGTTGTGCTGTCAAAGAATGATAAATGTGCATTAATCATGCTGCCAATTTCCATTGAAACTGCCGATACTAAGAATCCTGAACCGAGCAGAAGAATGATGTTCTGCCATACGAGAAGCTTTGTGTTGGCTTTTGCTTCCTCTTCGAGTGCAGCTCCAACGCCGTCGATTATGCTTGTGTCTGCCTTTGTCCATTTGTTGAACTTCTCGTGATTTCCGATTGCCCACAGGAGGAACATTACATAAAGTGTCGCGCAGATTGAATCCATAACAAGGGCGTAAGCCATTGTTGCTTCGTCAACATCAAGTGCTGCCTGGATTGCGAGCATATTGCCGCCGCCGCCCATCCAGCTTCCGCACAGTGCACCGAGCGCTTTCCATGAACCTGCGCCTAAGAGCTGATGGAATATCGCATATGAAACGAAGAATCCAAGTCCGATTGACAATGTTGCTGCAAAGAAACCGATAAGCATTTTAGGTCCAAGCTTGATGATTTTCTTCAAATCACATCGAAGCAGCATTATGAAAAGCATCGCATATAATATCGGGTTCTTGACTGATTTGTACACAGCGCTTGTTGCACTAAGGTCCCACACTTTCATTGTGCAAAGAAGCATAAGCCCCAGGTATATAAGAACAATCGGCGGTGCAAAATTAAAGAACACCTGTGCCTTTTTCCCTTTAAAAATCTTAGGCAGATTTACTAATACTGCGGCTGCAAATATAAGTGCCGCAAGGTATAAAAATCCATCTTTTATCATGTATAAATTCTCCTTATGGTTAATCTATAACATATTCTGCCCATTTTTCTGTAGTATATAACTAAATTTGCGGAAGTAAATGTGATGCAATCTGTCGTCACACACTTACTCCCGCAAATTTAGTTATATACTTTTAAGTATCTCCAGCAGATATTCCCATGTCCTCTGTACTGAAGCCACGTCCATACACTCATCAGGCGTATGCACACTTTCAAGTGTCGGTCCAAATGATATCATATCTACTCCCGGCATTTTGCCAGCGAGTATGCCACATTCGAGTCCGGCGTGGATTGAGGTCACTTCCGGTTCATGGCCGTACACATTTGTAAAGCTATCAACGCATATCTTTCTTAACTGCGAATCACTCTTGTATTCCCATGCAGGATAGTCCGACATTGTGACTACATTTCCTGACAAATGTTTTACAAATGTATTAACTCTCTCAAGCAATAATTTCTTTCCAGCCGCTGTATTGCTTCTTATAAGATATTTGTACACGAGCTTGTCATCTTCAAGATACGCTGTGCCCAGATTAAGTGAAGTCTGCACCATGCCGTTGATTTCCTGACTCATTCTGTACACACCATCAGGACTTAACCCGAGGGCATATATTACATTTTCAGTGCTATGGAAATCTAGGACTTTGTCTGCTGCAGCGTCTGCCTTGCCAACCTCAATCTTAACATGTGGCTCTGTCGCGCTGATTTCCTGCATCCACACATCTGCACTCTCTTTGATGCTTTGTTCAAATGTTGTGGCATCGCAGCTTCTGACACTTACAACTGCCTTTGCTTCTTTTGGAATTGCATTTTCCTTGCCACCACCTGAAAGCGACACAAGACGGAAATCTGCTGCCCCGCTGGCATGTGAAAGTAATGACGCAAGCAATCTTATAGCATTAGTGTGCTGTTTGTGAATCTCAACGCCAGAATGACCACCGGCAAGCCCGCTTATCTTAACTTCGAAGCATACCGAACCATTCTTCACATCAATTGCACCATCTGCCACCCAGTCCGCAGCATCCTCATACACAACCGGAATATCGCACTCAGCCCTCACACCACCAGCACAGCTTACATACAATATTCCCTCATTTTCAGAATCAATATTGATAAGCCTCTTTGCTGTAAGTTCAGAAGTGTCGAGGTCTCTTGCGCCAAGCATTCCAATCTCCTCATCACTTGTAAGCACAGCCTGTATAGGAGGATGCGCAATCGTATCCGAAGCAAGCACTGCCAGTATAAATGCAACTGCAATTCCATCATCAGCGCCAAGCGTCGTGCCGTCAGCCCACACCATCTTACCATCAGTGCAGGCCTTAATGCTCTGTACACTCATGTCAATATCGCAGTCCGGCTCTTTTTCACACACCATATCAAGATGTCCCTGCAAAATCACAGGCTCACAGTCCTCATATCCAGAGGAACCAGCCTTAAATATAACAACATTATCAGCCGCGTCCTTCCTTGCCTTAAGTCCATGCAACTTAGCAAACTCTAGACAATAATCCGCAATCATCCCGGTATTCCCAGAACCATGCGGAATCGCACAAATCTCCTGAAAATAAGAGAAAACCTCTGTTGGTGATAACTCATTTATATCCATAAAAAGCCTCCTAAACCTACTTTTTCATCAATTTTCACAATCTGATAGGTCTTTTTTACATTGTTAGTTGGTTTATTATGCTTCTTTTCCCCATTAAATACCTACTAATTCATCATATTTAGCAAGATTAGTAGGTCTTTTCCTCATATGTTTACAATATTAAACATCTCTTGTCAGCCAAAAAACCTACTATTCTCGCATAAATCATAAATTTAGTAGGCAATTTTCTTTTTTCTTCTCTATTTTCATCATAATTTCTTCTAAATAAACCTACTAATTCATCACATTTAGCAACATTAGTAGGCTTTTCCCTACTTATGCGCTGATTTCATGTGCTATTTGACACTATCCCAAATGAACAAAGTCACATAACATACACTAATCCCAGCACCTGCAGAGCAACGCCCAAGTGCATCCGCACACCACCCCTTGAAGAGCAGTCGCCACATACACCCGCCTGAACTTTCCAGATTAGCCAGACACCCTCTGCTGGTGGGAGTGCGAGGCAGATGCTTGAATAATGACGAGCTGTGTAGAAGTTAATGCCGCCAGATGCAAAAGTTCAGTGTGCGAAAGCTCGTTCAAGCGAAGCGCGTTTGCTTTCGCACATTGTAAAAAACTCTGCAGCTGGCGGCATATACTTCTACTAAGCGAGGAATACTGAAAGCAGATGCCCCGCACTCCCCACCCGCAGAGCAGGCTGTCTACACCCTATACATGTAATATTTCATGCGCCCTATGTGACAACGGTTTCTCAAAATACTCCTCATAGCACTGCTTAACCGATGGATTCTCATGTGAGAATCTAAGATTATCGCGCTTATCAAGCCCGTACAGCACATGACGACGCTCCTCAACCATCACAGCGTCTTCCTTGTAAGGCTGTCCGCCGCCGTTGATACAGCCGCCCGGACAGGACATGATTTCAACGAAATCATAGTGAACCTCGCCCTTCTTAATAGCATTCACCAAACGTCTTGTGTTGCCAAGTCCGCTGGCAACAGCCACATTTACAGTTGTCCCATTAAGGTCAAATGAAGCTTCCTTCCAGCCCTCAAGACCTCTCACTGACTGGAACGCATCCGCATCAGGATTATTTCCTGTCACAAGGTAGTAAGCACTTCTGAGTGCCGCCTCCATAACACCGCCTGTTGCACCGAATATAACGCCAGCACCTGTTCCTTCACCTAAAGGGTTATCAAACTCGTCCTCATCAAGTTCTTCCGGCTTTATGAAAAATGCTTTGAACATTCTTTCAACTTCTCTTGTTGTAAGAACTGCGTCAACATCTTTGCCGCCGTCCCATGTACACTCGTCCTTTTTTGCAAGACAAGGCATGATTGACACACAGAATATCTTCTCCGGGTCAACCCCAAGCTTTTCTGCATAATACGACTTTGTTATTGCACCAAACATCTGCTGTGGTGACTTTGCTGTTGAAAGTCTGCCTGCCATCTCAGGGAACTCGCTCTTTACGAATTTCACCCATCCTGGACAGCATGATGTGAACATTGGAAGTCCTGACTCCTTGATTTCTGGAAGCCTTTCAAGAAACTCGCTTCCCTCCTCCATAATTGTCATGTCTGCTGCAAATGTTGTGTCAAATATATAATCAAATCCTATTCTTCTAAGTCCTGCAACAAGTCTTTGTGCTGTCGCATATTCCTTAGGCATACCAAAATCTTCGCCCCATGCTGTTCTTACTGCTGGTGCAATCTGTACTACTGTAATGATATCCTCATTTTCAATTGCATCAAGCACGATTCCGACATCGTCTCTTTCTGTAAGTGCACCTACAGGGCAGTTGCTTACACACTGACCACAAAGTGTACATGCAGTCTCCGCAATGTTCTTGTTTGCACGCACATTTACAGTTGTACGCGAACCTGTATTTACAACATCCCATATGTGCATTCCCTGAATATTATCACACACTTGCACACAACGCATACATTTGATACATTTCTGGGCATCTCTGATAAGTGGAAATGTTTTATCCCAATTATCTTTTTCTAAGATTGAATCATATGGCATCTCTGATATATTAAGTTCATTTGCAATTGACTGTAACGCACAGTTACCACTTCTTATACATGTACCACATTTGTAATCATGCTGTGAAAGTATGAGCTTGACATTAGTCTTTCTGGTTGTACGCACTTTTCTTGAATTAGTGTAGACAACCATGCCTTCTTCTACGAAGTTATTACATGCTGTAACACATCTGTCAGTACCTTCTACTTCAACAACACATACACGACATGCACCAATTGCGTTGACTTCTTTGAGATAGCAGAGTGTAGGTATTGTCTCTCCTATTGTTTTGGCAGCTTCAAGAATGGTAGTTCCTTCTTTTACTGATACAGCTTTACCGTTAATTGTTAAATTTACCATTGTTTCTCTCTGCCTCCTCTGAATGAACCAAATCCAAAATGATCACATCTTAAGCAGCGTCCAGATTCCTGACATGCTTCCTCGCATGAAAATCCATATTCAATAGGTTCAAAGTCTTTCTTTCTGTCTGCGGCATCACGCAGTGCAACCTCAACTCGTCCGCAAGGTACCTTGTCCTCATATCCGGCATAAGGTATCTCTACATCTGAAGTTATCTCGTGATGGTAGCCAAGATATTCATCAATGTTGGCTGCCGCAACCTTTCCGGCTGCTATAGCCCTGATTACTGTTGCAGGCCCTGTTACGCAGTCTCCCCCTGCAAATATTCCTTTACGTTCTTTAATCTCGCTTGTATCAAGTGCCTCGATTGTTCCTCTCTTGACTGTAACGCCATGCTCCTCAAAATATCTTGTTTCGATACCCTGTCCGATGGCAACTACAATAAGGTCGCAAGGAATAAGAACCTCGTCCTTAGCTGCAGTCTTAGGTGATGGTCTGCCACCTTTTATCCTGCTTATCATCTGTGGCTGAACCCATAAACCAACTGCTGCGTCATTTTCATCTTTCTCTATTCTAACCGGTGACATAAGTTCAAGAACATCGCAACCCTCTGCCTCTGCACCTTCAACCTCTTCCGGAAGCGCCGTCATGTCGGCTTTTCTTCTTCTATACACAATGCTTACTTTCTCAGCACCTAATCTTACAGAAGAACGGGCAACATCCATTGCTACATTTCCACCGCCAATAACAACCACACGCTTGCCGGTATAATCAGGCATCTCATCATCACCAATTGCACGAAGCATTTCTACTGCTGATGTTACGCCTGTTTTAGCATCCTCACCATCAATTCCAATCTTCTTGTCTGCATGTGCTCCGATAGAAATGTATACTGCATTATATTCTTTGTTAATATCCTCAAGTGTAATGTCTGTTCCTACGCTTATATTTTTCTCGACTTCTATTCCTGTAGAAAGTATTGAATTAATCTCCGCATCAAGCTTTTTTCTAGGAAGTCTGTAGTTAGGAATTCCATATCTTAACATTCCACCAAGCTGCTTTCTCTGCTCAAATATAGTAACCTTATGTCCCATAAGAGCCAGATAATATGCGGCACTGAGTCCTCCCGGACCACCACCGATTATTGCAACCTTCTTACCTGTTGGCTCATTACATGCCGGAACCGGAACATCACCGGCATTATCAACTGCCATTTTCTTAAGTCCCCTGATGTTGACTGGCGCGTCAATAAGTGTTCTCTTACATCTGTTTTCACATGGATGCTCACAAATGTATGCGCATGTTGTAGGCATTGGATTGTCTCTTCTTATAAGACGAACCGCGTCTGCATATCTGCCTTCATGCACAAGTGCTATGTATCCCGGTATATCTACTCCTGCCGGACATGACTTCACACATGCAACCGGCTGGTTACTGTTACATGAACAAAATCCTCTCTCAATATGTGACCTGAAATCATCCTCGCAGCCATCAATACATTTTAGTACAAGCTTTGCTGCCTCATATCCGATTGCACAGTCAGCGGAATAATAGATTCCCTCTGCTGTAAGCCTGATAACATCAAGAGTTTCCTCTGTTGCGTTACCATCAAGCACATCATCAAAAAGTCTCGCAAGCTGTCTAAGTCCCACACGGCATGGGACACATTTGCCACATGACTGTGCAAGACACATTTTTATAA